>Ga0265299_10001370_pt1 | contig 27883 bp, 24 predicted proteins | sample AusTroGonzalo_MG_4_FD_193485 | JGI IMG/M metagenome (GOLD analysis project Ga0265299, IMG submission 193485) | Bovine rumen microbial communities from tropical cattle in Woodstock, Queensland, Australia - Gonzalo_02 | ecosystem: Host-associated > Mammals > Digestive system > Stomach > Rumen ... | reverse complement strand
GGCAGTAGCTCCCCCTAAGAACGTGGAGCGCTTCGAATGGTTTGCAGAGAAAGCCACCGAAATCGCCGTGGACAGGATTACTCCGATTTTCGGCGATTATTCCGAGAGGAAGGTTTTCAAGAAGGAACGCTGCGAGAGACTCGTGATAGCTGCGGCGAAGCAGTCTCACAAAGGGGCAGTGCCGCAGGTTGATGAAGCATTGTCAGTCAGGGAGTTCCTTTCAAAGCCATTTGACGCTGAGGTGGCGAGATTCATCTGCTACTGCGACGAAACGGACTTTCTTGGCGTTGAAAAGCTGTCTATCCGTGAGGCGCTCTGCAGAGCCAAGACCGACAGATATGCCGTCATGATAGGCCCGGAAGGAGACTTCAGCCGCGAGGAGATGCGGCTTGCTGTAGAAAAGGGCTGGCAGCCGGTGTCGCTGGGAACTTCGCGCCTGCGCATAGAGACGGCTGCGCTCACGGCGGTGACAGCCATCTATTTAAACCATATAGACAATTAATAAGAATTATTATGAGCAAATTCAGAGTTGGCAACGGCTATGACGTTCATGTTCTCGCCACTGGCTACCGGCTTGTCCTCGGTGGGGTTCAGATCGACTACCCGAAAGGCTGCGTGGCACATTCAGACGGCGATGTGATAATGCATTCCCTGTGTGATGCGATGCTCGGAGCCCTGGCTCTGGGCGACATAGGAGTCCATTTCCCGGATACGAGCGCGGAATTCCTCAACATTGACAGTTCGATTCTGCTTGCAAGGGTGTCGGAGCTTGTCGGCAGCAAGGGTTGGCGACTGGTGAATGCCGATATCACCCTGCAGCTCCAGCGGCCCAAGATCGCCCCTTATATCATGCAGATGAGGGAGAAGATTGCGTCGGTGCTCTGCGTTGACGCGGATTGTATTTCGGTAAAGGCTACTACTACCGAGAAGCTCGGTTTCGTGGGCCGCGAAGAAGGCGTTGCATCTTATGCGACAGTTTTGTTGGAGAAAGAATAATTTTTTATACCTTTGCGGACGCTCTTGAGGTATGGTGTAATGGCAGCACAAGAGATTCTGGTCCTCTTAGTGGCGGTTCGAGCCCGTCTACCTCAACAAAAAAAAGCAACCGAACAGGTTGCTTTTTTTTGTTGAGGCAGGTGTAACCCCACCGCTTCGCGGAGCCCCTGAAGGGGCATATGCCGGAACCTGCTGCGCTATGCTTGCAGAACCCGGGCGGCTCCGTGGTTCGTGTCCTGCGGACACATCGCACACTCCGCCACGCGGCTGATGCCGCTTTTTAAATGTCAGTTCTTTTGTGCTATATTTGTGAAAACCCTCTACATCATGAAAACAAGAAACTTATTGCTGTTGGCACTCACATGTGCCATTTCTTTCTCTTGCGGGAATCCCGAAAAGAAAGCAGAGTCGCTGAAGGATGCTTATGACGGCTGTTTCAAAATAGGCTGCGCCATCAATCCCGGATTGGTGAGCGGCCGCAACCCCCAGGCAGAAGAGCTTGTCCTGAAGCATTTCAATGCCATATCACCCGAAAATGCGATGAAACCCGAGTCGCTGCATCCCGGCCCTGACGTATGGAACTTTGCCCCGGCTGATGCCTATGCTCAGTACGGAAAGGAGCACGGCATGTTCGTGCTTGGCCACACCCTTTGCTGGCACAACCAGACCCCCGATTTCTTCTGGACGCGGCCTGACGGAACTCCCAAGAGCCGCGCAGAACTGACGGAAACGCTGAGAAGTTATATAGAAACAGTAGTTACGCATTTCGCAGGCAAGGTTGACGCATGGGACGTAGTCAATGAGATTGTGGCTGAGGACGGCGGATTCCGCGACCTCGGCTGGGTCAAGGCATTCGGAGGCGACGGCTATGAAGTTGCCAGGCTGGCGTTCCAGTTTGCCAACCAGTATGCACCTGAAGGCACTGAGTTCTACTACAATGAGTTCAATGTTTGGAGGCCCTCCAAGCTCGAAGGAGTGATCAATCTCGTGCGCAGGCTCAGGGCCGACGGTCTCCGAGTGGACGGTGTCGGAATCCAGGCGCACTGGGGGCTGAACTACCCTAAGACAGAATATATTGAAAACGCTATAGACCAGCTCTCGGCCCTCGGAGTGAAAGTTATGATAACCGAGCTCGATGTGGATGTGCTTCCCATTTCGAAGGAAGGGCAGGTGATTGGCCGCTCGCTGCAGGACCCGCAGTATCAGCTCGAGGAGTTCGAGGCATTTCTCGATCCCTACAAGGACGGGCTTCCGGAAGAAATCGAAAACCTGCAGGCCGCAAGGTATGAAGAGCTGTTCAGGATTTTTTATGAGCACGCGGACCAGATTGACCGCGTCACCGTGTGGGGGCTGCACGACGGGCTGTCATGGAAAAACGGCTCGCCCGTCGCCGGCAGGACGAACTATCCCCTGCTTTTCAACAGGGACCTTACTCCCCACAAGGCGCTTGAAGCCGTGCTGGCGGTTCCCTCGAAGGAATAAAGCATATTGCGGTTTGTCAGAGGATTTGTTATATTTGTAGGAACAGCTTTCCAAAGACACTAAAACTTTTCAACATGAAAACTCCGAAATACATTTTCCCTTCCGACTACATGGCAGACCCTTCTGTGCATGTGTTCGACGGCCGTCTTTATGTCTATCCTTCTCACGACTGGGATTCAGGCGTGCCCGAGGATGACCTCGGCAACCACTTCAACATGAAAGACTACCACGTTCTGAGCACTGACGATGTCGAGAACGGCACTTTCAAGGATCATGGCGTGATTCTCAAGCTCGAAGACATTCCCTGGGCCAAGTGTCACCTTTGGGACTGCGACATCGCAAAGAAAGGCGACAAATACTATCTCTATTTCCCGGCCAAGGACAAGACTCACATCTTCCGCTGCGGAGTTGCGATTGCAGACAGCCCAGTAGGCCCGTTCGTTCCCCAGCCTGACCCGATAAGGGGTTCTTACAGCATCGACTACTGCATTCTTGAGGACAAGGGAGAGTATTATTTCTATTTCGGAGGCATCTGGGGAGGCCAGCTGCAGCGCTACCGCAACAACGACGCTATCGAGCCCATCAAGCTCCCCGCCGACGACGAGCCTGCTCTCTGCCCCAAGATTGCAAAACTGTCGGATGACATGCTGCAGTTTGCGGAAGCTCCGCGGGATGTGCAGATTCTCGACGCTGACGGCAAGCCGCTCAAGCACGGCGACCCGCACCGTTTCTTCGAGGCCACCTGGGTACACAAATACAATGGCAAATATTATATCTCATACTCTACCGGAGACACTCATTACCTCTGCTACGCCATCGGTGACAACCCTTACGGTCCGTTCACCTATCAGGGCGTAATCCTCACTCCGGTGGTGGGTTGGACTACCCATCACTGCATCGTGGAATACAAGGGTAAATGGTATCTCTTCCACCACGACTGCGTTCCGAGCAACGGTGTGACCTGGCTCCGCAGCCTGAAGGTCGTAGAACTTGAATACGAGCCCGACGGCCGCATCAAAACCATCAAAGGCACCGCAGACGTATAGAAACCGGAGTCGCGCAGCGGTTGGGTTTATCCCTGCCACAAAAAAGCAACCGATTCGGTTGCTTTTTTGTTTTGGTAGCGGGACCCAGGATTGAACTGGGGACCTCATGATTATGAATCATGCGCTCTAACCAGCTGAGCTATCCCGCCATCATGTTTCCGCTTGAGCGGGGAGGCAAAAGTAGATAAAAATGTGAAATCCGCAAAATTAATTTGTCCTTTCTGTCAGGCCGTTCTGTTCCAGAAGGGCTTCGGGGCGAGGGTCGCGTCCCCTGAACCTGCGGTACAGCACACCGGCATCTTCCAGATTGCCTTTTGACAGGATATTCTCACGGAAGGAAGCTGCAACCTCTTTGTTGAAAATCCCTTTTTCCTTGAAGAGGGAGAAAGCGTCTGCCTCAAGTTCTTCGGCCCATTTGTAGGAATAATAACCCGCCGAATAGCCTCCGGAAAAAATGTGGCTGAACTGCGGTGACATCGCAGTGCCCTCGATGACGGGCAATACCTCATAGGGAGCAAGTATTGTGTGCTCGAAATCCACGGCGCTGCCGGCCGGCACTTCTTCGGAAGTGTACCATGCCATGTCGAGGGTGCCGAAGCGCAGCTGTCGCACGAATGCATAGCCGGCCTGGAAGTTCTTTGCAGCCACGAGCCTGTCTATCAGTTCGTCCGGAATGGCTTCCCCGGTCTTGTAGTGCCTTGCAAAGGAGTGCAGCCACTCGGGTTCGAAACCCCAGTTTTCCATGAGTTGTGACGGCAGCTCCACAAAATCCCTTGCCACCGCAGTGCCGGTCAGGGAAGCATACTTGCCTTCTGCCAGCAGCCCGTGCAGGCAGTGGCCGAATTCATGCAGGAAGGTGGTGACTTCATAGTGGGTGAGCAGTGAAGGCATGCCGCCTGCCGGTTTGGAGAAATTTGCCACGAGCTGGATAAGGGGCCTTGTTTCCACTCCGTTTTGTATCGAAAGGTCGCGGAACGAGGTCATCCAGGCGCCGGCGCGTTTGCTTTCGCGGGGGAAGAAGTCCATATACAGGAGCCCCATGAAGCGGCTGCCGTCGAGGACTTCGTAAACCTGCACATCCTCATGATAAACCGGAATGTCGTCCCGGCGGACAAAGGACAGCCCGTAGAGGGTTCCGGCAAGGCCGAAGATGGCATCGCGGACGGCTTCGAGCCGGAAATAAGGCTTGAGCAGCTCGTCGTTCACGGAGTATTGCTCAGTTCGGAGTTTCTCGCTCCACCAGCTGAAATCCCACGGCATCAGCTTCCCTTCAAATCCGTTTGCCCCGGCATAGGCTTGCAGTTCGACTATGTCTCTGCGGGCAAAAGGCAGGCATTTGGCCATCATGTCCGCGATGAACTCATTCACTGTCTCTTTTGTCTTTGCCATCCGGTTCTCGATGGCATAGTCGGCATAAGTGCGGTAGCCCAGCATCTTCGCGCTGCGGCCGTGCAGTTCCACAATCTTATGGATGTTGGCGTCGTTGTCGAAGTCTCCTCCGATGCACTGGGTGTTGAATGCTCTCCACATCTGTTCGCGCAGTTCGCGGATGTCGCTGTACTGCATGAACGGCATGAATGAAGGGCGGTCCAGCGTGAAAACCCAGCCCTCTTTGCCTCGTGAAGCCGCTTCCGCTGCGGCTGCTTCCCTGACGAAATCAGGCAGTCCGGCCAGCTGGGCCTCGTCTGTCAGACAGAGTATATATGCATTAGTCGCGTCAAGAACGTTCTTTCCGAATCTCAGCGACGCAAGTGACAGTTCTTCAGATATTTTGCTGAAAACGGCCTTGTCTTCCGCAGGCAGGTTGGCGCCGTTCCGCGCGAAAGATTTATATGTCTCGGACAGCAGCCTCAAATCTTCCTTGTCCAGCCCCAGGTTGCCTCTGTTCTCATAGACTGTCTTGATGCGGGCGAACAGTTTCTCATTGAGGGCTACATACATGCTGAACTCGGTCAGCTTCGGGGTAATCTGCTCCGCAATGTCCTGCATTTCGCTGTTTGTGCAGGCCTCGTTGAGGTTGAAGAATATCTCCTCCACAGCCCCCAGCTTCTTGCCGCTTTGCTCCAGTGCAAGCACGGTATTTCCGAAATCAGCAGGCTCCGGATTATCAATAATCGCATCCACCTCGGCCTTCGCCTCGGCTATCGCCTGCTCGAATGCAGGAATGTAATGTCGGTTTTCAATTTTGTCAAAAGCCGGAGCCCCGAAAGGATTTCCCGACTTGGCAAGCAGTGGGTTATTTTCCATGTAAAAAAAGATGTTATGTCAGACCAAAAGTACTAAAAAAAGAATGTCAATCTTTCCGGATCGTGACGTTTCTGTGTTTGTCCGTGCTATAGTTGTATTCGTAGCAATGGTAGGTCTTCTTTCCCAGAGGGCTCGTGCTGACTGAGGTGTAATGCCCGAAATCGAACTTCTCCTCCTCAAGCATCTGTTTCGGGACTTTCCTCAAACCGGCATCATAGAGGTTCTCCAGTATCCTCCTGTTCGACGCCAGACGGCTGTTGACCCGCGATATAAGACTCTTCTCTTCCCGGTAAATCCTGTTGTTATAGACATTGCGGCACATGTCGCAGCAGAATTTTTTGTCGCTTCGGCCGTTGAACTCGGCTCCGCACTCAATGCAATTGTTTTTCATCTTTCCTCCTTTTTCTTAGCTCACGCACTCAAAGATATTTCTTTTCAAGCCTCTTTCATAGCCGCCAAAGGGCACTTTTTCCGATAACGAAAGAAGAAATGCGATTCCGAATTCGCCGAGCTGATATTAAGCGGATATAAGTGTTTAGAGTATGGTTAGGCATGCAGGACAGGTGTTCCTTTGCCTCCGGACTTTAAAACAAACAGCATTATGGAAAATTCAATCAACAGAGTGGAGCTTCTGGGCAGGATCGGCCAGAACCCGAAAATCATGACATGCGGAGATTCGCAAGTGGCGAAATTCTCCCTCGCTACCAATGAAACTTTCAAGGACCGCGGCGGAACCTTGAAAGAAGAGACGACATGGCACAATGTGTCTGTATGGGCCTCGAGAAACACGGATGATTTCAGATTGCTTAAAAAAGGAGTGCTGGTGCACGTTGTCGGAAAGATAAGGAACACGCGTTACCAGAATGCCGAAGGGGAGGAAAGGTATTTTACGGAAGTGTCGGCCACACGTCTGCATGTCCGTCGGGACACTCAGCAGACCGTTCAGAATCCGATTCAGGAATACATCCCCCAGCAAAACATGGTTCCGGGCTTTGCAATGAATTGATAACGGTTGACAGAAAAGAAACGAGTATGAAAAGGCTATTCATTATCGCAGCAAGTGCGGCAATCTTTTCGGCGGCACTGGTATCCTGCAACAAAGACCTCGGCCCTTCAATCTCCGATATGGCAGCTGTAGAGCCCATGTCAGTCGGAGTATATAATGGTATGTTGACCAAAGCACCGGTAACAGGCACCGTGATGCCGACATCCCGCAGCATAGTTTTCTCTGCCTATCACAACGCACAGGAGGGCACATCCGCAAATTTCTTCACAGGCATCACCTTTACAAAAAAAGAGGGGGAAAACACGCTCTGGCAGTGTTCGAAATACTGGCCTCTGACCGGAACGCTTGACCTGCTTGGATATTGCCTTGACGACAACAGCAGGGTGTCATCAGTAAGTTGGGGCAGCAACAATGCGGCCTCTGTGACAATGACCCTCGCCGACAACAGCACCAATCAGGATGACTTGCTGGTGGGAGGCGCCAGCACACTCACGAGTGAATCCAATGCGGTGGTATTCAAGCATGCGCAAGCCTTGCTTACGTTCACTGCCCGCTCGAGCGTTGCATATGATGCCACTGCGAACTATGGCATTACCATCACCGGCATCCAGGTCAACGGCTCATACCACAGCGGGACAGTGGCATGTACAAGAGACGGCGGAAACATAACCTTCGTCTGGAGCTCTCTTGGCAGCCAGGCGGACATAAGCCTGCCTACGATGACTGCCACCAACCTCGGCACCGCCCCGGCTGCCATCGAAGGCACGCAAGGGCTTATACTTCCAGCTCAGGCACAGACCGACATTACCATCTACTACACTCTTCACAACGGCAAGGATGCTTCGGAAAGCAACATCGACAACACCTTGCAGTACACCTTCCACCCGGTTGCGGAATCAACCTGGGATGCAGGCAAGAAGTACATCTACAATATAAATGTGACCCTCACCGGCATCGAAGTTTCAGCTTCGGTAGCGGATTGGGCTGCACAAAGCGGCACGGCAGTGCCTATTCCTTCGGCAGAGTAAACATATAAAAAACAGAAAGACATGAAACTCATTAAAAAAATAATATTCGCAATAACAGTTGCACATGCATTGTTTGCATTACTGTCTTGCGACAAAATCGAAACGACAAGCCTTGCGCCTCGTGAGCAAATGGCCGTCAATCCCGTAGTGGGACTGAACCATGTGAAGGGCATAGTCTCAGGAACCACTTTCCCGACATCCCGCAGCATGGTGGTCTCAGCAGATTTGATGGCGAACACCGGAGGTAGCGGAAACTACTTTTCAAATCTGACCTTCACCTGTTCCAACGGAGTATGGTCTCCTGAAAACATTTATTACTGGCCATTGACCGGAGGCCTTGAAATGCTCGCTTACTCTTCGGGAAGCGCAAGCGTAACTCCGGAGTGGACTAATGCGACACAGGTGGTTCTGACCTGCGCCAACTGCAGCGCCGATGACATTCTGATGGGCGGCCTGACTTCAGCGACGGCTTCTTCGAAAACAATCGGCTTCAAACACTGTCTGGCTCAGGTAAACGCTACAGTAAGTGCATCCTCAGCATCGGTAATCAAGGTGAAAAGCATCACTCTGAACGCAAAGAAGGGAGCGACCCTGACAGTTACCAAGAGTGCCGGAAACTCCGTTCCCGCAGTATCGACGACGCTCTCCGGCAGTGCAACGGACAATTCTCTGTTCTCCGGCAACCAGAGCGTGACGGCTTCTGCGACAGCGATAGGCAGCGCCATGCTGCTCCCGGAGCAGACACCGGGTTCCATGACGATTACCTATACCATCACGAACAACGGCACAGAATCTTCTGCCATGACGGTGACTAAAACGCTCTCACAGGCTCTTGCAGCAGGCTCTTCATACACTTATGCCATTGCCTTCACGCTAACGGGCATCACTGTGACTGCGTCTCTCACCAATTGGACCGACAGCAGCAGTACGAGTGTATCGATTTAAAGGGACGGACATGCTGATATTTTTGTTCTACATATTGGGAAAGTCTTTGGTTCCGGGCTTCACTTCCGACGACGGGGCCTGCTTAAAGCCGGACAGGACAGAACTGGCAATCCGCACCAACCTGCTGCTGCCTTTTCTCAATGCCGGCGTCGAGGTGCCGATAGGAAAGCATTGGAGCGTAGAGGCTGACTGGTATTATCCCTGGGTGTGGCCGGAACTCCTTGGCAACCGTTATTGTCTGGAATTCCGGCAGGTATCGCTGGGCTTGAGATACTGGTTCAATAAAGGGGGGAAGGAAAGGATGCTCGGCCATTCGATAGGTTTGTCTGCAAATACGGCAGTATATGATTTTGGTGCTTCAAGCTATGGACAGGACATGAGCGGGCAGTTCGTGAGGATGGAAGGCTTGCAGGGCAGGAGTGTAGGAGGAAGCTTGGACTGGTTGTTTGCCTGCAAGGTGGGCAGCAGACTGCATCTGGAATTCTGTCTGGGTCTGGGAGTCGCGTATCACCGTGACGTGGAATATGTGCAGTACATCGAGGGAGGCCCTCTGCTGCGCGACCCCAGGCTGCTTGAAAACCGTGGCTGGTATTTCGGCCCGACAAAAGCTCAAATCAATCTGGTGCTGCCCATAGGGATAGGCTCTTTAAAATAAGAAGGGATATGGATACGATTAAAAAACTGGCAACTGTGTTGAGCGCAGGGCTTGCGGCAGGGATAGTCTCATTTGCAATTTCGTGCGACCGCAGACCGTTACTTGTAGAGGGAATGACAGTCCGGATAGAGGTGGACGCATCCTATCCCATGGGCATGAAGGTGCCGGAGCTTTACAGAGTGTTCTTTTATTCAAGGGAAGAAAGGAAGGCGGTGGTATCGGATTTTGTGGGGCCGGAAGGAGGCCGCATACATCTTCCTGCAGGGGAATATCTCTATCTCGTATATAATTTCGATCTGGAATCCACCATACTGGATAACCTTGAAGGCTATGACGCGGTACGGGCTTTTACCTCTCGGGCATCGGCAGGCTTTTCCTGGCTGGACGGCAATCTCGTCCTTGTCAAGGAAAGCTCTGCGGGTGGCATAATATCAAAAGCGGCGGAAGATGAAGAAAAGGAAGCAAGGATGATTTATGAACCTGACGCCCTTTATATAGCCACCGGAGAGGTATCTGTCCCCCACCGAAGTGAGGAAGACGAAGAGATGGTGATAACTGCCGAGATGAAGGATGCCCTGCGGCATGGTACGGTGAAAGTCCACGGGCTTACCGGGATAGGGAACATTATGTCGGTGACGGTTTATCTGACCAATTTGTCAGGGTCCATGTACCTGACGCGGAGCGATTCGTCTCAGGAACCAGCGGTAATCTGCTTCCCTTGCGGCTATGACGAAAGCTCCGGCACGATGTCCGGCGACTTCCTGTCTTTCGGCATGCTCCCCAAGGAGTATTACACCGAATATGGTTACATATCCCAGGCCTGTGTCCTTGTGACTGATACGGCCGGAGGACAGTATGTATCCGTAGAGGACATTACGGAACAGGTTGTCAAGTACATTGAAAACGACAGCGATATTATAATTGAACTGAGCTGCATACTGGATGTGCCCGAGCCTGGTGGGGACAGCGGATTTTTGCCGACGCTGGATGACTGGGTGCCGGAGACCGTGCCGATACAGCTCGGCTGACTAAGGAGATTATTTGATGAAAAAGAAAGGATATACAATAATCAATGCTCTGGACTGCCTTGTGATGGCGGCGGTGCTGCTTGCATGCACAAAGACAGAAATGCCTCTTGTGCAACAAGCAGTGCCGCTCGGCATCGAAGCGGGAATAGAGTGGATTGGCTCAGGCACCCGTGCTCCGGTGACAGGGAGCGCCCTGCCGGTATCGCAAAGCATCATCATGTCGGCATACTACAATCCGGTGGCGGGTTCAGGCCAGAATTATTTTTCAGGCCAGACCTTCACGTATTCCGGCGGTACGACCTGGCAGTTTGCAGGCGGCTACTGGCCCTTGGCAGGAACCCTCGACATGCTTGGATATTCTCTTGCGGATGCCGGTCATGTCAGTTCAGTTTCATGGGGCGGCAATGCGGCGGCATCTGTGACGATGACCCTTGCTGACAATTCCGCAAATCAGGACGACCTTGTCGCAGGAGGGGCCGGAGCCATGACCAGCTCATCTAAAACTATGACTTTCAGTCATGCGGAGGCACTGATATCTTTCACTGCCAGTTCAAATGTTGCTTATGATGCTGAAGCGAATCTGGGAGTGACCATAACGGATATCAAAATCAACGCCGCAAATCATTCGGGGACAGTGACATGTACGCGCAGCGGCAGTTCGGTTTCCTTCACATGGGGATCTCTCGGCAGTGCGGCAACAATTTCACTGCCTTCTCTGTCAGCCACCAACCTCGGTACTGCGGCGGCATCGCTCTCCGGAACGCCAGGCTTGATTCTGCCTCCTCAGGCAGCGAAGAGCATGACCATCTACTATACCGTTCACCTCGGCAAGGACGAATCAGGCGGCAATCTCGACCAGTCAATGAGTCACACCTTCACGCCTGCCGGTTCGTGGGCTGCCGGGACGAAGTATGTTTACCAGATTTATATAACAGAAACGAACATTTCAGTGAACCTTTCCGATATTCTGGCATGGACTGCAGATACAGTGCACGGCGAGAATCTGACATGGGAAGAATAAAAGTTAAAACCTATTGATATGAGATTATTATTGTTTATAGCGATTATTGTGGCAGCTGTGTCCTGCGCAGATGCGCCAGGCAGTTTCGAGCGGAACTCCGACAGCCTGTCTCCGGGATACACCGGGGGGATTCCGGTGATTTTTGAATCAACGCGCACCAAAGTGGATATCGACGGTGCGACGGGTGTTCCGTCATGGACTGAAGGTGACCGGATTGCCTTCTGTACGACGAACGGGAGCAGCACCGGTTATACTACGGCAGCAGTAAACGCATTGTCGGGCGACATCAATGTGTCGCTTGCCAGCGGATATTACCGGACAAATTATGCAATCTATCCTGAAGCGGCGAAAGGAACGGACTATTCCACGCCGACAGTAGTATATCCGGATAGTTACAACCTTGATTTAACCGGCACCGAGACGTATTCTCCCTGCCCGATGGTAGCTGACAACACCTCCGATGCGATGGTATTCTATCATGTGGGAGGATTGCTGAGAATAGCTGTTTTCGGAATTCCGGAGGCCACGTCGTACATACAAGTCGCATTCACAGGACCAGAATATGTTACGGGGGTTTACACGGTGTCTGATGCAGGCACGGCAACAGCAGCGACCACTCTGTTTTCGGGCAGCAGGAATTACGTGACGTTTACCAAATCATCTTGGGGAAGCAGCCAGTACCTCAATGTTCCGTTGCCCTCGGGAATAACGGTTACCGAGGTGACCGTTACAGCGTATAACAGTTCATCTTCTCAGGTTGGTGCACAGGCAAGCTTCCCGGTGTCATGGACTTCCCTCGGAAGGGCGACAGGAAAACATCTTGCGGCAGATCTGGAGAAAAAATACAAATTCAACAATATGATTATAGCTCCCGGTCCCATGTATTACACGGCGGGTGGCTATTCGATTCACGAAGACTGGAACCATTTCAATGTGTCCGAGAATTTGACGGAAGGAGGCACGTATTTCAGTTTCGTCCAACTCGGAAAGGTATTTGATGCAGATGGCAATTCTTTCTCAGCCTCTTCAGGCAATATAGACAACAGCAGAACTCTGACATGGGGAGGACATTCCGGCTGGAGAGTTCCTACGCAGTCGGAATGGGCGAATATCACGACCAATACCGGAGCGAGGAACGGCTCTACGGTCAATGGAAACGCGAGGAAGCATTACGCCCATATTCGACTGGACGGGGGACGCTTCCTTGACGAGTACAATCCATACGGGTTGCTGCTCTTTCCGGACGGGGAGACCATTACAGGAAAGGCCTTATCGGATATGGATAATACAAATATCAACCCTTTGACGCCATCTGAGTTGAACGTTTACCTTGACCAGGGATGCGTATTCCTGCCGGACAGCGGCTATATTAGCGGTGGTAGTTGGGTGATTAGCGTGACAATGGGTGGCGTTACCGGGTATTACTGGTCTGCCACGCAACACAGCAGCAGTTACGGGTACTGTCTGGCTGTCGATCCCCCCAATGCTTCGTACAACTTTGGCAAATCGTCCACCTATCTGCAGGTGCGCCTTGTGCGGCCGGCAGAATAGAATGACTCACATCCCGAAATTGAAAAATAGTTGCAAAACAAAAGGAGCCGGCAAGCCGGCCCCCATTGGGAAGGCACCCGAAAACCTCCTTTTGATTATCACAATGATAAAACTATTTTTAATCGTGATTGTTATTAAAGGCTAATCACGTGGAGCCGGTGAAAGTTGCAAGTAGCCGGCCCCGTTCGGGTTTGTTTTGCAAAAGTAATCAAAACCATGTTGACAGACAACAGTTACATCCCGGAATTGAAAAATAGTTGCAAAACAAAAGGAGCCGGCAAGCCGGCCCCCATTGGGAAGGCACCCGAAAACCTCCTTTTGACGAACAGTAATGTTCACACTATTTAAAATCAGGATAGTGATTATCATCATCGGATAACCCATCCTGTGGGGTCGGTGAAAGTTGCAAGTAGCCGGCCCCGTTCGGGTTTGTTTTGCAAAAGTAATCAAAACCATGTTGACAAACAACAGATAATCGGAAGAAAAACCTAACTTTGCACCCGTTACAACCGTTACAGCCATGGCACGAGAGATATTTCTGTACAACACCCTGTCGAGAAGAAAAGAACTGTTCGTCCCGCTCAATCCCGGGCATGTGGGCATCTATGTCTGCGGGCCGACCGTTTACGGCGACGCTCATCTCGGCCATGCGCGTCCCGGTATAACCTACGACGTGCTGGTGCGCCTGTTCCGCCATCTCGGCTATAAAGTCCGTTATGTCCGCAACATCACCGATGTGGGACATCTGGAGCACGATGCCGACGAAGGGGAGGACAAAATAGCAAAGAAAGCCCGTCTGGAGCAGCTCGAGCCCATGGAGGTGGTGCAGTACTATACTCTCCGCTACCAGGCTGCAATGGCAAAGCTCGGAGTCCAGCCCCCTTCAATCGAGCCCCGCGCCTCCGGCCACATCATCGAGCAGATTGAACTGGTGAAGCAGATACTCGACGCAGGATATGCATATGTCAGCAACGGATCTGTCTATTTCGATGTGGAAAAATACAACAAAGACCACCGCTACGGCATCCTCTCTGGCCGCACAATCGACGAAATGATAGCCAATACCAGGGAACTTGACGGGCAGGGAGACAAGCGCTCCAGCTATGATTTCGCGCTGTGGAAGAAAGCCGCACCGGAGCATATAATGCACTGGCCCTCCCCGTGGAGCGAAGGCTTCCCCGGCTGGCATCTGGAGTGCTCTGCAATGAGCGCAAAATACCTTGGCGAGGAATTCGACATTCACGGCGGAGGAATGGACCTGATGTTCCCCCACCACGAATGCGAGCTGGCTCAGAACACTGCCTCCCGAGGCAAAGGCGGCGTGCGCTACTGGATGCACAACAATATGATAACCATCAACGGGCAGAAGATGGGCAAGTCGTACGGCAACTTCATAACCCTTGACGAACTCTTCAACGGCACGCACAAGATACTCAAGCAGTCATACAGCCCTATGACGGTTCGTTTTTTCATCCTTCAGGCCCATTACCGCGGCACTCTCGATTTCAGCAACGAAGCTCTTCAGGCAGCGGAGAAAGGGCTCAGACGCCTTATGCAGGCGGCAGCTGATTTGGAAGGGCTTAAGGTAGAAGATGTTCCGGCAAGCGAAGAGATAGCGAAGATAAAGGAGAATGTCTATGACGCCCTGTGCGACGACCTGAACACTCCAATTGCGCTGTCAAACCTGTTCGAAGCAGTACGCATAGTCAATACTGTGGCCGACGGCAAGCTGAAAATCTGCCAGACGGACAAAGACAGCCTCCGGGAGCTCCTCATAACCGTAGTGACCGGTGTCCTCGGACTTGAAGACGAGAGGCAGCAAGGCGGCAACGAGCAGGTTATCGACGGGCTGATGGACATGATTCTCGAGTACCGCAAAGAAGCCAAAGCCGCGAAAGACTGGGCAAAGAGCGACCAAATCCGAGACGCCCTCGGAGCATTGGGAATAGAAGTAAAAGACACGAAAGAAGGAAGCACCTGGACGCTGAAATAAGCTTCAGGCAAGCTCGCAGAGCAGAGTCGCGCTGGTGCAGTCAAGCACCCTCACATTTACGTAGTCCCCGGCCTTGAGCCCTGAGGCCTTGAATACGCAGGTCTTGTTCTGTGACGTGCGGCCCACCATATCCTTGTCGGAGCGTTTAGAGGGCCCCTCGACGAGCACTTCGAAAATTTTCCCGATGTCGCGGCGGTTGCTTTCCAGCGACAATTTGTTCTGCAGGGCTATGATTTCGTTCAGACGGGCGGTCTTGGTCTGGGGAGGGACATCGTCCGTGAAATGCCTTGCGGCTTTGGTCTCCGGTCTTTCAGAATACTGGAACATGAATGCGGCGTCGAAGCCCACCGCAGCGAAAAGGTCGAGCGTGTCCTGATGGTCCTGCTCAGTTTCACCGCAGAACCCGGCAATGACGTCGGTAGTTATCGAACAGTCAGGGATGATGCGGCGGATTGCCTCGATGCGCTGAAGATACCATTCCCGCGTGTGCTTGCGGTTCATCTTCTCAAGCATCGCATTGCTGCCGGACTGCACCGGCAAGTGTATGTGGCGGCAGATGTTGGAATGGGCTGCCATGGTATAAAGGACTTCGTCGCTCATATCCTTGGGGTGGGAGGTCGAAAAGCGCACTCTCAGCGAAGGATCGATGAGGGCCACCTGCTCCAGCAGAGCCGCGAAATTCATTGTCTGCTCAGAACCCCGGTTTCCTTTCCAGTTATAAGAGTCAACATTCTGCCCGAGCAGGCATATTTCCCGATAGCCGTTTGCAAAAAGCTCCCGGGCTTCGTGCACTATGGTTTTCGGGTCACGGCTGCGTTCGGCGCCCCTTGTATAAGGCACCACGCAGTATGAGCAGACATTGTTGCAGCCGCGCATTATGGAAATATACGCACTGACAGCATTCTTGTCCATCCTGACGGGGGAGATGTCAGCATAGGTCTCTTCGTGCGAGAGTATGGTATTGATCTGTTTGCCGTCGGCGGTGACTGCTGCAACAAGCCTCGGAAGGTCGCGATAAGCGTCCGGCCCGGCCACTATGTCGACTGCCGGATGCTCGAGAAGTTTCTCCTTGAGTCTCTCCGCCATGCACCCGAGTACACCCACAACGAGGGCGGGATTCTTTTTCTTTTCAAGACGGAATACGTCAAGCCGTCCGAATATCCTCTGCTCGGCGTTGTCCCTGATAGCGCAGGTGTTGATGAGGGCGAGTGAAGCGTCTTCAATTTTATCGCAAAGAGCATATCCTTCCTTCTGGAGAATGGAGAGCACAACTTCGCTGTCGTTGACATTCATCTGGCAGCCGTAAGTCTCGATGAAGACCTGCCGTCTGCCCGGGTCGAATATGGCTCGTACCGATTGGTATCCGTTTTGCATTTCAGGGATATTTGTGGCTGCAAAGATAGTTTTTTCTATCTTTGTACAAAGATATGAAAATTAGAACATCCATCGGAAAAGCACTGATGCTGGCGTGTATGGCTGCGATATTGTGCAGTTGTACCGATTACAGCAAGATAACCCTCAGTGATTTCCGCATATCTTCAATCGATTCCTTGAAATACAGCCTCAAAGACGTCAGCGCCGTAGTGAATTCCTCCTTGACCGTGGACAATCCTTTTTCTGCAATGACTTTCAAGGACTTTACGGCGGATGTAGTCAGTCCGGACGGCGAGACTCTCGTTGAGGTCAGGATGGATGAGAATTCTACACTTGAGGTGGCGGCAAAGTCCCGGACACAAGTCCAGGCTCCTTTCAGAGTCCATGTCGGGAATACGATGAAACTTCTCTCCCTCGGTGCCGATGCTATAGCCGGGATGGGAAAGGAAGGCTATGTTGTAAATTACAGCCTTTCGGTCGGCCGGGGCAAGGCTTTCCACAAGATATCCAAGAAGGATGTTCCGTTGGAGTCGTTGTTAAAAAAAGAAGAATGAAAAGGATATTCATAATTGCGGTTCTCAGTTGCCTGTCGCTGTTTTATGCGGCCGCGCAGGAAAACGTCGTAGCCTCCGGGGAGGTTGCTCTTGACTCCACGCTTTACGGCAGCAGCATTTTTACGGTGATAAGCCGCAGTGAACCGGGGCAGGGCAGGATAACCCTTGACCAGCCTGCGTCGCTTGTCTCGGCGATGGCAGCCCATAAAGCCGAAAACGCATCAAAGCGGATAAATGGTTACAGAGTGAGGATTTTCTTTGACAACAGCCGCAATGCAAGAACGGTTTCTGAGCAGGTGTGTGAATCATTCACTGCCGCATATCCGGGAGTCGGTGTATATCGTGAATATGAGAATCCGTATTTCAAGGTGACGGTCGGCAATTTCCGCACAAAAGCTGATGCTACCAAGTTTTTAAACAGGATAAGAACACAGTTCCCTTCAGGCTTCATTGTAAGGGAAAAGATCGACTATCCAAGCTTCTGACGGGTATGGAGATGATAAAACAATCATTGCAGCAGAAGCAGGTAGCAAAGCTTTCTCCTCTTCAGATACAGACTATAAAGCTTCTTGAGCTGCCCACCCTCGAACTGGAACAGAAAATTCAGAAAGAGCTGGAGGAAAATCCGGTTCTTGACGAGGTGACCGAAGATACCCCCGAGGAGGACGACGGACTTCCCAAGAAGGTCTCCCTGAGCGATTATTCTCCTGATGACCAGACTCCTTCCTATAAGACCTACGTCAACAATCAAGGCAAGGACATAAAGCCGCAGTACAATACTTTTTCAGTAAAAGAAAGTTTCCGCCAGAATCTTGAATCCCAGCTCGGCTATTGCCATCTTACCCCCCGGGCCCGCCAGATAGCGCTTTTTATCATCGGTATGCTCGATGACGACGGATATCTGCGACGTGACCTCGAGTCTCTTGCTGATGACATTTCATTCCGCCTCAACATCGAAACCGATGTGGAAGAGATTGAAGACCTGTTGAGCATCATTCAGGAGTTCGACCCTGTGGGTGTGGGCGCAAGGGATTTACGCGAGTGCCTTTTGCTCCAAATCAAGGCGAAGCCTCAGGAACAGGCAAGGCAGGATGCCCAGGAAATACTCGAAAACCATTTCGAAGAATTTACGAAGAAGCACTATACCAAGATTCTCTCCAAGATGAAAATCGACGAGGAGAGGCTCAAGAAAGCCGTAGATGAGATAATTCACCTTAACCCCCGTCCAGGAGGCCAGATTGACGACTCCTACAGCGAGCAGGCCCAGCAGGTGGTGCCGGATTTCGTGCTGGAGCTGAAAGACGGCAAGCCGGTGATGTCGATGCCCCGCTTCAATGTGCCTGAGTTGCGGGTTAACAAGCGCTACGCCGATATTCTTATGGACTCTGCTTCCAAGTCGACAAGAGAGAGCAAGGAGGCGGTTACCTTCGTAAAGCAGAAGTTGGATTCCGCAAAGTGGTTTATAGAAGCCATCAAGCAGAGACAGCGCACGCTGCAGAATACGATGAACGCCATCATCGAGTTCCAGTATGATTTCTTCATCGACGGAGACGAGACCAAGCTGAAGCCGATGGTGCTCAAGAATATTGCAGAGCGCACAGGGCTTGACATCTCCACCATCTCCCGCGTGGTAAGCTCAAAGTATATACAGACCCACTTCGGCATCTACCCCCTGAAATACTTCTTCTCAGAAGGATTGCTGAATGAAAGCGGGGAGGAAGTCTCCACCCGTGAAATTAAGAAGATTCTTTCTGAGAGCATAGAGGCGGAGGACAAGACAAAGCCGCTGACAGACGAAGAGCTCGTAAACGTCCTTACCGGGAAGGGATACAAAGTCGCGCGAAGGACTGTTGCGAAATACAGGGAAAATCTCAACATTCCTATCGCGCGACTGCGCAAAGAGTTGTAATAAGCCTTTATTTGTAAAGGAACCTCTTGATGCTCATCTTCGGAGTCTTCTCGAAGGGAACTTCTACGGTCTCTACCTTTGTAATCTTGCTGTAAACGGGCAGAACGCGGTTGGCTGCCGTGCATATTCTCTCGGGAATGTCCGATATTGCTTCGGCATCCAGGCCGTCCTTATTGACAGCGTCAGAGTCGAGATAGACAAGTGCTACAAGTTTGCCTCCGCGGTCAACCACGACGCTTTCTGCGACGTAAGGCTGGTTGTTGATGATTGCCTCGAGTTCCTCGGGATAGATGTTCTGTCCGTTGGCACCCAAAATCATGCTCTTGCTGCGGCCTTTAATGAAGATGTTGCCATCCTTGTCCATGATGCCCAGATCTCCGGTGCGGAGAAAACCGTCTTCAGTGAAAGCCTCGGCCGATGCTTCGGGATTCTTGAAATATCCGATGCATATATTCTCTCCCTTGGCCTGTATCTCTCCTGCGATGTGCAGTGGATCTTCGGAGTCTATGCGTACGGTGGCGCAATCGACAGCCTTGCCGCATGATCCTGCCACATATTTGGTCCAGTGCTCATAGGCGAGCAGAGGGCAGGCTTCAGTCATGCCGTAGCCTACAAGATAAGGGAATTTGATGCGCTTGAAGAGTTTCTCGACCTCGGGGTTAAGGGCTGCGCCGCCCATTATGAATTCCTCTACATTGCCGCCGAAGGCAGCTACGAGTCCATCCCTGACTTTCTTGTAGATAATACTGTTCAGTCCGGGAATTTTGGTGAGAATCTTAATCAGGGGTTTGTCGAGGGTCGGCTTTACCTTGCTCTTGTAGATTTTCTCCATTACGAGCGGAACGGTTATGAGCAGATAGGGCTTCACGTCGGCAAAGGCCTTCATGAGGGTGGCAGGAGTCGGAGCCTTGCCGAGCCAGTAAATGCCTGTACCGTTGCACAGGGGGTATATGAATTCTATGACGAGGCCGTACATGTGGGCCATCGGCAGCATCGATACCATCTTGTCTCCTGCAGGTACGTGCCTTTGGCTGTAATCCACATTGGCGCTGAAATTACGGTAGGTGAGCATTACTCCTTTGGGAGCGCCGGTCGAGCCTGAAGTGTAGCTGATGGTTGACAGATCGTCCCAGTTGTCGGTGGGGAAAACCACGTCATCTGCACCGTAACCCTTCGGCCATTTGGCTGCAAACAGGGAATCCATGCTGTCATAGGTCGTCTTTACGGTTTTGTCCTTGGCCCAGAGACAGTCCCAGGTGTCGATGTCTATCGCGATTTTCAAGTCCGGCATTTTCTTGAGGTCCATCAATTTCCATTTTGCTTCGTTGGTGAAGATGGCTATGCTTTCGGAATGGTTCACGAGGAATGATGCGCTATCAGGAGTGAAGTCGGCAAGCAGGGGAACGATGACTGTTTCGTATGTATTGACAGCCATATAGCTCATGCCCCAGCGGGCTCCGTTGTTGGCGTAGAGGGCAATCTTGTCGCCTTTCTTGAAGTTGAGGGCTTCGAAAACCAAATGGAATTTCTCAACTTGGGTGGCCATTTGGCCATAGGTGAAAGAGTCGCCTCCAATACTGTGGAGGGCGGTTTTGTTCCAATACTTTCGTGTGGCGTCCTGAAGACGTTCCAGATAATGAGGATAATTCATGATTATTTCCAATTATTTCGATGGCAAAAGTATCGGAGGATACTCTGCCGATAAAATAATTGTGATGAAAGACCTCTATATTTGATGAAAATGCAGCGAAGTGGGATAAAAGTGCTATATTTGTGACAAATTAAAATAAAATCACAATTCGTCACACGCAGTTTACTCTGCGGTCAGTATCGATATGAAACCAAGCAGCAGCCTTTTGGGCAAATATAGCAATCAGTTGTGGTATATTATACTCATTCCTCTGTTCTTTCTGGTATTTGTGATTGCTTATTCGCCTTTTAACATCGAAGATAGCGTCATCGGACATCCGAGTGGCCGGTTTGAGTTCAATATCGTAATGATAATGAGCATAATATTTCTGGTTCTTATCTTGTCCCGGACTCTGCTTTTCATCTTGCGCAGACATGTCGGCTCGGACACCGGAAATTACGGCCTGTGGGTTTCCGGGGAATTCATGGCGATGGTGGTGTTCACGGCTTTATACGTTACGCTTATAACCAAAGGAGAGCTACGCTATTTCAATGCGATGCTCTATTCGTTCATATATCTTTTCACTATTCTGATATATCCGTATTCGTTGATCACAATGTGGCTGTTGCTGAAGTCCAAGGATGTAGCAAAGTCGGCAGTCGTCGATGATACCGGCAGCCGCGTTCGTTTCTACGACGACAAGCACACCTTGAAATTCGTTATCGCAGCCTCGGCCATCCTCTATATAGAAGCTCAGGAGAATTATGTCCGCATCTACTATCTCGATGCTGATCAGGTGAAGAGTTACCAGCTGAGAGCAACCATGAAGCGAATAGAAGAGAGTATGACTTCCAACGGACTTGTCCGCTGCCATCGGTCTTATTTTGTCAACCCCAGACACATTCAGGCATTGCGCAAGGACAAGGACAACTACATCTTCGCTGAAATTGACGACCTGATGCACACTACCATTCCCATCAGCAAAAAGTATTACGATGAAGTGAGCGAAAGCCTCTGACAAGCATTAATAATCATGATAAAGAAAATATTGCCTGATATAATAGCCGTAGCGGCTTTTGTAATAATCTCGTTCGCGTATTTTTCACCGGCAGTTTTCCAGGGCCGCGTCCTGGCGGGTGATGACCATGTCGGAGCAATAGGCGCCAACGAAGATGTGTGGAAATATATGTCAGAAACCGGCATTCATTCCCGCTGGACCAATTCCATGTTCAGCGGCATGCCGAATTACCAATCTGCGCCGAGCTACGCTTCCCAGCGTCCAATAAAGTTCTTTTCGAAGCTGTATCATCTGTTTCTTCCCACTTATGTCTGGTATCTGTTCGTGCTGCTGCTCGGCTTCTACCTGCTGCTCAGGGTGCTCAAAGTGCCGGTGCTATTGTCTTCGCTGGGAGCCGTCGCATGGGCCTTTTCGTCATACTTTCTGATAATCATCGGAGCCGGCCATATATGGAAGGTCAATGTTCTTGCGTACATTCCTCCGACGATAGCCGGGGTGCTGCTGACATACAGGGGCAAGTATATAGCAGGAGGGCTTCTCGCCGCTTTCTTCGCTGCTTTGCAAATTTACGGCAACCACCTCCAGATGAGTTACTATTTCCTCATTGTCATGCTTCTGCTTGTCATCGCCCAGGCTGCCACGGCAGTCCGGAACAAGGAATTTCCAGGCTTTCTCAAGGCTACCGGCGTGCTGCTTGTCGCCGCCATCCTTGCCATAGGAGTGAATATATCCAATCTCTATCATACATACGAGTACAGCAAGGAAACCATGCGCAGCAAGAGCGAGCTTGTTAAGGCTGACAGTGCCAACCAGACCTCAAGCGGACTTGAGCGGGATTACATCACACAGTGGAGCTACGGCATCGGAGAAACCTTCACCCTTCTTGTCCCGGACACCAAGGGAGGCTCTTCTGCCATACCTCTGACCAGCCACAAGGCTGCTGTCAAAAATGTTTCTGCGCAGAACAGGCAGTATCTCGGCATGTTCAGTTCATATTGGGGAGAGCAGCCTGGAACATCCGGCCCCGTTTATGTCGGAGCTTTCGTGCTTTTCCTTTTCGTGCTGGGTATTTTCATAGTCAAAGGGCCGTTCAAGTGGGCTCTCGTCGCGGCAACCTTGCTGTCCATCCTGCTCAGCTGGGGGCACAATTTCATGTGGTTCACCAATCTGTTCATCGACCACATGCCTCTCTACAGCAAGTTCAGGGCAGTCTCGTCTATCCTTGTGATAGCGGAATTCACCATACCTTTCCTGGCAGTCCTCGCCCTCAGGGAAATAATCTTGCAGCCGGATATACTGAAGCGGCGCAAAGGAGCCTTCTGGGGCAGCGCGGCACTTACCGGTGGCTTAGCTCTGCTGTTCGCCCTTATGCCCAGAGTCTTTTTCCCGAATTATGTCTCCTCGTCCGAATTGGCAGCCCTCAGTTCTCTGGACGCACAGGGCAGGGAGATTCTGATAAAGCTGCTGACAGATGCCAGAGTGTCGATATTTACAGCAGATGCATGGCGCAGTTTTGAGATCGTGGCAATTGGAGTCGCATTCCTGCTTCTGTTCCGAAGCGGCAAACTCAAGGCAAATCTGACTGTTCTGCTGTGTGCCGCCCTCTGTCTGGTTGATTTGTGGAGCGTTGACAAACGCTATCTGAATGACAGTGCTTTCATCAGTCCCAAAACGCTTGAGAAAGTGGCTGAAAAAACGCCTGCAGACGAAGCTATCCTCATGGATACGGATCCAGATTATCGTGTGCTGAATCTGTCGGTCAATGTATTCAACGACAACACGACATCATACTGGCACAAGAGCGTGGGTGGTTACAGCGCCGTCAAGCTCCGCCGCTATCAGGAAGTGATAGAAGAGCATATCAACCCCGAAATGCAGAGTATGTACGGCAAAGTTGTAGAGAACGGTGGCGATATGGGAGCTATAGAAGTTTCCGAACTGCCTGTTCTCAATATGCTTAACACCCGATATATGATTTTCCCTCTTGCGGACGGTTCGGCCATCCCTCTCAGGAATCCCAACGCCCTTGGCAACGGCTGGTTCGTAAACAGAGTAATACCCGTTGACAACGCCAATGAGGAGATAGCTGCCCTCCACGGCATCGACCCCTCTGAGACAGCCGTGGTCGACAAGACTTTCATCGAGGCCGTGGGCTCCGGCGGAGCCTCGGGAAGCATAACTTTGACAGATTATGCCCCCAACCGTCTGGTATATGAAACTGACAGCGACAGGGATGGCTCTGCAGTATTCTCTGAGGTTTATTATCCTTCATGGCAGGCCTTTATCGACGGCAAGGAGGTCAAGGTAGGACGCGCAAACTATATCCTGCGGGCACTTGCCGTACCGGCCGGCCGACACAGGATAGAGTTCGTGTTCGACCCGGTATCATTGAAGATTACCGAGACCATAGCAAGGATATCCTATGTAATAATGCTTGCTGCCGCCCTTGCCTGTGCAGGTTTCGCTTGCAGCCGCTATTTGAAGAGAAGACGCACTGCGAACCAGGCGTGACGGCATAGTGTGCCGGGTAAACCGTAGTGCTTGCGCATTATGGCGAAGCGCTCTTTCAGGGAGGCCATGCGGTTATCTACTGTTATCCCGTTGCCGTCTTCAAGATAATCGGTAACGGTCATATGGGTGTTGTGCAGGATTTCAGCCTTTTTCATTACGCGTATGCACCAGTCGACATCGGCTGAGAAGCGATAGCCCGTATCATAGGGCTCAGCAAGGTCTCTGCGGGCGTAGAAGGCCTGGTGGCACACCAGCATTCCTTTCTTGAAACTTTTCCAGGTGAGATGTTCCGGAGGGCTGAGTCTGCGCATACCGTAGATATTCCCTTCCATGTCGGTCAGTGCAGTATCGCCGTAAATCACTCCGGGCAGAGTGCCGAGTTGTTGCACCTGAACGGCAATCTGCTCCAGAGTCGTGGTTTCGTGGAAGCGGTCACCGGCGTTCATAAAAACGACATAATCTCCGGTGGCCAGCCTCAGCCCCTTGTTCATGGCGTCATACAGGCCTTTGTCCGGTTCGCTTACAAGGATGTCGATTTTGTCACGGTAGCCGCCGATTACATCCATAGTGTTGTCGGAAGAAGCACCGTCTATGATGATGTATTCCTTGTCCTGCCAGCTTTGGCCAGTCACGCTTGCCAGAGTGCGACCGATAGTCGCAGCGGCGTTGAAGCAGATGGTTATGACGGAGAATTTCATTTGTAAAGGGATATGTACTGCTCTGCCACTGTCCTTTCGCTGTAGTCGGCAAGGACTTTTGCCCGGGCGCAGCGGCTCAGTTGCCGGTAGTCCGCTTCGCAGAGAACCCACAGGATTCCGCGGGCAAGGTCTTCTGCAGACTTGTATTGAGCCACATAACCGTTCTGCCTGTGGTCTATCATTTCAGGTATGCCGCCGATGTCGAAGCCGACACATGGAATACCGCATGATAGAGCTTCCATAATGGTGTTCGGCAGATTATCCTGTAGCGAAGGAGTCACGAAAACGTCAGCGGCGTTGTAGAGTTCTGCGAGCGTGCTGTCTCCGGTGACATATCCCATGGCATGATAGGGAATCGGCAGCATTTCTCCAAGCACCTCTGCGTTCCTGCCAAGAATCATGGCTTCTATGCTTTCTTCAGAGTTTTCCTTGAGAATCCTGCATGCGTCCAGGAAATAATCCATGCCCTTGCGCACATCGGTGGTCTTGACAGAGCAGAACAGGATGAGTTTCCTGTCCGTCGGAAGGCCGAGTTTTTTGCGGATGTCTGCTTTGTCGGCCGGGGTATAGACGGCTGTGTCAATAGGGTTTGGAATGGATACAACTCTGTGCCCGGCGGCTATGGCACCCGTGCTGCAGAGGCTTGTGAGCCATCTGCTGCAGCCGACGAACGTAATATCGGCCTGCTGCAAGGCTTTAAGCTTGCGGCTGAAAGTCTTTTTTGCCAAATCCATGCAACCTCGCTTTGGAAGCAGGGGGCAGTCTGAGCAGCCGGAAGTAAATTTGGTGCAACCGTCCGCATGGTGGCAGATGCCGGTGAAAGGCCACATGTCGTGCATGGTCCAAACGACTGGTTTTCCGCAACTTACAATCCGTTTCAGGCCGCGGAGCGATATGAAGCCCTGATTGACCCAGTGAAGATGTATAACGTCAGCTTGCCGGAATTCCGCGGTAGCAGTGATGTCGATGCCGGCGCTTGCCGTATCAACGTAAAACAGATTCTTTTTACTGAAACCGTTTGCAACCCAGATAGATGCTCTTTCGCTCAGGAAACACCATTGCTTTTGCAGCGCATTGCCGACAGAAACCACCCCGGGAGCGCCTCCTTCTTCGTTGCGGACCATCATCGTGGCATCCACTCCTGCGCTGCGAAGGGCTTTCAGGATGCGGCCGCATGCCACAGCCGCACCTCCCGTCTTTTCAGAAGTATTGACAAGCAGAACCTTCATAGGTGATACGAAGATAGCAAAAAAGGATTAAATTTGTATTCAGACATGGATTGCTGACAGGTATGGCTGAATCGGAACTCAAGACAAAAACCATCAAGGGGCTTTTCTGGGGCGGCTTCAACAGCGGCATGAAGCAGGTCATCAGCGCGCTGATCGGCATAGTCCTGCTCAGCAGGCTTAGTCCAGGCGACTATGGCCTTGTGGGTATGCTCGCCATCTTTACCGGAATCGCCTCAACGCTGCAGGAAGGCGGATTCACCTCCGCCCTTGCCAACCGGAAGGAGTTCAGCCATGACGACTTCAATGCAGTTTTCTGGTTCAACAATGTCATCAGCATGTCGATGTACATCATCCTGTGGTTCTGCGCCCCGCTGATTGCGGATTTTTACGGCCAGCCCGAGCTTCTGAAGATTTCGAGGGTGCTGTTCCTGACCTTTCTTTTCAGCGGCATATCATTGTCGTACCATGCTTATCTGTTCCGCTTCCTGATGGTTAGGGAGAAGGCTGCAATTGAGATATTGTCTTGTGTGGTGGCCGGCCTTGTCGCCATTTTCCTTGCGATAAAAGGCTACGGATACTGGGCGCTTGTGGCCAACTCTGTGCTGATAAGCTTGATATCATCAGTTCTGAGGATCATAATCGTTCCATGGCGGCCTTCCTTCAAGTTCAATCTCCGCCCTGTATGGGAGATGTTCGGCTTCAGCTTCAAGCTGGTCATAGCATCATTCGTGGGTCAGATTCAGGGTAACATTTTTTCCGTCATCCTCGGCAGGGCATATACAGAGAGGGAAGTGGGGTTCTATTCCCAGGGTAACAAATGGACAGTGATGGGGCAGGGTGTGATAACCGGCACCGTCAACAGCGTAGCCCAGCCTGCACTGTCGAGAATGGCCCATGATTCAAAGAGAAGCCTTGCCGGATTCCGCAAATTCATGAGGCTTACAGCGTGCATGGTGTGCCCGGCTATGCTCGGAATGGCCTTCATTGCACCTCAGCTGATCCAAGTCATTAATCCTGAATTCCTTCCGAGCGTTCCTGTAATGCAGTTCTGCAGCATAGGCTGCATAGCGGCATCCCTTTCTAACATGTACGGGCAGATGGTCATCGCCCACGGACGCTCAGACAAGAATCTGCTCATGTCCCTGCTCGGAGCAGCCTTGCAAATCGCTATGGCTTTCGTGGTTTACAGATATGGAATAAATGCAATAGCCCTCACGGTTGCAGTCTGCAACTTCGTAATCATGGCTGCATGGCATCTGATGAGCAGTAAATATGTAGGGTACTCTGTACCGCAGCTGCTCATGGATTTCCTGCCCTATGCCGGACTGTCTGTCCTGGTGATGACAGCAACTTTCTTTGCTACCAGATTCATCCACAGTGCGGCGCTTTTGCTCTTTGCCAAAATTGCTGTTGCGGCCTTGCTGTACATGGTAGCCCTGAAAATACTTGATTCAGCCATCTACCGCGAGGCCATCGGCTTCCTCAAAAGCGCAGGAGCGAACAGGCGCAAGCCTATTTGAATCTGATTTTGTCGAAGGTAAGCTTCTTTCCGCTAAGGAAAAACATGAGCAGGATGCTGCCGCGGTAGTGCCCGTGGTCGTTGAAACCTTCTGAGAAGACTGAATGGTCTTCCTCCCTCTTGAGCTTGCGGTAGTCGCGGTGAGCCTGGAACACTGCCTTGCAGGACTCCCACTTGAATGTAAAGAGATACACCATGGCCGAGCAGAAATCCAGCATCTTGCGGATCGCGATGGTTCTCCAGCGGACGTTGCCGGGAAGGTTTTTATAGAGCATCAGCAGATTGTTGCGGTAGTTGAAATACAGCTTCCTGGGGGTGTTGTTGGGCAGAGTGCCGCCACCGACATGGTAAACCTTGGCCTGCGGAACAGCCCAGACCTCGAAACCGAGCAGCTTGGCCCGCCAGCAGAAGTCTATCTCTTCCATATGTGCGAAGAAAAGGCC
>Ga0265299_10001369_pt1 | contig 27896 bp, 28 predicted proteins | sample AusTroGonzalo_MG_4_FD_193485 | JGI IMG/M metagenome (GOLD analysis project Ga0265299, IMG submission 193485) | Bovine rumen microbial communities from tropical cattle in Woodstock, Queensland, Australia - Gonzalo_02 | ecosystem: Host-associated > Mammals > Digestive system > Stomach > Rumen ... | reverse complement strand
CCGCCCTTCGGGTCGCTCGCCTCGACGTGGAAGTTGAGCGAGTCGCCGATCGCAAGTGCGCGGACCGTGTTCGTGTCGGCGGGCGTGAAAGCGTCGAACACCGGCGGCTTGTCGGGGTTCTCGGCGATTGTGAGCGTGTAGGAGTTGGTGGTCGCGGTGCTCGTGCCTTCGTCGTAGACGCTCACGCCAAACGTCCACGTACCAAACTCGCCCGTCTGGCCGGAGAGCGTCGCGGTCGGATAGTCGAGGTCGGATGAATAGTCGTAGTTCCCTTGGAAAGTAAAACCATTCGGATAGCCGGTATAGGTGGTGAAAACGTAGTCGCAGGTCGGGATGCCGTCGCTCTCCTCGCCGACGGGCAGAGAAAAGTGGTTGTAGTTAACGGCGTCGTAGTACGAAAGCCCCACAGCCCGTCTAGAGTCGCCAATCGTGTCGCCCGCATCCTGGCGATAGGAGTAGCGGATCGTGCCGTCGCTCTTGAGCGTCACGCGATAGGCGAACTTGCACGCGACCTCGCTGGAGTTGGTGTAGGACGCCTCGAAGCGGAACGACACCTCGTTCGCGACGCTCGTGTCGACATACCCTTCCACGTTCTCGGCTTCCTCCATCCAGAACGGGACGAGCGCGTTGTAGAGATAGTTGAAATTGCCGACACTACTGTAGTATTCATTGAGACCGCGCGTGAAGAACAGGATGCCATCCGCGCGAATATAGAGGTTGGTGAATGACTGGTCGCGGTAAGGAAACGCGAACGGCAGCGTATAGACGATGTTCGTGTAGAACGTCTGCGCGCCATCCCACAGCGGCGTCTCGTTCGCGCCGACGGCGTAGGTGGACGCCGCGCTCTCCACCTTCCAGTCGACCGTCGACCACGACAGGCCGCCCGACGCGCCGCTTGCGGTGAAGGTCTGCGAGAATGCGACCTGCTGCACCGCATTGGAGATTGTCGCGGGCGTGATGGCTAGGCCATCGGCGAAAGCGGAACCGACAGCCGCAAACAATGCGGCTGCTGAAGCGAGCGTCTTATTCATGTCGTTACTCCTTGCCATGCAAAAGCCACAAAAAGGCGCAATTCAACCATGCACCCTTACAGAACATTTCAATTATAACAAACACCCTTGCCGGATGGCAAGGGTGTATTATCAACAATAGCGCCGGCCGGCGGCGGCGGCGCGTCAGAAGACCTCGCACTCGGGGAGGTCGCCGACGACGGGACGGGCGTAGTCGAGGAACTTCTCGGTGACGTCGTGCCCGTTCCTGGCTATGTACTCCTTCGGCACCGACCGCGTGTACTTAGCCGCGTTCTGGATCGGCACGGGAGCGAACGCTACCTTGTACCTGCGCCCTTCTTCGCGGACGATTGCGATCGTGCCCTTCGAAAGCCCGCCCTTCATCGCGGCCTTGACGGCCGCGACGCCCGCAGCGCGTCCCTCCGCCTGGTCGACCTTGGACGCGATGCCGGGGAAGGAGCGCTGCAGGTAGCCGAAGGTGTCGGCGCGCACGCGCTTGATCCCGGCCTTCTCCTTGAGGACGCGGGCGAGCGCGTCGCCAAGCGCGCCCGTGCCGGACATCTGCACGTTGCCGTGGCTGTCCTTCTCGCCGGACCCGAGCTTCGCGCCGATCGGGACGCCGTCCCTGCCGCGGATCCCCTCGGACACCGCGCACACGCAGCGCCCGTACTTCTTCATCGCGGCCTTCACGTCCTTTATGAACTTTGCCTCGGAGAACGGCACCTCTGGCAGGTAGATGAGGTGCGGGCCGTCGTCGTCGCGGGTGCGCGCCAGCGCGGAAGCCGCGGTGAGGAAGCCTGCGTCGCGACCCATGATGACGTCGATCTTAACGCCGCCAAGCGCGCGGTTGTCGAGGTCGTCGCCGCGAATCGCGCTCGCCACGAACCGGGCCGCCGAGCCGAAGCCTGGCGTGTGGTCGCAGCTCCTGAGGTCGTTGTCGATCGTCTTGGGGATGTGGTAGACGACGAGCGGATAGCCCTCCTTCTCGGCCTCCTCCGCGACAATTCGCGCGGCGTCCGCCGAATCGTTGCCGCCGATGTAGAAGAAGTAGCCGACGTCCAGCTTGCGGAACGCCTCGAATATGGCGCGGCAGTCCGCCGCGTCCGGCTTCCTGCGGCAGCTGCCGAGCGCCGAGGACGGCGTCACGGCGATGGCCTCGAGCTTCTTCACGGACGGCTTCCGGAGGTCGATGTAGTCGTTGCCGAGGATTCCGAGGATTCCGTGCCGGGCACCGAGGATCTTCCCGACCTTGGCGCTCTTGCGGGCCTCCAGCACAGCTCCGACAAGGGACTGGTTGATTACCATCGAGGGGCCGCCCGACTGGGCGATGACCATGTTCATCTTCTTCACTTCCGACATTCCTTTCATGTGGCGGAAATATTATCAAGAAATTCCGCTCCGGTCAATCACCCAGACGGGGAATCATGCGTTCAGGAGACGATGAAGACGCCTGCGGAGCAGCCGAGGCGCGTCGCGCCGGCCGCTATCATGGCAAGGGCGTCCTCGCGCGTGCGGATGCCGCCTGCGGCCTTGACGCCCATCTCGGGCCCAACGGCCTTCCGCATGAGCTTCACGTCACGGACCGTCGCGCCGCCGGACCCGAACCCGGTCGACGTCTTCACGAAGTCGAAGCCCGCCTTCTTGGCGAGCCTGCAGGCAAGCCGCTTCTCGGCGTCCGTCAGGTAGCAGCACTCGATGATCAGCTTCAGGACGAGCCCCTCCTTCGCCTCGCGGCACGCGGCGACGAGTCCGTCCAGCTCCGCCGCGCACGCGTCGGGGTCGTGCTTCAGCAGGCGCACGTTTATCACGAAGTCCAGCTCAGTCGCCCCGTGCGCCACCGCGTCCAGCGCCTCGGCGCGCTTTATCGAGAACGTGCTCTGCCCCAGCGGGAACCCGACGACGGTGCATACCGCCACACCGCTCCCCTTCAGCAGCTTCGCCGCGACGCCCACCTCGCACGGGTTGACGCAGACGGACGCGAAGCCGTGCTTCCTGGCCTCCCGGCAAAGGCGCCTCACCGCGTCCGCCTCGCCGTCCGGCTTCAGAAACGTGTGGTCTATGTACTTCGCCAAGTCCTCCATAAAAACCTCCCTTGTCAGCCGCGCCTCCATGCCGCGGCGGTTTCGCCGCGCTCGCGCAGCTCGTCTCCGGTAAGCGGGGCGAGCCCCTTGGAACGCAGGTACCGGACCGCCCTGCGATACGCCACGCGCATCTCCTCCGTCTGCGCGTCCCTGAGCGCGGCCGCGTTCTGGCGCGTGAGCCAGTCGTTCGCCCAGCTTCCGTCGCTGCGCTGCGAGGCGACGATTGCCGCGAGAGAGGCGGCGTCGCGCGCATAGGCGACGGTGTAGGCGGAACGGACGTCGAAGGCGCCGGACGCCGGACGCTGCAGGAACATCGCAAGCGCTATCGCCGCGAAGAGCGAAGCCGCCACGAGGTAGCCGGCGCGGCGGACGCGGCCCGCGAGACGCGGTTCGCAAACAGTGAATCGCGGCCGGCGCGGGGTCCGGGGGGCGACCTCGCGGGCGGCAAGAAGCCGCCCGGCCACCTTGCGGAAGTCCGGGCCGAGCTCGTCCAGAGTCTCTTCAAGATCCCTGTTCATCGAACACCTCCTTCAGTTTCTTCAGCGCGTTCGACATCCGCGATTTAACGGTCCCCGTGGGGATGCCGAGAATCGCGGACACCTCCGCGTACGGAAGGTCCTGAAAGACCCCGAGCTCCACGACTTCCCTCAGCGGCTCCGTCAGCTTCGACACGGCCCAGCGCACGTCTTCACCGACGCACGCCTCCTTGGGCCCCTGCACGTCGGGACGCCCGCCGCCCCACCGTTCCTCCCGCCTCTCGCGCCTTGTCGCGCTCCTCAGCGCGTCCAGCCGGACCTGCCGTGCGAGTATGAAGAGAAAGGTCGACAGCTTCGCGGTGCGCCTGTATTCGCCGCGGTATTTCCACAGCCGCAGGTACGTCTCCTGCACGAGGTCTTCGCCTTCACCGTATGAAACGCCCTGGCGCCAGAAGAAGTTCAAAAGATTCTTCTCGTATTTCCGGGCTTCCTCTATCAGCTCCTCACCTGACATACGGCGCCACCTCGGAGGCAATCGAGGAGAATTCCGTGTAAAAGCCCGAATACGCCCATGCCGCCAGGAGCAGAGCGGCCGCGAACACGCCGACAAGCATGCCGAAGACGGCGTCCGAGGGCTGGGCGAGGAGTCCGTTTACCGACTTCTTGACGACCATGCGGACTGTGCCGAAGACGAGGAGCGCCGCCACGAAGACGGCGAGGCCCCTCGTCCAGGGCGACGCAAGCCACCTGGACGACAGCGGCCAGCCGAAGGTGGCCGTCGCGGCGGAGGCGACCGATGCCGTCAGGAAGCCGATGGTCCCGGAGAGCCCGCGGAAAAGCCCAGTCACGGCGAACACCGCCGCAACGCCGAGTACCGCGTAGTCTGCAGGCTGCATGGTCAATTCACCGCCTCGAGGAAGGCAGGCCCTCGCGGTACTTCTGGTAGACCGCCGCCGTGGCGGGCCTGCCGCACTTGCGAAGTGACCTGATCAAGCCGTCGATCGCCGAAATGTCGCCGGGGCGCGCAGACACCGCGCGCGAATACGCCTCCACGGCGGTCGTGTGCTTGCCGAGCTTGGTGGCGAGGTCGCCGACAAGCATCAGCGTGTCGCGCGAGCTGGGGCGCAGCTGGGAGGCTATCTTGTAGTACTTGAGGGCCTCGCCCTGCCCCGCCGCGGAGGTGTCGGTCTTCTCCCAGCTCTTCGCCAGGCCGAGCGCCGCGGGATAGCTGAGGACGTCCGCCGCGTACGCGTCGTTGTACCGGAGCTTCGCCGTCTTGAACGTACCCTTCTTCCACGCCTCCTCGGCCTTCTTGAGGGCCGACGCGCTCGCCGCGCTGTCGCGGCGGTCCACGCCGGTGCGCTGCGCCGTGGCGCGCGCGATGGCGTCGCGGAGCTCGGGGATGATCTTGCGCTGGACGGACTGGACCCGCTCCACCGCCTGCGTCTCCAGGCGCACGTACAGCTCGAACTGGTCAAGCGCCGCCTCGGTGTATCCGAACGCGTCGCGGTAGAGGCGCCCGAGGTGGTACCTCGCGCAGGCGTTGCGGGCGTCCAGGCGTATGGCGTCAAGGAGCTCGGTGCGGGCGAGGGCCGCGCGCTCCTCGGCGGCCGCGCCGGAGCCGATTATCCCGGCCATGTCAACGACCGCCATGCCGCAGAGCCCGCGGGAGCGGACCGCGTCAGTCGCGTCCTTGCCTCCGGCAAGCCTGCCGTAGGCCGTCCTCGCCACGTCGTACTTCTTCGCGTGGTAGGCGACCTGGCCGTAGAGGTCGAGGACGTCCGAATCGGTCCCCGCCAGCTTGTACGCCTCGCCGACGGCCTTGGCCGCCTCGACGATCTCGCCGAGGGCGAGCCTGGAGCGAGCCAGCATCAGCCACGAGTCGACGTTGCCGGGCGAAAGCTCCAGGCTCTTGGCGAAGTCCGCCGCCGCGCGGCGGTAGTCGCGCGCGGCGAACGCCGCGGCGGCGTCGCCGTACTGCGAGGACCCGTCCTTCGGGCCGCAGCCGGCAATCGCCAGGAACGCGGCGGACAAGGCCGCCACCGCGGGCCGCAGGAACTTGTCAGGCGCGGATGATCGCGAGGAACTCGTCACGCTTCGCCTCCATGATCTCCTTCGTCCTGCCCTCGAGGTTGAGGCGCACGAGCGGCTCGGTGTTCGACATGCGGACGTTGGCCCAGTAGCCTTCGGAATCCCACGCGTCGACGCTGACGCCGTCCAGCTCGAACACCCTGGCCTTGCCGGAGTAGGAGGACTTGATCTTCGCGAGGATCTCCGCGGGAGGGGTCGTCGTGCGGGTGTTGATCTCGCCGGACTGCGAATACTTCTTGAGCGGGGCGATGAGCTCGGAGAGGGGCTTGTCGCTCGCGGAGACGATGTTCGCGAGCGCGTAGGTCGCCATGGACGAGGACTCCGCCGTGAAGTTGGCCTTGAAGTAGTAGTGGCCGGAGAGCTCGCCAGCGAAGATGGCGTCGTTCTGGCGCATCTGCTCCTTGATGAAGGAGTGGCCAACGCGGGACATCATGGGCTTTCCGCCGGCGGCCGCGATCGTCTCCTCTGCCATCTTCGTGGACCTGAGGTCGTAGAAGCAGGCAGCGCCCGGGGCGGACTTGAGGAGGTCCTGCGCGACGAGGGCGGTGATGAAGTCCATCGGGATGATCTCGCCCTTCTCGTCCACGAAGCCCGCGCGGTCAGCATCGCCGTCGTAGGCGACGCCGAAGGCGTACTTGCCGGGGTTGTCGCGGATCATCTTCTGGAGGTCGGCGAGCGTCTCGCGCTCCAGCGGGTTCGCCGGGTGGTTCGGGAAGTCGCCGTCGTAGGTGCCGAAGAGGTCGTCGTGGGTGAGCTTGTCCTGGCCGGTGAACGCAACGGCCTCGGCGATGCCCATTCCGTTGCCGAAGTCCATCGCGACGTGCACCGGCCTGGCGAGGTGAGCGAACTCGCGCACGTGCGCGCCGTACTCGGCGGAGACGTCGACCTTGGTGACCGTGCCGACGCCGGTCGGCGGCTCCTCGCCGGTCATTGCGGCGACGAGCTTCTCGATGTCCTTGATGCCCGTCGCGCCGGAGATCGGCACCGCGTTGGCCTTGCAGAGCTTGCAGCCGTTCCACTCCTTCGTGTTGTGCGACGCCGTGATCATCACGGAGCCGTCCGCCTTGAGGGAGCCGTTCGCGAAATAGCTCATGGGCGTCGAGGCCATGCCGATGTCGAGCACGTCTACGCCTTCGTCGACAAGGCCCTTTGCAAACGCCTGGAAGAGCGAGTCGGACGACTTGCGGCAGTCGCGCGCGACGACCACCTTCCCGCCCTTCACGCCTGCGAACTGCGCGTACGCCCTCGCAATCTTGTAGAAATCGCCCTCGGCAACGTCCTTGCCGTAGATGCCGCGGATGTCATAGGCCTTGAAAATGCTCATCTTGCCTCCTTGTTTTTTAGTTTACGCAATAATTATACCAAAATTCAGAGCCCGGCGTCACCGAAAAAACCGGGCCGGCGGACTACGCCCTGACCCTGAGCGAGACGAAGGTCTCGAACCGGGCGGTGCGCGGGAACATGTCGAACCAGCGAACCGACTCTATTTCGTAGGACTGCGCAAGCACCTTGAGGTCGCGCACGAGCGTCGCGGGATCGCAGCTCACGTAGAACAGGCGCCCGGCGCGGCATCCGGCGAGGAACCTCGGCACGTTCGGCTCCATCCCGCCGCGCGGCGGGTCCACTATGACCGTAGTGCGCCCGCCGACGCGCAGCTTGCGGAGGCTGCGCCCCACCTGCTCCGCGAAGAACCGCGCGTGCGCGGCGCCCTGCGCCGCCGCGTTCCTCTTCGCAAACTCCACGGCCTGCCTGCCGGACTCCACCCCTGTCAGGCGCGACGGCGCGCACGAGAGGCCAAGCACGCCGACGCCGCAGTAGAGGTCCAGCACCTCGTCCGCCCCGCCCCGCGCGAACTCGGCCGCCACCTCCCTCGCCAGGGCCTCTCCCACGACGGGGTTCACCTGGTAGAAGCCGCCCGCCGGCACCTCGAAGACCCTGCCGCAGGTAACCTCCTTCATCACGAGGTTCTGCGGGGCCTCGCCGATCCACCACTGCACGCCGGACGTCTTCGACCAGCGGACCGTCACGTCCGCCTTGCGCTCGACGGAGCGGCGGACGGACGCCGCTCCCTGCGTCAGCAGCGCCACTACGCTCCTGCGTATCTCGGGGAGCCTCGCGTTGATCTCCGGCCTAGCAAGGGGGTCGGATTCCACGTCCTGTATCTCGTGGCCCGGCTCCTTCCTGTAGCCGATCGCCCACCTGCCGCCCTGAAGCGCGAAGTGGTACACCGCCTTGTTGCGGTAGTTGAGGACGCCGGCCCCCTCGGGCGCCACGCGGCGCACAAGGTCCGGATCGAACCTCGCGCGCTCCAGGAACTCGCGCAGCTGCGACTCCTTCGCCGCCGCCTCGCCCGCCGGGGTCAGGTTGGCGTACACCATGCCGGGGACAGGCGGCCCGCAGGTCCCCGTGCGCTCCGGGCTGGGCTCCTCGACTTCGACGAGCCTCGCCCTCACGTAGTTCCTCCGCTCCTCGACGATCTCGGCCTTTACGCTCTCCCCCGCGAACGCGCCGGGCACGAACACGACCCGCCCGTCGCCGAGCCTGCCGAGTCCGTCGCCGCCATACGCGCTCTTCGCTATGTATATCGACGAAACCATCTTGCGGACCTCACCCGACGACGCTTGCGAACTTCTCCTTGGTGATGGGCTTGAGCAGGGCGCCGGTGAACCCCATGTCCTCCGCGTGCGCCTTGACCGAGTCGTCGGCGGTCATTACGTACACGGGAAGCCCGCTGTACGACGGTATCTTGCGGATCTCCCTCACGAACGTCGCCCCGTCCACGCCCGTCGTGTGCATGTCGGTGAAGACCGCGCCGTACGAACCCGTCAGTATCTTGACCAGCGCGTCCGACGCGTCGTACGCCGTGTCTATCTCAGTGAACCCGAGCGCCGCAAGGATGCCCTTCGCGACCGCGAGCCTGATCGGGGAGCTGTCCACCACAAGGTCCCGGAACGCCCTGCTGAGGCGGCGTGCTCCGCTGAAGTCCATGTCGCCGATGCGCTGCATGGAGGAGAAGTCCCTGGTGGAATCCCTGCAGGTGCGTATGCCGGGGATGGTGACCGTGAACACGGTCCCGATTCCCGGCGTGCTGCGCAGGCTGATGTCGCCGCCGAGGGAGAAAACAAGCCGCTTGACCATGCTGAGGGCCTTGCCGGCCACGCCATCCATCTCGTCGGACGTGCCCATGGACGCGAACTTCTCCTGCGCCGAGACCGGCATGCCGCACCCCGTGTCCTCCACGACTATCTTCAGGTTCTCGGAGAAGTACGACGCCTCCAGGCCGACGCGGCCGTCCGTCGTGAACACCAGTGCGTTCTCCACGAGAAGCTTTACAATCTGGCGGAGACGGTGCGGGTCTACCATGACCTTGGGCATCTCCGGCACGTTGGCGACGAGGGCGACGCCCTTCCCCCTCGCGCCGTCCATGTAGTCGCCCACGACTCCGACGACAAGCGACGCCAGGTCGGTCGGCTCCCGTCCGGACGCGACGTCGCCAGGGTCGATCCTCGAAATGGCGAGGAGGTCGTCCAGCAGCATCCGGAGCTCCTTCATGTACGCGGCAACCGTCTTGACGTCCCTCGCCGCATCGGGCGGCAGGGAGGCCCCGCTCAGCCTTTCCGCAATCTCCGTCACCGCGGTGAGGGGCTTCTTCATGTCCCCTCCGACGGACGTGATGAAATAGTCCTTGATCTTCCCGGACTCCGTCGCGCGCCTCAGCTCCGCGGCAAGGTTGGTCTTCGTCTTCGCCTTCGTCGACGCCGAAGACCTTGCCCCAGCGCCTTTTCTCTTGATTATCAATGCCATGCTTCGTTCTTTGTTTTCCTTAAATGCAGGCATAATTATACCATAAAAGTCGCGTCATTTCATCCATACCCCCATGTTCACCTCGATTTTCGCCGGATTGATCGTGTTGCCCGGAATGACCTTGTCCCTGATCGTGTAGTAAGTGCTGGCGCTGTTCCACTTCGCCCCGGCGATCTGCGACGCCGTCCTGCCGGGGACGACCCTGCCCTTCAACGTGAAGCCCTGGGCCTTCAGGTCGGCAATGGACTGGGGAATTCGCTTGAACGCAGGGCCTGCGGACGGACGGGCCTTCGCGGACGCGGAGGGCTTCGGCTTCGGCGGGGCGGAGATGGCGGGCTGCGCCGGCTTGGACTGCACGGTCTTCGCGAACCAGCCGAGCAGTCCGGAAGACGAACCGCCGTCCGCCGGCGCCGCGCCGGACGCGGACGCGACGCCGTAGTTGCCGCGCATCGTGTCCACGTTTCCGTAGAGAACCTTTTCGAGGTAAGGGTCGCCGACCGTCAGCCGCTTAGCCCTGGTATCCGGGTCGTACGTCATGCGCGACCTGAGCCCGAGGACCTTGCGCACGCTCGGCATCGCGAAGAGCATTCCGCATCGCTTCCGCCCGCGGTGCTTCTTCTTCTGCCACTTGTTCGGCGTCCCGTAGGCCACCTGGCTGTGCGTCACGACCCTGTCGTCCGTCAGCCTGTACATCGCCTTGAGGTCGTACAGGAGGTCCCTTATCGCGTACAGCTGGACGAGCGGCATGGGCTTGTCGTGGTACCCTACGCATTCGATTCCGATGGAGTACTTGTCTATGTCCTCCTTCCCGGCCCACATCGAGCGCCCCGCATGGAACGCCTCGCGGTCGCGGTCCACTATCCGGTATATGGTGCCGTCCTCCGTCACGCAGAAATGGCACTCGCCGCGCTCGGACACCTTGTTGAGCGAGCTCTTCGCCGGCGCCTCGGTCGTGTGCAGCACGATCAGCTCCGTCGCCGGGCGTATCTTCCTCTCCGGGTTGCGCGGGCTCCTGTACCTGTCCGACGCGTCCACCGCGGACCCCGCAAGCGGACAAAGGAGGACGGCCAGGGCCAGTACGGCTCCCGGCAAACTCCGCGGTATGTCTCTCCTGCGCACAACGCTATTATACCAAAACGGCGCACCCTGCGTCTTCATTCCGCAATCGGCAGGGAGAGGGTGAATACGCAGCCCGTGGGTTCGTTGGCGCGCACGGTGAGCGACCCGCCCATCGCCTCCGCGAACTCGCGCGACGTGGCGAGCCCGATGCCGAAGCCGCCCTTGCCGGAGGCGCGGACGGACCTTGCCCGGTAGTAGCGGTCGAACGCCCTGGACATCTCGCGCGCGGACATGCCGCGGCCCCTGTCCTCGAACGAGACGGTCACCGCCTTCGCGTCCGCCGAGAACACCACCCTGACCGGACCGAACGGCGCCGCGTACTTTAGCTCGTTGCTCAGGAGGTTCCAGAGTATCTGCACCGCAAGCTCCTCGTCGGCAAAAGCCTTCGGCACCGTCCCGCCGCCGAAGGCCGAGACGTCGCGCTCCACGTCATTCCCGCCGAAAGCGTCGCGGAAGTCCTCCCTGAACAGCGCGTACGCCTGGTCGTACGCGGCGAGCAGGTCCGTCGCGCGCGACTCCGGACGGCGACGCCTGCCCCCGGCCTTCATGAAGTCCCTTATGTTGTCCACGAGCCTTATCATGCGTTCCGTCAGCGTCTTCGCCTCCTCGTCGTCCACCCCTATCAGGTAGCGCATCCCCACAAGCGGCGTCGCAAGGTCGTGCACGGCCGCGGAAAGGAAGTCGTCGCGGGACTTCGCGTACTCGTGGAGCCTCGCAGCCGCGAACGCGCTGGTCGCCACGAGCGACGCGACGAGAAGCGGCACGAGCAGCCACGACCAGAAGGCGAAGTCGAACGGGGCGATGGATGTCACCGCTAGGAGGACGCGGTTGCCGTCGCGCGTCCACACGACGCGTCCCGGCAGCCCCGTGACCTCCCTCCAGCCCCACATCTCCGCCTTGCGCTTTGCGCCGCGCGAGTTCCAGTCCTTCCACGCCATCGACGCGGGGAACGCCGCCGCGGCCCACTCCGGGACGCCTTCCCGCGGAAGGACGCCCTTGCCGTACTCCCAGACGAAACCGGAGGCCTCCTCGCCGGACTTGAGCCTCTCCGCGAACGACTTGCACTCCTCCTCGACCCTCACGCTCTCGCTTTCCGCGATACGCGGGACGCCGAAGACAAGGAACACCGCCCCCACCGCCGCAAGCGCGAGCGGAGGAAGCGAAAGCACCGCGCAGTGCCTGACCAGGCGCAGGTCCATTACAAGCCCATCAGCTTCCTAGCGCGGGCGAATTCTGCCGAAAGGTCCACCTTGCGCCGTCCGTCCACATAGCCGTCGCGGCGCAGGTTCTCGACGAACCGGCGGAACTTGTGCGGACCTGGGTTGAGGTTGTCGAGCGCGACGACCTCGGCCGTCCCGAACGTGCAGGCCTCGGAGAGCATCCCGGTGGACTCGGCCGTCACGTAGAGCCGCTTCGCCAGCTGCACGAACGCCGGTATCGGGTTGAAGCGGTCCTTCGAGTAGATCAGCTTGTACGCCCAGGGATACGATTCGACGACGGCCTCGACGTCCGCCGGCGTGCGGCGCGACGTAGTGACGCAGAGCTGCGCGCCGGGGTTGGCCGCGAAGACCTCGTCCAGCCGCGCCTTCATCCAGTCCGCCGTCATCGTCGAGCACTTGTTGGGTCCGCCGACTATCACACCGACGAGACTGTCCGACGGACCCTGGTAGCGCTCCCTGAACGCGGCGACGCCCTTCTCGTAGAACGCGGAGTCGTTCGCGACGAGGTTCGCGGGGATCGGGACGACGTTCGGCATTTTCGCGGGATCGTCGAACTCGGGCGCCAGTATGCAGTCGAAAGTCGAAAGGCGGTATCCGCGCGGGTAGAGCACGACGCCGCACTTCACGCCCAGGCGGCGGGCCAGGGCCTTCGCGGCGAAGAACGTGCCGGAACCGGTCCCCAGCACCGCGGAGAAGCCCTTCCCGGAAACGTGCCGGACGAGCTCCGACAGGTTCGCGAACGTCTTCCCGTCCGCCTTGGCGTTCAGAAGCGCCTGGTTCATCGGCCAGAAGGACGGCACATGGTCGTGGACGTAGCTGCACAGCTTGCCGAGTCCGCCGAAGTTGAACTTCACCTCGACCAGCTCGGCCTCGCATCCCAGCGCGCGCGCGAAAGCCCTGGACTGGTTCTCGTGGCCCGCCTTGCCGTCTGTCAGTATTATCGCTTTCCTTGATTCGGACATGTCGTCTCCAATCCTGAAAAATACGCCCTACCCCTCGCGCGGAAGCGCAACCCTGTTGCCGGGGAAGAACCTCAGGCGCCCCTTGACCCTGAGCGTCATGCAAATCGAGTTGACCTTGGCGGCGGGCAGCTTCGTCAGGCGCACGAGGTCGTCCACCGCAATGCCCTCCGCGTCCACGTACCGCATGACTATCGACTCCTCCACGCTGAACTTCGGCGGAGGCGAAAGCGCGGGCTCCGCGCCTCCGCGGGACCTTCCCGGCTCGGCCGCGCCAGTCGCGAAATGTCGGGCCGCGCCATTCGCAGCGGGCTTCTTGGGGAAGAGCTCGCTCATCGCCTCGGCGACGTCGCGCGCGTTCCTGACCAGCACCGCGCCGTCGCGGATCAGCGCGAGGCATCCCGCGCTGGACCTGGAGTCGACCCTCCCCGGAACGGCCATCACGGTGCGCCCCATGTCCGCCGCGATTCCCGTCGTGATCAGCGTTCCGCTCTTTGACGGACATTCCACGGCGATGACTCCGCTCGCAAGCGCCGCGACGACGTGGTTCCTCTGGGGGAAGGTCTGCTCGTCCGGCGGGCGCCCGAACGGGAACTCGCTCACTACCGCGCCGCCGCTCTTCACGATCTCGCGCGCGAGCTCGCGGTTCTGCTCGGGGTAGAACATGTCCAGCCCCGACCCGATGACGCCGACGGTCTTGCCGCCCGCGGCGAGCGCGCCCTTGTGCGACTCGGCGTCTATCCCGAGGGCGAGTCCGGAAATGATGCACCAGCCCGACTCCGCCAGGTCGCGCGAGAAACGGAACGCCTGGTCGAGTCCGTAAGTCGTCGCCCTGCGCGTCCCCACCATCGCGATCGCGGGCATCGAGAGCGCCGACGCGTCGCCCTTGACGTAGAGGGCGAGGGGGTGCCCGGGCGCGTTTCTCAGCGACGCGGGGTAGTCTTCGTCCGCAGGCGTGACGATGCGGACGCCGAACCTGGCGGCCTTCGCGAACTCGCCCTTCCAGTCCACCGCTCCGCCGGAGCGGGAGGTCCGGGACGGATCCGACTCCCAGGCGGCGGCGACGGACCCGAACTCGCGCTCGAGCGAGGCGACTTTCGCGGAGCCTATCCGGTCCGTCAGGTTAAAAGCAACATACGCCTCGCACTCCGTCATGGCATCACCTGGCCACTTGCAAAGCCGCCGCCGTTTTTGATATAATATCTGCTGTTTTTGAACATGGCCCCATCGTCTATCGGCTAGGACACGAGCTTTTCATGCTTGGTAGAGGAGTTCGACTCTCCTTGGGGCTGCCACCTTCCTGAAGGCGCCCACCCATTCTCCGTTCCCGCCTGGCGAAGCTCGCGAGCGCCTTGTCGAACTCTTCCTGGCCGAAGTCCGGCCAGAGCACGTCCGTAAAGTAGAACTCCGCGTACGCCGCCTGCCAGAGGAGGAAGTTGGATATCCTGAGCTCGCCGGAGGTGCGGACTATCAGGTCCGGATCGGGGATGCCGGCCGTATCGAGGCAACTCGAGAAAATGTCCTCCAGGCTCTCTCCGAGTTCGCTGCGCCTCTGCGCCTCTGCGTTAAAACGGCACGCCGCGCGCACAATCTCGTCGCGCCCTCCGTAGGAAAGCGCGACGACGAGCGTGAAGTCGCCGCCCTTCGTCTTTTCCTCGAGCGCGGCGATTTCGCCGCGGAGCTTCTCCGGGAGGTCCGTGCGGCGCCCGATCACGCGGAAGCGGACGCCTTCGCGGACCAGCTCCTTCTCCTTCGACTTGATGAAGTGGGAGAGGAGGCCCATGAGTCCGGAGACCTCCTCCTTGCTGCGCTTCCAGTTCTCGGTGGAGAACGCGTATACGGTGAGGTACTTCACCCCGGCCGCCTTGCAGCAGTGCATGCAGCGGTCAAGGGCCTCGGCTCCGGCGCGGTGGCCCATGAGACGCGGCAGACGGCGCCTTTCGGCCCATCTGCCGTTGCCGTCCATTATGACGGCCAGGTGCTCTACGCCGGAGCTCAAATCCCGATCCTGAGGGTCGTCTCGCGTCCGGGCCCCACGGAGAGGACGCCCAGCTTGCCGCCGATGAGGTCGAGGATGCGGTTGATGTACTTCTTGGCGTTCTCGGGCAGCTCGGCGTAGTCCGTCACGTGCGACGTCTCGCATTGCCAGCCGGGAAGCTCCTCGTACACCGGCTCGCAGCGCTTGAGGACGTCTAGGTCGGCGGGGAAGGTCGTGTAGACGAATCCGTCGTCGCGGCGGTAGCCGGTGCAGATCTTGACGACCGGGAGCTGGTCGAGGACGTCGAGCTTAGTCATGGCCCAGAAGTCTACGCCGTTCACGCGCTGGGCGTAGCGTCCGATGACGGCGTCGAACCAGCCGCAGCGCCTGGGGCGCCCGGTGGTCGCGCCGAACTCGCCGCCGCGCTGGCGGAGGTGCTCGCCCGTCTCGTCGAGGAGCTCTGTCGGGAACGGGCCCTCGCCGACGCGCGTCGTGTAGAGCTTGAGGACGCCGATGACGCGGTCGATGGAGCGGGGCGAGACGCCCGAGCCCGTGCACGCGCCGCCCGCGGTCGGGTTGGACGACGTGACGAAGGGGTAGGTTCCGAAGTCGATGTCGAGCATCGTCGCCTGCGCGCCCTCGAAGAGGACGGACTTGCCCGCCTCCAGGTTTTCGTGGAGGAACTGGATCGTGTCGGTCACGTAGGGCATGAGCGCGGGGACCATCGGCGCGTAGAGGCGAACCATCTCGTCCGCGTCCAGCTCGAGCGCGCCGAGCCCGCGGAGCTTGCGGTTAGCCTCGGCGACCTGCTTGCGGACGAGGTCCAGGAAGTCCGGCTTCAGTATGTCGCCGACGCGCATTCCGTAGCGGCCGACCTTGGCGGCGTAGGCCGGGCCGATTCCGCGGCCGGTCGTGCCGATCTTCTCGCCTTCGGGACGCGCCGCCTCCTCGGCCTTGTCGAGGGCGCGGTGCCACTGCATGACCATCTGGGCGCGCTCGGAGATGTGGAATCGGCCCTTGAGCTCGAAGCCCCAGCTCTCGACCTGCTCCAGCTCCTTCATGAGGTCGAACGGGTCCATGACGACGCCGTTTCCGATGACGCAGTGCTTGCCGTTGTGCAGGATGCCGCTGGGAACCAGGTGGAGGACGTACTTCTTGCCGCCGACCACGACGGTGTGGCCCGCGTTGGAGCCGCCCTGGAAGCGCGTGACGACGTCCGCCTCCTCGGTCAGGAAGTCGATTACCTTGCCCTTGCCTTCATCGCCCCACTGGGCGCCGACCAATACAGTGTTCATTTGAACGGAGAGTCCTTCCTTGAGATAGCCTCGTTTTTGACATTATACCAAATGCGGACGGTTTGCGGAAGCGCAGGCGGACGGTCAGAAGGCGGCCTTTATGTCGGCGACCGGCGTCACGCCCACGAACTCCGCCACCTTGGCGCCGTCCTTGTAGCAGAAGAGTGCGGGGATGGACATGATCCCGAACGACGCGGCGACGTCCGGCGCCTCGTCCACGTTCACCTTGACGACCGAGAGGTCGGGCATCGCGGGCTCCAGCTCGGCCGCGATGCGCTCGCCCATCATCATGCAGGGTCCGCACCAGGTGGCCCAGAAGTCCACCAGCACCTTGCCCGACTTCGTCGCCGCGTCGAGCTCCGCCATCGTCTTCACTTCCTTGTGCATGTCTGTCCCTCCTTGGAGTCCTTTACGGCCCAGCCGGCCGCGGCGATTTCGTCGCGGAGCCTGTCCGACTCGGCCCAGTTCTTCGCCTTCCTGGCCTCGGCGCGCGCGTCGAGCAGCGCCTGGATCCCGGCGGGTATCTCGGCCTCCTTCCTCTCGTTGCCGAAGAAGACGACGCCCAGCACCTCGTCCATGCGCCTGAACACGCCAAGCGTGCCGGCGGCGCCCTTGCCGTTCGCGTCGCGCACGAGCTCGAAGAGCGCCGCGAAGGCGCGCGGCAGGTTGAGGTCGTCGTTGACGGCCGCCGCGAAGTCCTCGAGGTGCTTCAAGGCCCACCCGGGCGCCTCGCCGTCCGTCGCCTGCGCGACGCAGCGGTCGATCTTCTCGAGCGACTTGCGCGCGTCGTCGAGCGCGGAGAACGCGAAGTTGAGCCCCGTGCGGTAGTGGGCGTTGATGAGGACGTAGCGAATCTCGCGTCCGGTGTAGCCCTTCTCGATCAGGTCGCGGAGCGTGAAGAAGTTGCCGGCGCTCTTGGACATCTTCTCGCCGTTCACCTTGAGGTGGGCGCAGTGCATCCACGTCTTGACGAAAGGCTTGCCCGTCGCGGCCTCGGCCTGGGCGATCTCGTTCTCGTGGTGCGGGAAGAGGTTGTCTATGCCGCCCGTGTGCAGGTCGAACGTCTCGCCGAGATACTTCATGGACATCGCGGAGCACTCGATATGCCATCCGGGGCGGCCGCGTCCCCACGGGGAGTCCCAGCCGACCGGGCCGTCCGACTCCTCCCACGCCTTCCAGAGCGCGAAGTCGCCGACGTTCTCCTTGTCGTACTCGTCCGCCGCGCACCTGAGGCCCGTGCGCTGGTTGTCGAAGTCGATGTGGGCGAGCTTGCCGTAGCCGGGGAACTCGCGGACCTTGAAGTAGACGGACCCGTCCTCGCTCTGGTAGGCGACGCCCTTGTCCACCAGCTTCTGGACGAGCGCGATCATCTCCGGAACGTGGTCCGTCGCCGCGGGATACACCTCGGCTGGCTGGACGTTCAGCTTCTTGAGGTCCTCGAAGAACGCGTCCTTGTACGTCTTCGTGTAGTCCGTCAGCGCGACGCCCGCGGCGTTTGCGCCGCGGATCGTCTTGTCGTCCACGTCCGTCAGGTTCATCACCTGGCGGATCTTCATGCCGTTGAACTGGACGACGCGGCGCAGCACGTCCTCGAACGTGTACGCGCGGAAGTTTCCTATGTGCGCGAAGTTGTAGACCGTGGGGCCGCAGGTGTAGAGGCGGATCTCGTTCCCCTCGAGCGGGGACAGCTCCTCCACGCGGCGCGTCAGCGAATTGTATACTTTCATGGGTCTTGGGGCCTGTTTCAGGGTCACGAACCTGGATGGACGGGCTTGCCGCCCGCCTTGCACATCGGGCATTCCTCCGCAGTCCACGTCTCGGGGGTCATCTGCATGAGCGAGAACATCGGGATGCGCCCGAACTTCACCTTGCCCGCGGAGCGGTCGACGAGGAGGACGACTCCCGCCACCTTGCCGCCGGCGGCCTTGACGAGGTCGATCGTCTCCTGGACGCGCCCGCCCTTCGTCACGACGTCCTCCGCGACGACGTAGCGCTCGCCCTTCACGATCGAGAAGCGCCTGAGCGCGAGGACGGTGTTTGGCTTGCCCGTCGCGTCGACGCCCTCGCCCTGGACCTTCTCGGCGAATATGCACTTCACGTTCAGCTCGCGCGCGACCTCGTGCCCGACGAGTATCCCGCCGACCGCCGGCGATATGACGCCGTCGATCCTCTTGCCGAGCTTGCCGGACTTCACCGCCGCGCGCGTCACCTCGCGGCAGAGCTTCTCCGCGATGCGCGGGTACCTCAGCACGTTCGCGCACTGGAAGTAGCGGTTAGAGTGGAGCTTCGAGCGGAGCTCGAAATGCCCTTCGAGGAGCGCGCCTGTCTTCTTGAACGCGTCCAGCACCTGTTTCTGTGTCATCTTGCGGTCTCCTTTCTTTCCAAAGCCATCATCTCGTCGCGGGGGAAGGCGCTCAAGTCGTCCGCCCCCCCTTCCGCGGAAATCCTCCTCGGCGCCGGCGCCGCCATCGTGCGCGGCATCGGCGGCGCGTCGTACCCGACTGCGCCCGCCGGAGCCGCGCGCGTCCGCTCCGAAACGTCCATCACGGGCATCGCGGACTCCTCCGGCATCGCCGCGACGGAGAGGTCGGCCCGCAGGCTGCGGACGCTGCTCGCGCCGACCTTCCAGGCGGCGCGAGCGCTCGCCAGCGCAGCGGCCTCGTCCCCCTCCGTCAGCTCGACGAACGAGCATCGGGCCTTGTGGCGCGCGGCTCCCCCGGCCGGCTCGAACTTCACGGCCTCGTACGGGAACACGAGCGAGATCGCGGCGGGTATGGCGAGCACGGACGCGAGCGAATAGAGCTCGTGCCTCAGCTGGCGGCGCGGCCTCGGGCGGACGGACGTCATTCCTCCGAGCCCCCTTCCCTGCGCTCCGCCATGAGGAGCCTCTCCACCCCGTTGCGCCTCGCTATGGCCGCGAGGCGCATCAGCTCCCCGCCGGGGACGCGCCGGTCCGCGAGGACGAGGAGCGTCGTGTCGCCCGTCTTCCCCGCGCGCTCCGCGAGCTGGTTCGCGAAGGCCGACTCCGAGGCTTCGTCGCCGAGCACGTAGCGCGCGTCGTCGAAGAAGACGAGCGTCTCGCGGGAATATGCCTTCGGCGTGGGCATCACCAGCGCAACGAGCTGCGTCTCCGCGCCTTCCTGCAGCCCCGGCGCCGGCAGGTCGAAAAGGACGCCGCCGGCCGTCGTGAACGTGCCGGACACCATGTAGATCATCATCAGCAGGACGCCTATCGTCATCCACGGCACCGCCGCGGAGAGCGGACGCAGCCATCCGATCCCGGAGCTGTACTTCGCAGCCCTCGAATCGCTCCACCCCCAGCGCGTCACCTGGACCCCTCCCGCGAGACGTCCTCGACGATCGTCGTCGCCGCCGCCTCGAGCTCGGTGACGATGCGGTCCATCCTGAGCCTGAGGCTTCCGTACATCACCGCGACGGGTATCGCAATCGCGAGCCCGAGCGCGGCCGAGACGAGGGCCTCCATGGAGGACGAGAGGAGGTCGGCCCTGGACACGATCTCGGAGCCGTTCACCAGGAGCATCGTCTTGATAAAGCCGATCACCGTGCCGAGGAGCCCGATCAGCGGCGCTATCTGGCCTATTATCGCCAGCGAGGCGAGGCGCCTGTCCAGCCGGCCTATCTCCGCGCGGCCCTGCGCGTCCACCGCCTCCCGGAGGGAGCGGAGGGATCCGTCGCGGTGGCGTATGGCGGTCGCCATGAGCGAGGAGACGGGGACGGACGTGTCTTCGCAGATGGCGAGGGCCTCGTCGGCGTTGCCGCTGGCGAGGACGTTCTTCACGCCCTTGACGAAGTCCTGCCAGTCGATCTGCGCGCGCCTGAGCTCCATCAGCCGCTCGAAGAAGACGACAAGCGCGGCGACGGCGAGCGCCACCAGTATCCAGAAGATCGGTCCGCCGGAGAGTGTCATAGGAACTTGCCTTTCGTTTGTATGCGGTCGATGCGCTTCTCGGCCTCGTCAGACGCCGGGACGTCGCTCGCGACGACCAGCTCGAGGATGTGCATCGCCTGGAAGTCCTTGCCGCGGCTCTCGTACTCGTCGGCGAGCCTGAACGCCGCGCGCGCGAACGCCGCGCGCGCCTCGTCGTCGAAGCGGACTCCAGCGAGCCGTCCCTCCCGGTACGCTAGCACCACCTCCGCGTAGTACTGGTCCACCGCCTCGTCCATGCGCTTCAGCTTCTCCATGGCGCGCCCGATCTTGAAGGACACCGTGATCTTGAGGCTCGGCGAGAGCGACTCCCCCAGAAGGACCGCCCTGTACGCGTCCAGCGCCTCGCGGTACCTGGCCGGGTTGTCGGCGCCCATCGCGAAGAGCGCGTCGGCCTTGATCACCTGCGCCCTCAGCCTCTCCTCCGGCGGGGCGTCTTCGGACATGAGGGCGCGCTCCAGCACGAGGACCGCCTCGTCGAAGCGCGCGAGCTCGATGAGCGCCTCGCCCTGCACGACGTACCCCCGCGCGCGCTCCGGCGAGTCGGGGTACCTCTCGGCGAGCTTGGTCACGGTCTGGATCGCCAGCTTGAAGTCGTTCTCGGCGAACGCGGCGCGGGCGGACCAGGTGAGCGCAGACGGCGCCTCGCGGGACTTCGGCATCATGTCCGCAAACGACGAGAAGAGCCTGCACGACTCGCCCCACCGCCGCCTGTTGTAGGCGTACTTCGCAAGCCAAAGCGTCGCCTCCGCGCGGATCTCGGCGTCGGGCGAGCTTTCCGCAAGGCCGCGCGCAAGGGCCAGCGCCTCGCCGTCCCTGCCCTGCCCGTACAGGCACAGGACCTCGAAGAAGCGCATCCTCGGCCTGCGCGCCGGGTCCTCGTCCGCCAGCTGCGCGAACACCTTCTGCGCCTCGGCGAAGCTGTAGTTCTTGTAGAGGTCGCGCCCCATCGACTCGAGCTCGCGCTGGCGCACGACGACGGACAGCTTTTCGGCGGACGAGGTCCTCGGGTACCTGGACAGGACGAGCCTGTATTTCGCCATCGCCTCCTCGCCGCGGCCGGCCTCCGCGAGGACGTCTCCCTGCGCGAGCACGGCCGACGCCCTTGAGTCGTCGTCCTTGGCGGTCTCCTCGGCGCGCGCGAACGCCTCAAGCGCCTCTTCCGTCCTGCCGAGCTGCCTGAGGGACCATGCGCGGCCTTCCTGGACCTGCGGGTCGAAGGCGGCCGCAGGCCATGTGTCCAGCATGTGCCTGTACGCGTCCGCCGCCTCCTGGCTGCGCCCGGCGGCGAGAAGGGCGTCCGCCAGCGCCGCAAAGGCCTCGCAGGCCCCGTCCGCGTCCGGCGAGTCCTTGGCGATGGCCCGGACCATCGCCGCGCCTTCCTCGAAAGTCTTAGGGTCCGAGAGGAGGGCCCTCCCAAGGCGCAGCCCGGCAAGCCGGCGCAGGTCGGCGGACTTCGCCCGCCCGTACGCGATGCGGAGGAGCTCCGCGTCGCCGAGGTTCGCCGCAGCCGTCACGCACGCGCGCTCCGCGGCGTTCGTCCTGGACGCGACCGCGCGCCAGATGCGCTCCGCGCCCGCCGCGTCGCCTGCGGCCGCCATTATCGACGCGGCGTCCATTCGGGCCTCCTCGTCTCCGTCGGCAAGCCCGGCCTCCCGGACGATCCTCAGCGCCTCCTGCGTGTTCCCCGAATCGACCGCGAGCCTTGCGCGAAGGCGGGCCACGGGGACGGACAGGTCCCTGTCCCTGAACTTCGCGGACGCAAGGACGGCGGACGCCTCGGAAGCCTTGCCGGACTCCGCGAGCGCAAGCGCCCTGTAGTACGAAAAGACCTCGCCGGAGTGCGGCCCGCCCGAGTCGAGCGTCTTGACGACGTCCTCCCAGCGCCCCTCCCGGGCGTAGCTCTCCAGGACAAGCGCTGCGGCTTCGTCGCCCTCCAGCTTGGAAGCGTGGACGCGGGCGACCTCCCAGAGCCCGTCCCTGAGGGCCTCGCGCGCAACGTCCAGCTCGCCCGCGCCCGCAAGGAGCGCGGCGATCGACACCGCAGCGGCGAATATGGGTCCCTTACCTCTCACGTCGTGCTCCACGGCCCGTCCGGGCCCCTAGATCTCCCCTCCCATGTACCCCATCTCGACGAGGAGGCGCTCGTTCTTCATCCAGTTCGGCTCGACGCGCACCCAGAGCTTCAGGGCCACCTTGAGCCCGAAGAGGTCCGTCAGCTCGCGCTCGGCCGCCTTGCGGACGCCCTTTATCGTCTCCGCGCCGCGACCGATCACGATCGGCTTCTGCGACGCCCTGTTCACAAGGACGTCGGCCTCGACGTCCCAGCGGTCCGCAGACTCGGAAATCTTCTTCACGCACACGCCGAGCTCGTGCGGCAGCTCCTGGTGGAGCTTCGCGAGGTACTTCTCGCGGATGGAGTCCGCGATCGTCATCTTCCTCGGATAGTCCGTCACGACGTCCTCCGGGAAGAGCGGCTCTCCCTCGTCCGCCATCGAGAAGAGCGCGTCCAGGACCTGCTTCGCGCCGCCTTCGGTGGTGGAGATGGCCTTCACCCAGACCGGGGCCGGGGCCTCGGCCGGCGGTTCGCCGTCCGGGGCCCTGCCGTCGCGGGCCACGAGGCACGCCTCTTTCCAGGCGTCCTTGAACATCGTCTCGAAGAACGGCGACTTGTCGGCCTTGTTGAGGACGAAGACGAGCTTCCCTGGCTTCTCCCTCGCGACGCGCTGCATCCAGCCGACGTCCTCCAGCTGCGGCTCCTCGGCGGCGTCGAAGACGACGCAGAGGATGTCGGTCCCCGCGGCGCTCCTGCGCGCCATGCGGTTGAGGAGCTGGCCGAGCTTGCCCACCGCCTTGTGCAGGCCGGGGGTGTCCAGAAGCACGAGCTGCCCGCGCGGGTCGGCTACGATTCCGCGGACGGTGTTGCGGGTGGTCTGCTCCACGGGCGAGACGATGGACACCTTCTCGCCCACGAGCTGGTTCACGAGCGTCGACTTGCCGGCGTTCGTCCTTCCGACTATTCCGACCACCGCGACGCGTTTTTGCGGCGGATTGCTCTCGATTTCTGGCATTTGTGATATTATACCAAATCCGGCCCGTTCTGTGGGAGGCATGGGAACGGCCGCATGCGGCCGGGTCAGGGACGCGGGAAGTAGTATGCCGCGGCGGCGGAAAGGTCCGGGAACACGGAGCAAATCGCCCTTATCTCGTCGTCGGGCTGCATCTGGTCCGGAATGAGCGCGGCGCCGCAGCCGGCCGCGTGCGCCCCTCGTATCCCGCTGAACGCGTCCTCAAACACGACGCACTCCTCCGGCGCGAGGCCGATCTTCTGTGCCGCAAGGAGGAATATGTCCGGAGCGGGCTTGCCTCGCTCCACCTCGTCGCCGGTGACTATCGCGTCGAAGCGGTCCGCGACGCCCGCCGCCTCGACGTTGTGGCGCACGACCCGCAGCGTGGAGCTGGACGCGATCGCGGTCCTGACTCCGCGCGCCCTGCATGCGTCCAGCATAGCCATCAGCCCCGGCTTGGGCTCGGGGACGCCTGCCAGCTGCGCGCCCCAGGCGATGCGTATCGCGTCGCGGCAGTAGGCGGGGATGTCCAGCTCGGGACGCTCGCGCTTGACGATTCCCGCGATCAGCTTCGGGGAAAGTCCGCAGAAGCGCCTCGGCAGCTCCGCCGGAATCTCGACGCCCTGCAGCCTGCCGGCCTCGATCCACGCCCGCTGGTATGTCTTCTCCGTGTCGAAGAGAAGTCCGTCCTGGTCGAATATCGCGCCCTTGAACGTCATCGCGCAACCCCTTCCTCCATTATCAGCCCGCGTATCTCCTCCGTCATGGCCACCGCCGCCGGCCTGTCGTTGGGCCCCTCTGGGCGGAGCGTCCCGCGCAGCGCGACGGAAATCCCGATGACCTTGTCGCCGACGTCCCACCAGGGCTGTCCCTTGGCAAGCACGACGGGATCGTACGATATGCGGTACGCTACGACGTCGCAGCGGGCGGAGAGCGCGATGCGCGCGGCCCCGCGCCGGAGCGATTCGCCGCCGCGGGTCCCCTGGGGGAACACGACGACGTTCACTCCGTCGGCAATGTACCGCACCGCGTCGGCCACGGTCTTCTCGCCGCCGCCGTCGTTCGCTATCATGAGCCTGTTTACGACGACGGAGTGGAACGGGTTGCGCTTCGCCGACGCCTTGGCGATGCAGATGGAGTCCGGCAGGTTGGCGAACAGCACGCAGATGTCGATGAGGGACACGTGGTTCATCACGACGACGCGCCCTCGCCCGTCCGGCGCGGGCGGCGGCGGGTCGAACCTGACCGCGTATAGTCCGGTGATCCTGGCGAAAAAGACGAAAAGCCGGTACAGGAGGCGCACGGACGTACGTCCGGCGCGCCGCGTCATGAACGGAAGCAGCATGGCGAACGGAAGCGCGAAGAGTCCGTATACCACGAAGAACGCGCCGGACAGGGCCGAGCGCGACAGCCGTGTCAACGGCTTGGTCACGACGGCCGTTTCTTTCCGCCCTTCAGCGCCAGGCGCACGATCGTCTCCGCATCCTTGGCGGACGCGTCCGCGGCCACCGCGTCGGCCACCATCTTGCTCGCCGTCTCCTCGCTGAAGCCGAGCGCCGCAAGCGCAAGGACGGCGTCGCGCAGGACGGGCGCCGAACCGGAAGCCCCGCGCCCGTCGCGCTGGGAAGCGGAAAGCGCCTCGATGGCGTTGAGCTTGTCCTTGAGCTCGATGCATATCTTCTCCGCGGTCTTCTTGCCGACGCCCTTGATGGACGATATGCGCTTGGCGTTGCCGCTCGCTATCGCGAGCGACAGCTCTCCCACGGACCCGCCGGAGACTATCGAAAGCGCTGTCTTCGGCCCGACGCCGGAAACCGCCGTCAGCTTCGAGAAGAGCTCGCGCTCCGCCTCCGTCGCGAATCCGAAGAGCGATTCGTCGTCCTCGCGGACGCAGTGCCACGCGAAGAGCTTCACCTCTTCGCCCGCCTTCGGGAGCCTGTCGAACGTGGAAAGCGGGATCTGCAGCTCGTAGCCGAGCCCGGCGGCCTCGACAATGGCGCGGTCCGGCGCCTTTTCGGCGAGGACGCCCCTCACGTACGCAATCACCGCGAGCCCCCCTTCCTGCGTCCGCCGGACCTGGCGCGCTTCGCGGCCCGGCGCTCTTCCGCGCACGGGAGGAAGTCGATCCTGCGCTGGCGGAAGTCCACGTGGGAGACGCGCACCTTGATGACGTCGCCGAGCCGCCACGAGCCGCCGCCCGGAGCCGAGAGCGAATGGTCGTGCTCGCTGAACTTCACGTACCTGTGCGACAGCGCGGAGACGTGGACGAGCCCCGAGACGGCGAGCTCGGGGATCTCGACGAAGCAGCCGAACGGGGTGCACTTCGACACGACGGCGTCGTACTCCATGGGCTGGCGAGAGTCGAGCTGCTCCTGGAGCAGTCGGTACTTCTTTATCTCGAGGAGCGCGCGCTCCGCCTCGGCGGCGGTTTCCTCCATCTCGCTCGTGTGCTCGGCCCACCTGGCGAGGAGCTTCGGCGGCACGCGGCATTCGCGTCCTTCGAGATACGCCGCGAGCTGGCGGTGGAGCGTGAGGTCCGGATAGCGGCGGATGGGGGACGTGAAGTGCGCGTAGTAGCGCTTGGCGAGGCCGAAGTGCCCGATGGCGGTCGACGCGTACACGGCGCGCTTCATGGACCTCAGCACCATGACCGCGAGCGTCGGGTAGAGCGGACTGGACTTGATCGACTTCAGGAACTGCGCGAAGACCTTCTGGTTGGCGATGTTGCCCATCTTTACGCCGAGCGCCCGCATGTCGGCGCGAAGCATGAGGAGCTTCTCGTCGTCCGGCGGCTCGTGGAGGCGGGAGAGAATCTTTATCCCCTTCGTCCAGAGCTCGGTCGCCACGGCCTCGTTCGCCGCGACCATGCACTCCTCGACCATCTGGTGCGACTCGTCGTACGGGTGCGTGACAATGCCGGACATCTCGCCGGAAGAGTCCAGGACGACCTCGGCGTCGGGCATCTCGATGTCCAGCGCGCCCGCCGCGAAGCGCTTGGCGCGAAGCGTCTGCGCGAGCCCGTGGATGGCGAGCACGACGTCCCGCTCCCTCTTGCCGAGCGTCGCGTCCTTCGACTTCCTGCCCACGGATATGACGCGCATCACCTGTTCGTAGGTGAACCTGGCCTTGGACCTGATGACGCTCTTTGCGAACGAGCGCTTGACCATCTCGCCCTTCTTGTCGAACGTCATGAAGACGGAAAACGCGAGCCTGTCCTCGCCGGGGACGAGGGAGCACACGCCGTTGGAAAGCTCCTCCGGGAGCATCGGCAGCACCCTGTCCGCGAAATACACGCTGGTGGAGCGGCTGTACGCCTCGCGGTCTATCGCGCCGCCCGGCGCGACGAAGTGCGAGACGTCCGCGATGTGCACGCCGAGCACGACCGTGCCGCCGCGCCCCTTCTCGAGCGAGAGGGCGTCGTCGTAGTCGCGCGCGGTGACGGGGTCGCAGGTGAATATGAACTTCTTCCTCAGGTCCAGCCTCTTGCCGGGGCTCTTCAGCCTCTCGCCCACCCTGCGGGCCTCGGCAAGCACCTCCGGCGGGAACGACTTGGGGAGCTTGTAGAACTTCATCACCGCCGCGGTGTCTTCGCGCGGCGTCTTGCCCGGCTGCGGGAAAACGACCTGTCCTTCATTGTTCTTCATCACGGGTATTATACCAAAATGCGCGGCCGGCGAGAGGGGCGGCGGGCGTCAGCCCTTGAATATGACGAACTTCCTGATGAAGAAGTTGAAGAGGAACGAGACCACCACCTCCACCACCACCGCGATGGACGTCATCAGCCCCAGGCGGGATATGAGGACGCCGCTCAGCACCGTCGCGAGAAGCATCGCCGTCGCCGAGACCGCGAAAAAGAGGGCGATCTCCACGTACCAGACGTGCCTGCCCGCGCGGAAGACGAACCAGCGGTTCATGAGCCAGCAGAAGACGTTGGCGACGACGAACCCCAGGGCCGTGGCGACGGAGAACCGGAGCGCGCGGACCGCGTCCGTCACGTCCGCCGCCGGGAGCCCCAGGAGCCTGACGGCCCAGTCGTCGGACCCGAGGCACTTGAGCCACGACGCGGCAAGCGCATAGAAGACGGCGGCCTGCACGCAGGTCGCCGCCACGCCTATCACGCCGTACTTCACGAACTGCCAGAACGGTCCGCAGTCGTGCGATAGGATTCTCGCTATCCGGTCAAACATTCAGCTGGGAATCGTCCTTCTTGACGTCCATGATGCCGAGCTTGCCGAGGTCGACGGACTCGATCCCGAGCGGCTTGGCGGTCTTCCAGCCGCCGCGCGTGAAGTCCGGCACGTCCACGGAGTTGCCGCGGTTGAGCGCCGAGCGCTCGGAAAGCTCGCAGATCGCGCAGGACGTCGCGAGGTCGTACACGTCCATGTCCAGGGGCAGGCCGTTCTGCAGGCAGTAGCAGAGGCGCAGGTCCATGAGGAAGTCCATTCCGCCGTGTCCGCCCATCTTCTGCGCGAGCTCGCCGGCGACCTTCCAGAGGGGATGCTTGTGCTCCTGCATCAGGTTGGCGGTCGACGCCGCGTCCATCCAGCCGTGCGCCGGGTCGCCGGGCTTGGCGGCGAGGGCGATGCGGAACGGATAGTCGTTGAGGCATCCCTGGGTTCCGGAAAGGAGGTTGATGCGGCTGTAGGGCCTCGCGCTGGTGACGTCGTGCTGGACCATTATCGTGCGGCCCTTGACGGTGCGGATGACGGTCGTGGACATGTCGCCGCACATGGGATGGAGGTCGGCCTGCCAGCTGTTCTCGCCGAACTTGACCTTGGCGTACGCGTCCATGCCGATCTGGGCGGACGAGACGCAGGTGAGGTAGTCCATCCTGTCGCCGCGGTTCACG
>Ga0265299_10001368_pt1 | contig 27896 bp, 50 predicted proteins | sample AusTroGonzalo_MG_4_FD_193485 | JGI IMG/M metagenome (GOLD analysis project Ga0265299, IMG submission 193485) | Bovine rumen microbial communities from tropical cattle in Woodstock, Queensland, Australia - Gonzalo_02 | ecosystem: Host-associated > Mammals > Digestive system > Stomach > Rumen ... | reverse complement strand
TTCCCCAAAGTATGCATTTAATGCTGATCCTGGGGGGGATTCAGCATTCGATCAGCTCTACAAGTCTCGTTTTTGTTCTTCTTTCGAACGATAATAATTCTTCGTAGCGTTCCATAGTGACTAGCCATTCCTCGTTAGGCTTAGGAATATATCCCAGCTGACGATCGGTTATTCCCTTGTGTTTATATCCGTCTGTAGCTCTCACCTTAACTTCTCTCGTCTTGTAGTCTGACTTTGTTTCCGTTATGTACTCATCCCATCTGTCTTTTGGCGGTGAATACTTTGGCATTGCTGCCTTCATTTTCTTTATGTTCCGGATCCTCTCGACCTGGTCGTCTATGTTTAACATATCGAACGGCAGCTTGATCACATATCGATCGTCCACCTTCATATCCTGTCTGAGTATAGGCAGATCCGTTGATATTATCGGAACACCTCGCATCAGTGCTTCCTGGAATGATATGCAATAGGATTCACAATCACTCAGCTGCACCAGACCGTCATATATCTGCATTTTGTCTGCGATATCAAGTCTCGGTGCCAGGAACTGAACGTTCTTGCTGTTGATCGGCTCCGGTTTTGTCGTGTAGATCTGCCAGAGATAATTAACTTTTGCTTTATCCAGAGCTTCCGCAAGCATCCGCATCCGGTCAGCTCCCTTCTCGATCGACAACCTAGTCGCACTTACTAGCAGTATAGGATCTTCGACCGGATCCAGAATTATTGGCATATAGACCACTTTGACATTATCTTTATCATTCCATCCCTGCTTTGCTGTTTTGCTGACTGCTAAAATCTCATCGATCCGATCGTCATGAGCTATAGCTTTTTCCGTGAACATTCCTGTCTTGATCAGAGCCTTGTAATCTGAATGAATAACAAATATTACTCTTCTTGCACTGCACTGACTTAGTATTCCTTTGTTATAGGCAACGAATAGTGTGTCACATTCTAGTCTATCTTCTTTGTCCAGGATAATGACTCGGATGTTCTTCCGAAGTCTAGCGATCTGTTCATCACTTCCCTTATGACAGACGGCACAGAAATCTCGATCTGAATACTTTTTGCTCAGATAGTAGATATGGCTTTCCACACCTCCGATCGTGTTCAGATTGTGGAAATAATAGGCATCAGTGCATCTGTAAATCATAGAAGACCTTTATGGAAACGATCGAGTATTGAATTCTCTCTAGGGAAGTTGTAGAGATACATCACCTTGTTTGTGTATTTTACTGATCCGTTTCTCCTCTTCAGCTCTTCCTGAATGTCATTGTTCAGATAAACACCGCTTCCGTGAGTCACATCCGGACATCTGTGTTCACCGATCAGATCTCGTCTGATGAACGAACAGTGATCCATTATTGTGAATGTTGTTGCCGGAGAAGACCGCCATATGCTGCCATTGTTTACTTTCATGTCAAAATAGACCAGATCAGCGTTCAGATCATGGTCTACTATGTCATTAAATACTTCCGGCACAAAGGCATCGTCGCTGTCTAGCTGTACAATGTATTCACCTTCAGCCAGGTCATAAGCTATGTTTTTAGACATGGCATGACCTTTATTTGTTCTGTTCCGCTTCAGCACAAAGTTATTTCTGGCATTCCTGATGTTCTTCAGGATCCATTCTGTTCCGTCTGTAGAATGATCGTCGATGCATATTATTTGGACATCATCCCTGACAGGAATCGATTCAATAGCTCTTCCTACAAGCTCGATTGTGTTAAATGCTGTAAAGATTACTGACACTTTGTACTTCTGCATTTCGCCTCCGGACAGACAAAACAAAAGCCACACCTGGAAACATGAAGCGATGTGGCTTTGTTTATCTGCAAAGAAATAGAAGCAAAAAAGAGCCCTTCCGGCTCTTTCTTACGGTATCAATATACCATATTGACTTAGGTCATGCGTGACCTCTTTACATACCTTCAGCTATTCTTTTGGAATCGAATCTATTTTGTGCACACCATTTTCTTATATGCTTTTTCAGATCAGCCGGACAGTCTCGGTTTCGGTCAGATCTAGCTTGTATCAGCTTGTTATTATTGACTTCTATCGCAATAGTTTTCTTGCCTTTTTTTGATAGATAGAACAGATCTGTCTTTTTTTGAGAATAGCTGGAAACATATGATCCTATGCAATTATGCAGCTGCTTTCCACAATCTCTAATTTCTTTGGCATCTTTGAACGGTAATATCTCAATATCGCCATTTGAATAAGCAGACTTGATCAATTCTGCATATCGTTCTTTCGTGAGTTTTTCTATTCTTTCGTTTCTTTTTTGTGATACAAGTTGAGATACGACTAGATGCCGGTGCTGGAAATCTTTCGGCTTGTCCAGTTTAAATCCTAATTCCTGGCAGTCTCTCATATAATCATAGAAATCACGAAGCTGTATCTTGTTTCGATAAAGATAATCCAGATAATATACATTCAATTTGCATTTGACATTTGGAATATTCTTTTTCATGTAAGCTCGATATTTATATACTTCATCATAGCTTTTAAGATCGAATGCAATAACATACTCCATCTGCAAGCCATTCATAAGATTATCCTGAAAGATCTTCTTCTGATTGCTTTTAGTTATCTGATCAGCCTCTTCGTTTTTAATTCCTCTATCGAATAACGAAGTATAGATGAATTCCTTTTTGTTTGAAATCTGTTTTCCTGTGTTTATAGAGTAAAACCGGTAATAATACGGAGCAGATCTTCTGATCTTCCATTCTTTCATATCTGGACGATAACCGAATGAATAACCCATATTGCATTGAATCAACCTCGTTTCGACTTTGTCGTATCCAATATATCTGCATACATGAATCGTTTCCGTTTTCGGTTTTCTTCCGAATCTATAATCCACGATTACAATATAGCCATCTTCTTTTTGATCCATGATGTATTTCCATAGCACATGGTCTTGAATTGTCGTCAAAACTACTTCCTGGTAGCACATAGGACAGATCCTTGATGCCTGGATCTGTTTGAATTGCTTTTTGCTAACATATTCATATCTCTGACATTTCATACAGAATATTCTGTATTTGCTTTTCAATTTTTTATAGACCAGCTTGCCTTCAAGATAAAATGCAGTATCAATCAGATCTTTCATAGATCAAACAGACCGAGCTGTTCTCCATCAGCTGTTTTCCTTTCCTTCTCCAGAGCTTTTTCTCGTTTTTCAGCTTCCTTTTGTTCGGCTTTAATACGTTCCTCTTCAGCTTTTTTTCTGGCAGCTTCTTCCTGTTTGTTTTTCTTCTCTTGTGCAAGCCTTGCTGCAAGTTCTGCATTATTTATTACCATTTCTTTGACTTCATCATCTGAGATAGCTGCTACGTTGTTCACTGCTCTATTTTTTGCAATATCAGTGATCTGTTTTATTATTTCATCCGGATCTGACTGAATATTATTTTCAGTAAGAACGTTTACTACGAATTCTCTTAATGTTGGCATATTACCTCCTGTATTTTTGCGACTGGCAGCTGTAATGTATCTGCAATTCTCTGTACCGTGTCTCTCTTTGGAATGTTCCTTCTGGCAATAATGTTCTGAATCGTATATACGTTCAGCTCACTCCGTTCTGCACATTCCTTTATCGTCATTCCTTTTGCGTATATCAGATCCTTAAGCGGATGCTGGATCCTGATGTTGTGTCCTAATGCGTAACCTCTCATAAATATTTGCTCACCTCTCTTCGCATATACTTCCAGAAGCCGTGACCGGAATAGCCATACTTTTTACCGATCTGATCGAATGTCATGCCCTGGATGTATTTCTCTTTCAGCATTATCCATAGATTAGCCGGAATCCGTTTTCTTGCCTGATCGACTATCTGTATTGCAATTTCGTATCTGACAATTTCAATTCCGAGATTGTTATACTCTTCGATCAGCTGCAGCTTATAAAGCTCTGCCTGTGATGGATTTGTGGATCCTGGCTGTTTATCATACTGAACACCGCTGACTCCGGTCATGATATAGAACAGTTGTTCTCGCTTATTCTTCAGATCTGTCAGCTTCTTTTTGTTTTCTTCGTATCTTTTCAGGTCATAGACTAAAGTATCGTAATCCATGTATCATTCTCCGGTTTCGTCCTTTTTGAACCATTCACCTTTATCGAGGATCCCATCTCTGATCACCTCTTTTGCTATGACTATCGCTATAACGATCGCTACCGAGAATGTGATTGTAATGAATACCACCATCATTCCGAATGCGGTCAGGCCCAGCAAGAGTCTCAATGTTGATAACATCACAGTCCACATTTCTTCATCACTCTTTCCATGTCATCTTTAAACTTGTCTATCTCTTGCTTATAGTTCATCCGGATGTCCAAGTCTTCGACTAGCAGACGGACAGCACTGTATTCAGCTGTAGCCTTTTCAGCCAGCTCATCTATGTCATTGCCGGAGACATGGATTATTGTCAGCAGTGCTGCAAGTATGTCTCTCTGATTAGTTGTCATTCTTCTCCTCCTATTTTCTTCGGGTGAGGATTTGCACCTCACATGACAGAATTTCCACCTAACTTGCGTAGTATCTGTTTTATAGCCATAAGCGTCTACCTATTCCGCCACCGAAGATATTTATTTTGTTTCTCCTACCATATATTTGCAATGTGTAATATAAGCACAACAAGGCATATGAAGGCTTCTGCAAAAATAACCCAATTACTGTTAAATGAAATTCCAATAATTGAGCCTAATAAGAAGCTCATAGCATAAGACCATTTCATTCTGTTTCTCCTGTTATTTCGCTAATGCAGTCATTCCCTATAATTGAATCAAGACAGGCATTCCAGCCAATTGCGAATATTTCATCAGTTTTAAGAATTATTCTTGCAGAAATATTGTCTGCGACCCCTGTAATACTGCAACTTGGAATATCCTCAATCCTCTTAACTGTCACATCTTTTTTGCTTGGCAATGGTCTTAAAGGACACCAATTAGGTTTAGTTCCCTTGTTCTCGTTTTCTTTGTATGAGTCTGCCACACAATTATCTTCTTTTAGTGTTGGACAACAAGCACCATAATATTCACTTTCTGCATCCCACAACATCAATGGACACTCGGCACAACATTCAGGAATATCAATCACTAATATTGCTTTCATTCGCTTAATATCTCCTTAATTTCACTGAAATTCCACCAATCAGGAGTCTTATATAATTCGCCAAATAATTCTTTTATTTGACAAATATTTTGATTTTTTGCATAGAATATACACCGTTCTCCACATTGATGTTTTAAACAGTTTTCTTTGATATTATTCAGTGTTTCAATGATCTGCTTATCTGTCATTTTCCACCTCATCTAACAGCCATTTCATCATGCCGTTTTCCCCTTTTCTGCAAATCTTTTCGGCTGGGCAATGTTCACAGTTTCCGCCTACTCTGTCGATCGCATCACAGAGAGCAGATGCCATGTCTTTGACATTCATTCGCTTTATCTTTTCAAAATTCGTCATCGCAGAACTCCTTCCAGGATTCCACATCGAACGGAGATGAAGCATTTTCCATCAGATATTCGATGCGGTATTCCTGATGATTGATGAACACCTCGTCAGCAAATGAGACTAATATTCCGGAAATCATATCGTAATGCCATTTTTTCTGAAGCTCTCCGTCCATCGTGTAGAATCCCAGGAAAACCTTCTTTTCGCTTGGATCATCTTTGATATATGTCAGTGTCGAATATTTATGCCCTGTCGCATTTTTGAGAGCTGTGAGAGCTTCTGTGAGTCTCTGCTTCTGTTTCTTTGTGAGCCATAGCTCTGTTTCTATTTCTTCGGCTGATGCTTTTCTGCAATATGCATAAATCGTAGGGAACTTATCCTTCACTATCTCTGCGATCTTCAGTTGAATCATTTCATTTTTATTCATTTGTCTAACCCCAGCAACCAATCTGCAGATACATTAAAATACTTTGCGATAGCGATCAGAGTATAGATCCTGGGCATAGTGTCGCCTTTGCAGGTCTTATTCATCGCAGCCTGACTGATATCTATTGCCATAGCCAGATCTGTCTGATTCATATCGTGATTGTTCATGAGCTGATAAAGTCTTAGTCTAAATGTCTCTAAACATTTCTCCAGTTCTTTTTCGTTCATCTTGTCTTCTCCCATACCTCTTCGATGCTGTCATGTACTAGAGCATCGTATTCGCTTCCATCGAAGATATCCTCTTCAGGCGGTTCATATGCCTTTAGCATTGCATCCAGGATCTTCCCCATTCGTTTGAACGAATCGAATATATCCTTCAGCATATCGTTGACTGTTCTCGGTTTCTCCGGTTCACAGTCATATTTTTTTTCTAACTCCATGATCTGTTCCATGATCCTGTCCATCGACTCGACATACTGCTTTGTAGTTATATTTTTTAGCGTGACATCTGAATGTAAGAATCGAACCTGTTTCTTCAGAAGATCTGTCAGCTCGAAATCCTTCTTCTTCTCTTCGGTAATCATGATTCGCCTCTCAATAGAACGGCAGCTCATCCTGGTCGATCTGAACATCGTTGTTCGCAGATTCCTTGACGACCGGATTCCAGGTAAAGACTGTCAGATTGATTTTCCCCTTGTAGCAGTTGAATTTACCTTCTACGATGTCGATCTCTTCACAGGCATATCCCTTGTCGCTCGGTCTGTATTCCGGATCCGAGTTGTTTGGAAAATATAAACCCATATATGCTTTGTCTTTTTCATCTTTGTAGTTCGTTGCAGAGATATACCATCCCTTCCCATTGTTGAATATTCTATGCTTCATGTTTTCTCCCCATTAAGCTCAATAGCTCTTCTTCCTGATCTGTGTTCATGACCGGATTGTTTGCCGTGTTATAGACCGGCAGTGTATCGTTGTCTTTGAGAGCATACACACCTGACCATCCTTCTTTCGTTGACTTGTCCAGGATAGCGATCTGTGTCAGCTCATCGTCCGCCAGTCTTTCGAGATCTTTCATGATCAGCTCTTTTGCCCTGGCAGTAAGAGGCTTCCTCTTTTTCGTTCTCATCTCTTCAAAGTTTTTGAAGGCGGAAATGAACGCATCCGATTTGCCTATATATACTGTTTCTTTCCTTCTTTCCTTCTTTCTTTCTTGTATTGTGGTTATTTGTTGGTTGTTTGTTGGTTGTTTGTTGGTTGTTTGTTGGTTAGACTCTTGGTTGATTTGCTGGTTGTTTTCTTCGTCCGCACCTTGATATTTGCCGTATTTTACTATCGAAATGATTGAATATTTGTTGGTTGATTCGATGGTTATTTCGTTGGTTGATTTTAGCCGATTTATGCAAGTGCGAACCTGTTGCTCTGTCAAACCTGTTTTTTCAGCCAGTTTTTTCCGACCGATTATGACCTGACCTCGCTGCAGTTCTATACCTTCAAACCGAGTCTTTTTATACTGTGCGGATCCTAATAAATAGATCCACACCTTCAGCATATTTCCGTCTGTAAACCACTCCCATTCCGTTATCTTTCTGCTCACCTTGAAGAAATCATTCATATTTCATCGCCTCAAGTTTTTTCTTCAGTGCATTCTGTTTCGTTTCCAGGGAAGAATATGCTCTCTTGAACCTGGTCAGCATTGCTTCCGCCTTTAGCTGCTTTTCCCTGTCAGATCGGACAAGATCTTCCGCCTGTGCTTCGAAGAAGGACATCGCTGGAGCTTTTTCCGAGCTCGTAGACGACCAATCTTTCCGCAATGTGTAAATAGCTTTATCTCTTATGTTATTTGCTCTTATCTTTGTTATTTCGGCTTCTTCTTGCAGTCTGGCGATGAACTCTCCGTAGATCATAAGCAGATCTGATTCCAGGTTGATATTGAAGACCACATCGTAGGCTTCATCGGAATGTCTGTATTGCTTTGCAAGATCATTGATGACCTTTGACAGCTCTTCGTCCGAGGATGTCTGCAGCATGAACGGATTGAATAAATACTCTCGTTCGTACATCAGACACCTCTCATCTCGTCTCTTATTTCAGCTTCTCTTCTCAATCTAGCTCTATATACTTGTTCTGCCGGACGGAGCTGCGGATTCGTTTCCTGGATCTTCTGACGAGCTCTTCTCACTGATTCATACACATTGGTATTGAATTGCAGAGCCACATCGAATGTGTTCTGTATGTGATATTCGTCCTTCAGGAAATAAGCGATCAGAAGATTGTCATTCTCTCTTGTCTGCGGAATCCGTTCGAGCAGATCCGCAATCTTGTCTCTCATGTTCATAGGTAATTCCTTCCATATCGTTCTATCCAGTCAGCTATATTCTTATGCCTGACCTCTAACCATTTTTTTTCTGCTATCCATTCAAGATATCTTTTGTAGTCTGTATCCTTGTTATGAACTGCGTGATGGTGGGCATGGCATAGCCACACCCACAATCCGTCACCATCGGCTTTTTTCCGGTTAGCCGTTCCGAATACGCAGTGATGTTTCTCTAGGTTTAATGTAGATCTGCATCGATAGCAAACCTTTTCGCCCTGGATGATGCTTTTAGCCATTTTTAGCGTTGTATCTTTCCAGGATGGATCTGTCTATGTCTCCGAGATTTTCAGCCTTGTAATGCTCTAAAATCTGCTTTATCTGATCTTCTGTGTAAACCTTCTTTATACCTTCACACAGTTCAGCGATAGACAGAGCTTTGAGCTCTCCGTTTGCCTTCGGTTCTTCTTCCGGCAGATCCTCACCGGCATAGATATATAGACCGAGACCGAACATTGATATATTCTTGACCAGGCATCGCATGATCGTCTTATTGATGTCGAACATCGTTGCTGCTTCACAGGTCTTTTCAATGAACTCGTCTAATCCGGATCTGCCCTTCCGTTTGATCATGTACTTATACGGATGATCCTTCATAGCTCGGTTTGCTTCGTTCATGACCGGCAACCACATATCCTTTGTGTCATTTCCGACCGTTATGGATGTGAAGACCATATATCCGAGCTTCTCATCGAACAGATACGGCTTTCCATCGAATGTTTTGATCTTGTAGCTGGCTTCCGGACAGACCTTCATAAACTCTGACCATGCCCATGCCCAGGACAGATATGTCAGACTGTTCTTTGTTTCGGTCTTGTCGTTAACATTGATCGCACTTAATTCTTCAAACAGTTTTCTCTCCATATTTCTCCTTCCAGTAAGAGCAGTATTCACAGCAAGCACAGTATTCAGAGCATTTTGTGTCGATACCTGGTCTGTACTCTACATAGTCGCCTTTGCTCTTCATGTATTCGTTCGCTTCAGCCTCGCTGTCACAGACCTTCAGAGCTCTTTTGACACCTTTTTTCATCACGGCATATGACGGTGCTTTCGACCATCTTTCCTTCTCCGTACAAAGCGGTAAATCGCTGTCAGCGACATTCTGTAATTGATCCAGCTCGTTGAACTTGTTGATTATGGTCTGTTCTGCTTCGTTGAAATCCTCGTCTGTAAAGTCAAAGTGCTGAATGTAGACCGGATGCTGCGGATAGTCAGGTTTGATCTTGGCTTCCGATTTCGACCAGTCTCGCATTATGAATACGATTTCCGCATTCGTGACCTCGAATCCGATCTTCCGGAACAGCAGACCATAGTAGAGACATTGTGTCCGGTAGTCTTCCCAATCACCGAACTTTACCTTCCACACCGATCCGGTCTTGTAATCTGTGATTCTTTTCAGCTTTTCCGAGTAGAGATCCTGTTGTCCGGATAGAGTATATCCATTCGGAAATTCGTAATGCACCTTTGTCTCTTTGAGCTCATCAGATGCCTCATGCGATTCTTCAAGGATCTTGTGAACGGCATTGCCCAGGATAAGCCAGATTGAATCAGCTGCATCCTGTGTCATTTCAGAAAAGTGTCTTCTTGTAAGTAGGATCTCTCTGTTACCTTTGAGCATTGATGTGACCGAATACCTTTTATCCTTGTACTCATAGTCTCTGCTCACCGCATCAACGAATGGTGTAGGCAGATTCATTTCATTCGTGATTTTCATGCCTACCACCTATAGCCATTGAAAAATATGTCGATGAGTGAAATTAATGAGATGATTCCCAAAATAATTGCGATGTTTCTGATTGTTGATGTTTTGATTTTCTCCATTTCTTTTTCCTTTCTGTATCTGCACATATAGGCATCCACCAGCAATTAGTTGTATCTTTTATCTCTGGTAGCTGCTCTGATGTTTTTATGTGTTTTGTAATCTGATAGGAGGCTTATTACTGATGGACACCTCTATGTGCAGATGCTTTTGTGTACTATTCAGCGAACTCCCATTTGTATCCGTAAGCTGTCTGCTGGTATCCTTTGCAACACATTGCTATATTTGGTCTGGCAGATGCTTTTCCGATCGCTATCGCAGCCTGAAGCAGACTGTCATATTGAGCGATCACCTTGCCTGTCTTGATGTCCAGGCACTTGACTTTTTTCGGTGGATTTCCCCACGGCTGATATGCCATCTCTCTCCTTTCCGGTAGATATAAAAATCGCTACCTTTTTTTGGTAGCGATCTTGCATTTGTGTAATCATACATTATGCGAAGTCATCAGCTACCGTCATCATTATAGTCACATTCATCATAATAAGTCAAATGTATGTTTGATTGATTCCCCTTGACAATACTATGCACATAGTTTAAGATTGAATTAGGATATCAAATAAAGGAGAAAAAACATGACTAAATTAAACTTAACTGTTATCACCGATTCATCCATGATCAGAAGCCTCTGCATCAGAGAACACTGGTACACAGACGGCACGATCGCTGCTTACAATAATCTGCTAACCTACGTTGATGATCATCGCATTCTGGACGAAGAATCACTCGATTTCCTCGCATGGGATATCTACAATCACTCGACTAATTTTGATTACAGCTACACCGGAGAAGAAAACACCGAGAACATGAAATACATCATCCTGAATGATGCTTGCAGAATCAGCCATACCGAATATGATCCTAGAAGCTGAAGAGGAAATGAAAGATGCGTACACAAAATAAAAAGCAGCACAGAGAACCGGCATTCCCTATGCTGCCAATCAATCCTGTTTCTACAGGAGTCCAAGTAGAGAGTACTTGTAATAATATTATATCATATGAACAAAGCGATGTTGCCAGCGAGATCTATCGGTATGTAGACCGGTTCACCAAGCTCACTGGCACAGAGCTGCTCCGTCTTAAAGAGTTGATAGATGCAAGGATCGAAGAGGTCTACGACTTTAAATGCAATTTCATGATTCACGATCGACTTGACAATTACATCTACGTTGTTCGCTTTGTAGACGGAGAATATCACTACTACGCTAAAGGGAATGAAGCGTATCATCGTTTCCTGGAAGATGATGCCGTATCTATCGAGAGGAAAACGAAAGACCTCTTCCCTACTGTCGAGCTGTTAATTAAAAAGGAGATATTAGAAGCATGAAGAAAAAAGACTATGATGTTCAGTTCATGAGAGAACATTATAAGCGGATCCATATCCTTCTGAATCATGAGAAGGACAAGGATATTATTGAACATCTTCAGACGAAAGACTCAGTTAATCAGTACATTAAGAACCTGATCAGGAATGACATCAAAAGTCAGAATTAAGAAAATAATGTAGAATTAAAGAAAGAGAGGTATAATTTATGGCATTATTTGGTAGCGAAGATAAGCAGGAAAAGAAGAGACTTAAAGAAGAACAGCAAGTCGCAGATCTTCTGAACAAGTATGGTCTCAGCAATCTGAAGGATCCGGAGGACATTCAGTCTGTTCGAAAGATTGTCTCTGAACTAGCTGGAACCGGTTTAATGGAATTCAGTTTAATGCTAGGAGGAAATGAAAAGGAATATCTAAAACTTGTAGCTCAATATAACAGAGCTCTCCTGGAACAGAACTTCATCATCATCCGGCAGCTTGACAAGATTGCAAACAAATAAAAAAGGACGGCATAAACCGTCCTTTATCTTTGCTGCACCATATACTCGCTCAGCTCTTTTTTTCTTCTCTTTAACGCTTCAATATCGTTGCCGTCGATATCATGCTGCAGCAGTGCTAACAGAGTCAGTAAGACTTGTTTGTTGTCGCTCTCTAATCTGTTGATCCGTTTATTGTCATTGTCCAGCTTTTCATCAGCAGACTCAAACTTATCTTCGATCTCTTTCTGTTTATGATTGTATTGAATGACCGGAGTCAGTATATACTTGATTCCGCCACCCAAAGCAATCACAAAAGCAAGAGCTGCTGCTATCTGCTCTAATGTTATATTTCCCATGTTCACACCTCTGACAGCTCATGAATTTGTCTCAATTTCTCTTTGAGCTTTGCATTTTCTCGTTTGAGCTTCTTTATATCATCTTCCCCTTCAATAAATGTCACAGCTCCCTTGACACCAGCAATCCACATATCATTCCGAATCTGATACCATGTGTAATTATCAACAGCGGATCCGTAAACATTGAAATATCCGGATGATGCCGTTCCGATGATTACTCCATATGGTTCATCCCTTACATTCTGTTCGTTTGTTGAAACATAGATCTGATCGACAGACTTGTCTTCTCCGTCAGCCGCAATCATGTTCGGCTGCTTCAGGATGTATCTCGGCTGATAACCTATCCCCTTTATCTCTCGGTCGAGATCCCAGCAGTGATAGAACCTAGTCGGATAATGTGTAGACATGAAATCGGAGACCTCTTCAAGTGAATTGAACGGTCTTGTATCCCAATGCCCATCATAGACTGCGACACCATGAATTCCGGTATACCAGGATGCATTTACATAGACCACACCATCAACAATTTTCGAGACTCTAGCAACATGGCAACCATTCGTCCATTCGATAATGTCGCCTACTGCTATTTTGCTCAGATCGAAGTCTATGCAGCTCCAACCATTTGCAAGATTATTGTGGAAATTGTTCGCATTGCATGACCTTGCTATTGGAACCGGAGTATCTGTCGCTAGACAGTCTCCATAGACCATGCAAGTGCAATTAGCCAGGCAGTTAGATATAGAGACGAAGATATTTTTTGTACTCCAGAAACTATCGTGATATTTCGCACCATAGACTAGATCATCTATCTTGTATTCCATAACTAACCTCTCGGAATCGTTGCTGTGTTATCGTTGACTGTAATGTCTTCATCTGTTACGTTGAATGTCTCTTTGATATTTTTGAAGCACTTCACACTCTGGATAATTATGAGAGCGTAAGCCATCGCAGTAAGAGCATCATCGATTGTTAAGTACTTGTCGCTTAATGGGATTATCTGTGCTTTCGGAATCAGCATCCCACTGAAGAAGAAAACTAAAATGCCTACAAAATAAATCGCATAATCAATAAGACCATCGACCAGTTTCTTCCAGTCAAAAGTTCCTTCTTTTCTTGTTGCACTGATTTTGAAAAATGTCTGGGCAATATAGATCCCAATTATTACCAAGACATAAGTAAAAAACTCGTTCTCGACATTGAAGAACGCTATTGCCTGTTTATACATTATTTGCTCCTTTTAAACGCAGTATGTCACCGTTGCATAAGGTCTTGCTGATTCGTTTGCAAATAGATACACAGTGATTATCCCCGAAGCGTTTATAGCTAATTGCAATAACCCTGTCTGCCTGTTGCTTGAAAGATTATCGTATCCTGGAAAGTAAATAATTACTGGTGGCATTAATCTATCTGGAAGCGTTCCAAGTTCTTTCCATCCGGCAGTGGTTGTTGTAATGCTGGTGTTTATTGCTATTTTAAGAGTCACAACATTTCCTGAAACCCATGCTTTGACACCTGTTATTCCTGTTGATATCTCTGTTGCACTTTTTACTGGTATTGTTGATGATGCCATGTTATTCCTCCGGCTGCGGTTCTACCTTTTCCCAGCACTCGCCTTTTAGACCAAGACCAGCTGAGTTTAAGATCTGAACCTGTACATAATCGGTGTTTGCATCGTGACCGTAAGCATAAGCACCAAGATATGCATGGAAACCCTGCTGTGCATCATCGTAAGTATCCTTTACGACTACGCCCTTTTCAATCACATTGTTGGTCTGTTTGATCTGAACCAGAAAATACTTATCCATTTCACTTTCCTCCTTTTATTGTTTGATACCGAGATATAAAGTAATAGTTGTAGAACCGCTTATTGTTCCGCTGATTGTCAGGCTTCCGGCAGATGTTGTCACTGTCCAGTCACCTGTCTGTGCAGCTGGATTCGATAAGACAGAATTAAGCACAACATGATCAGCGGTAATTGCCGCATCATTGATAGTCTGCGGTAAGCTGTTAAATGATGTCGATGTGATCTCAAGAACTTTGAGATTCTGGATCAGCGGATTCATGCGTGTAATTACTCTCATGTCCGTCATGCTAGATACACCGTTTCCATCAGTTGTATAAGAGTATAATGGGAAGTCGTAAAGAACGCTCGATCCGTCATTAATATCGTTCTGCACAAGTGATGCAACATTCTTGAACTGGCAGATGTTCGCACCGGTCTGTGACAGATCTACTTCTATGACGATATATCCGCTTTCGTTTGTTCCCAGCGTTACTGCACTTGCAACACCTTCTGATACCATAGATCCACCACAAATAACAGCTTCTCCTGTTCCCAGCGTGACTACAAACGAGTTGTTGGAGTATGTGACTTCAAGCTCATCGCCTATGTCTTTAATTACATAAGATATGTCACCGGCAAAGGTGTTAAACATTGCCCTATCTCTTATGGCAGATATGTTTACATCTTCAACCTTGAATGATACAGCCATTTATGAATTCTCCCTTCGTTTTATATAATTCCAGGATCCGATGAGGACATGGATTGCCAGAATCGAAATCCCTATGAAAATACAGATCTGATGTAGTCAGATTGTATTTTTTCATTAGTTGTTTTATAAACTGCACAGCATTGTTCTGAGCCTTCATATACAATTCGAGATCAGATGTGCTTCTACAGATCTCGATCGCCAGTGTAAACCGATTTCCGAAATCATAGCCTTTTCCGGTGTGAGTAGCTTCCTCTGTTTCCGGTGTGCATCTTACTATGCTGCATTCATCAATCAGATAATGACATAGCTTCGTCTGTTTCCTGGCATAGATTATGTCAAACAGCTCCCTGGCGGTCAGATCGTTGCCTGTGTTATGAATCGTAATGCCTTTGACTATCATGTGAGCCTCTTGAACAGCTTTTCAGTCAAAGATGTTCTGACAAGACCAAAAGTGAGCTTCAAAACATCATCTTCAATGCCGTTCTGCATCGAATACTCATATCCGGTCAGTATAGTGTCAAAATACAATCCGTTGTAATAAAGATCGCATCCCTGCCCTAGCTTCAGATCTTCCGGAGGAAGCAGCTGATTGTTTGCCACGATCTCACAGGTGATCTTATGATTATAGATCTCATTCCGCAGCGAGCTCGCTTTCAGAATGGAGATATCATCATCACTGAAGACGATGTTCGTCTTGATCTTTGCGATCCTGTTCAGTGCGGCTGGATTATCCGTTATGCCTGACGGAGTTGTAAACCATTCACCTCTATAGTCTCCGGTCTCTTCTGAATAAACGACCAATTTGTTAGTCTCAAAAACCTCCCTGACAATATCAAAGTTTCTAAAGATTAAAGCATTGTTGCCTATCTTCAGCCTTGTGTATGTCGGTTTTCCGATCTCGATAGTTGGTCTTTCGGCTTCAAAAGGAACAGACACCATAAGCTCTACGGAATACTTCTCATATATGTCGTACAAGAAGCTCGCAAAGTTTGTAACATACTGCTCTTCTTGGCTTTCCAGACTCTGAGCTGTCGTTGAGATCGTTGAGATATCGAATGCTCCAAAGATCTGCTGCATCAGCGTGTCTCTGTTGTTCACAAAGTCGTTGTTTAGAATGTCTTCTAGGCAACCTTCGATCGATGCAGTTGATGGTCTGTTCCAGAGCCAATCATCATCAAACAAAGAATAGATCTGTTCAGCTTCTACCGAGCTGTTGTCTACAAGCGATACAATGCCCAGGAAAACGATAGATCCGAAGGAATTATACATTCCTACTACATCGCCCATTTCAACCGCAGAAGGAACTTCTAAGACCTCAAAACGAGATGTAGTCTTCGTCAGCTTGTCTCTTTTCAGTGTGAAGCTGTTTACTCGAAGCTGAGTTGAAGAGATAGCTGCTCCAGCGAGATCCGTTAGCTTTTTAAAAAACAGTCTGTATGTCCTAGACTGATACATACCGGTTTCTCCATTCCAGCTTCACTGTGCCGGTGAATCCACCGTCTACGATAAAACGCATCTTGTTCCGTCCGGTCTTAAGTTTCAAAAAAGTAACATAAATCTCGTTTGGTGAACCGACTGTCAAATCTTGATACGACAGAGGATTGTCGAGGACGGCACCGTTTCTTTCCAGGATGAGAGCTTCGTTTGCTTCGTCCGAATTGATAAAGACATGATCAAACGTTCCGCTGAACTTGCCTCTACCGTATACAGTGTCATTCTCGTCATAAAGAATGTACTGAGGATTGACGACCGTTCCGTTGATCGTTATCTCGATCGGACTGTCGATCATTCCCATTGATATCAGTTGAATTCCATCCAGTGATGTGCCGCCATAGCTGAATGGATATGTGATCGGATAAACTTTTCCGGTTTCGAGCTGCTGCGATGTCTCTATGACATTGCTTGTGCCGTCTTCCCAGAACGACAGTGTCTGCAGCTGCAGTGTGCAGTGCATCATTCCGTCTGTCGCTACCTCTGTTTTGCTGAGACCTAATGTCTCCACCGCCCTTCTGTACCATGTAAAGCTGTTAGGTCTCTGGTAAAGAATGTAAAGCGGCTTGTATGACAGGAAATTGACGAAATCAGCATAGTTCTGATATTTGTTCGCATTCTTGTCGTCATAGAACAGAAGATCTAGTGTTATCTGATCTAAGTTGATTATTGAATACGGAATATAGTTATCATCACCGAGTCGAAGAATAGACAAGGTCTTCGTATATCCTAATCCGGTCGGATTGGATCCAAAGACCTTGTGATTCTTATCAGTCAATGTGTATTCGTTTCCTATTCCATTAAGCAGTTTAAATTTTCTGTACTCTAAAGCCATTTAAAACCTCCTGCCTAATTCGTTATCAAGCTGGTCAGCCATGATTCCAACCCATCTCTGAATTTCAGCAGTGTCGATCGGCTGTCCGGTATTGTTGACCTGGATCTCTGTTGTGAGATTTATTCCTCCGGCTGCTATACCGAGACCACCGCTTGAAAATGCACCTCGACCGGACATTACTGCACCGCCAGATGCCGTGACTTTGCTCTGGATTCCGAGATAGTCTTCAGCTTTGCTTATTAGTCTGCTGAACCAGCTCAAAGCATCTGAAACCCATCCTGTCAGATTCTGGAATGCTTTACCGATCTGGTTGATTACGTTGATGAAACCCTGACCAAAATTTGTATTGTTGATTATGTAATTGACAAACTTCATGATCAGCTCATAAATAATATTCACAATCCTGACAAGCAGATCAAAAGCTGTTTTGACGTTATCGATAGCCGGTTTTAGATTACTAATGAGAGCCTTAACTAAATTAAGAACACCATTCCTGAATTTTTCATTAGTAGCAAACAAGGTGACTAGAATCGCAATCACTAGATTTATAGGATTGATAAGATTCACAAATGCTGTCATGATATTTCCAAGAACAGTGACTATAGATCCACTGGATCCAATTATTTTGGCTGCCCATCCTAAAAACGTTGATATTCCTCCATTTACGGAGGCAAAGACTCCGACTAGTTTCGCCAGAACCAGAACAAAAGGACCAGCTGCAGCGACAACAAGACCGATCTTCGTTATCATCTTCTTTTGCTGCGGATCCATTTCTTTGATTCTCTGAACCCATTGCTTCATGTAGTTGATGATTTCCTTGATCACCGGCAGCAGCTCAGCTGTCAGTTCACCTAATAATGATGTGAAATCATCTTTGAGTTTTTGCACAGAACCGGACAGTGTCTGTGACTGTGCTTCCATAGCTCCATAATACTTGCCGCCTTCTTCAGAGGCTTTCATCAGAGCTTCGGTCAACAGCTCATACGATACATCGAGATTTTTGACCTGGTCAACGGTTTTTCCGGTCGTCTCCGCAAGCAGACCGTAGATATTGATTCCGGCATTGGCAAACTGCTTGATATCTTGTGATGATGCCTTGCCTACGTTCTTGATCTGCTGAAGGTTCTGTGCCATTCGCTGCAGTTCGGAGTTTCCACCGCCTGTTGCTGCTATAGCGTTGCCTAAAGCATTGATAACGGTTCTGCTTTCGTCTCCGTTTACACCGGCAGCGATCAGATATTTATTTGCATCGATCAGAGCATCGACACCAAAGGATGATTTGCTCGCATCCTCATTAATGCCTTTAATGACTCTATCGGCTTCCTCAGCACTTCCGGTCAGAGTCGTCAAAGCGACCTGATACTGCTCAATCTGAGCATTGTATGCTATACCGGCTGTGCCTAACCCTATAGCCACACCTGATGCCTTCATCAGTTGCGATCCTATAGTCTCCAGCTTGTTGGCTATTCCGTCAAGCTGCTTCTCTGCTTCTTCAAAATTCTTTGCCATAACGCTCAATGGAGCATTAGGCATATTATTTAATGCATTCTGAACTTTTCTTAGTTCAGTCTCGGTTTCAGAAATCTGCTTCTGAAGAGTTGCCCATTTCTTTCCACCTATTTCTTCTTTGCTCAGCTGAGCCAGATCTTCTTTGAAGTATTTCAGCTTTTCGCTGAGTAATGTTTCTGCTGATTTAAGAGAGTCGAACTTCTGTTTCAGAAGATCTACATTCTTCGGATCCAGTTTCAGCTGCTGATTAAGGCTCTGTGTCTCTTTTTTAACAGCCTTCAGGCTATTATTGACTTTATCGACAGTATTATCGAACTCGACAGACTCGCCTTTAAATTTTATGACAATGCCCTTCTCGTCAGCCATCTCTGTCCTTTCTTATGAACTTAGTCATATCACCGGCAGTGACCGGTCGTTTTTCTTTTGGTGTGATTATCTTCGTGTATTCTCTTAACACATCGAACAAGGTAGACCAATATTGATCATCTGCCCAGTTCAGATCCATTTTCGCCACACCCAACAAAGCGGTCATATATGCGTAAGAGAATATTACTTTTTTCCGGATCCGGCTTTGTTTTTTGAATTATTAAGTGCTTTCTGGTCTCCCAGGATGCAATCGACCGCCATTTCGACTAATTCCTCAACGAAAGCTAAATCCTCCGTAATTCGAGGAAAAACAGCCGTCTTTTTGAATTCCTCTGCGGTCGCTCTGTTATTATGAAACTTCCCATCAACGATTTTGACATAGGAAGCACTGGCAAGATTCGGAATGAAGTTCTTATCCAGGAATTTATTTATCGCTTCCATTTGATCGCTATCTGATGCTATATCTGTCAGATAAGACATTAAAGGCTTACCGGACAGCTCTTCAAAGATTCCCATGCCTTTGTGAAGTAGCGTGAAAGTATAAGTCTCTTCGATGAATCCGTCCTCGATCAGCTCGTCACCAGAGACTGTGAGTTTCGGAAATCTGAATGTGTGTTTGATAATTTTCATTTCAAAAATTAAGGGATGGCATTACACCACCCCTTTTTCCTTTCGTTTAAGCACTGATTTCAGTGATTGGCAATAATACAGCCTGTTTGAACGTATCGTAGGTCGTAGCGTTCTCTTCTGTCCTTGTAATGTAGAAATACTGAACAGGAACACCTTCATCGTCTACTACAAATGCACTGTCGTTGGCTGAGTAAGATACGGTGATCTCCTGAGCAGTGACTTCCTCTTCGTCCGTTGCAGTTTCTTTGTTAGGTTCAGATCCCTGGACATTGTAGAGATAATGCAGAGTAGTAGTCTCCAGACCGGTCTCACAGTTGAAATCTTCTGATTCAAAGAAGATGCAGTGATTAGGGAATGCACCAGTATCAGAGATGCCACCATTGTCATTGACATGGAATCCAAGATACTCAGCATATTCCGGAGAGATATACCTTAAAACGATATCGATATTTCTGGCTTTAGCACCTTTAACTTTGCAGTATGTCTTATCATCAGCATAGACTGATGTGCTGTCCTGTGTGACTTCCATTGAGGACGAAACCATGCCTGGAAGCATAACAGGAGCTCCAAATGAATACACACCGTCATTGACATTGATTGGAGCATATCCAAAGTTCTTGTTGCCATGAACTATTCTTCCCATATCGTGATCCTTTCGTTATTTGATATCGATTTTGACATCGACATTTTCCATCGCTGTAATATATTGATTCTTAATCTCCTGGTAGGATTCCTCAATATGCGGAACGGCTGAAGCCCATCCGACACCGCCTTTTTTGTTGACGATCAAATGTCCGTTTTCCAACAAATGAGTCAGCTGCCAGTTGGTCTTGTTCCAGATCACAAGCTGATTCCCTTGTTTGACTTTAGTCTCTTTGATCTCCCAGCCTTCCGCATACTTTTTTGATGTTCTTCTACCTTTTGGAGATTTATTCTTCAATATACTCAGACATCTGTCTGCGTACATATCCATTATCGACTCATAGTCGATCTCAGCTTTCAGTTCATCGAATTTTTCAATATCAATGTCACTCATTGATAAAGACTCCTACGGTAAACTGAGCCTGATAGTATTCGGCTTCGACCGATCGTGAATATGTTGGAGCAGACAGAAATTGATTTTTAATGTATTTCACAAGCGTTTTGCGATCTTCGTAGTCTTTAGTCAAGACAGAGATCTGAATGATTGTCTGATAATCGGCTGTATCGTCTCGCAACATTGAGATGTCATTCATATAGTCAAGAAATATATAATCCTGTCCTTCCATGTCTTCGAGATCTCCGACATGAACTTGCACTTCCAGAGGATTGGCTTTCAGGTAATCATATATCTCTTTTTGCGTGTATGACCGCTTCATCGCACTTCCTGGATGTCTAATATCATCCGCTGTCTTGTGCCTCTCAATTTAAGGATATTTTTTACCTTATACCTTTTCCCCTGATAATCGCAGTACATCAGCTCATAATTGATGCCTTCATCATCCTGGCGATCTACAGTGAGGTAAGACGGAAGGACAAGATTTTTCGAAAGACGCATATTGCGTTGCTGGTCGTTGTAGTAATTGTTTGAGAATGTTTCCATCTCGTCACATTTTACTGTTTCTGACAGAGTCACCGCTTTAGGTGAACCATTTGCAGCAACGCTTTGCCCTTCGTATATAAGATCTACACTAGATTTAATGAACATCTGAGAGTATTGACTCTCGTGATGTATTGAGCCTTCAACCGATCGATGTCAATATCCAGATCCATGTCACAGGCGACCTGGTAGCGAAGACAAGTGATGTAGTCATAATATTTGAATGTTTGGTATTCAAATACATTTGGCACACCTTCTGATTCAAGTTTGCTCATCGCACCTTGCACCAGCATTTTTACCTGGTCTTCGTACAACTCCGTGTCATAGATCGGCAATACTTGTGAAATATCATTTGTAATTTGGTCTATTGTAGCTAATGCCATAAAGACCTCCCTTATTTTTTCTTCTTCGTTGTTTTCGCTCGCTTGATCACTTCTCCAGAAGCCTCTTTCAGATCTTCCGGAGCTGGCTTCGCAGTTTCTTCCTTAATAGGTTTCAGAACTCTACGAGCCAGTTCATATTGCCTTACGCTAACATCAACGATCGAGCCTTTACCGACTGCGATCACAGTGTTTTCAAGCACTTCGCACTTCATTAAGCTGAAGCTCCAGGAATAACGATCTCAGCGAAGTGTTTAGGCTTAACAACGTTTCCGGCAACGTACAGACGACCGATCATTCTGACTAAGTCAGCTGTAGCGAGTGTATAAGGATCGATCAGAGTAATTACTTCTCTGCCCTGCGGATAGTTCAGGCGGTAGCCTCTTCTGAAGTTACCTACTACTGCGTAAGCATCACCGGCTTCTGCCTCGCTGTAAGCTGGAAGAGCCTGAGTGAATTCAACTCTGTAGCCAGAGAGATAGTACTGAGGACGATTCTCGTTGTCATGAACGACTCTGAAGATTGGATTTCCAACCTGGTCGACCAGACCCATGAAGTTGTCGAAGAATGTCTTCGGATTCATGGCAACAGTCAGATCTTCGAAAGTGACCAGATTTGAAACTGCTTCATTGATAACGTTGAAGCTGAGAGCCTTAGCAACAGTCTCAGTGTTTGCGTTGCCAGCGATACCGATAACACCTAAGCCATCGGAATCAGTTCTGTTGATGATAGCTTCATCAAGTGCCAGGATTACTCTGTAAACCAGCTCATCAGCAATATAACGGAGGAAATCTTCCGCTGCCATTGCCATTAATTCGTCTGTTAAAGAGCCATGTGTTAAGTATGGATCGTTATTCCATACCTCATTACGACTTCCGCTTTCACGGAAGAGCAGACTATATCTTCATCCGCATTTCTGCGGAGTGTCCCATTTCGGAATACTTATTCCTACTCCATAAAGGATAGTCGTTGAACCTTCATCTGTTCGATGCTTGGCTGCTGATTATCTAATCTTCTCGTTTTTCAAACATTCACATCTCGGCATATTTCATCCGTGTGTTGTAGTAGAGAAGCTCTAAAGAAGTTCCAGCAATTAAGGACATTTATATTTATCACAGATTACTCTGTGCGTGAACCTATCTTTAACGCTGTGCAAGCTAGGCAATAGCCATGCACTCGATCCACTTTTTGATCATTTTTGGCTGAAGGATAATCTGTCCAAGTGTGATTGACTCTTCATTCGGAGCAGAAGTCCCTTCCTTATGCCAGTTAGCACCGTCAGCTGCGGTTTCAACTGGAATACGGAGAATAGCCGGCTCGAACGTCTCCGAAACAAGACGAGAGAACTTGCCATATTCATACCAAGCGGTCTCGACAAAACCCTGCATGATCTGAGGGATTGGAACACCGGTCGTAGAGGTAGCGAGAGATCTCTTTTCAGCATAGGAACGGATTTCAGCTTCCTGAACCTTGCCTCTGATGAAATCAGCATATAACTGATTGTATTCTTTGCTGTCGACTGTATTTTCGATCTGTTCTTTTCTTTCTTCGACAGCTGCCTTTGATACGTTTTTAGTCATAGACATCCTTTCTTCCTGTTCTGCGTATTTATTACGCTCTTCTTCTAATTCCTTGATTTCGACATCAAGGCTTTCTGCTTCTTTAGTCAGGTCTTCGACCTCGGTGAGCATTGCATCTCTTGCTTCGACATCAGCGGTTTCAAATGATGCTTTTCTCTCTTCGACTAAGTCTGCAATTTCGTTTTTGCGTGCAACCTTTTTGGTCAGTTCTTCTTCGACCATTGCACTATTCAGCATTTTTTCCACGATTTAAAATCCTTTCCAGTCTTTCTGACTGTTCCTTTCTGCGTTTATACTCTTCCGCAAGCTCGTCAGTCTGCGATCTGGCATAAGCAGAAGTCTGATTATATGCAGGATATGTGACAAGACTGACATCAAAGAGCTTTGAGATCTTCCGGATGATCCTGTGATCTTTCTCAGCTCCGCTGATCCATTCTTCTCCACCGTCTGGATCGATCGTGAAGGCAAATGACATCTTGTTAATTAAGCCGTTTTTGACTAATTTCAAGCTGTCTTCACCGACAGTCGTGTCAACGATTTCTGAAGTCTGGAACAGACCTCTGTCGTCTATTCTCATCTGCAAGCTATTGTTTGCAGTGCCTGCTAAAACATTGTTTTCGTCATGATTGAATAGCATATATACATTTGACATATCCGTCTCATCGAATGCATGACGGTCGATCTCTTCTGTGAACCAACCGAGATCTGTTGGAGCATTAAAGACTACCGCATATCCCTGAACTTCCCTGGAATCACCGGCAGCTCTGAGCTCGACATCATATACTCTATTGATTTTGTTCATCTGATATTTCCTCCGTCTTATTGACTGTAATCAGCTCGCCTTCGGTCACATCCATCGTCAATGGCTCGAAGTTCCGATTCACCATCAGGATGTCGCCATTCTCGACAGGCGGCAGCTTGTAGATCATCTTCCTTCGCTCATTGGTAGTTGTGTCCATAGAGGCTTTGTATGCAATATCGACCGCTTTTGCAGTTGATACATACTCAAATGGATTTTTAAAAAATTCGATCCTATGTCCTTGTGTGATCGATGTCTTGTTGAAGATCTTGTAGTTCAACTCTGAGATGAATTGTTCGATCCGAGGCATGACGGTCTTCGCATAGAAGACTTCCATTTCCTCTTCTGTTGCAGTTCCATCTACGACCTTTTTGTTGATTCCATTGAACTGCAGCAGCATTGAGATGTATTTATCAATATCGTCACTAGATGATGTTGAGAACGGTGAACTTAAAGACTGCCATTCCTCACCGGCATCTAAGACCAGGATTCCGCCTTTTGAGGCTTTGATCCTGTCTATAATCTCTTGCTGCTTCTTTACTTTGCTCTGATCGTTTGCCATAGTAGCGTTCGCAAAGCCTTGTGCAGACTTTCCGATCGTAATGACACCTCTTACAGATCCGTTGTCCTGGAGCTCTCTCAATGAGCTGCCTAAAGATGCATCGATCAGATCTGTAAAGACCTTTGTGAACGATATACCGCTGAACAGATCTCCGTAGAAAATATTGTTTGGATTCAGCCTAAGATGGATCATGTTCTGATAAGGAACGAGCTCGATGTTCTGAGTCTTGTTGTTCTTCAGTTTAAACATGACCAGCTCTTCCTCGATCAGATAACCGCCTCCGAACTGATAATCCAGCACATTGATCGGATCTATGCTGATGGCTCGACCTTTTGAGTCTCTGTGAATAAATGCCATCGCATTCCCATACTTAAGCAGCTGGTACATCATCGTGAACTTGAAATCAAACGAAGACTGATACATATTCGGTCTTTCGCTCAGGATATAGTTCAGATTGTCATTGACTCGCTTATATTCACCATCTCGATCAATGATGTGCAGAAGATCTATTTTTGCGAACTCGTTTGCTATTGTTGAGTAAACTTCTTCGATAATCGGTGTTGTCGGTGTGAATACTGACTCACCCATCCAGGTCGAGAAGCCTACCAGCTGTCCTTGCGGATCTATATAGCTCAGACCTCGTTTTGAGATGCTCACTTCATATTTTGTAAATGGGATTTTGAGCTTCACTTCTTTCTCCTTTCCCTTTTGGAATAATCGATATCCAGATCTGAATTCACCATCGTAGCTTTACCAAAGCGTTCATGATACTGATCGTGACAAGTATTGTGGCATTCAACCAGATTGTCTAAATTAAAAGCGATCTCTGGATCGCTATAATTGTGCTCATCGATCTCTATCAGATGATGAATCGTCCTCTTTCTTAAAATCAGTCTTCCGCAGAAATAACATATATCTCGGTCTCGCTCTATTACTGCCTGCCGGATATATTTCCAGCGAGGATCCTTATACACAGCTTTCTGATAGTATTCCATTTAATCTGTCCTGATTGTCTGTCCACCATTGCTTCAATCTATTAAGATTGTCGTCTCCGGTGTCTTTATTCGTTGTGTATACGTTATAAGCAGAACGAGCTGAAAAATGAGAAATGATCCCATCTTTGCGTGAATATTTCGGATTCGTGAATGTTATATTCCCATACTGGTCTTCCTTAGCGACAGCTGAAGCAAAGTGCAGCTCCGTGAGCTTGTTGTTGTCATAGACCTTGCCTTGCTTCCGGATGTCCTTTGTTGACAGGATGACCGGATTAGAATTCTTTTTATCCTCCATTCTGAACGGAATGACAGGATTTTTGCCATCAGTTGATGGAATATTCGTCTCACTGAAACTCTTCAGCTTAAAGGCTTTATTTGGATCCAGACCGAACTTGCACAGGATCCAGTTATACTCTCGTTCCAGATGAGCTATGTAGAACTTGATAAAATCCTCTGTGACTCCAGTCGTATCGCACCGAGCCTGTTCACCGAACTCTTCGACAAGAGTATTGACCAGATCTTCGTCAATAACGACAACATCACCTCGATCGGCATACATCTGATATCCATATCGAGCCTGTTTAGGATTGTAGAGAATGTTTGTGTCGCATTTCGACTTTGCGATCACCATATCTCGCTGTTCTACGTTGATCTGACCGTTGTCAGAAAACTCATACTCCCAATATTTAGGCAAAAAATAGAAATCCTTGTAGTATTCATCATTTGTGTAAGGATTGACCATAAGCATACTCAAAGCCGTCAGGTCGTTGTCCGGATTCCTGGTATATGCCATATCTAAACCCAGGAAGACCGGAGCTCCTTCGAATATTGCTTCGTTGAACCTCTTCGTTCGGCATTCAGCCTCTGAGAAGAACGAAGTAATAGGATTCTGCGGAATGTTGAAGTTTTTGGTCAATGTAGTCACTTTTTTCTTTGGATCGACTATCATTGCCCTGATTTTGTCTTTCAGTTCTTCTACGCTTACCGCTATTGAAAGACCAGGATTTGATTTTCTCAAAATACCAATTTTTCCAGACCGATAGGCATCGAATACCTCGTCTTCGTTTTTTTGTCTGTACATCGCAAAAAACTGACGATAGTTCTTTTCTTCGGTCTTGCCGTATAGGAGATCGTGTGCTGTTTCCTTTCGTTGATCAAGATAACCGCCTCGTACTATTCCGTCCGTTGTGATCTCAAATATCAGCTTGTCGCTGCGTTTCGTTGATTTCCTCAGATTGTCAGCGTATGTGGATGTCTGCATCGCATGGATCTCATCAATGACCATGAAAGCCGGAATTATTCCTTCGTAATTGTCTCCGGTCGAGCTCATTGCGAGCAGTTTTGCGTTTGTTTCTTCGATTTCGATCTCTCCGATCGAGTTCCTGATGATTGCATACTTAGACAGTTCAGGATTGCTCTGAATTATCTTTCTGCATACATCAAAGCAGATTTTTGACTGCTTATAGGCATTAGATCCGATGTATACCTTCGGAGACGGCAGCTCCTTCCGGTGATACATAACGTAGAGGATGATAAAAGCCACAAATGTCGTTTTTGAGTTGCCGGATGCGATCATGATCAGAACATCGTTGACGATCCGAACGTATTTATTCACGATTCCGGTGTATTTTCCGTTTTCATCAAATTCTTCGACATCAAGATATCCATAAAAGCAAAAAATGGAATAGATGATCCACTTCTGCCATAGCATCAGCTTGACTTTTTGTCCGGAATTCTCTCCTTCGGTCAGGATGCAGTATTTTTCGATCCACTCAACGATCTTCTGACCTTTATCCTCAATGAAGTCATAAATCTGCAGCATCTCGTCCTGGAGCAGCACTTGCTGGACGATTTCCGGCGAATAATCGTCCGGATGTTCTTTCACATCCTTCCGATACTCTTCAAATGGGCTAATCATCTATAGCACTGCCGGAATCTGAAGAAACTGTCAGCTTCAATGTGTTTTCAAGATCCTGGATAGTCTTCTGCAACGCATTATGCTGCTTTAATAGCTCACATTTGGTCTTGACTGCCGGATTAGACGATACGATACCGTTGTTTCCGTTCATCATGATTGTCCCCTTGCGTTCAATGACGATTTGGCACTCCGCAAGGCTCTTGCTGATGTTATCGAACTCTTTTTTGGCAATTTCCAGCCTTTTTTCGAGAGTTGAACCGGTTTGACCGGATATTGCATCACTTTTTACGTTTTCGGCAGCCTTTAGAAGCTCTTTTGCCTCTTTTTTACGGTCAACGACCGCCTTACAAGCCTGAATCAGCTTCTCTTTTCGCTTTTCGGTGATTTTCGAGGTATCAAAACCCAATTCGGCAGCTCTTTTATAGATAGTTTTGTCCGAAATGCCGAGCTCAGTTGATATTTCACCAACAGAATAGTAATTTTTCATCACTTAAACCTCTCGCACATTTTATGTGAAGCGGTGTCCGGTAAATATCG
>Ga0265299_10001367_pt1 | contig 27941 bp, 40 predicted proteins | sample AusTroGonzalo_MG_4_FD_193485 | JGI IMG/M metagenome (GOLD analysis project Ga0265299, IMG submission 193485) | Bovine rumen microbial communities from tropical cattle in Woodstock, Queensland, Australia - Gonzalo_02 | ecosystem: Host-associated > Mammals > Digestive system > Stomach > Rumen ... | reverse complement strand
TCAGTATAATTTTTACCTTTAAAATATCTTTGTCTAACTCCATTATAATTCAAATTATATTGTTGACTCCATTCTAATAATGTCTTCGTTTCCCCTTTATATTCAAATTGTACAAGTTTCCCTATATTTTCAGTTCCTTTGTCTGCCCAAAAACAATTTTCTTTACTATAAGGCTTAGTTATATCGAGTCTTCTACATATTTTCCCTTTAGCCCAAGTTCCTTTAACTTCTGCCATAAAGACATTGTAATCTCTCCATTCTTTGGGATAACCTATTATTTTTCCTTTATTAGTATTTATTATACTTCTCCAACTATTAAAAGAACTTCCTTTGGACTTGTCATATCCCTTATAATCTTTTCTACTTTTCCAAGCTAAAGACATAGCTTCTGCTTGTGTTAAGTTAGGATATTTCTTTTTAGTCATCAATAACCTCTATATACTCTTCTACATCTAACAAATCTTTCGTCTTGTCAATTTTTTGAGTTTTATAAAATTGTTCATATCCTGCATAATTACCACTGTGGATTCTTATTCCTTCAAAATACGGAACATTCATAAGCTGGGGAAGAAGTCTATTGAATCTTGGGCTAAAAGTCATCTTAACTTCATAAACGCCTTCCGGTATGCAAGTTTTGCCTGCTACTTTATTCTTGCTTAAATCATTTCCTCTAAACTTATCTTCAAGTATATCACACACATAGCCTACTTCAATTATTCTGCCTTTCTTTCCTTCTAAGAAAGAACCTGAAGCGTATAATTTGCCAATTGTATAATTTTCTTTGAAGTGTTGCCTAATTAAATACAAAGTCAAAACATTCATTTAATCTCCTCAAGAGGACAGTTGTCAAGTTTTACTTTACCACTCCGAAACTCTTGTGGCTCTATCCAATCTTTAAGCAAAGGACAAGCCAATACACCCCACATAAAGATATGCATTTCGCACTCTTTACAATTAGTCGGCAATTCTTTCATCTTTGTGTTGATTATTATCTTCATTATCTACCCATTTACAAAGTTCTAAATTGAATACACGAGTTAATGGCTCACAGAAGTAGGTACAATACTCATATCCGTTATCGTTTTCTACCCAGTAAACACAATTAACGCACTTTATTCCCATTTTTCCCCTCTGAACCGGTGTCATTTTGTTACCGGTTGAACCGTACGGTTTTTCCGTACAGTTGCGAGAGGAAGAATCGAACTTCCAGCTTCGGGATATGAACCCGAAATGTTGCCGTTACACCATCTCGCCATTGTGCCTTATTTCAAATTATGCCTATTTTTTGAAATAAGGATTTTCTTTATTTCAATTTTTGCCCATTTTTTGAAACAGTATTTGTCGTTATAATATCTTTTGCTTCAACAAATCTTGTACAATATTCTTGTCCTTTACAATCAAACGGACAATTTATACAAATGCTATTCATCTAAAACCTCAATAACAATATAAACAGAATTTCTGCACATATAAGAGCTTTTTACTTCAGAAACGCCAGCGGAGCTGAATAAAAGCCCCTTTTTCCCAGCGTTTGCTTATCGGCAAATATAGTCTGTTAGTAAACTTTATTTCAGGAATATATCCTTTATTCTTCGCTTGAATATAAACTAAGCCTATCTTTGCCAACTTAAAAATTAGTCTTTTTTTTTGGCTTCTTTTTCGCCTATAAATGAGCCGTCTTGATTTACTAACGACAAAGCACTTAATACTTTAATTATGCTCTGTAATGTACTCTGAGATTTCTCGTTACCGAAAATCTTTACAATGACTGTAGCAAATGTTACTACTGCACCAATGACCTCTAAAATGTTACTCCAGTTACTCTGAATCCAAGTAATTATTTCCATCTTTCCTCCTGTTAGGTATCGGCGATGGCAGGCTCGCCGAAATATACCATATCTGTTTAATAAGTTCTATCTTATTGTCTAAGAATATCTAAAAGAGCTATACTGCATATATAGTAATCCTGCCGATACTATTCCCGGCGAAGTAGGTCGCCGACAATTTCACATCTTTGTTTTGGAAGTAAAAAAATAAAAGTTTTATTATTTTTTTATTTTATTTTTAACTGTCCTACTACAGTTATTTCTGTTCTAAACTATCAATTCTGTGATGAGCTGACTTTATATCCCTTTCTGCTACTGCCATTCTTTCAATCAACTGATTGTGTTTATCCTGTTTCTTCTCTAATTCACCAATACGATAAACAATGTGGTCCTTAAATTCATTGTTCTTACCAATAAACATACCGACGGTAACCAACTGAATTATGATAACTACAGCTACGCCAATTACTTCAACAATTAGTTCCATTTACTTCTTCTCCCTCCTGTTGTGTTTCTCTTATTTTAAGCCTTAATGCTTGAATATTATCTTCTATCTCTTGTAGTTTGTTAATAGCGAATTGGTCGCCTAAAGCTGCGTTTCTGATGTTCCTCTGTGTTACTTTACTTTCTTCTTCTACTATTTCTTGTTGAATAATAGCGTTATGTTCTTTATCGGTAAGTTGCTCTGTTACAAATACTTGTCTTATTTCGTTTTCTGTTTCATCATAATAAGATATTATTCTATATTCTTCTTTATCATATTCAGGAATAGGCAATATTACTAACGGTTTATATCCTTTTTCTATCAGTTGCTCTACCGTAGGATAAGCAATACAATAATCGCCTGTTTCGTCGTGTCCTTTTATCAAAATTCCGGCATATTGAAGCTCGTTATTTACCAATTTTGCGTACATTTTTTATCTCCTTACTTAACAACGATATAATACAATGTTTTTGCCGTATTAAGTGCATTTGTTCCCGTAGAATACAAATATTGTGATATTGTCCCTCTTTGTTCGGTATCGGTCGTACCTTCTAATACACAATCAATCTTCGGTAATCTAACAGTATTATTTGTGCTATCGTATACAAACTTGCCACAAGAACCGTATGTCGTAACTTCACCTTGCCACAAACTTTCTTCAGTAAACCCGGCAACATCAACCGTTGCACCTTTCCAAACATAATCGCCGTTTATTTTAAAATAAGATTTGTTTATATTGATACTTCCCCTCATATATCTTTGCGGAAGTCCGACAAAATAACCTAATGTAGTCTCTGCTGTCCAATCATACATTGGTGTACTTGAAACTGTTTCTTTATCCGTTATCCAGGTCTGTCCGTCGTCTGTAGAAAGTTGTGCTAAATATTTACTTCCGTCATAAGATACTTTTATCAAATAATCTGTATTACTCTGTAGAATTGTATTCCCCTCACCTTCAAAAACAAGGCCTGTACTACTATTAGAAGATATTGCATAATACATTTGCAAAATACCGCCTACTTGAATTCTTAAACCGTAATATTCTTGACTTCTGTACTTTGCAAAAATAGTTTGTTCTACAGAAGAAGATATAGTAGTATTAAACCCGACACAAATTTCCCAAGTACTTGTCCCAGGTTTAAACGATACATTTGTTTTAAGATATTTGCTGGACGAAAAACCTGAATACACCCCATTATTACTCGTTAATGTTCCAACTGTATTTACGTTATAAGTTACTGTTTGTGTTGAAGTATTATATACATTAGCAATCGCTGTAACAAATTCAGGATAATCTGTACTTGTTAACAAACTGCCGTCAAGTAAATGTAAATTCGGGTCGGATAACGGTACAGAAGAAGTAACTATCTCGCCAATATTTCTTGATACACCGCCACCACCAGCAGACGCCCAACTTAATGTTGTTCCGTTCGTCGTCAAGAATTTTCCGCTCTGTCCTGACTGCGAAGGCAAGTTATCTTGTTTATTAGATAACGCGGTATATGCTCCACCAGAAGTAAGAGCCGCTGTAGAACCTGAAGTAACGCTGTCAGTAGTAGTTGGAATTGTTGGCTTATTACTTAAATCGCTATAACTACCCGATGTCGCTACCGCCGCAAGCCCTGAAACCAAAGAAGCAGACAACTTGTTGGAATTGGTAATCTTATCCTGTTTGGCAGACATATCAACTTTTATCCAATTATTCCAAGTAGAACCATTGAATGTTCTGAACCACATACAGTTCTCTCTGCCGTCGTCGTAGTCACCTGTTGCAAAAAACAGTTGTGCACCATAATGTTTGCCAGTTTCGGTTGACACATAAGGAATTGACAGCATTTCACCGTATGTATAACTGCCGTCTAATTTATATGAAAAACCTACACGATACAATCCTGCATCTTTAGCATTATCAACTTGAGCAGTCGTTGCTAAATCTTTCTGAACCGGAAAGTATTGATACAACCATTTTTTGTCAATTAAAACTTTTTCATTATCGCTACTTGATATATCGCCTTTAATATATGCCTTATTGTCCGCCTTAACCACGAAAGCGTTCGCTCTGTTGCTGGGAGAAGAACCTGAACCGTTGCCAACAACGAATATTGATGTATTATCTGTTGCATTGTATTTACCTACCACTACCTGATTAATCCCTTCAGCAATAAGAAACTTTCCTATTGCAATACTTTCAAGAGCCGTCGCTTTAGAATTTCTTCCTATAGTTACTGACTTGTCACCTACCGCATTATTATCAACAAAATCACTATCGTTATATCCTAAAGCTATTGCACCTGAACCTGTAGCCTTAACTCTCTGTCCTTGAGCAAAAGCTCCCTGCCCGCTTGCGACTGTTTCTAATCCGCCTGCGTGAGAATATTTGCCTGTAGCCTGAGAGCCTGTCCCTTCAGCGTGTGCAGATGATTGGTCTGCCAATGTTCCGTTACCTTCGGCGTGAGAATTTTTGCCTAACGCCAAACAGTTTGTTCCTTGAACTACAGAATTTTCGCCTGCAGCTAAAGAAAACTTATCTGCTACCCAAGCATTAATCACATCTGCCGGACTTGGATTTTCTTCGTCTATAGCCGCCTGTATCTCTTGCTCTGTAACAATTTCACTTGCTGCATTGTCGGAACTTCCTGTCGCTACAGCTCCTGCAGAATATGTTTCAACTGTGTTACCTACAGCTACAGAATTAGCTCCTTTAGCTACAGAGTTTGTTCCTGCTGTAACGGAATTACTTCCTGCTGTCGTTCCACTTCTACGGTTAATTGAAACAGTTCCTGTTCCAGTTGGATTTGCTTTATCCATTTTGTTAGACAAATCCGTAGGCTGCAAAGCTGTCGCACCTAAAGCAGCACCTGCTCTAATTTCGTCTAAATCTGCTATTGTATCTTGTTTGCTTTCTAACGTTTCTTCAAGTCCAGTAATCGCTGAAATAGGATGCTGGTCTGCTATATCTCTGTTATACAATGTTGCGTGGTCACGTTCTACCGGTGCAATTGTAAAAGTGGCTGTCATAGGTGTATTTTCTTCCAAAGTAAAATTTGCAATAATTTCGTCTGCCATTTTATACCACCTTAGGCTTTGCAGGGAACGTAAGTTCTCCCTCGCAAGTCCATTTTCTATTTTCTACGTCATATATTGCCATATAACATTTGTTGCATGCTTCAGATAAAGTAAGCGTTTCCTGCGAATTTAAATCTATATACAGAGGAAAAACGGGATTTAAGACAGTCTTAATTATCGTTCCTATTCTAATTTCTGCTTTAGTTATCGTGTAATCGCTTGCGTTTTCAAGTTCTATCGTCAAGAAACTGAACCCAAAAGCGTTTGAATCGTCTCCTTTTCTTATTGCCATTATTCCTCCTTACCTTTGTATTTAATCCACATATTACTCGGTTGTGGTGTTGTTCCTACACTTATTACATTTACGCCCTTATTCAATAATATCGCCGGCAATATTACACTTTCTTCTGTTGGCGTTGATGAGGGGTAGTATATCTTAACGGGTGTTCCTGCATCATACAGACCCTTAAAGAAAGCCACACTTGTTGCTAAGTCATTTAAGCCATCATACCTTGCCCTAAATAATGTACCTTGGATTGCCGCTGATGTAGAATAGTATACACTTGCTCCCTTTGTGGTACTAACTGTTGATATACTTTCACAAGGGAAATAGTTACAAAGCTCATCCGTCGAACTAACATAATTTGCAATCGTTCGCTCAGAGGATATTCTAAACCTTGCAATGTTTGCCCTGCTTGCAGTTATGAATTCCCAATTATCCTCATACCCCGTTACGGTTAGTTCAGTAATATTCCTTATTACCTTTTGATTTTGAAAATCAATATAATCAGCAAAAACAACGCTTCCTGCAACAAAATCTCCCGTTCCCGCATTACCGTGAAATGTGCCTGTAATAACATCATACATTCCAACTACACCTTGTGGGTCTATGCAAGGGATAAACAAATGGGAAACAACATTACCTTCAGTAAATTCTGCATAATATATTCTTGAATTGGATATTGAATAACTACTACTTCCTACACTATATCTCGCAAATATAGGTATCGTTGCATCATATGTGTTATTTGAACCTACATTTCCAATTAATGTATCATTGAAGTATATTTTTCCGCTATTCAAATAATTCATCTCACAAGTGTAATCATCACCTATTACAATACTTGCGGATGTGGTAAATGTAGCACCCCTATGAGCAAAAAATATGTTGCTACTTGTTTGTCCATTACTGGTCGAGATAAAAAATACATCTTGCCTTGGTGCTGCACTTTTGAAAATTCCCGATATTGCAGCCGAACCGCTTGCAGTATAACTGTATTTGATTTTCATACCCGTTTTATCTGTTGCAGTTATTCCAGTATCGATATATTGTGTTTCCGTACTTTCAATATAATTAAGTTGTGTATAACCATTAGGTAGTATGACAGGTGTTCCGACTCCAATTTTTCTTAATGGTTGGCTGAGATAAATATTGGTGGTTGTAGCAACATTATTACTGTCTGTAACAGTTACAGGTATCTTATATCCGCCCTTACCAATTTCATTTCCTGCTACAAACACGCCAGTTCCTGCGTAAAATACTTTATTAATTAAGTCATACATACCGACGACATTAGAATCGTTTTTGCAAGGAACAAAGTCTCTTACGGGCGTTCCGTTATCCCATATCTTGCAATAATATATCCTACCTTTTGACTGATAAAGGTTATCGCCATATCCTGATGTTGCGAACAAGAACAGATTGTTATTTGCCGTCTTTGTGAAACTATTACCCGACAGGCTATAAGATACCCCGTTTAAAACAACAACTTCATTTTGTGGTTGAAAAGAACCTTCATAATCTATTGTGAAATCAATACTATTGTTAATCGCTGCGTTACCGTAAGATATACGATAATCTGTTGCAGGATTAAAGTACCCTATCGGAAAAAATCTGCTTTTCCCGTCTGAACCAACCCTTGCACCTATTAGAGGTGAAGCCTCTAATGCATCTTGTAAGAACTTCACTTTAAAATCTACTCTCGTATTGGCGTCTGGACTGAACCCAGTATCAATGTACTGTGTTCCATCTGCTTCAATGTAATCAAGCTCCGTATAACCGTACGGTAATCCCGTATAATTTCCTACACCTTCAACTTCTACATTATTAGTTGGTGTCGGAAGTGTTGCTCCTGCAACAAAAGCTCCACTGCCAGAATCGTTGCCATAGAAAACATCGTTCACTGTATCATACATTCCCACAACACCAGAAGTGTTTTTGCAAGGGACCAAATCTCTAATTAATGTTCCGTTGTCATATACTTTAAGTGAATACATCTTTATTGCTTCGGCAGAAACAGTAGGTGTTCCATTATTGTCCATTCCGAACAACACCATATTTCCAGGACAAGTAAATGTCGCAGCGTCAAAACTCATTAATAAGTTACCGTCTAAATATACAATGTTCTTGTTCTTATCTAAAGTATGTCTATTGGTATCGTATTGTACAGTTCCTGAATTAATAAGCGTGTTACCATACATACCACCCCACCAACCGTTAGAAATCTTTTGAAAAGTATATCCTCTTGAAGTTGTGCTAACTCTTGACCCAAATAATGCAAAACCTGTTTCTGAAGTCTGCGTTAATTGGAAATCCATTACAACTCTTGTATCTTGGTTCGGAATAAAGTTAAGGTCAATATACTCAGTTCCTGTGTTTTCTATCCATTGCAGAAGCGTATATCCGTTAGGCAATCCGCCCTGCTCACTATTTCCGTATATCTTATATCCCAACATATTGCCAGCTTTAGCGTTGGCTAATGTTATCGGCGGTATTCCTGTCTCTTCTAATGTCTTATAATCTTGTTGAGCAGAAGAAGATTTTGTTAAACTTTTTATTAAACTTTTCGGCAACGCTCCGCCATACTTCAACAGCGTTTGTTTATCTAATGTTCCGTTAGACATTCCTATTCCTCCTGCTGTCTTATTTGTTCTGCCAAATCTTCTAACTCTTGTGCTTTTGCTTTAACATAAGCCGAATATTCGCTGTTAGGTGCAAGTATTCCTTCTCTTTGCCACCTTATCATTTGATATTCTCTTTCTTTAGTTTCTAACTGTTCTTTAAGTGTCGGTTCAGGTTTAACGGGAGCATATCCTTTAAGATACCAGCCGCCATTATATGCCTGTTCAACATCTTGTTCTGTCATACCGACAGATTTATAAAATTCAATATCAGTTCCAAGTCCAACTATACACTCTTTTGTTTGTTCATCTTTTACTTTTGCGTATTTAATCATTATTCCTCCTATCTGTTAGTAAAATGCCAAAATGTTGCCCAATGTGCATAAAGAACGTCGCCTGTTTTTACCGGATACGGTCCAACCAAATGTTGTTCACTTCCACTAAGCACCCTATTTGCAACATCGCCAAATATTGAAACGTTGTTAATCTTGATGACGGTATCAAAATTCCCGAAATTTGCTACCATTTTTGCAACAACCCAACCGTCCGAATCTACTGTCCACGTTCCCGAACCGTTATCTTGTACATTTAAAACTTGTCTTATGCTGGCGTAATTCGGATATTTTGTTGCTTTATCGTAAATTGTCGTTATAACATCAGAATAAGCATTTACGCTATATTCGTTTTGGTTGAACGGAAAAGTTGTTATTGTAGGTGCTGTACTTAAAGATGTAGTCACTATCTTGCCCATAGGCACGTAATCCCACTCTTCCCACTCGCCAGCTGTAGAAGAATATTTTCTGCATACAAGCGATTCGCAAGAAGTATCAAGCCAAACATAGTTGTTAACAACATCATCGCCCGTAGGTGCTATTTTCTGTCTGAAAAATTTAATGTTTTCAAGTATCGTTACAAAAGTTTCGCCTTTTTTTACAAAAATAAAATATTCTGTATTTGCAGATGAAATTGTTTCCGAAGTTAAAGAGGTTATAGTAAAATGTTCGCCACTTGCAGATGTTGCTCCGATATTTCCGTAAGTGCCTGTACCAACGTTAAAATCTACCGTATAACCTGTAATAACATCGTCGGAAGTTATTGCCGTTACTCGTATCAAATCGCCGTCGCCTGAAACGTTTCTGTTACCTGAATTAATACACCAAGGAACGTAAGGGAACATTTTTGCCGCAGTTAAATTGTAAAGCCCTGACCCGTTGCCTGTAAAAATACCAGTACCTGAAATAGTAATATTGCCAGATGCTGTAATGTTTCCGTCAATAGAAAGGTTTCCCGATTGCTGAACAGAACCGTTATTGATAAGTCCGCCTTCTGCGGATATTTCCAAAGATTTTACTTTTATATCTGTTTTACCGTCGGTAAGCCAGTTTATCAGCTTACGCCAATTTGTGTTCCAATCGTTGCCCGTCAACTTCTTGTTGACGTATAAAACCAAATCGCTAATTGTTGGTATTGCCATTTTTATTGCTCCTTAATAAAGATTTCTTATTTTTATTTATTTCAAGAATCAAAGGATTTCTTATTAAATTATTAAACTGACTGCTGTCTGCCAAAAGTAATCTCGGCAAAGGTGTATTTGTTTTTTTCTTCCTCATTAAAGCTGCAATCGGGTTTAATTTTCCGCCATAAACTTTTTGCCTCTGTAAAAATCTGTTTAATCCTGTTGTAAATCTTCCGCCGTTGACAATATCAAACTCGCCCGTAACATCCTGAGGAGTAATTCTTCCTTCCTGTAAATTTTTTGCAAGAAGTTTTGCTTTTTCTTGAGGAGATTTCGTAAAAATCGCATTAAATGTTTTATTGAAAATTCCTTTGGGTGTAAGAACTCTGTTCGTAAACTTACTTTCTTCGGGCGGTCTGAAATCATAAGCAACTTGAGCCAAATCAATTGCGTTGGACAAATCCTTTGCACCTTCTAAATCGGGATATTTCTTCAATATTTCGTCCGCTTTAACAAGAATTTCGTCAAACTGTGTTCCTGCTCTGTTTCTTGCCTGCTGTATCAATTTTGTTGATACTTGTCGGTGATTATCGCCTTTACCCCATTTAACACCTAAGCCCTGCTCAAGCATTTCTTTTACTCTTGATATATCGGCATACTTTGCACTTACTTCTTCTACTTTTTTATTTGTTGCACGTGCTTCTTTTAAGATACCGTACAAATCTTTATACAGTTTACCAACGGCATTGTCTCCATCTTTAAATGCTTTTTGGCTTTGTTCATAAACTGTGTCCATCGCTCGTTGCAAATTTTCTCTTGTTATACCATATTCATTATTTACAGTTCTGCCCGATTTAATTATTTTCTGTACTAAATTATTTACATTTTTTTCTGCCGATTCGTTCGGCATAAATTTTGTGTTGAACTGAAAATCTTTTACAGCTTGAAGCATTTTGCCAGTAGTGTTATTTTTGTCAAAACTGATAAAAATATCTTTAGGTAATGCTTCATATTCTTTGCTGATTTTTTCAAATTTTTCAGGAACAAAATTCAACATTTTGTCCGTAGCTTTGTTTTGCAATTCTTCCGCTCTCATTCCAATATCACCACGAAGAGCTTCTTTTTGAATTACGGGGTTTGTTGCCAATTTTCTGTAAGTTTTTGTCTGCACACCTTCGGGAACAGTATATTGTTGAACATTGCCCTTCAAGCCTGTTTTAGTTAAAGCATTTGCACCGTTTATAAGCCCTTTTATTCCGCCTTTAACCCCTAAAACACTTAAAGGTATAGCTGTTCCTATTGTACCGCCTACCAAAGCACCTGCCCCCAAACCTGTTGCGGCTTTTGGCAAATCAAAGGCTTTGCCTTCGGTATTTGATAAGCCTTGCCCTGCACCATAAGCAGCACCCCAGCTTGTGCCTGCCAAAGCTCCTTTTTTTACTGCTCCTGCACCTTTCAAAAGTTTTGCAATTTGCGGAATTTTTGCGGCTGCTCCGCCTATAGGTAATGCTCCAACAGTTCCGACAGCTTCGCCCGCAAAATTTAAACCCGGATGTAACGTTTCAAATTTATTCTGTTCTTTTTTATATTCTTCTCTTCCTTCTTTATAGTCTTTATATAAATCTTTCAAAGGATTTTTTAAGTGTGTTAAATTGTAAACCGCACCGCCTAAAGCCTGCCCTACTCCTGCCAAATGCGGAGCTTGTCCTACCGTAACGGCTTGTCCTATTGCTCTGCCTGTACCAAGAACTTTATCTTTCGCAGTTTCTTCAAAATCAACTTTGTCCTCGTAATAAGGATTTTCTTTTATAACGGTTTTTGCAACTGTGGCATTATCCATACCGGAAAACCTGTTATCTTTAAGTTTTACTTTTTCGGCAAAATCGTTATAATTTATTTTCATTGTGCTTTCTCCTTACTCAAATATCCCGTATGTATCGCCCATTGCATTTTTTTCTTTCTGCTCATATTTTTTTATTAAATCTGAAGGAACTTCATATTTTCCTCTAAAAGGGCTGAAAGGGTATCTTTGTATAATTTCTCTATATGCTTCGGGATGTCTTAAAAGAAAAGCTCCGTCGCTCGCATTTACAAGTTTCTTTTCTATCAACTTATTTGCTTCCGACAAGTCTTTTTCATATTGTTCTTTTTCTTCCTGTTTTTTTATGTATTCCGGGTCGTTTTCCCTCTGTGCCTTTGCCAAGTTTTCTTTTAATATTTCTAACTTTATTTTTTCTTCTTCCGTTTGTTCAGGTTTATTATTTAAAGCGTCTATATCTGCATTTATTTTGTTGATTTGTGCCTCAGTAACATTTTTATTTAAATCAAAAGATTTGTTCCATTGGTTATTCTTTAATTCATCATAAGCCTTTCTATAATCAAATTCTTTTTCTTTCCAATCGTTAGCTAATGCTTTGTCCTCATCGGCTATAGCTAAAGCTAACTGGTCTTTTGCTTGCTGGACATAATCTTTATTTTGGTTTGCTCTTGCCTGCTCGTAAGCTTTTCTTAAATCGTCTGTTCTGTATTCTTGTTCGGTTAAACCGTTCATTGCTCCGGCTTTTTCTATAGGATTTTTAACAAAAGCTGATGCTAAAACTTTACCAAGACCGCCCATACCGCTCATTAAATTGTTATATGTGTTATATTGTTCGTTTTGTTTTGCTATTTCGTCCTGTTTGTTTAATAGTTCGTTATACGCTTTCTGTCTTTCCGTAAGTTTATAGCTGTTATCTACTATCTGCGGTTGCATTCCCGGTACTTGAAAAACACTTTTGTTATACAAATCTAATAATCCCATTGTTCCCCCTTATCCGTTAAACTGTTGCAAGCCTGCATTTATTCCTGCAAGAGCTTTCGCCTGTTCGTAAGCTGCCTTTAAGTTTCTGTTTTGGTTGTAGTCGCCATACATCATTTGGTTATAATCTCTGTTAGCGTCTTGTGTCATAGAACCTATACCACGTGCAAGCTGTGTTGCTGCCTGTCCGCCACGTACTCCCTGCTGCGTCAAACTTGCTTGCAATTGGTTTCTACCCTGATTTAATATATCGTTAGTATTATTCTTTAAATCTTGTCCCATAACCTTTAAAAACGGGTTTTGTGTATTTACAACATCGTTGAAAGCTGATTCCCCTGCTTGCTGTGTTTGGTTAGCACGGTTAATCATTTCGTCATAAGCTTGTTTTCTTCTTCTGTACATTTCTTCGTTAGCTTGTCCTTGAGCCATACCGCCAAACAGTCCGCCAAGCATAGACATACCGCCACCAACTGCAGCTGCCGCTAACGGTCCAAAACCAAAACTTAATTTTAAAAACGGGAAGAAAAATTTTAATAAATTCATTGAATTTACTCCTTATTAGAAATTTGTTGTCCTGCAATTTCAAAATTTTCAAATAAAATGTTACCTTTAGTTACCGTCAACTTATATTTGATAAACCTGCAGGGCTTATATATATTAAATACTCTGTAATCCATATCGTACAAGTTCCTTTCATAGTCGGAAAACTCATAATCTTCGTTATATGCACCGTCTAACATATTGAACTTTTTCGCTTCGGCATAACACAAATTGCCGTCTGCTACAACGTTTATATTCATTTGGTTATTTTCGTTTGTTGTAAACCAAAAATACATTTTTTCTACAAAAGTAAACTTTGAGTTTGCATTTATATCTACGCTTTCAAGATATGCCGGACACTCTTCGCCTTTATATGTAATATCTGAATACTCTACTTCTATCCAGCCGTCAGGTTGTCCGTTTACTAACTGTTTATTTATTTCAGCAAATACTGTCGGGTTACTTTCGTAGGTTTCAGTTTTAATTTGTTGTTTTGTCCAAGCAGAATTTCTAATATCAAAAACGTATCTAATGTTATCTACTTGTAATAGGTATCTGTAATTAAAAAATATTGAGGCAATATTGCCGTAGCCTTTTAAATCGTTGGGCAATGTTCCCTGAATATTTTGTGCATAGTTTACTGTAGTAACATTATCTAAAGATGTTGAAACCGGTAACGCCTGCATACCGCTCATTAACCTAATATCGTATTCGGTACTAACAAACATTAAACCGCCTGCAAAATTGTTAAACGAAGGACATTTTGCAACACTATATCCGTCTAAAACGCCGACATTTGCTCTTGTTAAAACAACTGAATTGTCTGTCGGGTTAATAAAAAATATGTTTTTGTTTGTACCTACAACAATTTTGTTAAAATCTTCTGCAACTGCTTCTATAGGCGTGTTATCGTTACCGAAATTAGAAACATCAATATATGATGCTGCGTCAAACACTTCGCCTAAAGTGTCGGTAACAAATAACTGTGTAGGGTATTTATCCACTTTACCGCCGAAAAGTTTATTTCCTGCAACTTGCAAAAAGTAAGGTTTCGGTAGTTCGTTATTTACTGCACCGATTTCTGAGCCTAAACCCGAATCTACAAGGCTATCTTCGTAAGTAAGTGCTGTATTGTTATTGATCGTGGTAACCAAATAAAAGTTTATACCGCCGTCTTTGGTTCTGTATATTTTTCTTGACTGTACACCGTCATACCCTAACGGAATTTCAAGATTTATGTTTCTGCCTATACCTGTTTCAGGGTCTCCTACCGTTATTGTGTTAGATACTGAACCGATAATTTCTTCGCCACCGGCTGTAACATAGGTCATCTGATAACGGTAAGTGCCTGTCAAATTTCCGTTGCCTGCTCCTGCAAGTGCTAACGGTGCGCCCATTTGCGTAATTTCGTTATGTGTTCCGTTATAAACAAGAATATTATCTTTACCGTTGGCAATAAAAAGTTTGTCCTGATAAGTAGCAAAAGAGCATTTGCCTTTCTGCATACCTTCATAAATAATCTTTTTTGTTTTTGTCGGGATATCAAACTCAAACAATCTTCCGTTACAAGCACATATAGTTTTTGTTCTTAAAATGTTCTCGCTATCTAAAAATCTGTACTCATAAATACCGTCTATTTTGTTATCGTCTATTTTTTGTATTTGTTCAGGACAAAGAACTTTTTCCAAGCCCATTGTAGATGTAGTTTCAAAGTTAAAGTTGACAATATCGTAAAAATACTCAAAGCTTGTCTGCTTCGGGTTGTTATCGTTTTTTATTCCTTTAAAGTTGGTAATAGAAACTTTTTCGCCCATTACATTGTCAAGTTTGTATATCCCGGATAACCGCTTTGTGCAAAGTAAGGACCACAAACATTTGCTCCTTTTCTTATATTTGAAAAACCTTTTCTTATATCTGCTTCATACTGTGCAAAAAGTTCGTCGGAATCTATCTTATATTGCGCTGCTCTTGTGTTATCTAACTTAAGTATTAAGTTATAAGCTACAATTTTGATTATTCCTTCCATATGCTCTTCGGTAATTTCTAACTCTGTGTCCAATGTTTCTTGTGAAACAAAATTATCGTCGTCAATTTCTATTTTGTGAGGTAATCTTGCATAGTATAAAATAAGGTTGCAATGCGTTACATCGGCATCTGCCAAATGGTCTGTTGCAACGGTACTTTCTATGCCACGTGTACAACCGTAAAATTTGGTATCGTCGCAATATTGATACAATATTGTTTCGTTATCTATTTGTAATCTGCCAAACGTTCTTATAAATCCGTCTGTTGATGTAACTTCTATCGTTGTATCGTCGGCTGAAATGTTGGAAGTTAGTTTTGTAACGTTAGCCGAAGTTGAGTTTGAAGGAAACGCTGCTAAAAACTGTTGTTTACCCATATTCCAAGGCATAAGCCAAGAAGTTATGCCGTTAAAAGGGCTAACAGTAAAATTGTTTAAAGCGTCGTTTTTACCCCTAACATCTAAAGGGAATATACGACCGTTGACTATTAACTGTCCAAAAAGATAACTTTCACTTCTTAAAGCGTTTTTAGGTGCTTGTATATAAGGATTGTTAATGTTTAACTGTGTAGAATATGTGTCTGCAATACCTTTAGTTTTGTTAGCATACTGAAACATTTGCGTATTAAGTTCGTCAATAACATACTTGGTTTCAACGATATTATTTATTGCTCTGCCTGTAACATCGTCTAAAGTTCCTACTTTAAAGTTGATTCTACGCAATGCTTCACCTAAATTCATATTAGCTCCTAAAATTGATAAACTTTAAGGTCTGCCGGCATAGCGTCACCGACATAAATTGCTTTTATATTAATAAAGTTGTAGTCAAGAACTGCCATACTGTCTATAGCGGTAAGTGTAACTGCGTCGCCGTCGGCATTTTTGATTGTTCTTTCTATAGTATTGCCTGCATCATCTATTTGAAATACAGCTTTAAAATATATGTATTCGCCGTCCGGTATAGAACTTGCAGATTCTGCGGTTAATATTCTGTATGTTCTTGCACAGTCGCTATCGCCAATTCTTGATATTAAACCTAATGTTGTTTCTGCCATAATTTTTTACCTCGCTGTTATGTAGGCGGTATTTCTACCGCCCACACAAAGTTGTTAAATTAAGAAGCTGCTACTTCAGATGTTGTTCCTAACAAAGTTATAGAAACATCGCCTGCACTTCCAACTGACTCGTTAATTATTGCGTTTGTTGAAGCAACGATTGATGCGCTGTCAGTAACTGTTTTTACTGCAGTTATCAATTTTGTGTAATGACCTGATGTTGTTGCTCCTGCTGATTTTGTTATTGTCTGTCCTTTAATCTGTATAAAGCCGAAAGAACCGTCTGCAATACCAACATTAGCTACACCTGTAATTTTTGCAAATGCACTTGTAGAAGGTGCTACTGCTACAAAGCCAGGGTTAACCATAACGGTATCTTTTGCTGTCAAAGCTGCACCGGCTTTAACGTAGATATACTTTCTTGCGTTGTTGTTTTCGTCTATTGTTTCAACTTCAAACCCTAAAGGATATTCAGCTGATGTTGATGTCTTTTTCAAGTCGCCTGCTTCTTTCAAAGCCTGTTTGTTTAATATAAATTCTGCCATTTTGTTTGCTCCTTATTTTTTATTTGGCGGTTTTTTTATCATCTCTATGCCGCCAAAAGAGACTGTCCGAGAGGAAATTCTGGACGAATTATGCTACTAAAGATTTGTTTACTGCGAACAATCTTCTGTTGATACAAACGATGTTTCCGGTAATGTATTTCTGTACGCTCTTAATAGGTTCAAGAGGTAACTGCATACCTTCTTTATCTGTATCAAAAGGTGATTTGTTGTCAAAACCGTAGTTGTAATAGAACTTAATTACATCGGTTGGGAATATAACTGCCCAGTTGTCGCCGGTTACACCGTCTTTAGAACCGAAACCGAAATAATCAAGATAGAATTCAACTCCGTTAACCAAGAAACCTTTGAAACCTGTTTTTGCAAGGTCATCTTCGTTAACAAATCTCTGCTGTGCCTGTACTGAATTTTTGAATTTTTCAAATACAGCTTCGTTTGCTAAGCCCATAATTTGTTTACCGGTTTTTGCGTTAGCCTGCATTCTTGCCTGAACTTTTGTTATCATCTTGTTGATTGCAGCATAGTTAACTGTGCTGTCGGTAGTGATAACCGGCTGATAAGCATCAGATTCATAATCTGTGTTCAAAAGTCCTGCATAAGCAGTTCCGGAAGCTGCCAAGATATCTTTCAAACCGTTGAAAGCTAACGGATTGTCGGAATCGGAACCCCAAGCTGCAGCTGCCAATTCTCTGAAAGCGTCTTCTGTTGCACCTTCAATTTTGTCAGCGAAGAAATCTCTTACTGCCAAAGCTGAACCTTGAGCTTCGTTATAATCTTGCAATGTAAAGTTAACATTGAAGTTATAATATTTCCAAGGTAATGTACCGTACTGGAGCTGAACGGAAGGTGTTGCACTAACCGTTGCACCAACGCCGGGAATAAACCCTTGTGACTGATTTTTCAAAAGTTTAATTGGGAACTGGATATTGATACCACCCTTCTGGTGTCTTTTTCCTTCACCGGAAAAATGTTTCCAAAGCGGAGCAGCTTTTTCCAATCCGTCTTTTAATTCGTCTATAATGTACTGTACAACTAAAGCGTTAATTTCTTGTGTTTGTGTAGCCATTGTTTTTTCTCCTTATTTACCGCCAAATATTCGCTTTAGCCCTTCGGTAAACGCCGCTTTGCCTGATAAGTTAGGTGTCTGCGCCGATAACCCTGAACCTCCGCTAAGTATTTGCGCTTTTTTTAGTTTCTCTGCGTTTTGTTTTTCGTTTTCTTTTACTTTAGCGTCACGAGCTTCCATTAACTGTTTACCGTAAAGCTTTATAAACTCGCTTGTAAGGTATTTTGGGTCAATGTTGTTCTCGCCACACTTAGTAAAAAGAAAATTTTTTACTTCGTCTGTAATCTTAAATCCGTACTCGTTAGCAATCTTTTCGCACTCTTCAAAACCTTTTTGAATTGCGTCAAGTTCTTGCTGGTAAGCGGCTTTATCCTTACGCTCTTTTTCTTCAGCTTCTAAGCGTTGAAGTTTCTGTTCCAACTCTTGTTGTTTCTTAATCTGTTCAGCGTTCATATTAGGATACAAACGTTGCAACTCTTCTTGTTCAATCTGTTCAAAGAACTGTTGGATTCTGCCTGAGTACAAATCGTTTTGCATCAGCTTGTCAATGTAGTTATAAACTTGATTGATTCTGCTGTTCGGGTCACGATAATCTGCATATTTCTTTAACTCGTCAGCTAAAGTTTCAGATTTAAACCCGTTATCTTTCAGAACCTTTTCCAAGTTTTGAAACTTCTTGTTTAACGGCGAGAATTGACTTTCCAAAGACCTGTACGCCTTATAAACATCGTCTGCCGTTTTCCACCCGTTACCGTAACGAGAATCTTTTTTCCACTCTTCCAAAATTGGCTCAGGCTGGTTTATTTGTTTTGCAAATTCCTCTGTTCCTTTATTTTGTTCCTGTGGTTTCTGACTTTCGTCAGTTTCAGGTGTTGCTAATGCATTTACTTCTGTATCTTTTACTTCTACATTCTGATTTTCTAATTCCATAATTTCCTCTCTTTACTTTACAAAACCGCTTTTTTTAACTTCTTCTTTTTTTACTTCAGCCAAATTGTTTTCGTTGATGTTGTTGTCCCACAAATATTTGTTGTAGGCTCTTTGCTGTTTGTACAACTCTTCTTGCGTCATATTTGGCGTACCGCCAAAACTTTCCCCTCTTTCAAAAGGCATACTATTTCCTCCCGTAATCTTCTAAAGCCATATCCATTGCTTTTTCTGCAACGTCCTGTTTATCTTCAGACGACTTTTCAATTTCGCCTTCAGCTTTTTCTTCTTCTAACAACTGCTGTGCAATTGTTTTAATTTCGTTTAAATCATCGGACGCAATTATGGTTTCAAGTCCTTTTCTAACTCTTTCCATATGTCCGTCGTGCCACTCTTCAAAATCTTTCTGTTCGCCTTTAGCGATATCTTCGTCTGCTATTGCCTCTAACTTAGGCATTTCTTTTTCTTCTGCCACCTTTTTTAACCTCCTCTTTTTTTTCTTCTTTAGGTTCTTCTTTGCTTGCTTTTTCCAAAGCTTCTAAAAAGTCTGCTTCTACTTTCATTTTGTACCCGTTTAGCGTTGCTAAATACTTTGCTTTTCTGTCAAGCTCGCCACCTGCTGGGAAAAAACCTAAAATTTCTACAAAAAACTTTGCATTTACTTCAAACTTTTGTCCTACCTGCATAAATTTCCTCTCTTATCCGTTAATTTCTTTATCTGCAATAGCGTTTTCTTGCCCTACCATTGCCTGTTCAGGGTTATTGCTAACCTTTTCGGGCATTATTGTCGCTATATCTGTTGCAGATGATTTACTTGTAATTGATTGTACCGGTGCAGAACTGAACGTGTCAGGCGATGCATCTAAACCTAACGATGTAAGTATCTGTCCTTTAGCTTTGCTGAAACCTTCTAACGATTTGAATATTTCTTCAAACGATTTGCTCAAATCTTTGTTAGTAAATATTGCTTTTAAATCTACAGGTGGCTGATTCTGTGCCATTTGTTCCTGTTTCTGTCTTAAAAGTGCTATAATTGCTCTATAATTAGGTATATCAAGCGCTTTTAAGTATTGTTCTAATATGTCAATGTCTGCATTTACATTTAATACACCGCTTGTAAATATACGTTCCATTGTCAAAGCAAGTTCTTTTCTTGAACGAGGTATTTCTGTTCCGGCAACAACTTCTATCGTATATTTCCAATCTTTGTTGATAACAATTTCAGCTGCAACCTTTTGTGCATCGTCATAAAGTTTTACAACCTGATTATTGTTAATATCCGTTCCAAACTCTGCATATTTAATCTGTATCTTATCTATGGTTAACCCTGTAGCTATTTCTACAATTCTCTTTTCCGTATAATATTCGCCAATTAAGGCAACTATCTTTTGTCCTATTTCAACGATAAAGTTTTTCAAATTCTTTTGGATCAAACGGATAGAACTCATCGGGCTTTCGTTAAGCTGTTCAACTTGCTCGCCTGAAGTTGTGCCAACTTGTCTTTGCCCATTTATCATTGTTTCGTTAAGGTGTGCTTTGGTATAAGCTGCTTTTTCGTAGCGTTGCAAAATTGTTTCTAACTTTGCAGCTTCTTCTATCATTTGATTTTTGATTACCTGCGGATTAGTAGAACCGTCCATAGCAAACTTGCTACTTTTAATAACAGAGTTTGCTACAAAAGCGTCGTCGCCTACATCTACGCTTCCGTCCGGTACTAATATTGCATTAACATTCTGTGAAATATAGAACGCCATTTTTGCAAGCGTTCCATTTATACGATTTTGGATAGGTATTAAATCTTCAACTTCACTTTTACCTTCAATATTGTTCATTGTTAAAGGGTTAAAGAAATCTATGTTTGCAAGTCCTCTAAATCCTTCCGGTGCAGGTGTATCTTCTAATATAAGTCCGTTTTCTTCGTTCGGGCTAAATATTATCAACCTTCCGTTCGGGTACATATATATAGATTCAGCTTTTAACTGTTCAATATCTACGCTATCTTGTTGTTCAGGCGTATAAACTGATGTATCAACTAAAAACATCGCAACAAGTTCTACAGTTTTACCTGCCTGTATACCGCCGATACTATTGTTATAAACAAGTCCGCCTGTTTTGTCTGTTTGATAAGCAACTATATTTTTTGTTTGCGTGCCTTTTTCTTCGCCAAGCGATGTAGTTATCTTGTCTATCTGTCTGCACTTTTCTATATTAAAGCTACCGTCAGCGTTTCTGCAATACTTTTCTTTTACAATTTGTGCAGGTACACACTTTTTATATGCTACAAACGATAAATCTTGAACAGATTTTGCCCCTTTATCAAATCTGATGTTTTCAGGAGAAATATATTCAAGTTTTATCTCGTTTATACCGTCAATTTCTTTAATTAAAGTCTGTATAGCGGCAAAACCCATAATTTCGCCGTATCTAACAACTTTTTCTTTAAGTTCGTTAAAATTATTACACTTTAAAATGTGGTGCAACTCTTCGTTGAGAACGTCCGCTATGATTTGATGATTTTTGATTTCTGAAATGTCTTTAAGTGGTGATACGGAAGGAACGACTTGAATTGTGAACGGTGCGTCCAAAGTTGCATTTACTTTTGTTTCAATTATTTCTTCAATAATGTTTTCAGATGTTTTCTCTTCATTACCGAAATAATTTTTGTTTAGTTTACCGTCGTAATAATCGTAAAACTTCTTGTATTTTTCCGAGAAGTCTTTACCGTTTTTCCATAAATTGTTGACGAGTTTAAAAAGTGTTTTGTTTTCCATACCGCAATTTTAGCATATTGTCAACTCTAAAATCGTGGTATATTTTTTGCAATTTTTTGCAACTTTTTAACCGTTTTTAGCCCTGTTTTGCAAATCTTGATAATAATGACTATTACCTGATTTAATACGGGCAAAACCTTCGGTAAAATGTTTTTCTATCCTTTGGCGTCTTTCTTGTTTGTTTAAACGCTGTCTGCGGGCTGTTTCTCTGTCCATTTCGGCGTCAGATATATAAACATACCCCTCTTTCTCTTTTGCTTTAATTTCGGCATTTGAAGAAACTATCCTGCCAAGTCCAACATCAAAAAAAGAGTGAAATACTTGCTTTCTGTACGCTCTTCTATAACGAATATTTTGTTGCCAATTAAAGAAAAACTCGTCAATATAATCAAACAGCTTTTCTTTTTTTGTTCTATCATCAAAATATTTTAGTCCTGTCGTTCCGTATCTGTATAACCGTTTTGGCGGTCTGATACGCTTATACACTTTGTAAACAAATTGTAATATTTTATCCATAATCTTTTACTTAGTTTCTTGTTATAAATATTTTTGCGTGTCGTTTCGTAACTTTCGCACGCTATATCTGCAATATCTTCTATCTTTAAGTTAGATATTTTTCTTAACTTCGCTAATATAAAATAATGTCTGTTAGATATCTTTTCTCTTTGCAATTTCATATCTGAATTGTTTACCTAAATAGCTACGCAATTCCAAACTGCCTATCTGTCCGCTGATTATCTTACTTATTGCCGGTGCTGATGTATCTACATTTTTAAATTTTCGTTCAATTATCTTTGCTACATCTTTTGCTACATACCCCGATTCCATATAAAGTTTCTTAAACTCGTCATCAGTAAATACTTCAATATATTTGTCGTCGTTCAAATAAGCGTTTAACTTGATATTTGTTTCGCTTACTGCCGTTCTTATCTCGTCTTGATTCTGTTCAAGCAACGCAACTTTGCCTACTACTTCATCAGGATTACGCATAGTTTCCAAGTCGCTAATACGGTTAATTAAATTGTCAACCTTACTTTCAAGCATTTTTACTTTCTGCTCTAATTCCATTTTTTACCTCCACAATTTGAATTTGTTTTCCTTTTTTTACCTGTTCCTGCATTTCTCTGAACTGGTAATCATTTATCCTTATTTCTTTTCTTTTTGTCATATTATCCCCACTTTGCATTGTTATCTTCCTTTTTTTCTTTAGCAAATATTTTAAATAACCCTTTTGGCTTAAACACTTTTACACTTTCTATCGGGTCTTGCTTTATTACAAAACAAAAGTATATCGCTCTAAAAACAAACAGTATAAAGATATAAACTATTATTAAACAAGCTATTCCGATAAGTATTATTTCTTGCATATTTACTCCAAAATATTTTTTATTCTTTCATATTCTTTTTCAGTAAAAACTATCGCCCATTTCTCTTTTTTCTTTTTCTTTTCTCTTTTTATTGCTTCTTTTCTAAACCTTTGAAGCATTTTATAACATTCTTCTGCAAGTTTTTCTTTTTTCATATTACCCCCACAAATTAGCTGCCGTTCTGTTCTTATGCCCGTAAATGTTGGCATATTCAATACTCTTTTTATATTTTTCTGCGTCTGTTTTCTGATGTACCGTTTCTGTCATTCTGTCGGTATAACTTACGCCCATTAACCTAAAACTATCTGCACCGTGCGATGTCCAATCGTGTACAGGCTCTTTTGAGTACACCATAGCTATCGGGTCTTCTTTCCTTTTATAGTTAGAAAGCGCAGATATTCCCTCTTCGCATTTGATCTTGTCAAAATAACATTTGTTAAATATCAACTTGCAGGCATTTATTCCGTCGGCAATACTTGTCGCTTTAACAACTTCAGTCTTGAAACCGTGCGATTCCAAAGTTTCTGCTCTACTTCTTCCGTTAGTCCACTCTCTTACACGCCCGTCGTGCGGTAATATCAACTTGTTGTATTTATATCCGTACTCTTGCTCTTTTTGTTTTAATACGTCCAAATAATGTGTCGCCGCCTGATTGTTGTTTTGGTAATAGTCAATTAAATGTATCTCGTCGCCAACAAACTGCACAAACCATATCGCTGTAGCATCGTCCATACCAATGTCCCAAAAAGTCCAAACAAAAAATTCGTTATTGAACGGCACATCGCCTATTCTTCCTTGCTGTTCTGCTTCTGCCATTTCTTTGGTATAAATACCGCCTGCAATACCTTCTACCCATAAACCTAACAAGAAACGGTTTCTTTCTTCTTCAGGCAAATTTTTAAGAATATCAATATAATCTTCGGGTAAATTGGCAATATTGTCTTGCGGATTCATTAACAAATATCCGTATTGATCGGGATTGTTTAACGGCTCTTTTGTTTTTGCGTTTACTTTCTGCACAAATGTTTTGTAACCCCAATGCCATTTTCCCGGCGGGTTACAGTCGCCCCACCACATATTCGGACACATATTGCCGTCTTTATCGTAAGATTTCAGCGATAATCTCGTTAAAACTTTGGTATAAGATAAATATGCCATTTCCGATATTTCGTTAAAATATACGGTATTAAACTCTTTACCAAGCACATTATCAGCGTGTTTCTTGTCGTCCATATATCCAAACCATATCTCGCTACCGTTATTAAACCTTGCAACAAGTTCCTGATTATTTAGTTCCGGCTTAAAGTTTGGATCTAACAAAGAACATACTTTCGGGAAAGTATCAAGCCATATAGATTCTTTCAAATCTTTTCTTGTCTGCCTAAATATACCATGTCTTGACTTGTTATAAGTTAAAGCCCTATAAATCAACGCTGCGCAATAAACAAATGTTTTACCGGAACGAGAGCCACCAAACAACAAAGTTTGTTTATGTTTCTTAATAACATTAACGGCATTTATCTGTGCTTCTGTAAATTTTATCATAGCCCTTTAAAGTCCGTATTAAAAACAACCTGTACAATTTTCCCTTCAACTTCAGCTTTGATTCTTTCGGTATAAAGCCCTAACAGTTTGCCTTTTAACTCTTCAGCTTTCAGCCACGCTTGAACGTTCTTTTGTTCTTCTGCCATTTGCTGTGCGTATAACAAAGAATTAAAACTATCTTTAGCTGTATAAACAACTTCCTGCTGTATTTCTTTCCTTCCTTGCTCAATTATAGGGACTATATAGGGTTTGTGTAAAATCTTCTGTGCTTGAGTTGCAATTGTGGTTTTGTTTTGGTTAGTAGGTTTGTAGGCGTTAATATAAGCTTGCGAAGGATTTACTCCTTTCACAATTTCTTTACAAAAAATCTGTTCTTTAGGCGTTAATTTTTTGCCCATAAATAAAAACGCTCCTACAAAGTAATGTAAGATTTAAAGATAAAAGTATTATATATAAAATTGTTGATTGTTTTATTCAGGAAAGTGTAAAAAAGAAAAACCATAAACAGTTCAATTTCTCCACGATAAACTTGTCAGGTTTTTCCATTTTAATTTCTATTCAGTTTTCCGACGACACAATTATACCATATTTTTTACTTTTTTGCAAGCGATTTGTTTGTTATATTTTCTCATATATTCTCTTATGTATTTTCTTCTCTTTTCTTTATTTTCTCTCTGCCATTTCTTTGCTCTTTCGCAATTCTTTTTCATAAACTCTTTATCTTCTCTTTTTTTCATATACCAATCACAATGCGATATTTTATGTTTTAGCCAATTATCTTTATCTGCATAATATTCTTTCATTCTTTTCAATATTCGTTCTTTGTTTTCACGGTAATACTTCAACCAACTTTTCTCTCTTTTCTGTTTTGAGTTCTGATAATATCCTCTAATTTTTTCAGGATTTCTTGCAACCCATTGTCTATGCTGTTCTCTTTTATGCTCTCTAAAAACCGAATCGCTTTGCCATTTTTCTCTATTTTTCCTATTAATTTCTTCACGATTCTTTTTTTTGTATTTTTTGTATCTTTTAAGCTCTTCTTTTTTTAAATATCCAAGCCACTTGCTATAATCATCTAAAGACAAACTGCGAATATAATCTCTATGAAACCTCGTTCCATAATAATTCTTCGGCAAGTTGCTGTTTTTTACAGTATCAATATAAGTATCAATGCTTACATATCCCATTTTTTGCCTTTACACACACATTAAAGCATAACTATGTTGTGTTCTATTGTGATGTTTATTGTAAATATTGATTAATTCGGGTTTGCTACGCACAAAATTTCCCACTGTCGTTCTATGCACTTTTAAACTTCTTCCAATCTGACTAAAAGAAAAACCCTGTCTTAAAAACTCTAAAATTTTATACTCTTTGTGTGTAAGTTTTTTTTCTAAATTCTTGCTTCCTACAGGTCTGCCTAAAACTTTGCCCTCAGCTTTTAATCTTGCTAATGCCTCTTTCGTTCTTTGTGATATTAAATTCCTTTCAATTTCTGCTGCAAGTCCAAAAGCAAACGCTAATACTTTACTCTGAATATTATCGCCTAACTCGTAACCGTCTTTTTGTGTTATCACTTTTATATCGTTTTTCATACAAAATTCTAATATTCTCATAACCATAAACAACCTTCTTCCAAGTCTTGAAAGCTCACTTGCCAAAATAACATCACCGGCTTTTAACTTTTTCATCAGTTTGCCTAAAGCTCTTTTTTCCGGTTCTACCGTTCCGGATATACCGTCATCAACTATCCAACTGTCAACCTGCATATTTCTTCTTTGAGCTAATTCCAAAACGCCTTTTTTCTGATTGTCGCAATTTTGGTCATCTGAAGAAACTCTTAAATATCCATATATCATAACTTTATCCATTCCTCCACTACACTTACAGCTTTATCACCATATTTATTTTTTATATGCTCTTTCAAACTTACACCGTCAGGAACATCAAACATACTGTCAAGCTCTACTATATCCAAAACCAAATAACCGAAAAACGGCGAAACATTTCTATTTATCGGTGCGCAAAAGCCAAATATTTTATAAAATTCATCTTTTAACTCGTGGCTTTTAAATACTTTTTCTCTTTGCATTATTTGCTTACCCCTTTTACAAACCGCCATTTATTAACATTTGCTTCAATAATATCCCAGTTATCCCACAAACAATATTCAAATCCTAACTCTTTAACTTTTTTTTCAAACTCTTTTTGATATTCGCTCTGTCTACCTTTCCCGTTCGGGCTTTTCAACTCTACAAAAACACATTTTGCATTTGGTAACAACACGATCAAATCTGAAACGCCTGCGGTCATTCCTTCTGCTTTAGCGATTCTTGCCTGCGTCATCTTTAACTGCGTCCCGTTTGGTACGCTAAAACAATAAATATGATTCAACTTCAAATACCTTACAACTGCCATTTGGAACTGACTTTCTAAATGCCTCAACTTATTTCCTCCTAATTTCATATTTTGTCTGATAACATTTTTCACAAAGAAACGGCGAATTGTATGTTATTGCAATATTGTTTCCGTCTATATATTGATATAAATCTTCTGTCTGTTTTCCACACATCTGACAATTTTTAGGTTGTTTTCTCTGTCTTAAATATTTCTTTGGCGTTCTATAATGCCTCATTTACGCTCCTTTTCTTCATACAACGCACATTTGGCTAAACCTGAAAATATTGCCCTTTTTCTTACAGCGCAATCATTATATTTTTTACATTGGGTGCAAAAAGTAACTTTAAAAAAATCTTCTTGTTCCGTATCTTGTTTCATATTACAAAAATCAATTAAAAAGTTTATCTCGGCAATTATCAAATCTATATTAATACATTGGCTATCTGCCCAGCTAAAATTTAATCCGCTCTTTTCGTTTTGGCTTTTTGCTTCTTCTTCAAGTTTTTTCTTTCTTTCATAAAGGTTCTTTTTCCTGTTTTCTAACTCTTCAATAGTTATATATTTCATTTCCCCTTCCTTTTAGATTCTCTCAAATCTTTTTCTATCCAGCTAATCAACTTAATTATTAGAACAAACAAAAACAGATAAAACCCGAATATTATCAGACACGCCTTAATTATCGTCAGCATTATTCCTCCTATCACACTCCTTTTGTGCTTCTTCTTCATTTTTAAAAAGCAAACAATTACAATCTATCATTAAATAACCTTCTTCTAAAGTATTATATATACTCCAATAATATTGATTATGTTTTTTAACTACAAAATATTCTTTATTTCCCATTTGTTTGCTCCTGTTGAACTACCGAGATTTCCTCGTGTGTTTTAAGTTCGTGAAGTATATCATCTACTAATAATGTTACGGTATTAATTTTATCGTATGCTACTTCTCTGTTGCCTTTACTAATAACATCTATTGCATATAACGCTAATTTTTTTACCTTTACTCTTATTGCTTCTCTTTGTTCTTGATTCATTTTTCTTCCTCCTTAAATAAGCATACTGCAACATAATCTACTATTGCTCCTAATTCTCTTAACAACCTTTTTAGTGTTTTACTATCGGTATCTTTGTTAAAGAAATACTCAATACTAT
>Ga0265299_10001365_pt1 | contig 27966 bp, 34 predicted proteins | sample AusTroGonzalo_MG_4_FD_193485 | JGI IMG/M metagenome (GOLD analysis project Ga0265299, IMG submission 193485) | Bovine rumen microbial communities from tropical cattle in Woodstock, Queensland, Australia - Gonzalo_02 | ecosystem: Host-associated > Mammals > Digestive system > Stomach > Rumen ... | reverse complement strand
GCCCTCATCATCACGTGTGACTGAATCGACCATCGTAATCTGTGAAGCGCTGCCAGCCGTTGCCGCACTTGTCGTGTCTGCCAAAGTCTGAACATCGTAATGGCTTGCACTAATCTCATTGTTGCCATCAATGTTGATGTTAGCACCTGCCGAAAGCTCGTCCTGCTTACCACTCAGAGCTTGATACACACCACCAGACTGAACGGGATTCGTGCTGCCATACGTAGGCACATCGTCAACGGTAATAGGGTCTTGCTTGCCATTAGCCAAATCATAGGCTTGCTGCGCCTTGTCTGCATTGGCTTTCATCTGGCCGTCGATAATGTCAAAGTTTCCGTTAAGCACGGAAATCTGTGCCAAATCGTCACCAGCAGGTTTGGTCAAATCGTAATTTGTCGTTTGGGTTGCCATTCTCCATTACTCCTTACTAGCCACTGATTGTATAACTAATCTTCATCGTCTGTGCTGCCGTCTTTGTTACAGGCGTGATATTGTTAACCGTCATTAGGACATTAGGACGAACACCTATTAGATGCCCATTCTCGCAAGCAAAGGCATTGCTACCACGAATCGGAACCACTGCATAGTTTTGCCAATCATAGTGCAAAAGTTCCTCATAAGCATAAAGCTCATTGGTGTATGTATTGAGCACACGCACTGCGTTACCGCCAAAATTAAGCCAAATCCTACCATCATGCGCGTCAAGAACCACAGCGTAAATAGGTGCAAAATTCGTAATGTTCGTTTGAATCTGAACCACATTCGTTGGATGTGCAAGCTCAATCTTATAAATCGTATAATTCTTTGCCGTTGTCCAACTAACATTATCACTATACATTGGCCCAAACACATACATATAGCCATCATAGCAGAAGAATTGCAAAGTTCTGAATTGGTTACTAGCACGCAAAGAAGCTGCAAGCGGAAGCCTTACATTCGTATTATTCGGAACCGTGTACGTGTCAACTGTAAAAGTCTCTACATTGTCTGAAATCGTCGGGTCAACATGAATACCATACACCTTAATATTTGAAGCAACCTCTACTGCATTTTTCTGAGATTCCGACCAATTGTAAGACGTATAGTTACGAATATCAAATGGAGCTGCCACAACATAAAGAATGCGATTCTCATAATCATAGCTCATATATTGAAAACCAATATGGTCATACAATGCATCAAGCTCAATAGTTGGCGAATCGTCATGCGGCCAACTTTGGTCACCATTCCCAAACCAAACATTAATCTCATCCGCTGCAATCGTATAGCGTTGGAATGTCACATAAAGCTTACCTGAACTAAGTTCCAACTTGGCAACCAAAGCACGATTGTTTATCACATCAAGCTCAAGAAGCTTTGTAATTCCACCTTTGCCCATATAATTACTATCGGTAGGACGATAATAAGAAGCATACTCTACATACTCTGCCCACTGTTCAGTGTAGTATGAAAGACCATTAGCTGCATAACCGAACATCGGAAGCCAATAACCGGGATTACTACTTCCATCGTTTGAACCAGCAACACTACCGCTACGACTGTAATAATTAGGCTGGAAACACTCATCAACAGGCAACCCACTAACACCCGTCTGAGAACGCGAACGACCTTGATTCATGTAACCACCAAGATAAGGCGTAAGACAAATGCTTGCAATCCGCCCATTACCCTGAGAAGTCGCAAAATCATACACGAACTTCATTTCGTGGCCTTCCCAATCAAACACAGACTCAATGGAGTTAAAGGAACCACGAATTGCATTTGCACCAATATTGGCCTGACCATCAACGCCACTAGCAATGATTGCGGAATCGTAAGACGGGAAAGGATGGTCTTTATCTTGGTTCTTGTCAAAACAAAGCATACCACCGAACCACTGACGCAAACTGAATGACTCACGCCTATAACCATCACGTGTCCAATAACCACTACCGACCTTCTGCGTCATTGAGTCAGAAGCACCAAACCTGCCGATGCCTTGGAATATCTCTGCAAGCGCACCAGTAAGCTCGTTATCGTCCTCAACGCATTCCTCTAGCTTTCCAGACTCAGCGTTGAAAAGCTCAAGCTTAGTATGTCCGTGAAGTTCCAAACCTGCCATTACAATCACTCTCCTTCGCCCTCGTCCGAAAGCTTGACAATCTCAATCGTGTCCACAATCTCAGGGTCACCCTCAGTCCACTTGAACTTGATTCCATTGACCTCAAACGCATTCCAAGAGTCAGCGGGAACGCTACTCATCACATCAGCAGCACCATAAGTCGTGGCACCACTCGCAAGCTGCACGAAATACTCACCGTCCCAAATGAACCAGCTAGTACCACCGTCGTTGGAAACAGCAAACGTGCTGTTCTGCGTTGTGTTGAACGTGATGCTAACAATGTCTGTGTCGAAATAGATAATGTCAGACTCAAAGTTACTGTTCACGCAATAAACAACCACATGCGTTCCGTCCTCTGATTCCGACTTCTCGCTTGCGTTAACGCCCATATCGTTGATTACGTTAAGAATCGTCATTACCGGGATGGAAACGTTAACCAGAGTGTCCGACAAAACGTTTGGTATTGGCGTGTGCGTCGCAAGGTTGACCAAATCAGAAACAGGAATCACCGTAGGCTTGACAACCTCGACAATCTCTGTGGAATCAGAAACGTTAATCGTACCGTCCCAAACGTCGGTAGCGGCAAGGCCACGACCGAACAAAACCGACTTTACCTTTGCAATGCCGATATTGATTAATCCTGTGCCTGTGTCTATCGGTTCAGTCTCATAGCGAATCTCTGAGGGACTAATCTTAAGTCCACCCTCCAACACATCATCCCACGTGTTCTGACCAATCGTTGACTGGTCTGAGTAAATGTCGTTCCAAGTGTACGTACCAACGGCATTCCATGTGAGAACCGAAATGGAAGCCCATGTTCCCGACTGACGCGACATATAGAAAACAACAGCATCAACGTAGTTATGAAGCGTCCCCAAGTCTGCATAATGCCTACGAATATCGGACTCGAAATATTCCCAATGCAGATAAATCTTTAGCTCGTGCCTAAGCCCTGCCGTAAGGTCGTAGAACCAACTGAACATCACATTTGCCGCGCCACGCTCGTAATACATCGTGAACGTGTCTACCAAATCGGAATCCACGTACAAATCTGCTACAACGTTACCGTCTCTGGTTATCTCGCAATTCGCTTCATAGATGAAAACGACACGTGAAGTATCGACAGTGGCAAAGTCGATTCTGGTAACCATTTCTGGCGTAGTGCCAATTGAGTACTCTTCTGTATTCTCGAAACCATAAACGTAAAACGTGCTGTTGTCATTCTGAACTGCCTCTAGCAACCACGCGATATTCTTATCGACTTTACTCTGAACACTAGCAAGACTTGGGTCTTGACCAACACACTCAAAAGCATACGAGCCACCAAATGTCCAGTCATACTTGAGCACGCAAGTAAGCTCTGACTCCTCGTTTCCGACTATGCCATCTTGCAACGTGATGCAGTCCATCAAGTCGTAAATAGGAGCTTGCAAAAGACTGAACTTGCATGGAGAGTAAACACCAGTTGCAAGGCTTTCGAGTATTGCCCTTCGCTGCCTCTCCTTTGTCTCATCCAAGCCATACTGAAGCAACGGATTCTGACCAAGGTTGTAAGTCAGACCATTGTCTGGAAGCACCGCATAGTAACTAGTCGTCTTCTGTTCGATATTCACCACTGACATACCAGTGTAATATGTCTGAAAGTCCGAAATCTTACCAGACCTAAGCCTACGATGGTCATCAAGCGTGTCAACTGACTCTACGTCATAAGCACGCAAGTAGAGCTTTCCATCACGGTCGACAAAAGCATTAGCAGCTGTCGTCTGTGCAATCCAACTCAAGAAGTCACGAAACGTCTTGATGTCATTGACTTCCTCGTACAAGTCAAAATTCTCCCTGCCATTAGGAAGTTCTTCAATCTCGGCTTTTGTCATTCCAAGAGTGACACCACAACGCTGACAGGAGTAATTCAAGAAGTCGTACACAAAGCCATTCGTACTTGTGATGCTGAACGTCTTATCAAACCTCGACATGTTGTCATATGCCGTGATTGAGATGCCATCTTCCGTCCATTCAGCTTTGTCAATTGTGAACACGCCAAGCGGAACATACTCGAACTCGTCACCTACTAGCACGCCATGCTGAGGAATTACTTGCAACCCCTTGTAAGCTTTTCGCTGGATGTTCAATCCAATGAACTTACAGTCAAGCTCGCCAACATACACCTGACCAATCTCGACTGAACTACTGCCGCAACATTGGTTGGAAATGGAGAAGCTGCCTTTGATTACATTCTCCATACCAAAGGCAACTCGTCCAACTGAACCCTTCAAATCTTCCACGAAAGAAACTGAGGAAATGGCTTGCATGTATTCCTCTGAGACATCATACATAGCTCAAATCCTCCAATCCGAAACTTACTTCCCAGATGCCCAAGTCATCAGTGTCTGCCTTCATGCTTTCCTTATACCCAGACACGTACATGTACTCAGACACCAGCCTGTCGCCATCACTGTTAGCTTCTGCTAACGGGTCAAAATACCTCACAAGTACAGAAGGTTCATTCCTAAAAGTATGAAGTTGCTGCAACATTGCCAAGTCACACCAGAACTTCACGCTAATCTTAGGAATTCCACTTCGATACACACTTCTTATGTAAGTGCCAGCTTCAGTCTCAGCCACATTGTCTGCGTCTTTCAAAGACATGTCATAACCACGATGCGGCTCTACTGGAAGCACGATGTTGTTGATGGAAAGATAGACTTTGTTTGACATCTTCTAACCCCACCTTCCACCATTCCTGAAATTGCTCTTCTCGTTTGCCCTTGCCACAACTGTGTCAATCTTCTCGCTGCCAATGTACACCGGAATGATAATGTCACCACCACCGACTGCAGCCATCTGATTACTACCACCAATAACAGAACTCAATGCATCTTGAATCATCTGCATCAAAGTGTCTGCACCTGCGACCACCTCACTGCCAGCCTCACCACCGCCAAGCATCTTACCGGAACTTGACATTCCGAAGATTGTAGGCGAGTTCAGCACCATGGCGTTCTCCATTGCCTTCTTGTACCAAGAAACACTGAAATGAGGAATGCTTGGCGGGTTGAGGCTGAAGTGTCCACTGATGCTAAAGTGCGGTAACTTGATGTGCGGAAGCTCCCAATGGATGCTCCTAAAGAAACCACTAATCGCATTCAAACCTGACTGAACTGCATTCTTTGCAGCGTCAATCTTGCTTTGGATTCCAGAACGTATGCCATCAAAGATGCTAATTGCCGTTGACTTGCAAGCATTGAAGATGCTGCTCGTCTGACTCTTGATGTTGTTCCAAGCGTTGCTGACATTCTGCTTGATGTTGTCTGCCTTCTGCTGCGCTGCACTTCTCAGGTTGTCCCAGACACCGCCCCAGAAGCTCTTGATGTTGTTCCATTGGCTGCTTGTGTTGGACTTAATGTTCTCCCAAGCGGTACCAACTTTTGACTTGATGTTGTCGGCTATCGTGCTAGCCTTGTCCTTGATGTTTCCCCACACACCTGACCAGAAAGAACTGATACCATTCCAGATATTGCTAGTTGTCGTGCTAATCCAATTCCATGCAGAACTGATGCCATTCTTGATTGTCTCGAGAATAGGACCTAGGAAACCCCAAATTGCATTCCAGACAGTCTGAATGATGTTATTGATTGTGTCCATAGCTGTCTGAATGAAGCCTTGAATGGCCGTCCAAGCAGCTTCAACGATACCCTTGCAATTCTCCCAGATGAACTGGAACGGCAACGTGATAATCGTGAAACCGATATTGAAAATCTCAGCAATCAATTGGAACGCGAAGCTGATGATATTGCAAATCGTGTCCCAAGCTGTCTGCACAATACCGGAAATTGTCTCCCAAGCACCAGTGAAAAAAGTGACAACACCTTCCCACAAGCCCGTGAAGAAATCAACTATGCCTTGCCAAAGACCAGTGAAGAACTCACCAATTCCCTGCCACATAGAATTCCAGTCAGTACCAAACCAACCAAGAATCGTGTTAGCAATGCCAATGAGCATCTCTCCAATGGCTTGGAATGTACCGACAATAGCATTCCAAATGCCACCGAATATCTCCTGCACACCGGTCCAGCAACGCTCCCAGTCACCAGTAAACAAGCCAATAAACACGTCAAGAATACCAGAAATAACATCTAGCAAACCACCAAGAACTGCACCAATAGTCTCAAAGACACCGATGAACACTGGAGCAAGCAACTGACAGAAGCCGTCCCACAACGGTCCAATAAAACCAATGAACTGCTCGAACAAACCGCCGAGTCCACCAAGCAGTTCACCAATACGACTGAACACGCCTTGGAACTTCTCAACAATCGCATTCCAAATCTCGGTGACTTTGTTCCTGAACTCCTCATTGGTATTCCACAGATGCATGAAAGCTGCAACAAGCACACCAATGATGGCAATCACGATACCAATAGGACCTGTAAGCACAGTCAAAGCACCTTCAAGTCCAGGGAATGCTGCAGTAAGACTTGCTACGACACCTTCTCCTTCACCAATCAACGAGAACATAGCACCCATGTTGCCCATGAAGCCAGTGATAGCACCCTTCACAGTCCCTAGGATGCCAGTGATGCCACCCATTGACGTGAACGACTTCATCAAGCCACCAATGATGCCCTCACCTGCTTTCAGAGCACCAATAGCTGTAGACACAGACTGCCATGCGGTGATTAGCTTGCCTGCAATAAGAAGCACAGGACCAATTGCTGCAACGATGCCTGCAAAAGCCAGAATGGCTGCCTGAATTGGCTGCGGCAAGTTGGTAAACGCGTCAACGACCTTCGTAAGCCACTCAATAAGCCCCTTCAAAGGAGGAAGCAGAACATCACCAAGCTTGATTGCTAGTGACTCGAGAGCACCACCGAGCTGCTCCAATTTCGACATCAAGTTATCTTGCATTGTCTCAGCTGTCTGCTTCGCGACACCGTCACACTCAGCCATCGTCTTCGTAAGCTCGTCGTACTCCTCTGGAGCCATGTCGACAACAGCCAACATGCCCGCAATGCCAGTCTTACCAGCAATCGCCTCGGCTGCTGCTGCCTTCTCCTCGTCGGTAAGACCAGCCATTGACTTCTGCATGATGTTCACAATCTCGTCAAAAGACTTGAAAGTGCCGTCTGCATTAGTCACCTCAATGCCGAGCTTCTGCATCCACATTGCAGCTTCGTCTGTCGGGTTAGCGAGGTTCAGCATCATAGTGCGAAGTGAAGTGCCAGCTTGCGAGCCCTTGATGCCTGCATTTGACATTGCAAGAAGCGCAGTAGAGCAATCCTCAATCGAGAAGCCCATCGACTTTGCGACAGGCGCGACATACTTGAAAGACTCGCCCATGTCAACAATGTCAATGGTGCCTGCATTAGCTGCTTGTGCAAGCAAGTCAGCAACATGTGTCGCGTCTTTTGCTTCTAGACCAAAGCCAGAAATAGCATCTGCAACAATCGTAGAAACAGAAGCAAGACCCTCACCAGAAGCTGCAGCTGCATTCAAGACACCTTCCATGCCATCCATGATTTGCTGTGAGCTCCAGCCAGCCTTGCCCATCTCAGTCATTGCATTGGCAACTTCTACTGCACTATAAGCAGTTGAACCACCAAGGTCAATAGCTTGCTGACGAAGCGCATCAAAGTCTTTGCCAGTAGTACCTGTAATAGCACGTACTTCCGCCATTGACTGGTCAAACTCACCAGCTGTCTTCACCACTGCAGTGCCAGCACCGACAATAGGTAGCGTCAAGTAAGTAGTAAGCTTGCCACCAGTTGTAGAAAGCTTTTCACCAACTGCATTCCAGTCAGTCTGAGTCTTCTTAGAAGCGTCCGCTGACACACCTGCTACATCATCAAGCTCGTCACCAACACCAGCTGCAGCACCAGTAACACCATTGATAGACTTTGTGGCTCCGTTAGAAGCCCTAGACATTGCAGAATCAAACTTAGAGGTGTCAAGTGTAAGATGCGCTTGAATCTCTCCACCATTGGCAGCCAACGAAATCACCTCCTACTGATACTTAGAATATAGCTCGTGAAAGCTGCTCACCTTCCTTCTGAACACTGGCATCTCGCCTGAATCTTTCGTGCCATCACCACGAATCTTTGTCAATATGAAAGAACAAGCTTCATTGAAGCAAAAGGCTGTGTACTCGTCCATCTCGCCGATTATCTCTGACGGCTTGCAGTCAAACGAGAGCGACATCGAGATGACATTGACTATCCTCTCACTCGTTACGAAACTGCTTGAGTCCCTCGACTCCAGTCTGAGTGTACGAGAAGATAGCTAGAATCTGGTCGTCAGAAAGCTCCAAACCAGCTTCCTTCACCTGGCGGTATGTCGGCTCCATCATTGCAGCTTCGACAACACAGATGCAGATGTCATACATGTCACCAAGCATGTTGGTGTTCGCATTGCCGGAAGACATCGCAGAAGCGCCACCATTGAAAAGCTTCTGTGCTTCACCAAGCAACGAGTTAGGAATCTTGCCGGTCTTTGCAAGCGCCATCATAGACGGACGACGAAGGCGAGCTACAAAAGGCTGCCCCTCTGCAAAATCAGGAAGCTGCACGACTTCTCCACCTGCATACACCTTCAACTGCTCAAGACTTGTTACTTCCATGACAATATCACTTGTCCTTTCGACTTCTAATTTACTCGTATATTAAACAAGAAAGCATCTGAAGCCCTGTGACAATCAAAATGGGTATCTACACATCTATCATGACACAAGGCTTCAGATGTCATCTGGGTGCCTCAGACACTAGTCAGTGTCAACCTCATAGTACGTGTCAGCGGTGACTGACTGACCAGAAGTCACGGACGCCACCGTGTACTTATACGGGCTGGAGTAAGTACCGGAGCCAGTACGGGTATAGTAAGTCTTAGACTCCTGGAACGTGGCATCTTGTGTGAGCACGTAGTTCACCGAAGTCTCGTTCCACACAGGCAGAGACGCGACATACGTGAGGTCATACGGTGCCTCACCATTGTGAGGAGCAGAATCAATCACATACTCAGGAGCACGGAAAGCATTGTCCTCAGAGTTGAGAGCAACAGGCTGACCAGTACAGTTGGGATATGCAATCTTCTCGTACTGAATGATGGTGCCAGCCGCATCATACTGCGGAGTGTACACGTTCAGAGTAAACTCAGTTGGCACGTAGTCAGAGCCAGCAACAGGCGGAGTGTAGCCAGTGACATTGCCAGACCCGTCAGTGTGGACAGTGCCACCCTGAAGAATCTCGACAAGGTCTGCATTGAACACGTTGTCATGCAGTGTAATCTGGTTGCCAACGATTACCTTGCTCTGCTTCTTCTGCGCGATGAGCTTCCCCTTGATGACAAGGCGAACTGCATCTTGGTCTTCAGTCTGGACTTCAACCTCAATCTGATTAGAGGTAGTGAAACCAAACTCGTCATCAGCCGTCTCGATAGTCACTAGCGCGACATCAATAGTCGCGACTTCCGAAGAACTCTTACGAACTGCCATTTGAATCACCTTCCTAAAGCTTCTTGAAGTTCGAATACATCACAGAGACCATATAGCCTTTGACTTCATCATCAAAGTAAGCTTCAGTCTGTTGACCATATGGCTTGAACAACGGGTAGATGTCTTTCATGTCTTCCATCAGCCCGTTCAAAGTTGCTTCTACTGCAGAGTACTTGTTCTTCGGAACATAAATCAAAATGTCATACAAGTCTTCATTTGACGAGAACATCAAAGACTTAGAGCTTGTAGACTTCTTAATTACAACGTAAATCGAAACACACTCACCCTTATGCTGTCCAGGCGAGTACACGTCATAGCCTTTTCCCTTCAGGAAACTATAAAGGTCTTGCCACCGAGTCTCCTGATACTTGAAAGTAGAAGTGTCAATGCTCACGACAACACCTTCTTAATCAACTTCTTAAAGTCTTCTATGACTTCTTTGCCTTTCGTGTTCAACGTAGGCTGAAGTATCGCATACTTCTTGCCATGTGCAAGCTCAAGCCAAATGCCATAGTAGACACCATGTGACAATGTTATCCTGACTTCATGAGCTGAAGGCTTAGAGACAACTGCATTCAATTGCCGCTTCGCCTCTCCAGTCCTGTCAGTCCATGGCCTGTTAGCTTGCATGTAAACTCTTAGCTCTCCAGCATCTGTCTTTGCAACCATTGCTACAGCTGCATCAACTCTGTCATTAAGACCTTTCATCTTACTTTCAAAGTCACTGAAGTCAAATGTCAACTTAGAGCTGGACATCACCATCATCTACTTCCCTGAGAGACACATCTGCTATGATTCCCCAGTTCTGAATGTCATTCACCTCGACAACTTCATACGTGTTGTCTGAGTTAGAAGACAATGAGATGATGTCATTGACTTCCAAGTCTAGCCCGACTACTGAGTCCATCAAGCAAAGCAAAGCTGGAGTGCCAACCGCTTTGTTGACAGTACTGCGATGCATTGAAGCATCAGAAGTGTTACTAGAGACATATACCTTCTCAGTGTGATACAGACAAGGAAACGTCCCAATGATTAGCGGAATGTCGCCAGGCTCGCCAAACTCGTTCTTCACAGCCCGACTAACCGTGGCGACTATCCCGTTCCTTCGAAGCTCCCTTGCTAGCTTGTAAGCTTCAAACTTCGTGTTAACTGCCACTTAGCACCCCCGAATTGAACTGGCGATACCTAGAAGCAAGACGTCTAAAGTAAGCTGAGGTATCTGCTGTACTCAGACCGGAAACTGAGATGGTAGAGTCCTCAGCTTTTATCAGAAGCATCTCGTGAATAGTGGCATCAAGATTCTTGCCGTTCTTGTTGTAGTAGTAAACATAGTCGTCGTCATCAGTGAAGAACGGACAGTCATTCTCACGAAGCTCACGTTTCAAAGCTGCAAGTGCTTCATATGAAATGGCATTAGGAAGGTCTTTGCCGACAACCGACAAATCATCCCATGCGTTTTGAGTGTCATCAGTCACAACAGCCATTGCAAAGACCTCCTATCCTATTCCCACTCGTCGTCTGTGTCTTCAGCCAAGAACTCCTTGATGATAGCCTTGGCTTCATTGATGTTCTTAGTACCAGTGATGTCAATATGCTTGGCTTCTGCAAAAGAAATAACCTCTTGCTTCTTCCACTGCCCAAGCGGCTTCTCAAGAAGACCAGCAAACTCGTCTTCCTCTAGCTCCTTGACCTCAACAACTGCAGGCGAAGCAATTACAGCCTCCTGAACAGGAAAGAACCCCTGATGCTCGTAAACCTTACGAGCACCAGAGGGAACCTTGATGACATCGCCAGTGGAATTCACAAGCTCAATCATCTATACCACATCCTAGACCGGATTGGTGTCAATGATACCAACCTGGTCAGCAGCCTCAAACGAAGGCAGACAAATCTGAGACACAATAGTCTCGACATTCACCGGGTCGGTCTTCTGAGAAGTGAGCACCGCAACGCCAGTGTCTGTGATGGCAACATTGGCTGCATTGCCAGACAGAAGGTCAGACTCTGCAGGAGTGGTGCCAAACCAAGTCTGACCAAGGTCACCATCGGGGAACACCACAAAGGTGTTGTCAGGCATGAACGGCTGAGTAGCACCAGACTCGTCAACATAGCGCTTGTTGTTTACGAGCACCTGCAGACCATTGAACTCCTGAGCAATGAAGTCACGAAGCTGCGCATCGGACACGACACCAGCACCGTTGGTCAGCACGTAGATGGAAGACTTAATCTTCGCATTGTTACGAAGCTGACGCCAGACCTTGCCATTGCACATGGCACGGACAATCTCAGCACCAGTGGCGTCCTGAATGGTCTCGATGAGCTGACGAATGTCTTCAATCGGGTCAGAGGTGGAGAGGCTAGACCATGCAGTAGCAGCGTCAACCTTGTTAGCATCAGGAATGCCATAGTCAAACGAGAACGACTGGCCATTGGCTGCCATGGAGATAACACCAGTGGTGAGAGCCATCATGCGCATGCGCTCGCGGGCTGCGGCGGCACCACGAAGCAGACGAAGCTCGTCGTCAAACACACGATTCATGATGGAGTCAATGTAAGCCTGGTTGCCAGACTCTAGAACAATATTGAGCTCCTGGCGCAGCTCCTCGTCAATGTACGTCGACTCCTTGAAGTAAGGCATCTCCGCAGACAGACGGTCAAAACCGATACGAGGACGAGGAATCGCAGCAGCATCAAAAGCAGACGTCTTAAGAACGACAGGAAGACCACGCGAGCCCTTAATCCAACGAAGATTCAGACCCTGCTTCTTGTTGTCAGGGAACAGCTCCTCTGCAGGATACGGAGCTTCATCCTGGACGAGCTCCTCCCAGTAAGCTGCAAGCTCAGGAGCCTGCATAAGGTCAAAGATAGTCATTTCACATACCTCCTAAACTTTACAACTAAGCCTTGATGAACGAAACAGCACCGATGGTGTTGACACCAAGAGCAACCTTAGCCTTGGTAGCAGCAGAGAGACGGTTGTAGTTGACAAAGCCAAACAGAAGCGCCGTACCATTAGCTGCGCCACCAGTGACATCAACATCATGCAGAAGCACCGCATTGCCAGTAGTACCAGCATCAGGAGTGGTGACCTTCGTGACAGAACCGATAGCACCAGTCGAAGAAGTCTTCGACACAGTGGGACCAGAGGTGTCAGAAACATCAACAGTCTTCTGAGTGAAACCAAGCTTGTCAGTAGCACCGTCGACTGCAGCAACATCGTAGTCGTCAGTGGTAACCATCTTCAGAAGCGAAGTTACCTGAGCAGCTGCATTAGCACCAGCAAACTTCTTAGCCGAGACATCCTCGGTAGCAGCGCAGGTGTAGTCAACACCGTCAATGGTGAGCTTCTCGTCGGCTGCAAAAGCAGTCGTAATCTGAAGCGTAAACACACCGAGAGTAGGACCAACAGGCGCAGACACTGCGGTGCCAGGATTGGCAAAGTCAATCACGACAGGAGTACCAGCTTCGGCAATCTTCTTGCCGTTGATAGTCTCATAGATGGTGTTTGGGACAATGCAACCAACCGAAGCCTGCATCTCGACGTTTGCGAGAATCTGAATCGGAGCAGTCGCCGTCTCCTTCTTGATACCAGAACGATTAAGCATCTTCAAACCTCCAAACAATTAGTTCCAATATGAGCTCTTACGAGCCGTGCTCTTCTTTCTAGAAGCTGCAAGTCGCTTGCCAAGACCAGCTTGCTTGTTGTCGGTCTGCTTCTTGCCACCAGACGGAGGAGTAGAACCAGTACCGTTGAACTGCTTCTTCTTGCCATCATCAGACTCGTCTTCTTTCTCCTCGTCCTTCTTAGAACCGGAGTCGTCAGAGCCATCAGAGTCAGAAGCAAACCACTCAGGATACTTCTGCTTGTACTCAGACATCGCCTCCTCAATGGAGGAGTCGTTGCGAGAAGCCTTTGCCATCGCCAGAGCCACTGCATCATCTGCATACTGTGGCTTCACGCCAGCCTTCATGACTTCTACCAGAGCATTCGCAGTAGCAAGCTGCTGAAGAACTTCATTGTTCTTATCTTCATCGGACTTCTGAGAAGCAACAAAAGACTTCACTGACTCCATCAGAGCCTTGTTAGACGGGTCAATGCCAAGTGCACGAAGAGCTGCATTCTTTCCCTGGTGCTTCTCATTGCTCATCATCTTGTTGACCTGAGCTTGCGTGAAAGTCTTCTCATTGCTTCCACCATTTCCGGAAGTACCACCTGCTTGACCACCAGAGGAGTTATTGCTGCCAGAATCATCATTCTGCCCAGAACCTGAGTTAACTCCCTGGTTCTGCTCGTCCTCTTTCTCGTCAATCTCGTCGCGCTTGTCTTCATTTCCCATTTCCTTCTCCTTTACTCGTCATTCCGCTCTTGAAACGGTACAAAAGTCAAATCCTTGTCATTAGACGCCAAGGTGAACGTCCCATTGTACTTCATCGACAACTCTGAAGAATGCCTGTTGAAACGCTTGGCTAGCTTGTCAATACGCTTTGACATCGCAAATGCGAAATCTACGTTCTTTGCTTTGTAAGCCTTGTCCAACCTTGCATTCAAAACTTCTCGCTTCTTCAAAAGCTTCTTGAGCCTTGCATCAAACAAGTTCACCACGTAAACTTTACCACATCGTGGACACATGAAGAACCTTACTGACAGCTCGTCTTTCTCGTCTGCATTCTCGACTTCTGCTTCAAGTATACCATCAGACTGAAGAAGCCACTCTTGACCACACTCATCACACCTGCAATGGATGCCCTTGTTAGTCTGCTCAGGAGATACGTTTGACAATACAATCATCCTCCTCTACAAACTCGATGATGTAGTCCAAGCCACTATCTGGGTCAAAATAATGCTTGCCTTCTACTTTCCCTCTAGCAGCCTTCCTTGCTAGGTCAAGGTACCTTTGCAACTTCTGCACTCTGGATAGTTGTTTGTGTTTCATAGCTTCTACAAGCTTATTCAAGTACTTCTCTGACACCTCGGAGTCAACTTGCACTAGATGACGCCTTCCGCATTCTGGACAGTCAAAGAAACTGAACTTGAACAACTCGTCTTCTACTTGGACCCACTTTGACACATATTGCGAAGACGTGCTACCATCAACTGAAACTTCAATCTCTGACTGACAGTCAACACACTTCGCAATGATTGACGGCTTTGGGTTCTTCTTCCTAACCGTCGACTTAAATTGTGTCATATGGCTTATGCCACTTGACTTCATACGTTCTCCTTATAGAATTATATATTACCATATACTAGGATACATGTAAACCATCAATTTGAAATTCATTGACAAAGTTTCACCTCTGCTCGCATCACCGCGAAGTCAATGAACTTCCCGAGTTGGGGCAGCAGCTTCTTGTCAAGAGCTGCTATGTGGATGTGAGGTATGCATCGCAAGCCAAACCTGGCACCTGCAAGCGAACCAGCTATCGCTGCTATCGTGTCTGCATCACCGCCATCATTGACAGCACCAATGACACAGGAGTCAAAGTCTTCCTTGTCAGCCCACCACAGCGCGTTGTTGAACGTGTTGCCAATGTGACCACTTGGTGAGAGGCACTCAGAGGACATCTGAGGTCCTAAAATGTCCGAGATGGTATTGGTACCCATATAGTCAGAGATAAGGCTCCAGAGGACCTCAGAATACTTCTGGACTATACCTCTGACATGGTTATTGGGATGCGTAAGGTCTGACTGTATGACATTGAGGCTGTGCTCGCCTATCAGGGCACATGGCATCGCTCGCATCAATGAGCCATTGCCAAGAGCTTTGGCGTCATCTGGTAGCCATCCTTTGTTCTTGTAGAAGTAGTAGATAGCCTTGCGGCACTGGTTGCCTATGTCTTTTGGACCAGACAAATACCACAAGATGAACTCGTCAGCACACAAGTACTTGAAGTCATCACGCTCAGACTCTTCGGTAAAGTAGAACTCATCATTCAAAGCCATGAGAGCACGCATCACACACATTGACATCTGAGTGTCATCTGTTACTTCACCTCGCTTCCAGTTATACGCACCTCCTCCGACTATCTCGGTGACACCTTCAGGAAAGAAGCTCTTGACTTGCTCCTTTGACATGAACTCAGTCGTGCAGCCCATAGCATCACCAATTGCAAAGCCATACACTGCACCAGCTATCTTATTCTTTAGAAGACTTCTCTGCCTTGGAGTCAGCACCTTCAATCCTTTCTACGGAAGCATTGCATACACAGATGCGAACATCAACAGAATTGGAAACATCAGAAGAAACAGAGCTAACCAAATCACCAACTTGTCGTACTTGCCCATCAACGACCACCTCTCCAGTGACTATGCCTACTAGCAACTTTTGCCATTCACTACCTGACTTAGGAAACTTGTCCATGATACTTTCCTTCTAGAAAGAAACTGGCTTCCGAAGAAGCCAGCTCTTACTAACTTTTGATTGATACTAGCACCAAGAGCAATACTTCTCGAACACGTCCGGGTTGACCCAAATCTCATCATCGTAAGTATTGATGTCAATCAGACCCTTCTTTTCGAGGTCCGTCATATAAGCTCCGGCTGCCTTCTTGTTCGGAAGGTCCAAAGCTTCCATAAGAGCTTCTACTACATCACTGGGTCGATTGAAGCCGTATCCATCAAGTTCGTCACAATCGTCACAGATAGTACGAATCGCGATGGTCTCGTTCCAGTTAAGCTTTACCTCTGCCATGATAGCCACCTTTCCAGGTACTGGGAAGCCGGATTGCTTCCTCTGGATTACATTGTATCACAGAATTCAGCAATCCGGCTTGACAACTTCAAAATATTTTAGAAGTTTTCTGGCACCACGACAATGTCTTGCAAATCTTCAAAGTTGAATGGATAGATTCCATATTGACCTGGATAAGCCCTTCCGTCTTCTATCCAACTCTTGTTAGTAGCATCTGTGCCAAGTCCTGAATCTCCTTCTTGAGACCACTCGAACACCTCTTCAATCTGACCTTTACCAGCTTTAGCACGCATTATCGCCTGCTCTGGTGTCTCATTGTCTTCAAGCCAAGTAACAGTGTCACCCTTCTTGATATCACGACCAAGCACGTCTTTGTACTCTCGAATGTAGTCCGTCATCTGACTGCTTCCTTTCTAAGAACTCTTTTCCACTTCTTTCGAGACACATCCACCACCAGTCAAAATCCACGGTGGCTTCAGACTTGGATACACATCACATGCTGATACGTCGTTCCCTTTGAACATGCAATCTCTGCATACCAAGTCTTCGTCCGAGACTCTGCCGTCATATCTCATGACAACTTCATCTCCCTCCTTGAAGGCCATTCTTCTCACCTCCTATTCACTTGTCAAAGTACTACTGCGAAGCCATTCTATCACACTATCGCTGTCATGTAAACATCTGTTGACCAACGTCCTGGCACAATGTTCGTAACGATGAAGCTTTGCCCCTTGTCAAACAAGAACTCCTTCTCTGTACTATGAAGCGAGATGCTTTCGATGTATGCACCATGAACACCTGCTGGTGCTGTGATATGCATATGCACCTCTCCTCCAAACTCTCCACCAAAAGGTGAAGTACTGAAGAAGCCCTCATCTGTCATCTTCACACCGACAAAGCTTTTCGGGTCATCAAGCACTTCTTGCCAGTTGCTAGCACCCATCATAGAAGCTGTAGAGCGAGAGCCAGTACCTCTAACTAAGTAAAGCTCCTGAGTTGTAGACGTACCAGACAAAGCAGAATGCGCATTGTCAATCGCCGTCTGAAGGTCAGGTGAAATACTGCCACTTCGACCTCTCAAGTAGTTGTTCATCTTTCGATAACTGCCACCAGAGTAAGTGGTAACGCCATCTTTCTCTGCACTGCTAAGAGTCGCAACCCATTCTCTGCCTTGCTTCCTCACTGTACGAAGATGCCTTTGCTGCTCCTGATACAACTTGTCAAAGCCATCAGGAGTACTTGTGATACCATGCCGCTTCGCATATTGCTTAGCTTCTTGTACTGCTTTCTTCTTCGCCGCATCAAGAGCAACTTGCTTTGCCAAATCCTTCTCATACGCTGCGGCACCATGATACTTGAAGAAGTCATCCATTGTCTGCGTGAAAGCTTTCGGTGCAGTTCCGTTCATGTAAGCCTTCCACACATCAATGTTGTATTGATAACCACCTGAAACCTTCTCATCATGAATCAAAGCTTTGAAGTCTTCGGCTGCATCCATACCAAACTTCTTGTACACATCGTTGTACAAAGGTGAAGTCGTAGAATAGTTGTCACCAATGAACTTCTTCGCTATGTCATGACCAGTGTAAGATGGCTTCGGAACAACTTTCTTTCCTGCGTCGTCATATGCTGAGCTTATGAACTTCTTGAAGAACATTGCTGGGTCTTCACCACTTGCTGCTACCATCTTGTCATAAGCAGACTTGCCAGCATCGTCAAGCTTGTTATACCACGACTTGTAGTACTTCATGTCCGTTGGACCGTACTTATCCAAGAACTGCTTCGTCGTCATTGGCTTTCCCTCATAGCCAACACCTTTAGCAAACTTGTCAATGTCTGGATAGTCTCCATCTTCTCCATTGACCCAGTCTGCTAGCTTCTGCAACATCTCATCTTTATCCATTGTCACAGGAACCATGATGCACATGCCGTTCGGATGGTCTAATGGAAGCTTGTCCTTCTCATACTCGGTGCCATCACGGTCAAGACATAGTGGACATGCACGAGAACCATTTGCTTGCCACATGAAACGAAGGATGAATGGATTGTCCTTTGAAGTCTCCACTATACTTTGCTGATATGTATGCTGATTCAAAGTGCGCACAAGCCGTTGCGCATTGTAGTCAACTGCATGCTTGTAGATACGCATCGTATATGGCTTGCCGTCTGGTCCAATCACAGTAGGTCCGGTCCATGGCAAAGCTCTGTTCGGATTCACATAAGCTTCAAGACGCTTAGCTGTCTCATACACTCCCTCTTGCTTTGCACGCCCCTCTGCCACAATGGTGTAGATATCACGCAACGTCTTCTCGTTGTCACCCCAGATTGACTTGCTGAGAGACCAACCAGACTCGTACACCTGACCAGTCGCCAAGCTGCGAACTACAGAATCAGGAACATAGCTGAATGCTTGTGACATCTGTCCCTTGTCAAAACCAAGTGAAGCCGCCCAGTCAACTGCGTCTTTCACGACTGCATCTGACACAGTCAGCATCCCACCCTTTGCAATGCCGTAGACTTCATTAGACACCTGCTTTGAAGTCTCCACCATCTGTGCTTGAAGCTGCTTGTAGTACTGCTCTGACAGAACAGAAGAAGCTGTCTCCTTGTGGTGATAGTAAGATGCAAGGTCGCCAACTTCATCTGCCCAATCCAAATACAGACCAGAAATCTTCTTCAATTCCTCATCGGTTACTTGCTCCTTCACACCTTGCGAATAGGCAAACATTGTCAAGTTCTGTGGCATACCTCACACCTCCTCTGAATGAACCAGAGGTCATCTGAGGTCCTCTAATCTCCAGGATGAGTTACCACACATCAAGGAAAACTTAAGGGCTTCAGATGACCTCTCACAGCTTAGCCTTTAGCATCAAACAACCCACATGGATTGAACTCATTGCATCCGCCTCGCACCAAGCACTTTGGCTTCAACAACTCCTCGAACTCCGGACAGACTTCAATAACTTTCTTTGCTATCTCCTTCGCCACCATGCGAGTAGGAGCATAAGCTTGCTTGCACATACGCATCTGACATATCTGCATCAACTCAGCTGCATTGACATCCATTATGTGTGACACCACTGCTGACTGAGAAGCTTGTTCCCTATCGTAGTCGCTTTGCCTGTCATTGCGCTGCGACTGCACGTAATGCTCGACTCCAAACTTATGGCGAACAAAGTGAACAGAAACGAAATAAGGAATCTCGAGCTTGATGGTGAACATCAAAGTACGAATAGGAGAATGACCGGCCCTCAATATGCGAATCTTCCAAAGCTCGTCAATGTCCTTGTCCCCGAGATACTTCTTGCCAACCGTGTTCAAAGCCAGCATCTTGCAACGCTGCCAGTCTGCTTCTTCTGGATGCCTCAGTATCTCGACTTTCATTCTTCAACCACCAGCTCGTTCTCGTCGATGAACTCATCACTCTCGTCTTCTACTTCTGGATAGGGAACACCAGAAGCAACACCAGAGAAGCTAGTGTCCTCAAGTATCTGACGTTCAAGTGCAATTTGCTCGAGCTCAGCCTGCACCTCATCATCAGTAAGGCCGTGCCACTTCTTCATGTATGTCTTACGAGACATCAAGTTAGACTCAACTTCAGCCATGTCATTTGCCTTGTCTTCAGTCTCATCTTCTGGCAACGGATTGTTCTGTTCGACATGCACCTCATATGAAATGCTAGGCAATGGCTGAGCAAGATACTCATCAACACATGTCGGAAACAAGATTGCACCGTCAACAATGATACGAATCATGTCTCGAATCTTTGGTCCCCATGTTGTCATCTTCTCCTTGCAGCGAACAATGAGCGGCCAATAGATTGCCTTCAATGCCTTGCCTGTCGTGATAGCACCTTGCATACTCTCTAGCGTCACGTTGGGCATGTCAACATCTTCATATGCATTAGCTTTGACACGGTCAAGACTGGTGCTAAGCGCATTCGAGTAGTTCATGTTAGACTCGAGGATGCCGACTGCTGCATGCGACTTCTCAAGGTTCTGGTCTGAGCCAAGGTCCCAGTGACTACCAGGACTTGAGCTAAGTCCCTTAGTAGAAGCCGATTCCATGTCAAGAGTCCAGATGATAGGATTCATTGACTTCCTCTGAGCATCTATGTCGGCATTAGACAGCTTACTAAACCAGCCCTCATAGTCGTCCAAGATGTTGACTTCTGACTCACCCTTGTAGTCACCAGTAAGACCATCATTGACAATGACTACTGCAGGGATACGGTCCATCTGAATAGCAACACGTGGAGTCACATCTTCAAGAAGCCTGCCTGCACCATCATACAAAGCTTCTTCGAGATAGACGACATCATCAACTACTTCAAACTTCTTCTTAAAGATGCGCTTGCTAGACATCCTCATACTGTCATGCACAACGATGAAAGCAACAAACTTCGTAAGCACATTCTGATTGCCAATACGAGTCTCGTACAAGAACTGCGTAGACGGAAGAAACGTAATCACACAGCCATCAACTTCATTGAAGTTAACCATTGCTGCCACACGCTTGCCAACGAAGCAATCCTTCGCAGCCTTAAGCAACTGCTGCTCAAAGTTGTTAGCATCAAGCACATTGTCTACAAGCACCTGAATGTCATCTATCTGTTGCATAAGCTCATCAGACGGAGTGCCAACAATACCACTTGGCTGAATCTCAATGTCAGGAGCTTCTGCAAACAAGAAGCGTGCTTCCTTGTTGATAAGCGAATAAGTCATACGATAGTTGAGCTTCGCCGGAATGTAGTCACCATTGGTGCCTTCGCTCGTGAAGTCTACGCCATCGTAATACTCCTTGTAATACTTCACAATCTCGGCTAGCTCAGTAAGCACGTCATGCGTGTTCTCGTCATCAGACTCTGCATTGATAAGGGAATACGGAATGCGATTGAAAGCAGTAAGCACCTCGCCACTGTTCTCCGCAGACAGCACCTTATACTCGTCCGATGCCCTTCTATTAGCCATTTACTTCTACCTCCAATCGCATTCCATCAAACTAGAACAGCTTGTCAAACGTCTCGAGACCAACAAAACCATCAACTGCAAGACCATGGTCATTCTGGAAGCCATTCACTGCAGCTTCGGTAGCAGGACCAAAGTCTCCATCGATACCAGCATCACCGACAGAATAGCCATGACACAGCAAAGCAATCTGAGCTGCCTTCACCATGTAAGTCTTGGAGTCACCGTAGCGAACGCCACCAAGGTTGTTCCAAGCCGCATGAGTCAGAGAGCCATTGCTGCCATCGACTTCAAGACTAGCACCATAGCAGTTCATGTTATACTGAACATACTCGACCCTAGCACGAAGCGTATCAGGACCATCATAACCATCTACACCAGAGCTACCGATGTCATAGCCCCAACGCTGCAGATAACGCTGGCCTTCCTTCACATTACTATCACCATCATCACTATCAGAACCACCGCCACCAAACGAAGAGCCGTCATAATAAGGACGAATAACGCAACAGATATTGTCCCAGTAACGGTCACGGCGAGCAACAGCGCCATTGTTTGTGTTTCCCTCAATGCACTGCACATACGAGCCATAGTTGACTTCGACAAAACCAACATGGTCTGCCTCTCCATCAAAGTCCCACTCAAACAGAATCACATCTCCAGGCTGAGCATCATACTTGTTTACCGCCCTTCCTGCATTACATCCAGCAGTGACAATCCAAGGACAGTAAGCACCAGGAAAGCCTGCACACTCAACACCAGCATGAGCTAGCACCCATGAGACAAACATAGCACAGAAAGGAACACCAGACTCGCCATAGTAGCTACCATGGTCTTGTGCATACCATCTGCCATACTTAGTACCAGGCTGAGGGTCATCCCACCTGCTATAACCAAGCTCGTTACGTGCAATGCTTAGCACATCATCTACACTAGCCATTGTCTAACATCTCCTCTCCATGCTCCATAGAACGAACCATCTGGGGATTGACATCCGCTGGCCCGTTACCATCAGTCTTGCCCTTAGCCTTAGCCGCCATGAGCAGCTCGTACTCCACCAGATTGTCTGACTTCATCTCAAGGTCATCAACAACTTCTGCCATCAATAATCAACTCCCTTTGTTGGAACTTCCATTATAGTCACTGACTGCTTTCCCATCTCGTTGTAGATACGTTCCATCTGCTCGTAGCTGTAATACGTTACACCTTTGACAAGAGGGTCAACGACTTTCACCTTGTCTTCTTGTATGTCAAACCCAAGAACTACCATAGCATGGCAATTATGAGCTATCTTGTAGCCATTTCCAAGCTCAGAGTCTTCACTGTACCACACCGGGTCTTCTAGTCCCTCCGTCACATACACATACGAAGGAATTACAATATCTGCAAAGTCAGTACCTGTCGTGTCTTCTGCCACATAGCCTTCTGGCAACAGCTTCTCGATTGTAGCTTCAACACATGGTGCCCAACAGGTGTAGCCCTTCTTAGAATACGGGTCACCAAGGAAGCAATTGACAAAGTCCCAACTTGACTTAGGCATCACGTCAGCTACTTCTGTCTTGGTCACATACTTGCCAGTGACTTTACGAATCAACGTACTAGCTGCTGTTGCTTCACTACCAGAAGAAAGCTCTGGCAGCTGCATGTCCTGCTTTGCATCATACTGCCACTCATAGTCAATGTCATCAATAGTAACTGCACCTACTGAAACGACTGCATTGCTTTCATTTTGCTTAGCTTCTGTATCTTGCTTCGCAAACTCATCAGCCTGCACTCCAATTACTGCAATGCAGAATATCAGAAACAAAATGACTCCGACAATAACAGTCAAAATCATTGTTCCTATTCCCACAGCTTCGTCTCTCTCGTCTTGGTGATAGTAGCCCACTTCTTCCTCCTAAGACTTAAGCTCCGGAAGACCTGCAACAGAAGTAAGCAATGAAACGATACCAGCAAGTGCAGCACCAGAAGCAACGCCTACCCAGTCAACTTCCGTAACACCAATAGCATTGGTGCCAATGATAGCAACTGCAGTCTGAGCTACCGTCTTGATAGCACGAACACCAGCTGCCTTCCACCACTCAACATTAGCAATGGAGTTATCAACCATGTCAGCCATGATACAATCCTTCCTTCGTCTAAAGCAACCAGAAGCCCTCTGGTCCTTTCAAGTCAACAAGATAGGTATCAACCAAACTATATTTGCTTCCCCCACTGAAGCCATCCTCCTTGACCGTCAACACCGCCTTGTTTAGACCAGAACACCTTGTCTTTAACGTCGGCTACTGTCACAGTATCTAAACCATACCAGATAGCACTGAAGCTATGAGGGTCGATGTTGAACTGGTCGTATATCACATCACCATTCGGCTTCTTAGCATATGTCAAATCATACAACTCCCTGATTACATTGACACAGCTAGGATGGCACAGTATCTTCTTGAAGCGCTTTATCTTTCTTGTATTACTTAGTCTGCTTCCAGCAAACTTGTTCCTACATGCTCTGATACGGAATCCATTCTGTCTGTAATACTGGATTGCTTTTGGGTCTTCATTGTCAGCTACTATCACCTTGCCATAGCCTTGCATTGCTAGGCTGTCTACATGGTCCTTCAACCGCTGCATCTCAGGCAACTGTGCAAATTTGTCATCTGTGATATGGTTACGGTAAATCTCATCCCATATGTACAAGATGCCGTTCTCCAAGTCTACTGACATGCTTATTACTGCATTGAAGCTTTCTTCAAAGCCAAAGTCAAAGCCAAAGAACTGATTCTCTGGACCAAGTCGTTCTATGTTCTCCCAGAAACGTTCTTCAAACACTCCACGCTTGCACACTCTGAACTGAGGAAGAACACGAAGTCCCTGAACTCCAAACTGCCCCCACCTTGCTACCATGTACAGATGATAGTCATATTCCTTGAGCTTGTCCAAACGCCAAAGATAACGCTTAGGCAACCAGGGATTGTCATCTGGCACACTGTGCATGTAGTAGGTGTTTCCCTTCACCAGAGTCTTCTTGTCATAGAACTCTTTGTCATCTAACAACACCACTTCGTTGCCACTGTCATCTAACCGCTTAAAGAAATGCTTGTACACCCAGTTAGTCTTTGACACCGGATTACAACTAAGAATGAAATGCATCGAAACGTCTGGAGTTCTTACACGACCTTGCAACTCCAAGTAAGCAGCTTCTGACATCTCTGAACATTCTTCTAACCAGATGATACTAACTCCATTGATTGACTTTATCTTCTCTGGGTCATCCATACCATTGAATATTATCTCTGAGCCATTAGGAAACTGAAATGACATTGGGGACTTCTTTGCTAGCACATGCTTATTCCTAAAGCTTCTACTATTGCGAAACTTGAATGGGTCATCTGTGTAAAGATGCATGTCCTTCAATATCTCTGCAAACAAAGAATAACAAGAATAGAACACTGTAGCAAACACTTGCCTAACTACTAGACATCTTCTTCTTTCTTCTAGTAGCTTCAATATCAACTTGAAAGCAATCTGATAACTCTTGCCAGAACCATATCCACCAATTAAGACATATTCCTCATAATCCCAGTCAAATATGAAATCTTCAAAGGCTGGAGCTACTTTTTTAGCGATTCTCACGGATTCCCCTTTCCAGCAGCTTTCTGAGCCTTTTTTCTATTTGCCGACCTTACAAGGAAATTGTTTACTTTTTGCTTCTTTTTACGTTCTGGCTGCTTCTGCTTACTTTCCGACTGCTTTCTAGCAACTTTCATTGCTTCCCACTCATCATCTTCTGGCCAATAGTCCTCATCTACACCTTCCCAGATGTCTTCACTTTCTACTTCATCTGAGTCATCCCACTCTGTATCTGCTTCCTGTTCTTCTACTTGCTGATACTTGGAAGCAACTTGCATCTCCTGCTCTGTAGCTTTACGTACTGAGACAGAAGAATTCACTGATGAAGTCCAATCAGAGTCTTCACCATCACCTTCTACTACTGTGGCATTCAACTCATCTCGCTTAGCCCTTGTGACCTCAATGTGAATTGAATTATCTTCACCTAGGTCTTCTGCCAAATTGCCATTCCTTCTGTTCCACTTGTCTGGCAACCTGTTGTAGAGCCAAGTCTGAATAGCAGTGACATTCGGAACTACTTCCTTTGTAGTTGTCTCTGTTGTCTCCTCGACGACTTTGCCATAACGCATAAGAATAGTTACTTTTGTTTCCTTTGTCTCATAGCCCAGAGCAGACTTAAGCAACGCGTTCTCAACCTTGTAGTCTACTATCTCCCTGCCTTCTCTCATCGCTTGATTGAACTGAGGATACCTGTTACGCCAACGATTGAACGCAGAAGACGATATTCCTATCTTCTTTGCTATGTCTTTGTACGTATAGCCATCCCTTGTCCAACCTGCTATCAGTAGCAAATGGTCTTCGTCAAGCCAGTCATCTACTTTGACTATCTGCTCGGCATCACCGCCGAGCTTTGACTTCACTTTTACTTTGGCACACACTAAGCCTGCCCTCCCTTCAAACACATAAGGGAAGCCCAAGCCATCTCTGACCTAAGCTTCCGCTGATTGACTAACACTGTGCAATTATACCACAACATGTGGTTGATGTAAACTGTGATGCCAAACTCTGAATCACTGAGAGGTCATCTGAGGCCTTCTATCTTCCTAGATGATATATTACACATCACTGACGACAGATGACCTCAGATGACATCAGAGAGCTTCTAAGATACTACTTGAACCTCTTGTACATAAAGTCAGGCAACATGTTGTCAATGAAACGCCAAGTGGATGACTTCGCGTCCGTCTTGTACATGCCGAAGCACCTTATACCGACCACTTCCGACTCCCTTGGCTTCCTACCTTGAAGCTTCTCAAGCTTTGCCCATAAGTCTTTGAACCACTCTGCGGTCTTTGCTTGATAGCTAGACTCAAACCAAAGCAAAATCTTGTCATCATGCATCTGCGGAAGCTTCACAAAGTACTTTCGCTTGTCGACACTAGCGAGCTGAATGAACTGCTCCTTAGTTGCCATCTGTGTAGCCCTCTTTCTCCATCCAGTCTTCTAAGTCTGCAACATAGAGAAGCAAGTCGTTGACACGGTCATAGTTGACATTGACTTCATCACCTTTTACTTCTGTGAATCGCTCTGCCGGTATTGGCATCCCCTCTATCACATGCTGACGCTTCGCACATGCCTTCAAAACTGCAATCACAAGCACATACATCGGAGCAACAGCTAGAAGCTCACCACCTATTGCAAAGTATCCCCTACCAGCATATGAAGTCTCACCAAGCCACAAGAAGAAGAAAGGTGCAACGCCTATCATGATATTGGCAAAATTGTTCAAGTTGCTCTTGATGAACCGCTTCACAGAACGAATCACGTCATACAAGCCAATCATCGGACCGACCTTGCGTTCGTCAAAACTTGCCTTCATCTTACCCTTCATCTCTATGCACTCCCCTTCTTCAGAATCTCTGCTGCCATCATCCTCTGTATCACAGCCTGCTTGTCAGCCAGCTCGTTCAATGCATTGCCACAATGACCCTTCACCAGCTTCAAATTGATGTTCGGACCTTTGACACCAAGCAAGTCAATGCAGTCAAGTATCTCTGCCAACTGCTCCCAAAGGTCCAAATTCTTCACTTCGTTTCCACTTCTCAGCTTCCAGCCGTTTCTTCGCCATTGCTTCATATGCCCTTGCAATATTGACTGCACGACGTAGGACGAATCTGACATGACGTTGTACTTTGCTTTCGCAGCTCTCACTGCACTACCGCCATCAAAAGCAGAAGTGAAATGCTTCATGATTATCTGATAGCAACTTAGCATTGCTTTCAACTCCATCCTGTTGTTCGTAGTATAAAGCTCATACCCTCCGAACAGACTGAAGTCACTCTTTTGCTTGTCATAGAAGACTACTCCCCAACCACCTGGACCAGGGTTGCCACTGCAAGCTCCATCGGTTGACAAGATGTATGTCTTCCTAGACACGTCAACTTGCACCTCCTCAACCACTACGCTCCCCTTCTTTTGTACTCCCCACTTTTTACACCAGAGAACAAGCTAAGACAAAGCTTCACGTAAGCTTCATCAAGGCTGACAGCTCTCAAGACATGATAGTTTGACATGCTGTTGCCGACTGCGTAAGTGACACACCAACAATTAGAACTGTTCGTCAACTGCCTGGAAACAATGATGCTTCCAATGTCGTACTTCTTCTTGAAGTCAACAATGAAAGCATCCATCTTAGCCAAAGTCACACCATCTTTGAAAGCTGTCATCTTGTTCAGCATCTTCAAAGCTTTGACTCTGTTGTCGCCTTTGTACTCCGAGTTGCAAACTTGCCAAATGTCTTCCAACAACTTCTTTTGCATTTCAGTTTCTCCTTTTGCCATTAGAACAAAACGGGAGGGAAGCCATGGCAGTAAACTTCCCTCCCACGATACCTAGAGGATTGTTGAGACTCCTACTGCTTAGATGTCCCAGTCCTCATCATCGTCCTCTTCCTCCTCAACGTCGGGCTCACCAGCATGCTTTGCGTCCCAGTCCTCGAGAAGCTTCTTGTAGGTCGTCGCACGCTTGCGAGGCTGCGTCTTGATGCCACGCTCCTTGCAAAGCTCAAAGAGCTCGCGGGCATTCTTACCATCGTAGGGACCAGCTTCCTCGTCCTCATCCTCGTCGTCGTCGACTTCCTCAACGGGCTCAGGCTTAGCC
>Ga0265299_10001362_pt1 | contig 28004 bp, 26 predicted proteins | sample AusTroGonzalo_MG_4_FD_193485 | JGI IMG/M metagenome (GOLD analysis project Ga0265299, IMG submission 193485) | Bovine rumen microbial communities from tropical cattle in Woodstock, Queensland, Australia - Gonzalo_02 | ecosystem: Host-associated > Mammals > Digestive system > Stomach > Rumen ... | reverse complement strand
ATTCCGAACAGAGAAGTTAAGCTCACCAACGCCGATGGTACTGCCCCACCAGGTGGGAGAGTAGGTAGCTGCGGTTCTTCGGAAGCCCCGAGTCAGCAATGACCCGGGGCTTCTTCGTTTATATAACGGCGGAAGTGACGGAACCCTGCAAGTCTTTCGGCCCCCCTCTGTCACTCGTGGGAGGGACTTTTGCCTCCTCGAACAACACCGCATCTCCCGAAGGTCCAGGGCGTGGACCTTCGCGCAAGGAAATGCCCCCCAAATTGTACTGAGGGTCCAAGGCGTGGACCTTCACGCATGGAGGTGCCCTCCGGTCCGGGCCTGGCATGACGGGGAGGGACTTCGCCCTCCGAACAGTTCTCCCCGTCTCTCTACCGCTGGTTGGTAACACTCTGATACTCAAACATTTCCCGTATAATCCTCGTTCGATTTTTGAACGAGGATTGTTGTGTAAGCGACGGTGAATCAATCACTTAAGTGTCACGCTGGTAGAATGTTGTGTGTGATCACTAACGTCCTGAGTACCAATTAGTTACTGTATATTCCTCGTTCAAAAATTGAACGAGGAATAGTGTGTAAGTAATTGTGGGATAGGTGGTTAGTTGTCACGGGCGTAAGAGGGTTCCGCATTCCTTCCGGAAAGTTTCCTGAAGGTCCAGGGCGTGGACCTTCGCGCAAAGAAATCCCGGTCGGGGCAGGGCATGACGGGGAAAAGGCCGGGCATAACGGGGGAGGAACTTCACCATCCGAATAGCCTGCCCCCACTTTACCACTGGTTAGTAACGCCCTGATACTCAAAGCATTGTTGAAAATCCTCGTTCCATTTTGCGCCGAGGATTATTGGGAAGTGTCTGATACTCAGCGTGTTATCGACCAGTCCTGTTTTGTGGTATGGTATGTGGCCATAGTTCAGGGTGATCGATAAGTGCTTAGTACACAGCAAGATGCTGATATTCCTCGTTCAATTTCCGAACGAGGATTAGTGCGTAAGTGATTGTGGGATAGGCGGTTAGTTGTCACGGGCGCAAGAGGGTTCCGCATTCCTTCCGGAAAGTTTCCCGAAGGTCCAGAGTGTGGACCTTCGCGCAAAGAAATGCCTCCAAAAGTGTACGGAAGGTCCATGTGGTGGACCTTCGCGCAAGGAGATCCCGGATCAAGTCCGGGATTGGAAGAATCAAGTCTGGGATGAGTGGAGACTTTGTATTATCGTCAGGAATCGATATCTTTGCAGCATGAGATTACGTTATTTTGCTGCAGTGCTGCTTGCTGGATGCATTGTTGCCTGCCAGTCGGATCCCGGTGAGCAGCCGGGAAAAGATGCTATCGACATTTCTTCTCCCCAGCCGGCGCAACTTCTTTCAAAGGTTGCCCTTTCGCAGGAGGAGACGGGATATGTGGACGCAGCAAACCGTACTACGTTCAAATTGTTCCCTTATCTGTTTAAGAATCAGCGTTCCCAGAAAAGTTTCATTTTTTCTCCGTTAAGCTTGCAGTACGCTCTTGGTATGACCGCCAATGGCGCCTCCGGCAAAACCCTTGAGCAGATAGTTGGAGCCCTCGGCTTTGGAAATGATATCGACAAGCTGAATGAGTTTTGCAATAAGCTTCTGAATCAGTTGCCGGCACTGGACAAAGACGTGACTATTAAACTCGCCGACGCCATTGTCGTAAACCAGGCGTATCCTTTACAGCCATCGTTCAAACAGCTGGTGGAAAGCACTTACTACGCCGCAGTGGAGAATATGGATTTCAGTAATCCGAACCTTGTGGCAGGTAAAATCAACAACTGGGCATATCGTAATACCAACGGTCTCATCGACAAGTTATTGAATGCCGACGATATAGGACCGGACACCATTGCCTTCCTCATGAATGCCCTTTACCTTAATGCCCCGTGGGTGCCGGAAGGAGCTAAGCCGTTATTCGATCCGGAGAATACCCAAAAGGACAAATTCTTCATGGGGGGCTGTGAAGTTACAGAAGCTCAGTTCATGTATGCTCAACGGGAGTTCAGGCACGCAGACCTTGGCTCTTTCCAGCTTCTGGAGGTTCCTTACGCTGGCGGCAAATTCGCAATGTACATCATTCTCCCTGAGGGAGAGGAGACAGGAGACATGCCAAGCCCTGAACCTGTCTATGGCTTTGAAAATTTGATCCGGGACTTTTCCCAGCTGGACTGGAAGGATGCCTTGTCCAAATTGGAAAGCAAGAACGTTCTCCTGACGCTTCCAAAGTTTGAGACTTCCAGCGAATACCTTCTGAACGATGCCCTGAAAAACCTTGGTATGGAGTTGCCGTTTACCGGTGCGGCTGTCTTCGACCGTATGTTCCAGAACCCCAATCTGGGTGCATATATCGGCCAGGTTATCCAGAAAGCTAAAATTTCAGTGGCCGAATGGGGGACAGAGGCGGCTGCCGTAACCGTTGTTCAGATGGAAAAATACAGCGGATTCGGGCCCGAGACACCTGTAGAATTCTCCTGCAACCACCCGTTCGCATACCTCATTGCAGAAAAATCGTCCGGGGTCATCCTCTTTGCCGGCGCGTATCTCGGCAATTAGCAGATTTCTCTAATCTACCGGGTCTCCTCCTTCCTGCAGAGAAGGATCTGTTACCCTCCGAACAGTTCTGCCCGCCCCTCTACGGCTGGTTCGTAACAGATTGATAATCATCATATTGTTGAAAATCCTCGGCGCAAATGGAGCCGAGGATTTTTGGGAAGTGATTAAGACACAATGTGTTATCGACCAGTCCTGTTTTGTGGTATGGTATGTGGCTATAGTTTAGGGTGATCGATAAGTGCTTAGTACACAGCAAGATGCTGATATTCCTCGTTCGAAAATTGAACGAGGACTGTTGTGTAAGTTGCAGTGAATCAATTACTTGGCTGTCACTTGCGTGGGATGCCGACTGTGACAACTAATGTGTTGAGTACCAATTGGTTACTGTATAATCCTCGTTCAATTTTTGAACGAGGATTAGTGTGTAAGTGATTGTGGGATAGGCGGTTAGTGGTCACGGGGTGCGAGAGGGGAAGGGGCCGCCGCACACAACCAGGTGCGGCGGCTGGGTGGGCACGGAACCACCGCCTTGCAATACGCGGCAAGGCGGCTAGCGGAAACCCTCTCGGGCTCCATGAAAGGGCCCAAGAGGGTTCCGCTTTCCTTCCGGCAACATTCCAGCATTAAAGCACAGCGTGAGGCCCTGGACGAGGCTCAGGACAGGGTAGGTATGCTTTAAGTGGGTGTTCAAAGGGTGGCTAAAGCACAGGGCAAGTCGTTGGGGATGGCTCAGGACAGGGTAGGTGTGCTTTAACCGGGGACGGCGGAAGGGATACCCTTCCGCCGTCCTGAAGGTCCAGAGCGTGGACCTTCGCGCGAAAAAATGCCGGGAAAAGTGTACGGAAGGTCCAGGGCGTGGACCTTCGCGCAAGGAGATCCCGGATCAAGTCCGGGATGAGGAGGATGAGAGATGCCCGGTCGGGGCCGGGCATGACGGGGAGGAATAAAAAACAGGCCCCGGGGGAACCGGAGCCTGTGGGGTGTCGGGTATGACGGGGAAGAGTCAGTGTTACTTGCTCTCGAAGTACTTCCAGCAGAGGGCGCTGCAGGCGGCACCTACGAGCGGGGCGCAGATGAATACCCACACGTCGGAGAGGGCCTGGCCGCCGGCGAAGATGGCGGGGCCGATGGAACGGGCCGGGTTGACGGAGGTACCGGTGAGGTTGATGCACACCAGGTGAACCAGGATGAGGGTGAGGCCGATGGCCAGACCGGCGAAGTTGCCGGCACCAATCTTGGCGTCAGTGGCACCCAGCACAACCAGCACGAAGATGAACGTGGCGATAGCTTCCACGAGGAAAGCACCACCGACACCACCAGCGTTGGCAACGCCGTTGGAGCCCAGAGCACCGGTCAGATCCGGAGCGGCGACTACACCGGCAACCAGCATGAGGCAGGCACCTGCGAGGATACCGCCGATGAGCTGACCGCACCAGTAGCCAAAAGCGTCCTTCCAGCTCATGCGGCCGGACAGGGCTACGGCAAAGGTGATGGCAGGGTTGATGTGGCAACCGCTTACTCCACCGATGGTGTAGGCCATAGCCACAACCGTAAGACCGAAGGCGATAGCGACACCTACCACGCCGGCAGGAGTACCGCAACCCAGGAACATGGCTGTAGCGCAGCCCAGGAACGTGAGTACGAATGTACCCAAACATTCAGCAACATACTTTTTCATAGTAATTTAAGGATTTAGGGTTATAAACGTTCTTTCACTTGATAGCGGTTCCGTTCAGGCGCGGAACGGGAAACCATTTCCCCGATAAAACCGGCCAGGAACAGCATGACGCCCAGCACTACGGCCAGCAGGGCCAGGTAAAACAGCGGCTGGTCCGTAACGGCGCGGAACTTGAGCCCCTGTGCCTGGTGCACCAGCTTGGCGACGATAATCCAGACGGTCATCACAAAACCCACCAGGAACATGAGAATGCCGCTGGTGCCGAAGAAATGCATAGGCTTGCCGCCGAACCGGGACAGGAACCACAGGCTCATCAGGTCCAGGAAACCATGCACAAAGCGGTCCAGACCAAACTTGGAAACGCCGTACTTGCGCTTCTGGTGATGGACGGGCTTTTCGCCGATCTTTCCAAATCCCGCATTCTTGGCGAGGTAGGGGATATAACGGTGCATCTCCCCATAGACCTCGATATTCTTGACTACTTCGGCCCGATAGGCCTTTAAGCCGCAGTTCATGTCGTGCAGCTTGATGCCGGTGACCTTGCGCGCTGTCCAGTTGTACAGCTTGGAGGGAAGGTTTTTGGTAAGGGCGTTGTCCTTTCGATGCTGTTTCCAGCCGCTCACCAGGTCATAGCCATCCTCGCGAATCATGCGCACCATTTCCGGAATTTCCTCCGGGGAGTCCTGCAGGTCCGCGTCCATGGTAATGACGATGTCGCCCTGGGCAGCGGCGAAGCCTTCGAACAGGGCGGCCGACTTGCCGTAGTTCCGGCGGAAGCGGATGCCCCGCACGAGACTCCCGGCCATCTCCTGCACCACCTTCCACGAGTCGTCCGTGGAACCATCGTCCACGAAGATAATCTCATAGGAGAAGCCTTGCAGGGAACGGTCGATCCAGGCCTTGAGCTCCGGAAGGGACTCGGCCTCGTTGTATAGCGGAATAATGATAGACAGGTCCATAACTTATTGCTCGTCAGGGGTGTTCTCGTTATTTTGCGGTCCATTGAACGGGCCGATAAAGAGTTTCTGAAGGAAGATGTAGCGGGACATGATGCTGGAAAGAATGGTCCCGTACAGGAAGCAGTACATCCACTGGAAAAGGAAGGTGAGCACGGGCAGTTTGTCCAGCATGCCGTCCATCTGCTCCTTTTGCGAGGCGCTCATGGGCATGGCCTCCGAAACGGCGCCCACCAACTGATCCATGGTTTCCTCCGGCATGTGCATGATAATTAAAGCCTGGGCCGATGCCAACAGCAAACCGCTCAGCAGCGCCGCGCGCCTCCCCAGCACAAAAGTGTCCGCCATCTTTACGCCCTCGAATTTGTCCCGCAGGTCCAGCTGCACCTTCTTCATCAGGAGGATGCAGGCAAAGAACTCCACAGCCCAAAGGACGATGGCGGCCGCCTGCACCAGGAAAGTGCTGCCACTCAGGGTGGCCAGCTCCTTGAGACCCAGACAGGACACGGAAACAAGTCCAAAGAGGAGTCCCGCTTTGGCGGCCTCGTTCCAGAGGTGTGTGTTGTCTAATTTACCATTCATGGCATACAAAGATACGCAAAAAATTCGTATATTTGCAGGCTATTTTAGCAATAGCGAGTGAAAGACATTGTAAGTAATAAACTCAAAACAAATTATGATTAACATTACGTTCCCGGATGGAAGTGTTCGTCAGTATGAGGCTGGCGTAACTGGTTATGAGATTGCCATGGGCATCAGCCCGCGTTTGGCAGAGCAAGTACTGGCGGTTCAGGTGAAATACCCCACCGAGCCGGAGACATCCCGTGGAACCACCATCGACCTTACCCGTCCCATCATGGAGGACTGCGCCGTGCGTCTGCTCAAATGGGAGGACGATGAAGCCAAGAAAGTGTTCTGGCACAGCTCTTCACACCTGATGGCAGAGGCCCTCGAGGCCCTGTTCCCCGGGGTGAAATTCGGCATCGGCCCGGCCATCGAAAACGGCTTCTATTACGATGTCGATATGAACGGCCGCACCCTCACGGACGCGGACTTCAAGGCCATCGAGAACAAAATGCTGGAATTCGCCCGTCAGAAGCAGGACTTCCAGCGCATCGAGGTTTCCAAGGCCGATGCCCTCAAATACTTCACCGAGAAAGGCGACCAGTACAAGCAGGAGCTCATCTCGGAACTGGAAGACGGCACCATCACCTACTATACCAACGGTCAGTTCACGGACCTGTGCCGCGGCCCGCACCTGAAGAACACGGACGTCATCAAGGCCGTGAAGGTGCTTTCGCTCGCCGGTGCATACTGGCGTGGCGATGAAAAACGCCAGCAGCTCACCCGTATCTACGGCATCACCTTCCCCAAGGCCAGCCTCCTGACCGAGTATCTGCAGGTGCTGGAAGAGGCCAAGAAGCGCGACCACCGTAAGATCGGCAAGGACATGGAGCTGTTCACCTTCTCGCAGCGCGTCGGCGCCGGCCTGCCCCTGTGGCTGCCCCGTGGTGCTGCCCTCCGCAACACCCTGCAGGCCTTCCTGGCCAAGAAGCAGGCAGAGTACGGCTACCTGCCCGTGGTAACGCCCCATATCGGCGGTAAGGAGCTCTACGTGACTTCCGGTCACTATGCCAAGTACGGCAAGGACTCCTTCCAGCCCATCCACACCCCGCAGGAAGGGGAGGAGTACCTCCTCAAACCCATGAACTGCCCGCACCACTGCGAAATCTACCGCAGCGCCCCGCGCAGCTACCGTGACCTGCCCCTGCGCTTCGCCGAGTTCGGCACTGTATATCGTTACGAGCAGTCCGGCGAACTCCACGGCCTCACCCGTGTGCGCAGCTTCACCCAGGACGACGCCCACCTTTTCTGCCGCCAGGACCAGCTCCAGGAGGAATTCGAAAAGGTAATCGACCTCATCCTGTACGTGTTCAAAACCCTTAAGTTCGATAAATTCACCGCTCAGGTGTCCCTGCGCGATCCCAAGAACCCGTCCAAGTACATCGGCTCCGATGAAAACTGGAACAAGGCGGAGCAGGGCATCATCGACGCTGCCAAGAAGAAAGGCCTTCCGTACGTAATCGAGACGGGCGAGGCGGCTTTCTACGGCCCCAAGCTGGACTTCATGGTGAAGGACGCTATCGGCCGCAGCTGGCAGCTGGGCACCATCCAGGTCGATTACAACCTGCCGGAGCGCTTTGAGCTGGAGTATGTCGATTCTGACGGCACCCGCAAGCGTCCGGTCATGATCCACCGCGCCCCCTTCGGTTCGCTGGAGCGTTTCGTGGCCGTGCTGCTGGAGCACACCGCCGGTCATCTGCCGCTTTGGCTGCATCCGGACCAGGTGAAAGTGCTGCCCGTGAGCGAAAAATATGCAGATTATGCGAAAAAAGTTGTAAATCTGCTAAATAATTCCGAAATTCGCGCCTCTATAGACGACCGAAACGAGACGCTCGGTAAGAGAATCCGTGAGACTTCTCTCAAGAGAGTTCCGCTTCTGGTGATTGTCGGCGAAAAGGAAATGGCCGACGAAACCGTGTCTGTACGCCGTGGAACCGAGGACCAGGGTTCCATGAGCGTGCCCGCCTTTGTGGAGTATGTCCGCAACGCCGTGGCAGAGGAACTGGCCCAGTAAGTTTAACTTTTAAAGGAGCAAAATTATCGCAACGCCTTTTAAACCGAGACCTTCGGGTCTCAAAAAGAAGCCCATGCAGGCTCAGGCTAACCAGAAGGACGAAAACGCCCTTCGGATTAACCGTGAAATCACCGCCTCCCAAGTGCGTCTGGTAGGGGAGAACATCCCCGAGCAGGGCATTTATCCTTTCACCAAGGCCCTGGCCCTGGCCGAAGAGCTGGAACTGGACCTGGTGGAAATCAGCGCCAAGGCAGACCCGCCCGTGTGCAAGATTCTGGACTACCAGAAGTATCTGTACCAGCAGCGCAAGAAGGCCAAGGAGATGAAGGCAAACGCTGCGAAAATTGTCATCAAGGAAATCCGTTTCGGCCCCAACACGGACGAGCACGACTTCCAGTTCAAGCTCAAGCATGCACAGGAGTTCCTGCAGGAAGGATCCAAGGTAAAAGCCTCCATCTTCTTCCGCGGTCGCTCCATCCAGTTTGCGGAACAAGGGGAGAAGCAGCTGCTTCGCTTCGCCGTAGAGCTGGAAGAATACGGACGCCCGGAAAGCATGCCCACCCTGGAAGGCAAACGCATGACCATGATGCTGGCTCCTGTTAAAAAGAAATAAGCTGTCATCCCGAGCGTAGCCGAGGGATCTCACTTATATGTATAATTATTTAATTGTTTAACACAATGGCAAAGCTTAAAACCAACTCCGGTGCCAAAAAGCGCTTCACGCTTACCGGATCGGGAAAGATCAAGAGGAAGCACGCTTATCACAGCCACATCCTCACCAAGAAGACCAAGAAACAGAAACGCAATCTGGATCACTTCGCCATCCTCGAGAAGGACGATGTGCGCCGCGTAAAAGAGCTTCTGGTCCTGTAATTATGTTTAACTGGAACGCAGTCGTAAAGCACATCGACCCAGATGTCACTGCCTCCAAAAAAGTAAAAATTTATGCCTAGATCAGTTAATTCTGTTGCCTCAAGGGCACGCCGCAAGAAGATTCTTTCCAGAACCCGCGGCAACTTCCTGTCCCGCAAGAACGTGTGGACAGTCGCCAAGAACACCTACGAAAAAGGTCTCACCTACGCCTACCGCGACCGCAAGGCCAAGAAGCGTGAGTTCCGCTCCCTGTGGATCCAGCGTATCAACGCCGCTGCCCGTCAGTACGGTCTCACTTATTCCCAGCTCATGGGACGCCTGGCCAAGCAGAACATCGGTCTCAACCGCAAAGTCCTGGCCGACCTTGCCATGAACAACCCTCAGGCTTTTGAGGCTATCGTTAAATCTGTAAAGTAGCTTGTTAACCGTGAGCTGGAAGGATATCATCCAAAACAGGTGGGTTAAGCTGAGCTTCTGGGCTCTGCTCTACACTGCATGGGTGATCTGGCTCGGAAATTATTGGTGGCTTTTGGGCCTGGGCGTCCTCTTCGACTTTTATATTACCAAAAAAGTGAAGTGGCTCTTCTGGAAGAAAGAATACGCCCCCGGAGAAAAGCACAATGTGTGGCTGGACTGGCTGGATGCAATCATCTTCGCCGTAGTCGTGGTTACCTTCATCAATATCTTCTTCTTCCAGGCCTTCAAAATCCCTTCCTCCTCCATGGAAAGTACGCTGTACACCGGAGACCATCTCTTCGTGTCCAAGCTCACTTACGGGCCACGCGTCCCCCAGACGCCGCTCACCATTCCTTTTACGCACAACCGTGCTTTCGGCCATGAGTCGTATTCCACGCTCATCCAGAACAAGTACCGTCGCCTGAAAGGTTTCCGTGAGGTAAAAAGGGGAGATGTTGTGGTGTTCGGTTTCCCCAACGGAGACACTGTCCTTACCCGCCGTCCCGCAGACGATTACTACGCCTGGGCCCGGAGCTACGGAAGGGAACAGACCATTGCCCAGTTCGGCCCGGTGATTGTTCGCCCGGCAGACAAAAAAGACCACTACGTCAAGCGCTGCGTCGCCGTTGCCGGTGACACGCTGGAAGTCAAGGACGGTCTGGTATGGGTCAATGGGGAGAAGGAACCCGACTATCCCGGAAGGCAGCTCACCTATCAGGTCGTTACTACGGGAACCCGTATCAACCAGCTCAAACTGGAAGAATTAGGCCTGAACCTGAGCGAACTGTATTTCGATTCCCGTCTGCCCGGCTATCCTATGATGCCGCTTACGGAAGAAATGCTGGACAAGGTGAAAGATATCAAAACGGTGGTGGAGATTACTCCCAACCGGGAGCGCTATGCTTCTGCCGGACAAGACATCTTCCCCTTCGACGGAGAATGGACCTGCGACTATTTTGGCCCGATCTGGATCCCTAAAAAGGGCGTAACCGTGAACATCGACCGGAACAACCTGCCTCTGTATGAGCGCATTATCCGGGACTATGAACACAACACCCTGCAGGTTACGGACGATGCCATTTACATCAACGGACAACCCGCTACAACGTACACGTTCCAACAAGACTATTACTTCATGATGGGTGACAACCGGCACAACTCCCTGGATTCCCGTTATTGGGGATTCGTCCCGGAAGACCACATCGTCGGTACGCCCTCCATCATTTGGCTCTCTACAGATGAGAGTAAAAGCTTCCCCAAAAGCATTCGGTGGAAACGATTCCTTAAGCTCGTTTAACACCCCAAACAAGTAACAATTAAAAAAGTAAAATATTATGTCAAAGGTTTGTCAGATAACCGGTAGGAAGAGAATGATCGGTAACAACGTTGCCCATTCCAAGCTGCGCACCAAGCGCGACTTCTCCCTCAATCTTAAGACCAAGAAATTCTGGTCTGAATCCGAACAGCGTTTCATCACCCTGAAGGTGACCACCAAGGGCATGCGCATCATCGAGAAGAATGGTCTCGACGCCACCCTCAAAGCCGCCCAGGAGAAAGGATACGTAAGCCTTGTTTAACCCTTTAATCCTTATCAATTATGGCAAAGAAAGCTAAAGGTAACAGGGTGCAGGTCATCCTGGAGTGCACGGAACAGAAAGCCAGCGGTGTTCCCGGTATGTCCCGTTACATCACCACCAAGAACAAGAAGAACACCCCGGACCGTCTGGAGCGTATGAAGTACAACCCGTACCTCAAGAAAGTCACCCTTCATCGTGAAATCAAGTAAAACCGTATAGACTATGGCAAAGAAAGCAGTTGCAACCTTCGATGCAAAAGCCGGTGCAAAGCACATGGTGAAGGTTATCCGCATGGACAAGAGCCCCAAGACCGGTGCCTACGTATTCGTAGAGCAGCTGGTTGAGGAAGGTAAGGAAAAAGATTTCTTCAACAAGAAATAATTTCCCTACTACATCCCTGATAAAAAAGCCACTCCGTTTTGGGGTGGTTTTTTGTTTGAGTGGGGCCTTGCCACGTTGGCGCCCGGACGCCTCCTGGGGGCGATTCCCGGTCAACGCGGCGGAGAAACTGGCCCCGCCGGCCCAATACCTTGCCGCGTGGACGGTCGCACCGCTCCAGTGCACGTTTTTTTGTCAACATGGCAGTGGGCAGGTGTCGTGGGCGCAGGGCGAAACGGTCAAGCGAGCTCGATGCCGGCGGCGTGGCAGGCGGCGCGCATATCCGCCGGCCAGATGGCGCTTTGGATTTCGCCGATATGTGCTTTACGAAGCAGGAACATGCACAGGCGGGACTGGCCGATGCCGCCGCCGATGGTCTGGGGCAGTTTCCCGTCCAGCAGCAGGCGGTGGAAGTACAGTTCCTCCTTCCACAGCTGGTCGCGTTCTGCGAGCTGACGGTGCAGCGTGGGGGCATCGACACGGATGCCCATGCTGGAGATTTCAAAGGCGCTGTCCAGCAGCGGATTCCATAGGAGGATGTCGCCGTTCAAGTTCCAGTCGTCGTAGTCTGCGGCACGGCCGTCATGCGCTTGTCCGTTAGAAAGTTTTCCTCCTATGCCGATAATAAAAACGGCCCCATACTCCTTTGCAATGGCGTTTTCGCGTTCCTTGGCCGACAACGTAGGATAGCGGTCCAGCAGCTCCTGCGCATGGATGAAATGAATTTCTTCCGGCAGGATGGGCGTAATCTGGGGGAACTCCACAAAGAGCTTGTTTTCAGTCACTTTCACAGCTTCGTAAATGTGACGGACGGTTTGCTTGAGGTAATCCAGATTCCTCTGCTCGGGGGTCATTACTTTTTCCCAGTCCCACTGGTCCACGTAGATAGAATGGATGTTGTCCAGATCTTCGTCAGGACGCAGGGCGTTCATATCCGTGTAGATGCCACGGCCGGGCGTCACGCCCAGTTCCGCCAATTTCAATCGCTTCCACTTGGCCAGGGAGTGCACCACTTCCGCAGGAGCGTCCGAGAGGGATTTTACTGGGAACTTCACAGGGCGTTCCACACCGTTCAAATCGTCATTGAGGCCCTGCCCGGAGAGCACCATCATGGGTGCCGTGACGCGCAGCAGCACCAGTTGGGCACTCAGGTTAGCCTGGAACATATCTTTCACGGCCTTGATGGCCTTCTCCGTCTGCTCGGGACTACCCAGCAGATTCCGGTAATTCTTAGGGAGAAATAGCATGGCGCAAAGGTAGTCATTTCCGGCCATGTTGACAAAAAAAGTGCACTGGAACGCTGTGGCTGGCCACGTAGCCAGCACGTGAAATCGGTAGAAACATGCGGTCAATCGGTAGAAACAGCAAAAAAACATGTGAAACAACACAATGTTTCAACCGATTCTTGGAGGTATGGCAAATCGTGTTTACCTTGCTCACATGAAGGAATCGTATCATATCTGCTTCACCTCGCACGAGGAGGTGATGTTCCGGGATGAAGAGGACCATGGCATGTTCGTAAACCTGATGGCACTGCGGGGCTATTCACAAGAAACCGAGATTGTGGTGGATGCAGAAATGTCCACACATGTCCACATGGGTATCTTCTCACGGGAACCGCAGCGCTATGCGGCAGCGCTGCGCATGTCCTACACGAAGTACTTCAACTACAAGTATGACCGCAAAGGCCGCATGGGAGAAAAGTACACCTTCCAACTCAAGATTGAAGGGCATGTGCATCAAATGGTCTTCCAGAGTTACATTCTGCGCAATGGACTGCACCATGGGGCGTCGGCCACCGCGCTGGGATATCCATACTGCTCGGTAAGAGACCTGTTTATGGAAGATATCGGCCTGGTTTCGGAAAGGCCCGTCAACATGTCCAGAGTGGATATGTTGTCACGCCTGCCCCGTCATGCAGAATTCCCGGACGAATACCAGATGAACGAGCACGGCGTATTCACACGCCGGAGTTTCATGGAGATTCGCCGGGCCGAGCAATACTACGGCTCTCCGCGCAATTACCTTTATCAGATGAACCGCCTCACGGACGAAAGCTGGTCCCGGGAGCAGTTGAGCGACGGAACAGGTGCGCCCCTTACTATAAACGACATTGAGCGGGCCGATGAGAAATCCATCGCCCAAATGCTGAAGAATGAGTCCGGTCGATGCTATAGCCGCACCCGCATGCAGGACCTGGATGTATGCCGGCTGATCGACAAGGACCTGCTCCCGTCTTATGGCGTCACTTCTGTCTATCTGCTTACCGAATCCCAGAAAAGACAGATTGCCCGCTTGCTGTATAACGAGTATCACCTCCCGGAGCACCAGATTCGCCGTTGCTTGGTCTGCTTGGTCTTGCCATGTTGACGGCTGGAGGCTGTCTGGGGCAGGTTTTTCGTCAACGCGGTGACATAAACGGCCCTGCTGGCCAAAAACCTTGCCGCGTGGACGGAAAAACATGACTTGGGGCATTGTCTTTGTCAACGCGGCAGGGTTATTGCTTTCTGCCTATGGTTATTGCTTTCTGCCTATGGTTATTGCTTTCTGGCCATAAAATGTGTATATTTGCATTCTATGGGAATATTTGATAAAGGATTCAAAAAAACCAACCTGAACTTCTTCCAGAAGCTGGGGCGGGCCATTACGGGCAAGTCCAAGGTGGATGATGATGTCCTGGATGCACTGGAGGAGGCGCTGCTCAGTTCGGATATGGGGGTCGATACCACCCTCAAGCTCATCGACAACATTGAGGAACGTGTGGAGAAGGACAAATACGTGGATATGGAGGAACTTACCGCCATCATCCGCGACGAGATTGCCAACCTGATCGGCCCGGACGATGAGCCGGTGCAGGCCTTCGACTTCAGCAAGAAACCGTATGTGATGCTGGTAGTGGGCGTCAATGGGGTGGGGAAGACCACTACCATCGGCAAGTTGGCGGCCCTGCTTGCCCGGCAGGGGAAAAAGGTGGTGATCGGTGCGGCGGATACCTTCCGTGCCGCGGCCGTGGAGCAGCTCACTGTCTGGGCGGAACGCGCCGGGGCGGAAATCGTGAAGCAGCCCACCGGCTCGGACCCGGCCGCCGTGGCCTTCGACACCGTGAAAAGTGCCGTTGCCAGGGGGGCGGACGTGGTCCTGATCGACACCGCCGGCCGCCTGCACAACCGGGTGGACCTGATGAACGAGCTCACCAAAATCCGCAACGTCATCCGTCGCGTGGTGCCGGACGGCCCGCATGAGGTGTTGCTGGTGCTGGACGGCTCCACAGGGCAGAATGCCTTCGTGCAGGCCAAGGAGTTCTCCAAGGCTACGGACGTTACGGCCCTTGCCGTCACCAAGCTGGACGGCAGCGCCAAAGGCGGCGTGGTGGTAGGCATCGTGGACTCCTTCAAGTTCCCCATCAAGTTCCTGGGTATCGGAGAAGGCATTGATGATTTGAAAGTATTTGATAAAAAGGCTTTTGTAGAGGCCTTGTTTAAATTGGAAGACATACAATGAAAGTTTCTTATTCCTGGTTAAAAGAGTATCTCAAGTGCGACCTCACCCCGGCGCAGGTGGCGGAGGCCATGACATCCATCGGCATTGAAGTGGACGCTGTAGAAGAGCAGGACCGCGGACTGGACCATGTGGTTGTGGCCCAGGTACTTACCTGTGAAGCCCATCCGGACAGCGACCATCTGCATGTCACAACGGTGAACGACGGCTCCCCGGAGCCCGTCCAGGTGGTTTGCGGTGCGCCCAACGTGGCCGCCGGCCAAAAAGTGCTCTTCGCCCAGATAGGCGCCGTGCTCCCCGGAGATTTCAAAATCAAGAAGTCCAAGATCCGTGGCGTGGAAAGCTTCGGCATGATCTGCGCAGAGGATGAACTGGGCATCGGCACCAGCCATGCCGGCATCATGGTGCTGCCGGACAGCGCCGTTCCCGGCACCCCCGCCCAGGAGTACCTCCAGCTGGAGAACCAGGCTGTAATCGAGTATGAAATCACGGCCAACCGCATCGACGCCGCTTCGCATATCGGCGTTGCACGGGACCTGTACGGCTATCTCAAGAGCCGCAACCTCCCTTGCCAGTTGTGCCTTCCTTCCGTGGAGGCTTTCCGCGAGGGCGCAGGCGAGTCCATGCCCGTAGAGGTGCTGGACAGCAAGGGTGCCCCGCGTTATACCGGTATCACCGTAAAGGGCGTAAAGGTAGGCCCCAGCCCGGAATGGCTGCAGGAGCGCCTCTTGTCGATCGGCCTTAAACCCATCAACAACGTGGTGGATATCTCCAACTTCGTGCTGTTCGAGACCGGTCAGCCGCTGCATACCTTCGACGCAGACAAGGTGCGCGGAGGCAAGGTGATCGTACGTCGCGCCGCAGAAGGGGAGCCCATCCGCACCCTGGACGGCATGGAACGCAAACTTTCCGCCTGCGATATGGTCATTGCCGATGCCGAAGGCCCCATGTGCATCGCCGGCGTGTTCGGCGGTGAAGATTCCGGCGTAACGGAGAGCACCGTGAACGTGTTCATCGAGGGCGCCTACTTCGACCCTGTAAGCATCCGCAAAACCGCCAAGAGCCAGACGCTGAGCACGGACGCCAGCTTCCGCTTCGAGCGTGGCGCAGACCCGGAGGCTGCCTTGTACGCCGCCAAGCGCGCCGCCCTCCTCATCCTGGAAGTGGCTGGCGGCCAGGTGGTTGGCAAGGTCCGCGAAATTTATCCGGAGCCTATCGGCCGTGCGCAAATCGACCTGGATTACAACCGTATCGAGCATTTTATCGGCAAGAAGATAGGTTACGACACCATCGAAAAGATTCTGGAAGGCCTCAATTACCAGTTCGTGGAAAAACGGGCCGATGGTGCCCTGGTGGCCGCTCCTACCTACATGGTGGACGTCACCCGCGAGTGCGACGTGGTGGAGGAAATCCTCCGCATCTACGGCTACAACAACATCGAGCTGCCGCAGAACCTGCGCATGAGCGTGAACCCTTCGCAGCAGCCGGATCCGGAAGCTACCCGCAACGCCATTTCCAACTGGCTGGCGGCCAACGGCTTCGTGGAGACCATGAACAACTCCCTTACCAAAGAAGACTATTACACCAAGCTGGAAACCTTCCCGGCTTCCCGCTGTGTCTATATCGTGAACCCGCTGTCGCAGGACCTCAACGTCATGCGCCAGACGCTGCTCCTTAACGGCCTGGAAGTGGTAGCCTACAACCTGAACCGTCAGGCGACGGCCCTGCGCTTCTTTGAGTATGGCTCTGTGTATCAGCGTCTTCCGGAAGGCGACGGCACCACCCTGGCCAGCTATGAGGAGCACCGCTGCTTCTCGCTATTCCTGAGCGGAACGCCGGACAAGGTGTGGCGCAGTCCCGCCCAGAAGTCCAACTTCTTCCAGCTCAAAGGCTACGTGGAGGCCCTGATGGCCCGTTATCGGATCGACATCAACTCCCTGCTGATGGGCAGCGCTCCTGCCGATATCTTCTCCGAGGGCATCACCTACAGCCTGCCGGGCAAGGAACCCAAGCTCCTGGCCACGCTGGGCTGCATGACCCCCGCGCTATGCAAGCGCTTCGGCATCAAACAGCCGGTGTTCGCTGCGGAAATCAATTGGGAAGTCCTCTTCAGCCTCATCCAGCGCGACAAATTCTCCTTCAAGGAGCTGCCTCGCTTCCCGGAAGTACGCCGCGACCTGGCCCTCCTGCTGGACGAGTCCGTCAGTTATGCCGATGTCCGCAAAACCGCCCTTCGTGCCGGCAAGAAACTCATCAAGAACATTACCCTCTTCGACGTCTATCGCGGCGAGAAGATTCTCTTCGGCAAAAAGCAGTACGCGCTTAACTTCGTGCTGCAGGATCTGGAGCATACGCTCACGGACCAGGAGGTGGAAAAGACCATGGAACGTGTGCTGGAGGCCCTTAAGAACGAATTAGGCGCCATTCTCCGCTAATGCGCCGGGCCCTTTATATCGTCCTTGTGGTGCTGCTGGTGGCCGCTTGCGGTCCCCATCGCATCCCGCGCGACGATATGGAGGACATCATGTACCGCCTGCTCGTCCAGGACCAGCAACTCAAGCAGAACCCGCAACTGCGCAAGCAGGCGGACACCATGCTGGTGTACGAGGGCATTTTCCAGGCATACGGGTACAATACGGACGATTTCCTCTATAGTCTGGAGTACTACCTGGAGGAGCCGGCCCGCATGGAAAAAGTGATGGAGAAGGTGGCGGACCGCCTGGGCGCGGAGGCCAAGGAGGTGCAAAAGGAAATCGACCTGGAAAACTGGCGGAGCAAGATGCTGCGGATTTACAAGATGGAGCCTGATACCACCTGGCCCAAGCCACCGGGACGGCCGGTGGATACCTTGCTGGTCCGCATGGGGAAGGACACGGTGCAACTGGTGCTGCCTCCGGACTCTCTGCCGGAATATCCCAAGGATTCCCTCCTGTTTGTAAGAGATTCATTATGAGACGATTTGCGGCCAAATACGTGTACACGCTCACGGAGACGGAACCCTTGAGGAACGCCTTCGTGGAGGTGGAGGACGATGGTACCATCGTTCGGACTGGCCTTTGCGAGGCAGGGGAGGAGGTGCTGGACGGCGCCATCGTCCCGGGCTTCGTCAACGCTCATTGCCACGTGGAACTCTCCTACATGAAGGGGATGTTCCGCAAAGGGACGGGCATGGCCGGTTTTATCGACCAGATCAACGCCCTTCGGGACACATCTTCGCTGGAGGACAAGGTGCGCATGCTCAAAGAGGCCATGGACGATATGTGGGCGCAGGGCGTGGTGGCCATGGCGGACATTTCCAATTGTGACGATTCTTTCGCGGTGAAAGCCGCTCACCCCATGTACACGCGCAGCTTCCTGGAGGTATTCGGGGCCGATGCCAGTGCCTGCGATGCCGTCATGGACGGCGTACGTGCTTTGCAGGTGAAAGCGGCCGGTTTCGGCCTGGATGCCGCCCCTACGCCGCATTCCTGCTATACCATGAGCCCGGAACTGGTGAGTGCCTCTTCAGTGGCTGGGTTGGAAAGCGGCTATCTGTCTTTTCATAGTGAAGAGTCCGACGAGGAAGAGCAGATGATGAAAAGCGGCAGCGGTCCCATGTGGGACAACCGCGTGGCCAATGGCATTCCTACGCCGCCGGTTACCGGAACCACGTCGCTGGAGTATTTCCTGGACCGGCTGCGGGCTGCAGGCTTGCCGGAACCCGTGCAGGGACATGTGCTCCTGGTGCACGAATGCTGCCTCACGGCGGAAGGCGCCGCGATGGCCCGCGCGCGGCTGGCTCACCCTTTCCTGGCTATTTGTCCGCTCTCCAACTTGTTTATTCACAATCTGTTGCCGCCTATTCCCGTGATGCGCGCGAGTGGTATTCCCATTTGCGTAGGAACGGATTCATTGTCGTCCAACGACCAGCTTAACATGGTGGCGGAACTCTATACCCTGCAGGAGGCTTTCCCGGAGGTGACTTTGGGAGAACTGCTGCAGTGGGCCTGCCTGAACGGCGCGCGTTTCCTGGGCAAGGAGGCCGTGCTGGGCAGCATCGAGCCGGGAAAGAAGCCTGGTCTGGTGCTTGTTACAGAGATTGCCGGTCAAGCCGGCAATGACGCATCCTGCGCATCGTCATGCCCGACCCCGATCGCATCGTCATGCCCGACCCCGATCGGGCATCTCCTCCGCCTTACCTCCGAATCCAAATCCATACGCCTATGATGCGGGAAACCACTGTTTTCGGACCAATTTTTAGCCGTCGATTGGGCAGTTCCCTTGGAATCAACCTATTGCCGGAACGCGGAAAAGTTTGTAACTTTGACTGCGTGTACTGCGAGTGCGGCTGGAACAAGGACGGATTGGATGACAGGAAGTTGCCCACGGCTGCCGAGGTGGAGCTTGCGCTCCGTACCAAACTGGAGGCTTGTGTGGCGGAGGGAACCCCTATCGACTCCATTACTTTTTCCGGAGACGGGGAACCCACGTTGAATCCGGCGTTTGCCCAGATTATCGACCTTACGCTGGCCCTGCGGAACCGGTATTATCCGGCAGCAAAGGTTTCGGTCCTTACCAACGCCACGCGGGCAGGGGAGGAGAGCGTTTTCCAGGCGCTTTGCAAGGTGGACAATGCCATCCTTAAACTGGATGCGCCCACGGATGAGCAGGTGGCCCTGGTGAATAAGCCGGCCGGGAACTACCACGTATCGGAGGTAATCCGGTCCATGAAGCGTTTTAACGGGGCTTTTGTGCTGCAGACCATGTTCTTGCGCGGTCCCGGCTGGGCTACGGAGGATTGGGTAGGGCCCTGGATGGAGGTGGTGCGGAAGGTTAAGCCGCGGGAACTGATGGTGTACACCATCGACCGGGAAACACCCCTTGAAGGGCTTAAGAAATATACGGTGGAGGAAATGCGCACACTTGTGCAGCCACTCATCGACGAAGGATATATTATTCAAATTAAAGGATAAAAACTATGTCTATCTCCAGCAAATACGGCTACAAGCCGGACAACGAGGGCATTGCCCACCAATTGGATCTCATTGCTGCCAATCTGGAAAAGCTTGCCAACCCTGAGCTTTACAAGGCCTGCTTTGGCATCATGGACCAGACCACACTGGCCAACGACGACACCCCCGCTTCCGTGAAAGCCATGGTAGAGAAGGTGAACGCATTGGCCAAGGCCTTCCCGGCCTTCCCTTATCCCGCATCCTGCTGCGTGTATCCCAACTTCGCTTCCGTAGTGGCTGCTACCCGTGCCAGCAAGGACATCCACGTAACCTGCGTGGCTGCCTGCTTCCCCACGTCCCAGAGCTTCCTGGAGGTAAAACTGAAAGAGGTGGAGATGGCCGTCCGCGACGGTGCCGACGAAATCGATATCGTCCTGGCCCTGAACAGCTTCCTGGTAGGAGACTACGACAAGGCCGGCGCCGAAATTAAAGCCGTGAGCGATCTCCTTCATAGCCTCTCCGCCGAACTGGGCCGTCCCGTGATCCTCAAGGTTATCCTGGAGACCGGTCTTCTGCCCGACACCCAGGCTATTGCCGACGCCTCCTTCCTGGCCATGGAAAATGGTGCCGATTTCATCAAGACCTCTACCGGCAAGGTAAAGGTGAACGCCACGCCCCAGGCCGCCTATGTGATGTGCGAGTGCATCAAGAAGTACTATGAGGCCACCGGCAAGAAGATTGGTTTCAAGCCCGCCGGCGGTGTTTCTTCCGCCATGGACGCCGTGTGCTACTGGACCATCGTGAAGACCATCCTGGGCGAGGAGTGGCTCAACAAGAACCTCTTCCGCTTCGGTGTCTCCTCCCTGGCCAACAAGCTTCTGAGCGCCGTAGAGGGCAAAACCGTAACCCACTTCTAATAGTGCGGAAATGTTTGTAAAAAGAGACTGGTCCAAAGTTCTTGGACCAGTTTTTTATGCACCGTCCCCAGCCCTTTCCCCGTCCCCGGTCCTTTCCTCACTCCCCGGCCCCGACCGGGTATCTCTTTGCGCGAAGGTCCATCCGCTGGACCTTCCGTACACTTTTCCCGGCATTTTTTCACGCGAAGGTCCATGCCCTGGACCTTCAGGCGGAACATCGCCCTGTTAAAGCACGCTTCCCCCCTCCTGAACCGCCTTCAAGGCCTCATGCTGCGCTTTAACCGGATAATAGGGTGGGGCTCATCCTTGTTTTGGGCCTAAAACAAGGACGAGAGGCCCCGGACCCTGGTCTCATCCTTGAAAACTGGCAAAAACAAGGACGAGAGGCCCCGGACCCTGGTCTCATCCTTGAAAACTGGCAAAAACAAGGACGAGAGGAAACTGAATGAGGATAAGGAGAGCAATGAGGGCGTGGGTGTTGCGAGGACCAGCAATAATGGTTATATTTGTATGTAACCACTAAATAGAACACAGTATGCAACAGTACATCCAGGAGAACAAGGAGCGTTTTTACGAGGAACTATTTTCGCTGCTCAGGATTCCGTCCATCAGCGCCAAGCCGGAGCACAAGGCCGATATGCGCCGCTGTGCCAATCGCCTTGTGGAGCTGCTGAAGGAGGCGGGCGCGGACGAGGCTGCCGTTTACGATACGGCCGGGCATCCTGTGGTCTATGGCTACAAGGATATCGGCGCCCCCAAGACCATCCTGATTTATGGGCACTACGACGTGCAGCCGCCGGAGCCGCTCGAGAAATGGCGCACGGACCCGTTCGAGCCGGTTATTGCCAACGATCCGGCCACGGGGGAGGAGGCTATCTATGCCCGTGGGGCCAACGACGACAAGGGACAGCTCTTCATGCACCTGAAGGCATTTGAGCACGAGGTAAGGGCCGGGCTCCTGCACCACAACGTGAAGTTCATCTTCGAAGGCGAGGAGGAAATCGGCAGTCCGTTCCTTCCCGCGTGGGTAGAATCCCATAAGGACATGCTCCGGGCCGATGTCATCCTGGTCTCGGATACGACGATGATTTCGGACAAGGTCCCGTCCATCAACTGCGGCATGAGAGGCCTCGCATACCTGGAAGTCAAAGTGACAGGCCCCAACAAGGACCTTCACTCCGGTCACTACGGCGGCGCTGTCGCCAACCCCATCAACGTCCTGTGCGAGATGATAGCTTCCTTGCATGACGATAAGGGACGGGTGGCCATCCCGGGCTTCTACGACAAGGTGGTGGAACTATCCGCCGAGGACAGGGCGATGCTCTCCCGTGCTCCCTTCGACCTGAAGGAGTACAAGGAATTCCTGGATATAGACGACATTCGCGGAGAGGAAGGATATACCACCATGGAGCGTACGGGCATCCGACCTTGTCTGGATGTCTGCGGAATCTGGGGCGGCTATACCGGTACGGGCGCCAAGACCGTCCTTCCGTCCACGGCCCATGCCAAGATTTCCATGAGACTGGTTCCCAATCAGCGTGCCAGTGAAATTACGGAGCTTTTCAAGAAGCACTTCACTTCTATCGCCCCTAAGAGTGTAAAGGTGGAGGTGACGCCCTTCGAAGGCGGAAATGGATTCCTGATTCCCATCACCTCGCCGGCATACAAGGCAGCGTCGCGCGCCATGGCGGAGGTTTACGGGATAGAGCCCGTTCCCTCCCGTGGAGGCGGCTCCATCGCCATCCTCGCCGACATGCAGACTATCCTGGGAACGGATCCGCTCCTGATGGGATTCGGTCTGGAGAGGGATACCATCCATTCCCCGAACGAGAGCTATTTGCTCCGCCAATTATGGGCTGGAATGCGCTCGCTGGCACTCTTCTACAGGTATTACTAACAAAAAAGAGGTTGACTCGTTTGAGTTAACCTCTTTTTTGTGCGCGAAATCAGAGTCGAACTGACACGTCCTTTCGGACACTACCTCCTGAGAGTAGCGCGTCTACCAATTCCGCCATCCGCGCATCGTTTTTGGGACTGCAAATATACGCACTTTTTTTGAAAGTGCAAACTTTTCTTCCCTAAATTTCAATTTCCAGCGGAATAACTTTCTCCCATAGGGTGGTGCGGAAAGTGATAGCCGTGAGGGAAAGGTCCAGTTGCAGCGACAAATCCTCCAGGTCCGGCGAGGTCCAGTCGTAGCCGGCTTCCAGCATGTAATTTCCCAGGGCGAAGGAACGGACTGTGCCTTCTGGCGTGGTGAGGTCCATCCACAATTCCCCTTCCGGCGACTGGCGGGGAAGACGGATGGTCTCCCCGCTGTCCAGGCGGCATTGGAACGCTCCCTCTTCCGGTATCCCCACTGGCGCAAGGGCGCCCACGGAACCGCGTACCTGCGTCCAGTAGGGTTCTCCCCAGCCCGGAGGCCCTTCAACGGTCATGGAAAGGCTGCAGAAGTGCTTGTGCACTTGTACTTGCACCCGGGCGGTGTCTTCCGGTGTGGGCACCCGCTCTGCATGCGCATAGATCGGAGGGCATTCATAGCCATAGGGGATGGAGATGGCCCCGGTCCGGGGAAGGGGAGCACCGGCAACCGCCGTGAGCAGCACGCTCCCCTTGGGCACGCGGACCATGAAGCTGGTATCCCGCTCCACTTTCCATTCCCGGTAAAAGTCTTCTCCGCTGAGGGAAAACCGGACTGGCCAGGCAGGGAGGTTGGAAACATCTACAGTCAGTGCACAGGGACAGGCTGTTCTGTCCTCCTTGATAAGCGAGCAGGATGCCCCCAAAAGACAGACCAGAAGGAGGAGCGCAGCCCGCCCTGTACACAGATTGTATTTATTTCCCATATTCACGGAAGGTTTCCACAATCAACTTCTCGCGGTCCGGATACAGGGCCACCAGCTGGTCTTTTAGGTCGTCGACGGTGGTGACGTCTCCCGACAGGGCGTGGAAAATCTCGGCTCGGGACATGCCCCGCTCGTACAGGTACAGGAAGATGTCCGGCTTGAACCAGAACTGGTTGCCAAAGTGCATCAGGGAACCGCTATAGCGGTCTTTCTGCAGCGTGCTTTGCATGAAATACGCCCACATTTCTCCCACTTCGCAGTAGCCCGCATTCTTCCCGTCTCCGGTCCCGTACGCCTGATGGCCTTCGCTGATGAAAGAGCGAATAACATAGTCGATATAAGGTGTCCAGAAGTCGTTGCCCACCTTGGCGTAATGGCTGGCATGAGACATCTCGTGCATAACGGCGCTATAAATATCCTCATAGCCGCTTTCTTTGGTGCCGATGGTGATATCCGGCATAAACAGCTTGATGAGCGCCGTCCAGCCTGCCAGATAGGCCTGGATAAGCGAATGGCTCAGGAAGGCACCGTGATGCAGCATGCAGGCGCTGGAACTGCTCAAATCCGGGAAAATCCAGAAGCGGAGGTCTCCGGGAGGCGCCGTGATGGCCAAATCCGTGTCCGTGCAGCGGCTCAGGTAGTCGTAGGCCGCGTTGTTCACCGCGCAACGGCGGAACAGGGCGGCATCGCTCTCCGTGTTCACGTGTACGTCCATGCCTTGCGGCTCTGCTTTGCCCAGGGTGCTCACCGACGCCGGAATAATGATCCAGTTAAAGCCGATGCAGAAGCCTTTCTCGTTTTGGAAGACAATACGGTAGCGCGGGTTGCCGGAGAATTTCTTCTCCATCTGGTAATACCCGTCCCGGTCCGTGTAGCAGGTGGCAATCTTAATGAAGATATTGCACACCACCTTTACGCCCGCTACGCCAAAAGGCTTTCCACCACTGAAATTGGGATCTTCGATGGTGATTCGGCCAGCCGGTGCCGCGGAAGTCCCTTTGGTCTCCGGCAGCAGCAGGTCTTCATTGCCGGTGAGTCGGAAAGCTTCGCGTTCCACCAGCTCCCAGTCAATGCCAAAGTCTCCGCGCGTAGTAGGGTCATGTTCGGCCAGATAACACTCGTCCAGTACTTCATACTTGATCCCTTCCGGGAACACGAAGTCCTGTGGCACCACGGCATACTGCCAGGTGATGGCCTCTTCTCCCACATCCGGGTCCTGGTAATAGTCTCCCTCCCGCACAATCCGGTAGTCCATAGGGTGATCCATCAGGTACAGCCCCAATCCTTCCAGTTCCTTCAATTGGTCGTCATCGGCCGGTAAGAAACGGACGTACAGGTCGGTGGCGGTAATGTCGTAACGCTCCGCCTTGGTAGGGTAGGCCTTGGTGAGGGCGGCGCGCATGTTATCCACGGTGTAAGGGTCGTCCAGTTTTTCACCGAGCTGGATCATACCGTGATACAGGGTAGCATCTTGGGGAACCTGTGAAGGATTGCCTTCCGGCCCCTCTTGGTTGCTGCAGGCACCCAGCGCCAGCAGAACCGTCAACATTGAGACAAATCGTTTCATAGCGTTACAGTTTTGTTTGCTGCAAAGCTCAGGAAACTTATCCGTGTAAAAAATTTAGAAACGTTTAATTGAAACAATGGCCCCTGGCGTATCTGTAAGGCCGCTTTTCTCCAAAAACCAAACGGATAAATTTAAATTTTCAGGCCTCCATCGGCCCCAGACCATCGTAAAGGCCCGATTATCCGTTTAAAAATGAGCCCCAAAAACCGTTACGGCCCCTGTACATTTGTCCTTTTTGCGGAAAAATTGTAAATTTGCCAGATTTTATTGAAACGACTATGCAGGACATCAGAAACATCGCCATCATCGCCCATGTAGACCATGGCAAAACTACGCTCGTGGACCGCATGATTTACCAGGCCAACCTGGTGAGAAAGCCCGAGGACCTCGGCAACCTCATCCTGGACAACAACGACCTGGAGCGCGAACGCGGCATCACCATTCTCGCCAAGAATGTCTCGGTGATATATAAAGGCGTGAAAATCAACATTATCGACACTCCCGGCCACAGCGATTTCGGCGGGGAAGTGGAGCGCGTGCTCAACATGGCGGACGGTGTGCTGTTGCTGGTCGATGCCTTCGAAGGCTGCATGCCGCAGACGCGTTTCGTGCTCAACAAGGCCATCGAAATGGGCAAGAAACCCATCGTCGTCATCAATAAGGTCGATAAACCCAACTGCCGCCCGGACGAGGTGCAGGAGGAGGTCTTTGAGCTCATGTTCAACCTGGGCGCCAACGAGGACCAGCTGGACTTCAAGACCATCTACGGCAGCGCCAAACAGGGATGGATGGCCAAGGACTGGAAGCAGCCTACCAACGACATCACCGCCCTGCTGGACACCATCCTGGAGGAAATCCCCGCTCCCGAAATGCGGGAAGGTACGCCCCAGATGCTGGTCTCTTCGCTGGAATACAGCCCTTACGTGGGCCGTATCGCCGTGGGCCGCATCACCCGTGGTACGCTCAAAACCGGCATGCCGGTAAGCCTTTGCAAGCGGTACGATATCATCGAAAAGAGCAAAATCAAGCAGCTGATGGTATTCGAAGGCCTCGGAAAGGCCAATGTCGATGAGGTCCAGTGCGGCGACATCTGCGCCGTCGTGGGTATCGAAGGTTTCGAGATTGGCGATACCATTGCCGATATCGAGAATCCGGAGGCCCTGCCGCCCATCGCCGTCGATGAGCCCACCATGAGCATGATGTTCATGATCAACAACTCGCCCTTCTTCGGCAAAGACGGTAAATTCGTTACTTCTCGTCACCTGAAGGACCGTCTGGAGAAGGAACTGGAAAAGAACCTGGCGCTGCGCGTAAAACCCGGTGTCAATGCCGATAGTTTCGTGGTGTACGGCCGTGGCGTGCTGCACCTGAGCGTGCTCATCGAGACCATGCGTCGCGAGGGCTTCGAACTCCAGGTAGGCCAGCCCAAGGTGCTGGACAAGACCATCAACGGCCAGCGCTGCGAGCCCATCGAAGAGCTGTCCATCGAGGTGCCGGAGCAGTTTGTCGGTGCCGCCATCGAACTGAGCACCCGCCGCAAAGGTGCCCTCATCCGCATGGAACCGCGCGGAGACCGGACGCTGCTGGAGTTCGAAATCCCCACCCGCGGCCTCATGGGCCTTCGCAGCAACCTGCTCACCGCTTCGCAGGGAGAGGCCATCGTCGCCCATCGTTTCAAAGATTATCAGCCCTTCAAGGGCGATATCGAAATGCGCACCAACGGTTCGCTGGTGTCGCTGGAAACCGGTGAAGCCATTGCCTACTCCATGAACAAGCTGCTGGATAGAGGTCGATTCTTCGTGGAGCCCGGCGAGGAAATCTACGGTGGACAGGTAGTAGGGGAGCACACGCGTGACAGAGACCTGAATATCAATATCTGCAAAACCAAAAAGCTCACCAACGTGCGTGCCTCCGGCTCGGACGAGAAAGTGGTGCTGCCTCCGGCCATCAAGTTCTCGCTGGAAGAGGCCCTGGAGTACATCCAGGAAGACGAACTGGTGGAGATTACCCCCAGCCACATGCGCATGCGCAAGATTCAGCTGGATCCGCTGGACAGGAAAAGAAATTCCAGTTCTGAGGACTAAGCAGATTTGTTATTCCGAAAATTATTTGTAACTTTGCACCCCTTAATCTGTTTTTGTGGCTATGAAAAAGGTTATCATACCCTTAAGCGATTGGGCTGCCGGTGAGCGGACATTCCGCTATCTGGCAGATACAGAGTTCTTTCAAAGTTTTGACAACACTGAAATCCTGGACGCCCATGTCAACGTGGAAGTCGCGGTAAGGAAGGAAGGTCACGGGAAGGTGGAGGCTGTACTCCGCTTGAGCGGCACGGTAACCGTGCCCTGCACCCGTTGTCTGGAAGCCCTTACTCTTCCCGTGGATGTGCAACCTTCAGAGGTGCTCACCCCAGGTGAGTACCCGGAGTGGGACCTGAGTCAGGCAGTATACGACTACGTATGTCTATCACTGCCCATACAAAGAGTCCATCCGGAAGGGGAGTGCAACCCCGACACCGTCCGGTTTCTGAGTCATGTGGAGCGCTCGGACGAGGAGGCTGCTGCGAGCAGCCCGTTCGCCGCCCTGAAAGGACTTTTTGACAGCAAATAAACAATTAAAAAAGATAAACCATGGCACATCCGAAACACAAACTCTCCAAGCAGAGAAGAGACAAGCGTCGTACGCACGACTTTGCTCCGGTTCCCACGCTGAGCGTATGCCCTAACTGCGGCGCCACCGTGATGTATCACCGCGTATGCCCCGAGTGCGGCTATTATCGCGGTCGTCAGATCATCGAAAAGAGCGCCGAGTAATCAGCGCTTTTTTTTGGTCCGGCCCGGTAGTTCAACGGATAGAACGGAAGTTTCCTAAACTTTAAATAGAGGTTCGATTCCCCTCCGGGCTACGAAATAAGCCAGGCAAGCGCCTGGCTTATTTCGTAGCCCAATATCTTCGATAGATTGGGGGGCGTACCCCCAAAAACCCCCTGCCGTGCAGCCTTAGTCATTTCCTGATTTTGGTTGACTCGGGTTTATAGATTTATTACTGGTATAAGTTGACTTTCCGCCGTTACTCCTGGGATAAGTTTACCATCCGAGTCTTATCACTGTCCGGGGTTGACTGGAGGC
>Ga0265299_10001361_pt1 | contig 28036 bp, 49 predicted proteins | sample AusTroGonzalo_MG_4_FD_193485 | JGI IMG/M metagenome (GOLD analysis project Ga0265299, IMG submission 193485) | Bovine rumen microbial communities from tropical cattle in Woodstock, Queensland, Australia - Gonzalo_02 | ecosystem: Host-associated > Mammals > Digestive system > Stomach > Rumen ... | reverse complement strand
TGTCTCTTCCACACAAAATACTTTTTTGATTCAAGGGGGGGAGTTCGAGAAAATAACACGACCTAATTCATCGAGTTTATATCGTCTTTTACGACTGTCATGATAGGTTGCGTGGCATTCACGACAAACCAGTTCGAGATTATCCCAGTTGAGAGTTATACTCGGGTCGTTTATGTTCTCTTCGGTAAGATGTATCTTGTGGTGAACGATCTCCCCCGCTTTGTATACTCCGTTACGCAGACAACATTCGCACAGTCCGCCCACGCTTCTTGCGTATGCGTCTCTCGACTGTTGCCATACTGTGGATTTGTAAAACCTCTCGGCAAAAGGTTTCATGACAGATACTTCTCGAGAGTTTCTTTACATTCGGGATTGAGTATGTTGGGATCGAGAAGTTCCCTTCGGAAGTCTCGTCTCATTATCTCCTCGAATTGCTCCTTGTTCTCTCCTGTCAGCCTTCCAAGATTCCATAGATACGCATAAAACTTTGACAGGCCGAAGATCGTCCAGAGGTTGATGTTGTTTCCTTTGAGCCATTTCTCGAGATTGTCATAGACCTTTACGATATCGAATGGGAATCGTTCGGAGTGACTGACGCTCTCATGGATCCGCCACATATAGACAGGCTCGATGATGTATCGGAAATCTTTCGCAACGACCTTGGCTTTGAATACCTTGTCGGTATCTCCAAACATATAATCCCCGCCCTCGATGAGCGGAAGGATCTCGCGCCTGAATAGATAACTCCAGATCTCTGGAGGCTGAAGAAAATGCAAGGCCAACATATCTCCGTTGAATTTTCTCCAGTCAAGAGGCTCTTTGCTATGGAATGCGTTGCTCTGCGTTATCATCCCATCTCGTTCGACTAATGCGGTCCCCTTGACTACATCCGCGACTCCTTCGGTTGCGTTGTACAGTTTCTCTATTGCGTCATACATGATGATATCATCGTCATCTGTGAACATGACATAATCACCAGTCGCCGCTTGCGTGCCTGTCTTGACTGCGTGTCCGACTCCCTTGTGCTCGGTAAATATCGCCTTTATTCTGCCATCCTTGTCGGCATATTCTTTGAGCACCTTTGCGGAATCGTCCGTGGATCCGTCATCAACAAGGATGAATTCAATGTCCTCCATCTTCTGACTGACGCAGCTGTCGAGGAATGGTCTTAAGTATTCCCCTCCGTTATAGACTGGTGTGACAATGGAAACTTTCATATTATTGGCGGCCCCTCCTCTCCGTCAATTGTCCCTTCCGTAGATTACCCCGATTCATTTTTCCACCCAAGGAGGCGAAAGCGGAAAAGGAAAAGAGCAGAGATCTCTCCGCTCTTTTTCCAGATTAACATATATCACACATCCTATGTGACATTCAAGGACATCTTCAGTTTACCTCCATCATGTCAAAGTCATCGAATGTCATCTGGCCATCAAGAACATCGTATTCCATCCACCAGTTAAAGACATCTTGTGCCGTGGCATATTCGACATCCTGTCCGTGAGATCTCCAGAGTGGTCTTGTCGGATCCTTTTCGTGCCGTTCCTTCCTCTTCTCGAGCATCTTATCGAATGCGAGAAGATACGCGTTCTTATACTTTGGCCAACGATTAAAGTCTCGTTCTCTCTGTCGCGTTCTCGCCATCGGGCATCCAATACATCCGAGCCGATAATATCCCTCGTCATAAAGTTTGCAGTAAGGAATCTTATTGCTTCTGATGAATGTCCAAACTTCCGCATCTGTCCAGTCTATGATTGGATTGATGAGTGTCTTACTCCGCTTATAACATTGTTCGACAAATCGTCTGCTATCTTCATTGTCGTTTGTAAGAATCATTCCGCCATGTCTTGGACCGAGCTTAAAGTTTTCTTTTTGCTCCTCTGGAATCTCTTGTCTTGATTGAATGACCACCTCACCTTGATTGTTTTTTCTGTTGGTGCTTTCTGCCCATCTGACTCCTGTCACAGTCATCCGTCCGTCCCCCCCAGTTTCCTTGAGGTATTGGCAACAGTATCTTGCTAAACGAGTCGGCGGCATGAGTTTCTTGACAATGAGATTCCACATTGTAACAGGAGTTCCGTCATTGTATCTCGGGATCTCTCGTTTTACATCGGGATGATGCTCCTTGATGAATTGGACGAGTTCTGGCGGATCTATGCCTGTTACGCGATAGGTCGCGTCATACTTGCATCCCGCCATATCGAGTAAGGCCTTGCAAGTGACCGAATCCTTCCCGCCGCTGAATGCCAAATAATATCCCTCTGGAGGCTCGAATGCTTTCAGACGCTCAATGGATTTCTTTACTTTCTCGTCAAGTTCGCTCATGTTTCGGCCTCCTGTTTCAGCCAATCGAGCCACCGCTCCCATGTAGATTCGCCATCATAATCATCAAGCCGGTTCTGAATCCATTTCGCCAGTTCCTCGTCCGTCATAGCACGGATGCGGTCTGCGTTCGTGCGTGGCTTGACTTCTGGTATTGTGCCACTAACTGTGCAAGGGATAATGCAAGCGGTAAACTCGCAGTACCCACGCTCGTTCAGATGTTTGCAACCACTACAATTCTTGCCATCAAAAAAAACCCACGGAGTACGCATCACTCTTCCCCCTCTGCTTCTATGATGACAGGGATTGACGGATTTTTAAGCGGCAATTCGTGAATTGCATAACCACCCATCCGCATAACTTCCTTGTGGAGACTCAACCATCCGTCCTTTATCAGCGCATCCCTGTCTATCAAATCACCGTGCGGCGGGATTGCGATGAGAGGGCAATCCTTATCCCTCGCATATGGGTACACTCGTCTATCATCAACACGGCAGATGTCAGCAATTGTTCCACGATAATGGATGAGCGTCCAAAACTTGCATCCTGCGCATTGAGTCGGCATCTCCATGCCCTTGATGTAAACTCCCATCAGCTTTCCTCCCTCTTTTCGCCGTAGGAGCAGAAGTCCGTTTCTTGCATCTGCCTTTTGAACAGCCGACAAACGTACTTAAGCCCTCCGTCATACTCATGGCATTCGTACATAACGCAATCCCGGCACAGCACCACAGGCCGCACATCATCCATCTGCTCACCGAAACTCTTGCCGATTTGCTTTAGCTGTTCGATTGCCGTGTCACGCTCCCATGCCGCTTGATTGTACGCACCTGTAGGCACAACATCGGCGGCGGGGATGTCACCGATTTCAAGTTCTGCGCACTTTAACTGAGCCGCCGATTCCATATCGTGAAAATGGGTTTTTATTCTGTACCTTTCGCGCAGGACGTATTTCGCCGCCTCGCGGCTGATGTAGTCGGTCATGCTTCACCTCCAAGGATCTCCTCGATATGCTTCAAGGCTCTCGCGTGGATCCTGATGACCTGACGATAGGAGAAGTGTAAATCGACCGCCGTCCGCTCCCATGTCTTGAAGTCGATATAATACGCTTTGAGGACCATCCGTTCGTTGCGGTTTTTGAGACGATAGATCTTCATCAATACCTCTTCCCGCGCATGTGCGAGATTGTTCTCGAGGAGAACGAGTTGGTCGATGTAACTCATGAGGAAATCGAATTTGTGCGGATCCTTGGTGCTCTGCGCTCCGTCTCCCTCGTAGTTCTGCGTGATGTGCGTGGCGCGATCCCACGCTTCGCGCTCGGATTCCTTCAGAGAGCGGATCTCGTATTCTACTCCCCGAGCTTGCCAGAGGAAGTCCTTCGCCTTCATCTCGTCTCCCTCCTCGTCCTCGATTCTGGGATTTCTCGGTCGATTCGCCATCTGCATCCGTCACAAGCTCCGTTATGCCTGTTCTTATACGCTCCGCAATAGAGGCAGAGTTCGTTGTTGCAAGTCCGCAGTTCGCTTGCCAACGATTGGATGACATCCGCTCCCCTGTTCATGATTCCGCGGAGGACAGGCAAGGCCGTTGCGTTGCGAAGGGCCTCTATGGTTTCGTTGATATCATTCGTTGTCATTTTTGGTATCCTCCCACACAATCGGGTCGATCCACATAGAAGCGTCCTCGACCCGCTTATTGAGGTCTCTGATGACCTGTCCTTCGGCATAGACGGCAACGAGAGCCGCGCCCAGACAGAATCCGAGAATCACAATTGCCCAAGTCATGAAATTAAACCTCCTTGATTTTGATGCCGTATACTTGCCGCATCAGTTTTTTCTTGATTTTGTACGCATCGGTCTTAAATCCTTTGGCATCCTCGACCACCAACTGGCAGTCTTGCCAGTAAACGAAGTCGGCCACATATCGACAGGATTTTTCAACGCATTTGCCGTTTTCATACTGCGCGGGTATCACAATATAGGAGACCTGTGTTTTGAGTCCCGAGATCTTCCCTGCTCTCTCCAAAAGCAAGAGTTCTGCATATCTGTCGGCCTCATGTTTGGAGTGGAATGTCTTGCCGTTTCTCGTGGTCTTTTGAGCGTGATATTTATTCCAAGTAACTCTTTCCAAATTCCCGCCTCCAATCTTCAATCGTCCATCCGTAATGTGCCATCGCGATCCTTTGCGCTCTCTGCTTCAGTTCGAGATTCGCTTTCGGTTGTCTATGGATCCGAGCGTGGCAAGCGGGACAAATCGAAAGCCATAGTCCGTATTTCTTCGATTTGTCCCGAAGTTTCCCGCCCATGTCGTTATGGAACACTTCGTGCCGGTCCAGTTTCGGAGCAAATTGATAGCAGATCGCGCAGAAGGACCAGTCGCCCAGAAGAGAAGGAGCATATTCGGAGCGTTTCATTCCTTCACCCCTTCCTGATGTGCCGATAGCGTAGAAGAGACATATATCGGTCGCTCATGTAGTCGCTTACGAGGATCTTTGCCATGCGCTTCTTAGACATCTCGTCCATCTTCTTTCGGAAGTCGAGATACTTCTCGCATTCAGCATGGCACCCGACCACACGAGCCGCACAGTTTCTGCATGGTGTGTTCATGTGCCCTCCTCTCGGTATATGCCGAGCCGTTTCGCTACTTGCATCCACTCGGGATCTTCTTTTTCTTGTTTTTCTTCTTGAATAAAAGAAATATTATTACTATCCTCCTCTATACTAACCTTATCTTCACTATCCTTACCTATACTATCCTGTGTATACACAGTATCTGTATACATGGATTCTGTGCGGGTATATCCGCCCTTCTCGTCAATGGACAACTGGGCCTTTTCCTCGATATATTTGGTCGGTTGAATGCGGTCCTTCTGGAGATAGTTATTGATTCTCCAATGTTTGATGACGATGACCCCGCTCTCGAAGATGAGAACGAATTTCTTCGCAATTAGGAGCTTCATGTCATCGTCAGAGGCTCCGCATTGACGCATGACCGACCGCGGAGCGTTGACGAAGCCGTCATCATCGGCAAGCATCCCGAGCGTGAAATAGAGACATCTTGCCGATAACGGCATATCGAGGAAAGCATCAGACAGGACGATTGTTTTCGCAAACATTCTGCGTTCTGCCAAGATTACTCCTCCTTTGTCTGAAACGCGGCCCTGACAATGTCATAGTGCATATAGGACGGAGTGCCCTCGAGCACCTTCTGGACCACCTCGAGCCGAGAAATAGCGGCACCGGCGGAAAAGTCCTTGGCAAAGCCGAGAATCAGTTCAACGATCTCTCGCGTGTCCATCAATATCTCCTCCTTTTGAATACATATTTTTTGACAAATACTCCCTTGTAAGGAGTGCCGTTCTCGTCCTTGAGAAACGCGACCTCTTTGCGGAGGTTTTCCTCTCTCGTCCTCCTTCGGATCTCCGCGGGATTCCATCCGCAGCGGTCGCAGTCATAGTTGCACCATACTCCGTCAGGATAATGTCCCTTTTTGTCCTTGCATGGCGCGTCCATGAGAATCATGGTTTTATCCTGTGACATTTTTGCCTCCAAAAAGTGAATGTAATTCCTCGTCAGACATGGTCTCGATGCCGAGGCCTTTCGCGGTATCGACCAGAGAGTCGATGAGGGCCGACATCTGCTTCGTGTCATAGGTCGAGGATCCGTAATAAAGGATGACATTGGTACATCCATCGATTTTGGACGGAATCGTCTCCGTCTGCCATCCGATGCCGTTCTTCTCCCATCCTTCTCTAAACTTCTCGAGAGCCTTGTCTCGGATGCAGACGATCTCGGAGACCCCGCCGATCTGGCGGATATGGTCTCGGTAAACATCCGCTTTCGGGATCCCTACACGGGCCGAAATCTTGTCGATTAAGGCCCACGCATATCCGTTCGCGTCAAGGCTCCGCTTTGCGCGGAATTTCTTGATAGAGATCTCGACATCACCCTCGCGGAGTTGCTCGAATTCCGTCCGAAAGTCTCCATCGATCTCGACCGAGAGCCTCTGTTTTCCCGAAAGGGATATCGAGAGGTCGGTCAGTTTACCGCGCATCTTTCTGACAATCCATGCAGAGGGCCGCGCCGAATTTCTTGACGCTGAAGTCCCTCACCTTGTCGGAGATCCTCTTTCCGCATTGTGAGCAGAACGGACCATCGTCCTCGGGATCGTCATAGAGCGTTTGAGGCTCTTTCGGGGCCTTTTTCGCGCTCTTCATCTCGAAGGGATAATCATCCTTCGGAGCGGGTTTCGGCTCGTCCTTGCCGTGTGTATTGGTCGCATCCGCGTCCTTCGTGTCATCGATGCAGAACAGGCCGTTCAAGGCATACTTTCGGGCATAGGATGACGCGGACCCTGTTATCTGGGACGCATCCATTCCCTTTCTCTCGAGTTCCTCCCGAGCGTATCCTGTGGCGGATATCGTGTCGATGTGTCCTTCGGTTTCGGAAATGCAGTCGTATAGCGTGGCCGTGGATTTGACATAGACGCGGCCCCCAACCTCAACGATCTCGTCCGAGAGTTTGAGCGTCAGCATGGCCTTCTCAAGGAGCGGCTTGACCGCCTCGAGGATGTCCTCACAGGAGCGGTAGTTGTATCCGCCGAAGGTGTTCGTCTGATTCTTCGGGGCCTTGAGGGCCGTCTGGATGTGGAGCAGTTTGTCAGTTATCATGTTTCCTCCTCGAAAATGAGCGGGCACCATCTTCCGCGCCCGCGTATGTCTAAAATGTATTCGCCGGTCCTTCGGCATTGGTTTCTGCTATAGGTTTCGAGCAAGGGACAAAACTGGCATTTCTCCTGTCCCTTCTCGAAGCTGATATCGACCATCGCGGTCGTGTATTCGAGACATCCGTTAACCTTCATCGGTCATGACCTCCCACGCGTTGAGCGGAGTCAGACATTCGTCACATCCGACCTGTTCGCCTTCTGCGTTCTGATAGATCGTCTCGCATTCTTGCCCGCATACTGGGCAACGAGGCCAACGGACAGGTTTGGGATATCCTGTCGCCTCTGTCATGCGGATATCTGGCGCGTCTGGTATCAGTCGGGACATAACGAATACCTCGCGATGACTGTCGTGCCGTAGCGCGTCTTGACCTTCTCACTCGTGGTCCTGATGCCGATGCCGTCTTTCTTGATTTGGCAGATGACCGCGGCAAGCCTCGTGATGCCGAAGTCCAAAACATCTTTCTGCGTGATGGAGCCACGCTCCTCGAGAAGTTCGAGGACAACATCCTTCTGTTTCGTCATTTCGGGGCCACCTCCAAGAGTTTATAAGTCCAGTACAGGCCGAGAATGGCCAGAACGACCAACGAGAGGATCTCGTTCCCGAATAACAGGAACACGGCTATTGCGTTAATCGGTCTTTTCATGGTATAATGCTTTCACCCTTTCTCCGAGCGGATGCTCGGTCTTGCCGCTTTTCCGTCTGCCAACGGAGAGCGGCTTTTGATTTCCTTGCCATCGATTGCGAGAGCAAAGGCAAGTGCTTCGAGGATCTTTTCCGTCATGTTGTTCCCTCCGCTGCCACGACCTCGTCCAACGACAGGCCGAGTGTGTTCGCGATGCGGATCGCAACGGAAAGGTCCATTTTCTTCTGCCTCTCTCCGCTCTCAATCATGGAGTAATAGGCCTCGGTCACTCCGATTGCGTCCGCCATCTGCTTTTGTGTCAGTCTCTGTGCGGTGCGTGCCTCTTTCAGCCATTCGCGCATTTCTTCGCCTCCTTTCGTTTCGTTTGCTGACTAAACAAATTGTTTAGTACAAGGCAAATATAAAACAGGCAAAACACCTTGTCAAGACAAATCGTGAAATATGACAACAAATCGTACAGTTGTTATTTTCTGTTACCAACTTGACATTTTGTTAAGCCGTTTGTATAATGTGTTTGGAGGTGAGAAGATGAATCTTCGGAAGATACGAGAAGCAAAAGGCATGACGGCAAAAGACCTCGGAGAGAGGATTGGAGTGACCGAGAGCGCAATTTGTATGTATGAAACAGGCCGAAGAAAACCAGACTATGAAAAGCTCCTGATGCTCGGGGAAGTCCTCGATTGTTCGGTCGCAGATATCATCGGGGAGAAAGGTCTCGAGGATCTCGGCTTTACGGCTATTGAACGAATAATTATTCAGAAGTACAGATCGCTTGACGAGTATGGCAAAAAGGCCGTTGAGGCCGTCCTTGATATCGAGGCATCTCGGAAACCTGTCATCATTCCTGTTAAGGAGAAAAAAATAATCCCCCTGTTCGTGGCGGCAGCGGGACAGGGAGAGCCGGTGTCACAGGAGGGATTTTCGGAGTATGAAATTGATGCCGACAGTCCCGCCAAATTCGCGGTTAAAATCAGCGGAGACAGTATGGAGCCTCATTTTCACGATGGAGATATCGTCCTCTGCAAGAGGAAACGGCCAGAGATCGGAGAGATCTGCGTCATCATGGTCAATGGCTTCCTTCTTGTCAAACAGTACATTACGGACGGAGTCAACATCTATCTCCGTTCTCTAAACAGAGAGCGGAAAGACCTCGATGTCGATATATGGGATAGCGGAAACGATACTGTTGTCGGATACGGCACAGTCATTTATAAGAAGATTCCGCTTGTAAGGCAATGAGAGGGCCTTTCTGGCCCTCTTTGATAGAACGGAGTGATTCTATTGCGCGTTGCGTTATATGCGCGTGTAAGCACACAGGAACAGGCACAACATGGCCTCTCTATCGGTGCACAACTCGCGGCCCTCGAGGAATGGGCGAAACCTCATGTCATAGTCGGTGAGTATGTAGACGCTGGCATATCCGCTCGGTCGCCGATCTCGAAGCGTCCAGAATTGCAACGGCTTTTGCGTGAGTTGGATAATGTCGATTGCGTGGTCTTTACGAAGCTCGACCGATGGACGAGAAACATCCGCGAGTATTACAAGGCACAGGACGCGCTTGACGCTCATGGAGTGGCTTGGAGAGCCATCCACGAGGATTATGAGACGGAGACTGCCGCCGGCAGATTAAAAGTCAATATCATGCTCTCCGTGGCACAGGACGAGGCCGACAGGACCTCCGAGCGCATCAAGGCCGTTTTTGCGGATAAGCGGAGAAAGGGTCTCATTCCTTCTGGAAAGGCTCCGCTCGGTTTGGAGATCGTCAACGGACGCTATCAGATAACCGAGAAGGCAGATATTACACGCGCCATGTTCCAAGACTACATTGCCAAGAGATCCACGACATATGTCGCGGAGGATTTTCACATGACCCCTGTCGGAGTCCGTGCCCTTCTCCGAAACAAAAACCTCGTGGAGAATGGTGTGGTCGATGAAGATACCTTCAAGACCGCCAACGAGATCCTCGGAACGAGGTCGCAGAGAAGGGTCCATTCGGGAGAGATCTATATCTTCGGAGGCCTTATCCGCTGCGGGAAGTGCGGAGGCGCGACCTACTGCGCGAAATCGAAGGGATATTACTATTATCGTTGTGTCCGTCACAGGGACCACGGACCATGTGAAGGGACGAGCGTCAACGAGGCCGTTGTCGAGAATTATCTCCTCGACAATATCGTCTCCAAGGCCGAGGACATGAATCTCACGATAACAAAAAAGTCGGGCCGCGCTCCCGATATCGGTAAGCTGACGGCCCGCCTCGATAAGCTGACGGATCTCTATCTGAACGACCTCATAACTCGTGAGAAATACGAGGCAGATTATAAGAAAACACAGGAGGCCATTTTAGAGGCACAGAGAAGGCCAAAAACGATAGATACAGAAGAATTGACAAATATACTCGGAGCCTATCAAAGCCTCTCCAGAGCGGCGAAAAAGGCCTTCTGGAGCAAATTGGTAAAAAGAATCGTCATTGACGATAAAAAAATCTCCTTTGAGTTGTATGCGTAGTATTACAACTCGAAACAAGACCGATGTCTCATTTGTTTTTGCAAAACAAAAAAGGGTCGCCCCGAAGGGCGGCCCTTTTACGATTCTATCCGTATTTCTTTTTTCGTGCCTTTGAGCGTCATGATGTGTCTTGTGTTCGCCGCGGGGAGAAGCATCTTCCTCACGGCATAACCTCCGTATGACATCCACGAGCTGACGGATACAACTCGAAACGGAACAAAGGCAATTTTGTTGTGTGACGGATCCACTTTCAGTTTGACAGGATCCGTGACGAATGGTTTGTGTGTGTGGCCGACTATGAGCGCATCTATTCCGTCAATCGTATAACCGAAACGCTCGGCCCTGTTGACCGACCCTCCTGTGAGGATGCCTCCTCCGCTGCCATGAGTTGCCGCCAGAACATAGGACGGATTCCGTTGTCCGTCTGTCTTGTTATTACCCATGAGGATCTTGATAAAAGCGATATTCGCACGATACAGATGTTCGAGGTCCAGTTTCGCCATGATGTCATAGGTAATGTCATCATCTGCGTCTTTTGCGGAGCGGAGTTCATGATTGCCGGTCGTGGCGGCAAGGATGCGGTCCCGAATCGGAGTCAGCATCTCGACCATGACGCGCTTTTGCTCTCGCGGTCGCATGGTTTCCTCGTAGATGTTCGATACGCTCGTTTTCAGCGCATTATTGATGAGGTCGCCGCATAGGATGATATAAGCGTTTTCGTCTTTGAGAAGATTCGCACAGAAAAGGGACCATTCCCTCTCCATGTGCTCACGCGCTCCGAGATGTACATCTCCGATGGGATAGATCCTGATATCGTTTCTTTCTGGAAATTTGTGCGTTATAAACTCAAAGTCGGATAACACCAAATCACTCCTTCAATTGTTCGGCTATGATGTTCCAAGCCGCACAGATCGCGGCAGAGAGAGCCGCCGCAACGATGGGCGCGAGGATTTTCCACGCATCGGCAACAGAAGCGGGAAATCCGCCGTTGAGAATGAGGGCAATTTCGGGAATGAGCACCCCGAAGAAGCTCTGAACGAAAGTCTTTATAGTGCGGATTAACCAGTCAGGCATAGTCAAGCTCCTTTCTCTAACTTCGTTTTGATAATTGCGATATCTTTCCCGATTTCCTCGAAACGCTTCGCATATCCGTTGTGCTCGTCCAGTTTCTTTTCAACGGATTGCAAACGCATCTCGAGTTTTGTTTCGCGTTCCGCTTCGGAGATTGCGCGGTCTTGATTCTGCTTTCTTGAGATTAACCATTGACCGATGATAGAGCCGAGGGCGGCAATAACCGCAACGATGATAGCATCACTCAATGTTCTCACCACCTTAATTTTCTACGATAACGAGGGTCGGTGCATAGATATAATATGAAGAACCTCTTGAATTTCGCCCACGCACACGAATCTTTTGGTTTGCCGTAAGAGATACACTCGTCAGATGGTTGTTTTGTACATGGTTGCTCCATGTGCTATTCTCCGAGCCATACGCTACGCCGTCAATGTAGAGTTGCGTTGCGTAAGTGTAAGAAGACGATGTGTTTGACCTGAACGCAGACCAGTAGATGTCATAAGTGCCTGTCTTGCCGACTGTCATCTCCGCGCCGATTGCCGTCATCGTGGACGAGGTTGTCCTTGTTGTGCCTTGGACAACTTGGGTGTTTTTGCTTGTGCCTCCGCCAGAGACATTGACAACAATTTCTGCGAGGTTTGTGACATCATAGGTGCCGTTTTGCGTTTTTGTCTCGGAGCCTTCGACCCAAGGGAAGGTTGCCGTCCCCGATCCGTTTTTGGGGAGCGTAACACCTGAAACGCCGCTATATACCGCTCCGAGCAACTTGATATCGGGTTTTGCCATTCATAGCACCCCCTCAACTGATGGAGAGGATCTTGGTCGTGCTATCCTGTGAGATGCTCGGCATGGAGAGATTTCCGCTCACTCCGAGAATCGTTTTTCCGTTCAAGATGTTTCCGCTCACGCAGTCCGTGACGGCAGAGGTCGCAAGCGTGACCGAGCCTCCAGAAGTATATCCCGCGGGAATCGTGACGGATCCCGCTTTCGTGGAGATCGTGCCTCCTGTTGCTCCGTTGTTCGTCATGGAGCCGGTATCTTCGCCCGAGGATCCTACAAACTTTTTGCCCGAAAGGACATTCGCTGCAACGGCATCGCAGTCCGTTGCATCGTAGAAAGTCGCCGTTCCCGATCCGACCTTCGGAATCTGCACCTGTGGAACATTCTGATACTGAACAGAATTAATCACTACGCTTGGATGTGCCATTTTCTACTTACTCCTTATGAAACAGTAATAGTTGATCCGTCCCATGTGATAAGGCCGTAGTTGGACGGAATCGGCTTGATTGTGATGTCCTCCGTCATGCGGAAGTTGTTGGTCAAAAGGACCTGTTCCGATGCGGATGGAGTGACCTCGGTCGGCCCCATGTATGCGGTGCGCTCGACAAGTTCCCTTGCGACAGGGATGCCAGTCGAAACACCAAGGCCTTCCTCGTTGACCGAGATGCTAACCTTTTGCGGTTTATAGGATATGGTCAAGCCTTATCCACCACCTTAAAGACTCCGATCGGGACGATGTTGCACATGAAGTTCCCGAGTTCATACCAGTCGAGGGAGTAGCAATAAACTCCAACAGGGAATAAAGCCGTCTCCGCTTCGGTGAATTCAAGAATGACTGTGTTGTGATTGTCGGGGACGAGGTCCTTTGTGAGGATCGTGGTGCCGTTTTTCGTGTCTTTGAAAGTGTATTTGAGGGTATCGGTCGAGACGAGCGTTGTCCCACTCAATACGACAGGGAGTTCGATGCCGAAGTCGCCCTCGGCCATCTGCAAATTAATTCCTGATACATCCCACATGGTTATTCCCCCAAGAGTTTTTCCCAAGTGACAGGATCGCAAACCGCGTCTTTGTCACTTCCGTTTTTGAATTTGAATAGCGCAATTTTTGTGTTTGCTCCGAAGTCTCCGTCCGCTCCCATCCATCCGCAGTTGAATCCCTTTGCAATCAATGCCGTCTGCATTATCTTGACATAGAATCCTCGGTCTCCCTGTTTGAGTGTCGGAAGGTTGAGAGTGACATTTCCTGTTGTCGGTTGCGGCTCTGGTGTTGGAGTCGGTATCGGCTCGGATTGAGCGACCAGTTGGCCGAATCTCTCCGAAAGGACCTTGTTTCCGTCAACATTCCCCGAATATCCGTCCACATGGTCGGAGGCGGAGAATTGCCAGACATCTCCCATGTCGGGACGGCCTCCCCATTGGGCGACCCAGACGATGACATCTTCTCCGATGTAACTTGGACCCACTTTGCCCCACAAATTGCCTCGGGATCCGTAAGCTCCCGCACGATATCCGCCCGCTTTGATAACATCACAGAAGGCCTTGACAACGGCCGTCAGTTCGCTATCGCGGAGTTGCATTTGCGACTGTTCCTCGACATCGATATAGATCCCGAGCGGCAGACTGCGGCCTTCGGCAAACTGAATTGCCTTTTGTGCCTCTTCTCTTGCCCGCTCCTCTGTCGTAGCATACGAATAGACATATGCTCCGACAGGAATGCTTGCTTGACTGTAAAATGTGTCGAAGCACCAGTCTTTTGACCGACCATCTGCAATTTTGATGATGGCAAAGTCAACCGAATTGAGGCTTGCCGCTGACATTCCCGCTTGCCATGAGGAAATATCGATTCCGTGTAGGTCGGAGATGTTCATGATTACTCCTTAAGATAAGTAAATGCCGTAAACCGCGACAGGTATACCGAGGTCGTTTCTTGGGTCGCTGGGCGTTGCCCCTATTACATAACCTTTGTCAAAGGTGATGGAGGTCTGCGTGCTTGCCGTGATTCTGCGGATGAGCAAGTTGATATTGCCGATATAACCATTGGCAGAGCCGTTCGTATTCATGAAAGCGGTTGCTTCGCCCGGCTTAAAGAAGGACGAGCCGGGGAATATGGCCGAGTCGCTTGTGCTCTGTCGGAAAACAACATAAAAGAGGTCGCAAGAGTTTCCAGCGAGATTAACTACTTGCGGGGCGAAAGCCGATGTTGGGTCGCTATTTTCCCAGAGTTTCACAATGGAGCGCGGTATCGTTCCACTTGCCATGATTTACTCCTCCACATTCGGCTCGGGAGCGGGACGGCGGTCGAAAACTTCCTGTTTGATGATTCGTCCGTCCGAAGTCCAGATTGCCGCCGCATGGTAAGGGATGTCGCTCTTGGCCGCCGCCGCGCAGATGGTGTAAAACTTTGCGAGAGCGTCATCGAGTCGCAGATAGTGGTCATACAAGAGACCGCGGGAGCCGTCCTCGCGGACCTGATTTTCAAGCGTGGTATAGAATACTTCTGGCATGATTTAACCTCCTTAATTGTCTTTCTGCCCGAGAGTGACATCTGCCGTTGTCGCTGCCGTGCAAGTTCCTGTGAATGCGATATAGCCTGTGTATGATGTCCAAGCGATATCCGAAGTGATATAGCTTGGATTTGCGAAAGTGCAGTTGAGGACGATGGTGTCCGTGGTGATGGATGCGTCCGTGATGCGGAAGATCTCCGCGTTGTTGGCCGCGCTGACGGCCTGTTGATAGAAATACTGGATTCCGCTCGGAATCGTGATGTCTCCTGTCTGGCCGTTGACCGAGCGCACAGGAGCGATTTTCGCAATCGTGGCTTTATATGCCGTTGTGCCGCGCTCCAGAGGCATTTCGTCCGTTGTCAGAGGAGTTGCCAAGGAGGGTAACTGGTCGATTATCATGTTATCCCTCCTCGATAAGGCTCTGGGCATAGTTCAAAATGCCGTTGCCGTGGGTCTTTGCGGTCTTGTCCGTTACAACTCGGTCGAGCCGCTTGTTGTCCGCGATGATTTTCCCTTCATCGTCAATTTCGGAGTAGACGATGGAGACGCGCAGTCCGACCGAATCGTTGAAGATGGTCGCGCTTGTTACTCTCTTCATTCCCCTTCCCCTTTCCTTGAGAATTCCACTTGGATTTCGGGATCTAAATGTTGGTCAAGTCTGCGTTGGTCATAATCGGCTTGTTTTGCCTTCAGCTCCCAACCAAACGCGAGGCCCGCAGTTCCTCGGACGAGGAAATAGCTCCCCTTCCGTTCGGCTACCCAACAGTCTCCCTCTCCGTATTTCTGCAAAAAGACCTGATAGTTCTCCGTTGAGATGGTCTTTGCGAAAATCGGGTCGAGCCAGATGTAAGCGGAGCCGTCCTCTCCGATAACTCCCTCTCCCAAATCTCCGAAGAGCGGAGACGGAGTCTCGTAACAATAGAGAAGTCTCTTTCCGTACTGGTCCACATCGACAATGCGGTTTTTCGTGCCCGAGACGGAAAGATTGCAGTTCGTATCAAAAAATGCGTAACTACTTCCCTTTTCGATTCCTACTCCGTTAAGATTGCAGAACGCTCTCTTGTATAGGGATCCGTTGCTTCTTGCCTCGGAGTTCAGACCATCGGGAGCGGTGTACGCGGTGATGTTCCATGTACTGTTCGGATTTACCGACCAGTAGAAGTTACCTGCTTGATATAAGAGCGATGTTCCGTCTGGGAGTGTCCCATATCCCGAAATGCCGTTTGCAACGCTCGAAATACTGTTCAGCGCGAAATACATTCCGCTCGTGGTGAAGTTCGCGTAGTTCGTGGAGTCAAAGGCTATTTTGAAGCCGTCTTTATTACCAGTTACCCGCGCATTACCAAGTGCGTCCTGTATCTCGAATTTGCCGTTTGTATCGGCATAACCGCCGAGCGACAATGTTCCGCCTTTGATGTAGTTCGCAAGCAAATAGCCTGTGGTTATCATCGAGGCATTTATCTTGCCGTCCTGTGTCAGCGCGACATCGTCAAAAGGTCCGTTATAGCCGTTATGGGAATGCCCGAGACCGCCTTGATTGAATCTCCACACATTGACCGCCGTGTTGATGTTCGGAGTGTCCATGATGAGGAGTTCTTCCGGCTCGTTGTTCGCGTTCATCTTCAGAACGACATATCCGCCCAGTCCGCCTGTGATTTGCGCGGTCGCCGTTGCGATTGCCGACTGGAGGAAGGACGCGGTCTCTTCGAGATCCTGTCGGAAGTCTCCCGCGACCGCTTCGGCAAGCGTTGTCTGAAGTTTGCCGAGTTCCATCTCGGAATAACGCTCCAAAAGGACATCGTAGACAACGCGGATGACCTTCTGTTTCGTCTTAATGACCCCTAATTCGGGGAAATAGACTGAAACTGTGTCGCACAGACTCACACGCTGAAGCGCGGCGACATTCTCGTATTCGGGAGTTTGCCATAGCTGAACGAAGTCCACTTTGAGGTTGTCGGAAGGTAACCACGGAGAATTATCCGAAAGATACTGCGCGGCTCTCGTCCGCAGTTCTGCCGCGGTCGGGACAGATTCAAACTCCGCGGAGAAGTCCATCGGCTCTATCTTGACCTCGACAAACTGAAACTCTATCGGTACACCGTTATAGTCCGTTATGACATTTCCGTTCTCGTCCGTCCAAGGAATAAGGAGTTTCGGAGCGTTCGGGTCCAAAATATACCCTTCTGGGAGCGTTACAGTCGTCTCTCCGTTAGTCCAGTACGGAGAGATCGCTGAAAATGTCCCAGAATGGTCGATTTCGTGGTTGATATCGGTGATATTCTTGCCGTATCGGATGGTTACACCCGAATCGACCCCGCGGTTGACATACAGTTTGACCGCGAATTTGTCGAATTCGTAATCGCCCTTGCCGTATACATCGAGAACGGACCCTTCTTCGCCGCATAGCAGATTGCGGACGGCCTTGGGAACATCGAGGTCGAAGTCGGACGATACGGCTTTGTCCGTCCAGAAGGTAAATGGACAGTAGTGCACCACATTCAGAGGGATTTTAGCAAACACATCCGCGCAACTGGACGCGGAAAAGGGTTTTACCACGATGGTCGATAAATCATAACTGATGTGGTGAGCGTTGAATGTGACCACTCCGTCTATCGGAGCGGAGTATTTATAGATCGTGAACGGCTGAACATCGTGCCGGTCATCGTGGATGACCCCGATGATTCCTCCGTCCGTTATCATCGTCTGATAAAACCTTCCTGTTATCGGATAAGTGAATTCGGCCTCATAGATGCCGTTTCTTTCCTCCGTAACAGTACAGGACAGACAATCCACCAAGCGTCCGAGGCCGTTCGATGTGAACGAAGTCTCTCCGACCTTGTAGAGAATAGGAATCAATGAATCATCCCCTTAATTACCAATGAGAGAATCCCTATAAAGCCGATGCCAGCGCAGAACATGGACAGGACCCAGAGCGTCTGCTTTGCCGTGTCCGTCAGATACGGACAGAGCGAAAACAACGCGAGGAAGGCCGAAAGATACAGAAAGAAGTTCATATCGTCCACCATCTCGGAGTTATCTCGACCTTCGTGATGCCTGTTCCGAGCGCGATCCCTGTGTTCCCCGATTCGAGGACAGGGAAATTGTAGTTCGACAGTACGACATAATCGTTCTTGCTTACTGTGCCTTTGTAAGCGTCCATCATCTCGCAGTCGATGTCGGTATAGACATCCGCTGCCGTGATGGTGATGGTGTCGCTCCCGATGCCGAGGTTGCCTGTTCCGTAGACCCTCAAAAGAGGTTGTGACGGAAACTTTGTCGGATTGTTTATCGTTCCGTCTGCCGTGAATGTCTGCACAGTCAGTCCGCTATTGAGATATCTCTGCGGTTTGCAGTTGAAAACGATATCGAAGGATCCCGCGTCCAACATGGAAGTCATTTCAGGCTCGAAAGGACCGGCATACATGGCCATTCGGTATTCGCCCGAGTTATAGGTATCCTCCAGTTTGAAATAGCCTTCGTGAGACAACAGAAAGGCTCTAAACGATGCGAGGTTTGCAGGATTATAGCAGAACGCTGGATAAGTCACTTCGATGTTCTCGAAGCGTTTATCGAGGCCGACAAGTGCTCCGTTGCGTGCGGGAACAGTCAAGAGGTTGTAGGCACGAGCGGGAGCGGAGAATGTTCCGCTTCCGCTTATCCATACCCCGAAGCTCGAGGAGGTCGTTGAATCGAATGTGAAGTAATTACGCATAAGCGACCTCCCTCTGTTTCTGAAGTGCCACGAGCCGTCTCTGGACCGCGTCCGCAAGCTGATTGACATCCATGCCCTGTGTGCCGTACACATTGATAACGATGCCCTGTGTGGATCCTACGAGTTCGCGGAGCTTGTTGAGGCCGAGAACGATCTCGGCTCCGTTTCCGTCTCCGAATCCCTTCATTCCGCTCGGAGTGGCCATGACAGTCGGAGAAGTGAACATCATCGCGTTGTCATATGCCTTGCGGTACCAGTCGATGGAGATGCGCGGCATCTGGCCTTTCCCTCCGAGGCCGTAAGGCCAAGTTCCGCCCTCTATGCGGAAGTGAGGGAGTTTGATATCTGGAAGTTTCCAGTTGAAATTGAACGCATTCTTAAGGCTTGATACGGCAGAAGAAACAAGGGATTTGAGATTGTCCAGTTTCCCGCCGAGGACGGAGTTGAGAAGGTCGAAGCCGAGCGTGAATTTCTGTTTGATTCCTTCCATCGCGGCAGCGGCCACACCTTGCAGTCCGCCTCCGTGAGACTCATACGCGCTCTTGATAGCGTTCCACTTGTTCTGAAGAGTTGTCTTGATGCCGTCCCAGATCGTGGAAGTGGTCGTTTTAACGGAAGTCCAAACTTGCGTGCATTTGGTCTTGATAGCGTCCCATGCTTTCGTTACTGTGTCCTTGATGGCCTTGACAGTCTTTGTGATAAAGGCCTTTATCTCGTCCCAGTTCTTCACGATGACCACAGTCAGAGCAATGACCGCCGCAACGACCGCCGTGATGCCAAGCGTGGCGGGAGTGAGGATCGCGCCGACCAGTTTGACCGCCGTCACGATCTTCGGAGCCAGAGTCAGAAGAGTCCCGACTCCGCTGATGAGTTTGCCTCCGACTGTGAGCAGAGGACCGAGAGCGGCAACGACCGCGAGGATCTTCACAATGGTTTCCGCGGTCTCGGGTTTCATGTTGCGGAGTTTCTCCGCGAGTTGTCCGATAAATCCCGCCAGCTTTTCAATTGCCGGTGCGAAGGTCGTGGCAAGGGTCGCGCCCAGTTGTGCCAAGGACGCGCCCATCGTGGCCTTCATCTTGTCGAGCGTGTCGTTTGTCTCGTTGAGCGCGGCAAGCGTTTCTCCGCTCATGATAAGGCCGAGACGCTCCGCCTCGTCTCCGTATTCTTGGAGGCCTTTTCCGCCATCATCGATGATGCCCGCGAGACTGTCGGCAGATTTGCCGAAGAGTTCCATTGCCACTTGGTCGCGCTCGGTCTCGTTCTCAATTTGAGATAGGGCCGTCAGAGATTCATAGAACACATCGGTCACATTTCTCATGGATCCGTCCGCATTCGTGACGGATATGCCAAGACGCTCCCATGTGTCCGCATGGCCTGTCATGTTCTTCTTCATCTTGCCGAGTGCCCCTGTGATGTCAGACAAAGAAACATCCACGAGGTCGGACGCATACTGGAATCTTTGCAGTTCGTCCGTGGAAAGACCAGTCTGCGCGGCCATCGTGTTCAGGTCATCGGCAGCGGTAATGGATTTATATGCGAGAGCACCAAGAGCACCCAACGCGCCTGTTGCCGCATTCGACAGAGGCTGAAGTTTACGGCCAGCGTTTTCGATACTGTTGCCGAGTTCCTTCATCTTCTGGCCTGTCGCCGCGATCTGTTGCGCGGTAACGGAGCCGAAATTGCGGTATTCCTTCTCGAGGTTTTGCAAACTCTGTTGAGTGGCAATGATTTCCCTCTGGAGAGCGTCCCATTCCGCGGAGCCTTGTTCAACTCCGCTTTGTGCCGCCTTCAGCTGCTCGAGCCGGTCCTTGGTGCTTTGAATGGCATTTTCGAGATTTTTTTGTTTCTGCGTCAAAAGCTCCACATTGGACGGATCCATTTTGAGGAGCTTGTTGATATCTTTAAGATTGGATTGTGTGGTTTTGAGTTGGGAGTCAACACCTTTTAACGCTTTGGTTAATTTACTGGTGTCTCCTCCGATCTCAATGGTGATTCCCGCGATTCTTCCCGCCATAGTTACCACCTATCGAAGTCATCTTGTGTTGCTATCGGAGTATATTTGCAGTCATCGTTGCCAGATTCGGTCATCATGTCAACGACTGTTCCGTATTCGAGACGATCCAAATCAGACATATTAAGTCCGATTTGGACCGCCCGAAGCAAGAACAGGCCGAGGGTCATCCTTCGGTCTGTTCTTCGGTGTTTTTTTTTGCTTCAGCTGATGTCAGCATCTGGCCCTCATAGGTCGCTTGAAAATCGGGGAGGGCCGCATAGATGTCGTTCCGCTCGAATTGGTCGAGCCATTCGAGGAACGCGTCCTCGTTCAGCTTGAGCATTTCCTTGCGGTCCTTCGTTTCCGCAAACTTCGCCATGACGAATCCCATGCGGAGGACGAAATTAATCATGTCCCCCTCATCGATTCCCTTGGTCTGCAAAACGACAGGATCCTGTCCGAAAATATTGCGATAGTAGAGGTCCACAGATGCCATTGATAGCATCGGGACCTCTTTCTCGCCGATTTTTACCTTGTTGTACATAAAAGCCTCCTTTTAAGCCGGTATCAAGTGGTCGTGGTCTGGTAGACCGCCGTCAGCCAGTTGTTATACTGGGCCGTCTGCGCGGGAGTACACGATGCCTTGACGAGGTCCTTGTCGAGGACGGAGTTGTAGATCGTGGTCGCCGTGATGCTGATGCTCTCGGTCTGCGGCTCGATGCTCTCTTCCTTCGTGGATCCAGAGACGGAGGGACGGCCCGCAACGCAGTTGTACATGACAGAGCGTTTGGCATGAGCGTCTCCCTCAAACTGGAACATGAGGGCGAAGTGAGTCGGAGTCGCGTTTGCGTCCTCTACGAGAACACCATTTGCGTCCGCGATGTAGCCGAGGACATCGGTGTAAAAATCATCGGGAATTTTGGCCAGTTCGAGGTCTCCCTCGTAGCCGCTATTCGAGACGGACGAGTAGTACACGATATTATCCGCGTAAAACTTGTTCGTGTCGCCCTGTGCGTCCAGAGAGAGCGAAACGGCACCCGCGAGGGCCTTCGGAGATCCGTATGTGGCCGTTCCCGAAGTGCTGATAGTCGCTACGGCATAATAGCAATTCTTGATGCCGTAACGGATCTTGTTGGTGTCAGCCATTGATGACTACCTCCATGTAGTATGTGATTTGATACATCTTTTCTCCCGAAATATAGGCCTCGGTCTTTGAGAATGGGATCTCGTTCGCAATGAATGTATCCTCGACCTTCTTTTCGAGAGCAAAGTCTTTGTTGTCGGTGTAAAGTTCGACTACCACAGGACGGATCCTCTGATAGTTTTTATTGTCTGCCATTACATCATTGCTCCCCGCGTAGTAATAGCAGATAAACGGAGGCTCTTTTGCCGTGTCCTTCTCAAACTGGAAGTAAGCGACAGGGATATTTACTCCCTCCGAGATCTCTATCCCTTTTAAGAGCGTGGCAAATTCAAGGTATGTCATTTTCCATTGCCCTCTCCATTGCGTTGATAATTTCTTCCTCGACTGGTTTGATGTGCGGTCTCCCCGCCGTTCGTCCCCCGCCGCGGTTTGCGTGTCCATTTTCCAATAGATGAGGGAGACCCGCGTGCTGATTGTAAATCGTTCCTTGTGCGCTCACGCGTCCGCCCTCGAATTTGTTCGTCCATCCCGAGGCATATTTGCCGGTCCCGCCAAAAGTCGCTTTTGAGTTCGCTTTGACGGCCTTTGTGCCATCGTTCATGACGCGCTTAATGAGTGTTGCCATGCGGTCGCCAACTCCCTCCTCATACTCCTTGAGGGCCTCGTCAACGGCAGCTTGAAATTTCTCAATCGGTGTCCTCTTCGCCATTCGTACCACCCTTTCGCTCGATATAGAGTTCGATGATGTCCGAGCGGCCCTTATAGACCCGATAAATCGAATAGGTCAATCCCTTGTATCCGACAAGGAGTTCACCCTGATAGTCAGCATAAAACATCCTGACGCGATACTCGGGATTGAGTCCGTTTCTCCCGCCCTCGAAAAACTCGGAGCGCGTGACCGAATCCACTTGGCAGAAAACTTTTCTGCTCGTGGTCGTTTTGGTCGGGATCCCATAGGAGTCATAAGAAACGGATTCCGAAATCAGAGTGACAACATCAGATCTATCCAATGTTGTCACCCCAATCCGTGTAATTTGTGGCCATGCCCATCTGGGCCTTTTGTTCGTCATATGACGCTTTCAGTCGGTCATAATCATCGGGTTCTCCGAAGTTCACCTTGCAGTAGGTAATGACGGCGCGTCTGACGAGCGGGTCCTCTGTGCAGTCGTTGGAAACACCCGCGAGGCCAAGGTCGGCCTTTGCCGCTTCGATGAGATCTTCAATTTCCGAATCGAAATCGTCTGTCGAGATTCGGAGCGCGAGTTTGGTCGCCGTCTTAATGTCAGCCATTTTTAATCACCTTGATTTGAGATATACTTCTTCGGTAATAGTCCCGAGGCCCACATGGCCCATCTTGATTCGGGAGTCGCAATACATCTCGACTCCCAGTTCTGCCGCACGAGCGCAGAATGACAGGTCCTCACCAAATCCGAGAATCGGGGAAAACGGAAGTCCGAATTTATCCCCTATCCTCTTGACGAGGTCCGTTGTCATCATCACCCCGCCGAATCCACAGGCCGCAATCGGGAAAATATCGTCTTGCGGATATTCCCAGTAGTTGACGGCAGCGGGAGTCACTTCGTCCGTGTCCTTATCGTGGTAATAACCACAGGAGGCGAAGATATTCGGCTTGACTGGTGCTTTGCGGGTGAAGTAGAGGGCCGAGACCATTTCCCGACCCTCGTCCAGATCCGCAGACAATCTCTTCATCAAATCTGGTTGGAATTCCATGTCGGAGTCGAGCCACAGGATGCGGTCATAGTTCTCGAGGACGGCCTGTTTTGCGAGGCCGTTTCTTGCGTCATATACGAGCGAAGAACAGGACAACGAGAAGCAATAATCTCCGACCTTATCCATGCCGAGAAGAGATTTCATAAAGATTGTATGGACCATGTCCATACAGGGAATCGCAATAAGTGTTCTCATCGGTTGCCTCCTTGTTGAAACCGATTAGAAGGTCACTTTGCAGAATGCGTGGTCAGCGACAACGCCGAGCGCGATATACTCGCGGCCAACGAGCTTGACCAGATCCTTCTCGGCCAGAGACAGAGGATCGTACTTGATGCCGATCTCGTCTCCGTTCGGGAAGTTGGCCTGTGCACCGTTGCCGAAGTCGCCAACGATCATCCACGCGGTGCCCGCGGTGCCGGTCGTGGAGTAGACAGGCAGAGTGTTGTCGAAGTGGACAGGCAGTCCCTCGAACGGATCCACATTAAAGCCATTCGCATACTGCGCGGCCTTCATGGCGGCCCAAGATCCCTTGTTCATGACAACAACAGGATTGACGGCCTCATCGGACAGAGTGCCGAGAGCCTGTGCGACAACGCCGACAGACGGCGTGCCCGCAACGATGCCAACACCAACGGCGGTCGAAGTGGCGGACGCGGTGAGAGCCGTGACCTTTGCGATAAGCTCGGCCTGTGCCTTCTTGGCGATCTGATAGGTCAGCTCGTCATAGACATAATAGAGGAATTCCTCGCCGCCGAGGTCGAGGGCCTCGTCAGAAATGGAGATCCATTTCTTGATGGACGAGGGAGTCATCGTCACGATGCCGAGCGTCAGGGTCTCTTCGGTGACGGCAGAGGTGCTCTCGGTGTGGACAGTAGCGGCAGTCGCGGACAGTTCGAAACCGACCTTGAGCACGCCCTTGATGTAGGTCTTGCGGACCAGATTCATCAGGCCGTTCTTCTGCCACGCGGTGCGGATGCGGCTCTCAACGATAGAGGGAACAGGGACATAGCCGCCAGTCGCCAGTTCGGACAGAAGGGCGCGGCATTCGCTGTTGTCGCCGGTCTTGATGTAGTCAGCGTAAGCGTTGATATACTCCTTTGAGGAGCGGATCTCTTCGAGATTCATGGGTTTAACCTCCGATTCAAAATTCTGGATTTCTTTTCCTTCGCCGTTTGCAACGGCATTTCTCGTCTCTCTGCGTTCGGCTTCGGCGGCTTTGCGCTTCTCGAGTTCTTCGTTGATAGCGCGGGCCTCTTCTTCGAGCGCATCGAGGTCAGCTTCGGGAGCTTCGAGTTCATTCTTGATGGCCTCGCGCCGCTCCATCAGCTCGTCAATAGTTTTTTCAGACATGATTAGTCCTCCAACATTGCTTTGATGCGATTGATGTGCTCTTCTCTTTCTTTCCGCTTGCGGATCTCCTCCTTGGCCTCGGCGATGATTCCCTCTCCGAGGTTGCGGGCCGAAATCGATGTCCCATCGTTAGCGGGGAGACTAACGGCGGAGACATCATAGAGCTTGCCTATTTTTGTTATCGTGCGGAGCACAGTAACAACATTGTTTTCGCGGTCCTCCGTAATGGTGCGCGTGTCCTCGTTTACCTTAAAGCCGAAGGACATCTTTGTCGTGTATCCGCCAGCGATCTCGTCATAGAGCTGACGGCCCGCCTCGGTGCCTCCGAGGTCGGCGCGGATATGGAGGCCGTGGTCATCGGTGTTGAGCGTGAGAGTGCCGTTGGATCCACGCGCAAACACTCGTCCCGCGTGGTCATACTGCATGATGACATCCGCCATGTCGGCCTCGTCAAAAGCACGCTTGTCCACCTGTTCGAGGACGCGGTATCCGTCCTCTGCATAAAGCTGATACGGAGAGTCGAATGTCGTGGCATAGCCTTCCACGATCTTCTCGTCTCCAGTTTTTTCGAGGGCGGCCATGTCGCGGTACTGTCTGCCCTCTGCGAGTTTCTGCATAATATCTTTACTCATTTTGTCCATCTCCTACATTGTAGTATTCGCCTCGGATAGGTAACTCGTTCCCGATAGGCTCGGGCAGAGGCGGAAGGTTGAAGATCTCGCGGATCTCGTTTCTCGTCATGAGGCCTCGGTCGGCCATCTGCGCTGCGACTGCGAGTTTGTCCGCGTTGCTCATATACTGGAGCCGGTTTGAGGTCGCCATGACGATATTGCCCTGTGCCTGTTCCCTCAAAGTGAAGAGCATTTTGGTCATCACTTCGGAAAACTGCAAGGCAAAAGGCTCGACAACTCCCTCATAGAACGCGGACCATGTGTCCGAGTTGTATTTGTTCTGAAGGATATCCTCGGAGACCCCGAAATACTCGAACACATTTTCCTTGATGAGTTTCATCTGGTCTGCATCGACCATCCATTGCTTATTTTGCAACTGTTGGATGTCCGAATAGGTGTTCGGCCAGAGGAGGAGGCCTGTGTTCTTGATATCCGTTGAGAGATTCTTCTGCGTGAATCTCTGACGCTCCTTGGCGAGATCCTCGGGTTTCGAGAAGTTGTTTATCCTTGCCATGAAACGATAGGTCGCAGAGGATTTGACTCCTTCCGCGATGCCTTCATCCTGTGTGTGGATGAGTTCCAGAGTCGGAATGAGAGCGTTGTTTGTCTCTCCGAAGAAGTCGGATTTGTACTGCATCCGAGTCATGACTCCGCAATACTCCAGTTCGACCGATGCCTTCTGTCCGTTCGAGAATTCATAGCGGAGAAACGGCTTGCCGTCATACTCAACGATTTTGCATCCGTGCGGGAGCGGAGAATATACTCCGCTTATTTCGCCAAACTCGTCATACACAGGAGTGATAAACAGAGTATTGTTACAGAACAGGATCGTTGCGGCACGATACATGAATTGACTCCATGTCTGGAATTCGTTCGGGCCTTTGCGGAGCTTGTTCTGGAGAGCCGGTCTTGCCGCGCCCTGTGTCTCGACATGGAGTTTGGAAATGTGCGTGGCCATCGCGTTGATGGCCGCCCGCACGAGTTCGCTTTCATAGAGGCCGCCGTTAAAACTTGTAAACCGCGGAGTGTATCCGTCGAGCATCTTGAATGTCTCGTAGATACGCGGGTCCTCTTGTTTTTTAGGGAATAACCAATCAAACAGTCCCATCTTTATCCCTCGTTTTTCAATTGGTCTCCGATCTCACTCCACCATTTCTGACGGACAGTCAGAGCGTCCAGAAGGGCCGCCGTTCCGTCTATGTGGAGGGTCGGGTTTAGCTTAACCAGTCGCCCGCGTCCCCGCTCGGTGTTCATCTTGACGGCGGAGTTGAGCAAGTGCATTTTCAACAGGTCATTTTCTCCGATGTGGATTTTCCTGTCTTTCATAAGACCTTCGCATTCCAAAATGACTGGATGGAGGTTGTCGCCTTGGAACACATCGTCACAATGGAATCCGTAAGCGGAAAGGTCTTGTATCAGATACTGCGCGGAATAGCGGTCATAACCTACTTGCAACGGATAGATCTGATAATCTTCGACCAGTTTGCAGAGCCAGTTGTAACAATCGTGATAGTCCACGAAGTTGTCTCCGCTTGGCTGAAGGAGACCGCGCTGGACATAGATGTTGTACGGAACACCATCCCGCTCGGTCGCCTCTTGTATCTTCTCCGAAGGGAGGAAGAATTGAGCGAAAACATACAACTCTCCGCCCTTCTGGATGACCGCGCAACAGGCCGTCAGGTCCGTTGTCTGCGAGAGGTCGATTCCCGCCACGCAATAGGATCCTCGGAAATCCTCCAAAAGGAAAGGCGGTCCCGATGCCGCCTCGACTGTCTGCGAGGAGAGCCATGCCGCGCTCGAGTTCTGTTTCAGACAACAATACTTTGTGATAAACTCGACCTTTTTGGAGAGCGACCCCTCCGCGATGGCGATCTCTTCGAGGAGATAGTCGTTGCTTATCGAAACTCCGAGATTCGGATTCGCTTTGCGGAGTTCGTTGATGTTATTCCATTGGTCTATATCGTCTATCATGTAGAGCAGAGGCAAGAGCCTCCGTTCCTTGGAATCGCCCAATAAAAAACGAGTTGACCTTTTAATCAACTCGTCATATATGGAATCGTTTATATATCCCGAGGTCGTGCACGACAGGAGGAGGCCTTCCGGCCTCGCGCCCATGCCCGATTTCATGACCTCGTATTGACGGAGTCCCTTTTCACCCTCCCATGACGCGACCTCGTCACAGATGCAGAGGGAAGGATTGAATCCGTCTGATTTCTTCGCGCTGAACGCGATCTTCTTGACTGTCGAATTTGTTCCCAGAATCGACAGGTCGGATTGCCTGTGCTTCGGGAGCATCGAGTCATCGTTTTTCTTCCGTTCGTGCCGGTCAAGCTCCGAGCAGATCTCTTTCATCTTCTGCCATTCGGGATCCAATGTTATCATGGCCCAGATGTCATTATAGATGATATCCGCCTGTTCGAGTTTCGGTGCGAGGCAGTAAACCTTCGTTCCGAATCCTCCGTCAACGCGGAATGTGTAGTTGGCGATCGCGGCGGCCAGTAAAGATTTGCCGTTCTTCCTTCCGACCACCAACAGGACCTCGCGGAATTGCCGGTTTCCGTTTTCGTCCACGATCCCGAAGATCGCGGATATCATTGCCCGCTGCCACAACTCCAATTCAATTGCGCTCGGTGCTTTCGGCCCTTCTGTGTGGAAACAATGCGTCTCGATCCATGAAATCGCATCGTTGGCCTTCTTCTGGTCGAAATAAAAGGCCTTTTCCTCGAGTCCCTTGACCAGATACTCATAAATCAAGGTCACCCATCGACCGACTGTCTCGGATCCATTTTTAATTTTTTGATAATACGACAAAATCGCGTTATCTTCGTTTTTCTTTTTCTTTTTCATGCGATCTTCGACTAATCGAGACGGAATCTGTTCTTCTCGAC
>Ga0265299_10001359_pt1 | contig 28060 bp, 17 predicted proteins | sample AusTroGonzalo_MG_4_FD_193485 | JGI IMG/M metagenome (GOLD analysis project Ga0265299, IMG submission 193485) | Bovine rumen microbial communities from tropical cattle in Woodstock, Queensland, Australia - Gonzalo_02 | ecosystem: Host-associated > Mammals > Digestive system > Stomach > Rumen ... | reverse complement strand
GAGATATTTTAAACCACGAAATACACTAAATACACGAAAAGGGAATTGATAGAGACATGAAAAGAAGAGAATTCCTGAAGGGTGCGGCCGCGATTGGGGCGTTCAACATCGTTCCGGCGAAGGTCCTTTGGGGGGCGACAGCGCCTTCCAACCAGCTCACGCGCGCGCTGATCGGCTTCGGCGAGATCGCGCACAGCGCCAACCACCTGCCGTTCAAGGGCTCGCGGCTCGTCGGCCTCACCGATTGCTACGCTCCGCGCGTCGCGGCTGGCCTTGCCGCCGCCGAGAAGTGCGGCTGGGGCAAGATCAAGGGCTACAAGAACTTCATAGAGCTGATCAACGACCCAGGCGTCGACATTGTCCACATCTGCACGCCGCCCCACTGGCACGGCGTCCAGAGCGTGATGGCCGCGAAGGCGGGCAAGGACGTATGGTGCGAAAAGCCGATGACGCGCACCGTTGGCGAGGGCAAGCGCGTCCGCGAGGTCATTCAGGCCCAGAAGCGCATGTTCCGCCTCAACACGTGGTTCCGCTTCAAGGACAGTTTCTATGGTTTCGGCACTACCGTCGAGCCGATTCGCCAGATCGTTGAGAACGGGCTTCTCGGCAACGGCCCCCTCAAGTGCGTCTTCGGCGAGGGCCAGGGCTTCACGTGGAAGTTCGGCTGGTCCGGGCGCGTTCAGGACAAGGCGCAGATGATCCCCGAAGGGCTTGACTGGGACATGTGGCTCGGCCCCGCGCCGTGGAAACCCTACAGCGACCATCGCTTCGGCACGTCCTTCCGCGGTTACTGGGACTATGACTCGGGTGGGCTTGGAGACATGGCGCAGCACTATCTCGACCCGCTGCAGTACCTTCTCTGCAAGGACGAGACCTCGCCCGTCAAGATCGACTACAAGGGACTCAAGCAGCATCCCGAGGCGGTCGGCAGCTTCGACCGCTTCACGCTGACTTATGCCGACGGCACGGAAGTGATCCTCGACGGCGACGTGTCGCTTAAGGAAGAGCCGCTTCTGCGCGGGTCGAACGGCCTTTGCGTCTACAAGAAGCAAGGCGGCAAGACGCTTCGCATCCGCGAGGCGGACGGCACGTGGTGGCCCGAGGAGAAGGTCCTCAAGACGCTTGCCGAACTCCCGAAGCCTGCACCGCAGCAGACGGATTTCATCGATTCGTGTGTCAACCGCAAGACGTTCGCGCTTAACGAGTCGAACGGCTTCCGCTCGTCGACGATGTTCAACCTCGCGATCGTCGCCTGGCGTCTCGGACGCGGCTTTGAGTTCGACCCCGTCACGCTTCATGCGAAGAACGACGAGGCGGCCGAGCGCTTCCTGTACCAGGACGACATGATGCGCGAGCCGTGGCGCAAGGAAATGTTCGGCTGATTTTTAACGCAGAGGCGCAGAGACGCAGAGTCGTAAGCGCTGCTGCAAAATGAAAGGAGTTTAAAATGATTGCGAAGGAAAAACTTGTTCGTGTGTCGGGTCTTGCGTCCCTCGTTCTTCTTCTCGCGGCCGGCTGCGCCACGCAGAAGTATGGTGAGTTCGAGCCCAAGGGCGAGCTTGGCCAGCCCAATGCGACCGCTTACGCCTCGTATGGTGCCGCGATGGCGCATGTCGACGGCTATCAGATGGCCTATGAATGGCAGCGCGCCAACCCGCAGCTCGTCGCGGAAGCTACGAAGCCCGAGGTGCTGAGGGCGTTTGTCGAGACGCCCGCCGCGGCCGACGCGCTGCTCGCGAAGATCGGCACGTCCTACGACGGCGACCCAGTTGCGCTCACCCAGATCGCCGCCGTGACGCAGCTCGTCATGTGCCCGAAGTGCCCCAAGGCGCCCGCCTGCCGCAAGGTCTGGGTCGCCGCGCTCGAGCGCGCGCGGGCCGCAACGGACGATGGCTACGTCAAGACGTTCTGCGACCAGCAGCTACGCCTCTGCAAATGAGGCTCGTCGTCGTAGACGTCGGCAACACCTCCACGGCCGTGGGACTCTGGTCCGACGGCCGTGTGAGTCATGTGGCCCATTGCGACGGCGGCTTCGCCGAGGCATCTCGTGTCGTCGAGTCGCTGGCAAAACTCCTCCACTCCTCCACTCACCCACTCTCTCACTCCCCCACTCCTCCACTCATCCTCGCCTACGTCTCGGTCGTGCCGAAAGTAGACCGCGCATGGCGCGCGTTTGCGAAGGCGCACGGCCTTGCCTTCCGCCAGGTCACGTACCGTTGTTTTTCTGTGAAAAAAGGAGAGAAGATTCCACTCTCCAACTCCAACTCAAAACTCCAACTCGACTACCCCAAGCCCGAGACTATTGGCGCTGACCGTCTTGCAGACGCTGCCGGCGCGGTGTCGCGCTATGGCGCGCCAGTTCTCGTGATGGACTTCGGAACGGCGCTGACTGCAGCCGTCGTCACTTCAGACCATGTCTGGCGCGGCGGCGTGATTGCACCAGGGTTCCCGCTGATGCGCGACTACCTTTTCGAGAGGACGGCAAAACTGCCGCGGATGAAGATCGGCTCGGGGCGCGCACCGAAAATCGGCCGCTCGACCGAGGAGGCGATGCGTTTTGGCGCGCTCGTCGGCTATCGCGGCATGGTGCGCGAGATCGTGGCCGAACTGAAAAAGAACTTTAAGACGGACTTCCGCCTCGTCGCGACTGGCGGCTTTGCGAAGTGGGTCCTTAAGGACCTCGACCTTCCCTTTGTCGTCGACCCGACCCTCACGCTCTACGGCGCCGGGCTTATCGCGTCTGGCGGTTTCTCCATTCCCGCAGGGTCATGCCCGTCCGCGCCTTGAAAAAGCGCTTAAGGAACGAGTCTGACTGCATTCCGCATCTCCCGGCGATATGCCCGATTGGGATGTCGGTAGCCAAAAGTTCGCAGATTTTCTCGAAGCGGACGTCCTGTATCTCTTCGAGTATTGTCTTGCCGGTAGCTGCGCGGAAGCGCTTCTCGGCGACGCGCCGCGAGAAGGGAAGCTCCGCGAGGACGTCGGCGGCCGTGAGCCCTGTGGTGGCGTCGCGCCGTATCCTCTCTACCGCTCGTGTAATGCGCGGGTCGTTGAACCTCAGCGCGCGGGTCGACTGCCTGCGGACGAGGCGCACAGGCCCGAACTTGAGGTGGTGCGGCGGAAGCTTCGGGTTTGCGATCAGTTTAGCGAGAAGGTCGGCGGCGAGGCGGCCTGCCTCGCGGAAGTCCAGCTCTATCGAAGTTATGGTCGGGTCTGCGCATTCGCAGTGCATCTCCTCGTTGTCGACTCCGACGAGGGTGAAATCACTTGGGCATTCGAGCCCCGACTGGCGGCACGCCTCCGCGACCTGAACTGCGGCATAGTCGTTTACTGCGAAGATGCCAACCGGCTTTGGAAGCGGTGCGAGAAATTCTGCGAGCCGCTTCTGCACGCCGAGCGTGTCGCCGATTTCCCAACTTTCCTTGAAGTCGGCAAAGGGGAGGTCCGATTCGCGTTGTACGGCCCTCTTGAAGATAAGTCCGCGTTCTGCGCTCCAGACCGTCTTCGTGCACCACCCGAAGTATGCGCACGAGGCGGGCTTTGTGCGCAGGAGCTCCTTCGCCGCCCAGTCCACGATCGTCCCCGGGTCGCTTTCCACGACATAATGTGCGGAGGCCGACGTTCCGGCGTCGGGGTCGAGGTTTACGACTGGTATGCCCTTGAACGCCCGCTTCGCTTCCGTGGCCTTGACTGTGCATCCCTCGAGTATACAGCCCGCTGGCTTCCACTGCGCGACAAGTTCGCCCAAGGGCCGCACGGAGCGCGAGAGTTCAAGCTCGATGACGCGCCAGTGGTGTGCCGCCGCGCGTTCGTAGACGCCTGCGAACTCCTGAACGTGTGAGCCGACATGAAGGTCGGTGATGAAAAGGACCGTATCCACGCCCCTATTGTACCAGAATTCTGGCGATGACGCAATTGGGCATATTTTTGTAACGCAATAGAGTGTGCGAGCCCGCCCGTAAAATAGTATAATGGGAGCATGAAAACCCAACTTGTCGCACTTCTCCCGCTTTTTGCGGCGCTCGCCCTACACGGTGCCGGCTCTGTTGTCCGCATTGAGGGCTCGACTGGGGCCTGGCACCTCACGTTCAACGGCAAGCCCTATTTCATAAAGGGCGGCGGCGGCGGTGGCTCGAAGGCGCTGCTGAAGGAGATCGGCGGAAACTCCTTTCGTACCTGGGGTGCGGACAAGGCAAAGTCGGAACTGGACGAAGCGCAGAAGTTCGGCCACACAGTAATGCTCGGCTTTTGGCTTGGCCACCACAACCACGGTTTCAGCTACCTTAACAAAGCGGCGCTCGAAAAGACCGAGCGCGAGGTGCTCGAGACCGTCGCGAAGATAAAGAACCATCCGGCGCTTCTCTGCTATTCGCTCGGCAACGAGATGGAACTCGGAGAGCCGAACCCGAAGGAGATGTGGCAATTCATCAACCATCTCGCCAAGAAGGTGAAAGAGGCGGATCCGAACCATCCCGTCGGAACCGTCGTCGCGGACATGTGGAAGGAGAAAGCGGACGCGATTCTCGAGTTCGCGCCGGAGTTGCAGTACATGGGCATCAACTCCTACGGCGGGGCGACGAGCGTCGGCAGGCGCTGGCGCGAGCTCGGCGGCAAGATTCCCTACATCCTCACTGAATACGGGCCGAAGGGCGCGAACGAGTGCGGCAAGGCGCCAAATGGGCTTCCACTGGAGTGGACTTCCACGTACAAGGCCGACTGGTACCGCGAAGTCTACGAAAAGACGATCCTCGCAGAGAAGGGCAAGTGGTGTCTCGGCGGCTATGTCTTCACTTGGGGGCACAAGAACGAGGGCTCTCCGACCTGGTTCGGCACAATGCTCCCTGACGGCACGAAGCTCGAGGTTGTCGCGACACTTGCGAAGTTCTGGGGCGGCAAGGTCGCGAACCGCTGTCCGCGCATTGAGGAAGTCAAGGTGTCCAAGGACGCTCCTGGTGAAGGGGAGACAGTTTCCGCGTCCGTCTCCGCGAAGGATCCCGATGGCGACAAGCTCACGTGGCGGTGGACGCTCGTCGACGAGGCGTCGTACTACGGCGAGGCCGGGCTTGGACTCGCGATGCCCGAGGGTTGGGACGAGTCGATTGTCGAGGGTCAGGGCACGAACAAGGTTAAGGTGAAGCTCCCCGGCGGCGGCAATTACCGTCTCTATGCGTACTGCTTCGACGGCAAGGGCAACGCCGCGTATGCGAACTGGCCGATGATTGGGAAGGGCCCGAAGCCGAAGAAGGAGAGACGCGCGGAGAAGGTGCCGTTCGCAGTGTATCGCGACGAGTCGCAGCACTGGTTTGTCTCGGGCTACATGGGCAACACGGGGGCGCTCAAGGTAGAGGACGGATGCGCGGAAAAGCCGCATTCCGGCACGGCTTGCATGAAGGTCTCCTACACCGCGAACGACAACTGGGCGGGCATCATGTGGCAGAGCCCTGCGAACGACTGGGGCAAGGCGGACGGCGGGTTCAATCTCACGGCCGCGAATACGCTCGTCTTCTGGGCCCGCGGCGAGAAGGGCGGCGAGAAGGTTAAGTTCTTCTGCGGCGGACTAAAGGACTGCGCGTTCCCCGACACGGGCAAGGGCGAGGTCGAGGTTGTGCTCAAGAAGGGATGGACGCGCTATCGCATCGCGCTCGACGGCCAGGACCTCTCGCGCATGAAGACGGGCTTCGCTTTCACGCTCGGCGGCCCCGCCCAGACCTTCTACCTTGACGACATTGAGTACGTGAACCAGTAAACGCAAAAGGGCACATTTTTCTGCCGCGTAAAGATACTTAAGTTTGGATAAAATCTAGTATAATATCGGGCGTCAACACCAGCAAGAGGTAAACACCATGAAAAAGCCACTTCTGACAATCGCGACAATCGCCGCAGCAATCACGCTTCTCAACGCCGGAACCTACACTTGGACAGGTGAGGCAAACGACGGTGGCCTTTGGTTTACCGCTGGGAACTGGAACTACGAGGGAGCACCTGCGGCCAATGCGCCCGGTAGCGCGCCTGCGGATAACGTTGTGATTTCCGGTACTGGCGTTGCCGTTAATTACGTTCCTGGCGGTGACTGGATCCCGACTGGTTCGACTACGATCTCGGGTGGTGCGTCGCTTACGCAGACGGGCGGTGGCGCATGGCCGCTCGTCCGCGGCGCGTTCACGCTTGACGGTGGCTCCTATGACACCGGTTCGGCTGGCGCATTCCGCTTGGGCGCGACTATGACGATTCAAAACGGCGGCGTGTTCACGCTCCGCACTGGCCAGCAGAACGATAATAACGCCGGGAGGATCGTTCTTGCGGAAGGCGGCGTCATCGATCGCACGGGAGAATGGCCCGGCACGATCCCTGTTACATTCTCCGGTGGTACCATGAATGTCTCGGGTGTCTACACATCCAGCGCTGACGACCTTTACGAGGGCGGGGCGATTAATGCGACTGGTGAGTTCCATCCTGTCGATGGCCTTGTTGTCGATGGCACGGTGATAACCTGCTCGCTCTACGCGCCACAGGGCGCTGACCGCGTCGTGACGTTTGCGGGCGGCGGTCTTGTCTGCACGGGTACTGGCTACGACGGGTACTACCAGAACGCGGGTGTCTACATTGATGTCCCTGCTGGGTCTACCGCGTTCTTCACGATGCCCGTCGCGGCCTCGTCGGTTTACTCTGCCTATTTCTCGAACGGCAAATTCCGCTACGCAGGCGCGACGGTCTCCGCTGACGACTTCGACGAGCTCTTCAATGTCGAGGAGGTAGATGCGTCGCACGCGACGTTCCGCCTGGCGAACGCCGGGCCGTCCTACGCGCTTTCCGCGCCGTCCGCGACGGGTGTCACCGCATCCTCCGCCACCATTTCCGCCACGCTGCGCAAGGTCGGCGAAGGTTCCGGCTCGGTTGTTGTCGCATGGGCGACGACCGCCGCGGCGGTTGATCTCGAGCATGGCGAATCGCTCGGCGACGCCGATACGGAGGGTACGACATTCTCGAAGTTGCTCTCTGAATTGACTGAGGAGGTCGAGGTATTTTACGCGTTCGGCGTGCTCGTTGACGGTTCGGTTGTCGCACAGACCGCGGTTGCGTCATTCGTTCCGTCGTCCTACACGGCGGTATTCACCAATGCGACGGGTGACGGACTTTGGGAGACTGCTGGCAACTGGCGCAGCGGCGCTGTTCCGACGCAGGCGGACACGATCCGCATTGATGCGGACTGCACCAGGTCGGGCAACATAAACCTTCAGAACTGGAACATCACCGTTAATGGAGCGTCTTTCACCGCGACCGGCGAGCTGAATCCCGGTCCTCGCATGGTATCGAGCGGTTCGATTGCGGCGACTGTGTTCATCGCGGGCGGCACTGGCAATGCGCTTGTTGTTCGCGGCTCTGACATCGTCGCCACGACAAGCGGACGGTGGACCGAGGTCCCGCGCGGATTCTATGGTGCTGACCCGCACTTTGACTTCCGTTCCGGGGCGCCTTGCTCCTACACCTACACCTACAATCCAGAAGGCGAGGTGCCAGATTTCGAGACGGAGTTTGCCGCGCTTTTCGTCAACGGAAAAATCCTCGTGGACGGTGCGGCGCTCAATAGCTCCGATATCGGCCGCGTCTCGTATTCCACGAATACGACCGACCATACCGTGACGATCACGCTCCTCGAGACGCAGGTTACCGTCGCTTTTGCGGCTCTGTCGACGGCGGATGTGAACGGTCTTGACGCGACGCTCTCTGCCACGGTTGAGGTGGCGGGCGGAAAGCCGCTCTACCTGCTCTTCGGTACTGACCCGGCGAATCTCGGCGAGACGCTTGTCGCCGCCGAGGCGATGGATGCCACGACCTACACTTTCGCGACGAACGGAGTCGAGGGCACGCTTTGCTACTGGCGCTTCCGCCTTGGAGCGGCGGACGACCCGGAAGCCATTTACGATACCGCCGCGCCGCAGGACTTCTTTGCGGCTGCTGCCGGCAACCTCTGGACTGGCACCGTCTCCGAGCGTGCGTCTGTCGCTGGCAACTGGTCTAAAGGCCGCGTTCCTGCCGAGAACGAAGGCGTCTACTTCATCGCCGAAGCGACCACGCGCACCACGATGCAATGGGACATCCCGAACGCGACGGTCGGTGGTTGGACGCAGATCGGCGGGCGCGTGAACTTCTACGGGGCGACCACCAACATCCTTACAATCGCCGGGGACGCCTCGCTCTCGGGCGACGCAACCTGGACGCATGACGGTCCGGCCGACGAGCCCGTTTCGATGGTGAACGTTGCTGTCACGGGCAACCTCTCCCTTGGCGCTGGCGCGACAATCCAGGCCGGCACTGGCAGCGACGCTGGGCGCAATATATCGCGTGGTTACACGCGTGGGCATGGACCTGGCTATCTTCGCGATGCCGGAGGATCGTATGCTGGCGATGGCGGTCATATCCCTTCCGCAACTTCGTTTGTGTCCTACGGCTCCATCCTCAACCCGCTTTCGTGGGGTTCCGGCGGTTGGGGCGACAGCGTAAACTACGCAGGTGGCGGCGTGGTGAGGCTTGCCGTTGGCGGCACGCTCACGGTTGATGGCGCAATCCAGTCGCGCGGCTTCGGCTATCCCCTCGATGCTGAGAATACCATTGGCGGCGCTGGCTCTGGTGGATCGGTCAACATCACTGCGGGAGCTCTCGCTGGCGTTGGTCGCATCGATGCTAACGGCGGCCAGAACGGACTCTATGGTCCTGGTTCCGGCGGACGCGTTAAGGTTGAGCTCACCAGCTTGGGCGAGGATTTCTCGAACTTCACAGGTGTGATCGAGGCTGTCGGCGGTTCCATGCAGAACCAGGAAAGCCCGACCCTCCACGACGTCTCGCCTGCGGCCGCCGGAACCGTGTGCCTGCAGACGGCTGGCGCCAATCCAGTGGTTAAGGTCTACAATGTGTTTCGCTACGGTAATAACGACGCCCCATGGCGCGTTGCAACAAATGAGACCGCTGTCGCGTCTGCGACGCACCTGCCGGCGAAGCAGAGCGGAGATTCATTGCCTGCGCTCAAGAAGACATCTTGGGAGTTGAGCGGGCATGGTTCTGTGCGGCTCACAAGGGATGTCGGCATATCCGCGCTTTCGCTTGCTTCGGCTGATGGCAGCCAGTGCATCTACACTGACGGCTTTACGCTTCGCACTGGGGCTCTCACGGTCAATGGCGTGCGTTGCAAGGCAGGTGTATATACGGCTGTGACGTCTCCGGCCTTTGTAAAGGGCGAGGGCTCTGTTGTTGTCGGCACTGCTGGCTTTGCTATCGTCGTGAGGTAGCGGAAGCTCCGATCCAAGGGCATAAATCAACCTTGTTTCGGACACAATGGCCGAAACGTCAGCCGAAGGTGTAGCCATGAAAAAAGCGACCATGTCATTTGCAGTGCTTGCGGTGATGCCGCTTATTGCAGGAGCCGCCATGCCAAAACCAGACCTTGGCGAGAATGTCCGCGTGTTCTCGCCGGAAGATGGACTTGAAAACATCCACCGCACGACGGAAGACGTGTTCAAACGTCAGCACAAGCGCCAGTTCGGACCAGAGCGCTACGCGTTCCTCTTCCTCCCGGGCGACTACTCTAAGATGAAGACGGTCAATGTCGGCTACTATACGCAGGTACTTGGCCTTGGCAAGTCTCCGCGCGACGTGAAGCTCTCTAACGTGAAGACACCCGCTGCACTCGACAAGAACAACGCGACGTGCAATTTCTGGGTCGGCATAGAGAACGTCGAGATCGTCGATACCGACAACAACGCCGATCCCTTCTTCAACTTCCAGTGGGCCGTATCGCAGGCGGCTCCCGCACGACGACTCCATGTCTCGCGCAAGGCCGTCTTCGACTGGTTCTACGGCTGGGCGTCGGGCGGCTTTGTCGCGGACTGCGTTTTCGAGAAGTCCGCCGGCTCCTATTCGCAGCAGCAGTACTTCTACCGCAACGACGCCTTCAACGCCGGAATCTACGGAATCAACTGGAACCAGGTCGTCGTCGGATGTGCGGGCGATTTCGCCTCGCGCAGCAAGGACGGCGGGAAGATGCTTTCCGAGTGTGCGCCGACTGGCGTGGAAGGCGTTTCCTCGAACTGGCGCGCAGGCGGCTGCACGACTGTCGTTGGTGATACGCCAGTCGTTCGCGAAAAGCCGTTTCTCTTTGTGGACGGCGACGCGTTCAAGGTGTTCGTGCCGGCGATCCGCCGCGGCGCGAAGGGCGTGAGCTGGGGCGAAGGCAAGGCGATTGGCGGAATGGGAGAGGGGAAGATACTCGACCTTGCGAGCGACTTCTATGTGGCGAAGGAGAAGAAGGACAACGCGAAATCCATTAACGCTGCGCTCGCTGCAGGAAAGAACATCCTCTTCACGCCGGGAATCTACCATGTCGACGAGCCGATAAAGGTGAGGAAGCCAGGCACCATTGTCCTCGGCATAGGCGAGGCGACAATCGTTCCCGAGAACGACGACGCAGCGCTTCGGTGCGCGGACGTCGGCGGGCTCATAGTCGCGGGGCTGATCTTCGACGCGGAGCGTGCGTCGAAGAGGTTTGTCGTCGTAGGCGATGGAAAGACTAGCGCTCGCCACACCAAGAACCCTGCGTTCCTCATCGATCTCGTCTATCGCGTAGGTGGAACCGGCAAACCGGGCAAGACCGAGGTCTGCCTTGAGATCAACTCTAACGATGTCGTCGTCGACCATACATGGATATGGCGTGCGGACCACGGTGACCACACCGGCTGGACGGTCAACAAGTCGAAAAACGGAATCGTCGTCAATGGCGACGGCGTGACATGCTACGGGCTTTTCGTCGAGCACTTCCAGGAGCATGACGTCCTCTGGAACGGCGAGGACGGGCGCGTGTTCTTCCTTCAGAACGAGAAGTGCTACGACCCGCCGGGCAACGCGACATGGATGTCGCACGGCGGGAAGAAGAAGGGGTATGCTGCCTACAAGGTCGCAGATGGCGTCAAGCGCCACTACGCGGTTGGGCTTGGCGTCTACGACGTCTTCATCAACACGAACGGAAAGAGTGTCTTCCTCGACGACGCAATCGAGGTGCCCGACGCTCCCGGCGTCGTCATCGAGAACGCATGTACCGTCGAGATTGCGAATGGAGAAGGTCCGCTCGTTGGCATCAACGCGATCGTCAACGGCCATGGTCACGCCATCAAGACTGGAAAGGGCTCTGGTGGCGGCTACGCCATCCAGCGCGTCTACCGCTACTCTGATGGCAAGGCCGACGTTGCGTCTGACTACTACAAGAAGCGTCGTTGAGCAGGCGAGCGGCTGCGGCTTGTTGACCTGCGGTGCCGGCGTCGCAAAAAAGTGGTATAATCTACGGAGAAAGGATAGACAGATGAAAATTGAAGTTCTTGTTTGTGCGATAGCTCTTGCTACAGCGACGTTTGCGGACACCGTCTCAGACGATGCGGCGCTTGACGAGGCGAGGAAGATTCTCGCCACTCTCACGATAGAGGAGAAGGCGATGCTGACAGGCGGGAGCGGCACGATGTCGATGGCCGTTCCGAAGTGCGACCGCGAATGGATATTCTCCGATTCTTCGCACACTGTCCGCACGGACATGGAGCGCTGGACGTGGGACTACACGCGCAAGAGATATCCGGCGACCGTCCTCCCGACGCTCTCCGCGCTCGCGGCGACTTGGAACCGCGACCTTGCCGCCGCCTTCGGCCATGTCATCGGCGAAGAGGCGCGTGCGCGCGGCAAAGACCAGATGCTCGGGCCTGGCGTCAACATCATGCGCGATCCGCGCTGCGGCCGCAACTGGGAATACCTCACCGAAGACCCTTGCCTCGCGGCAAAGCTGATCGTTCCCGAGATCAGGGCTATCCAGAGCCACGGCGTCGCTGCGACCGTAAAGCACTTCTGCCTCAACAACCAGGAACTCGACCGAAACAACGTCGACACCATCTGCGACGAGCGGACGCTGAACGAAATCTACCTCCCCGCCTTCGAGGCCGCCGTTGTGGACGCCGGCGCCTGGTGCGTGATGACGGCGTACAACAAGGTGGACGGCGACTGGTGCAGCGAGAATGCTTTTCTCCAGCGCGGCATCCTGCGCGACCGCTGGCATTTCCCGGGGATGATCGTCACGGACTGGGGCGGGGCGCACACGACCGTGAAGAGCGCGCTGAACGGCGGTGGCGTTGAGATGAACCGCGGCCAGGACATCCGCTACTTCACGAACCCCAAGGCCAAGACGTACCCACTCGCCGACGCGGTGCGCAAGGGCGAAGTGCCGGAAGCGGTGCTTGACGAAATGGCGCTGCATACGCTGTGGACGATGGCGAAGACGAAGTTCTTCAGGCCAGCGGAGCGCGAGAAGGGAAGCTGCAACACGCCGGAGCACCAGAAGACAGCTCGCGAGATCGGCGAAGAGGCGATTGTACTCCTCAAGAACGACAATGGCGTGCTGCCGCTCGATCCGAACAAGATGGCGAAGATCATTGTCGTCGGGAAGCTTGCCGACACGCGCGCCACTCTGAAGGGCTGGAGCGCCGAAGGCAATCCCCCCTATGAGATCACGCCGCTCGCGGGCTTGAAGGAGTATTTCGCGAAGGGGCGGGGCGTCGAGATCGTTCAGCTTCCGCTCGTCGCCGCGGACAACGCGAACCGCGTACATGACGTGATCGAGTCGTCGATAGGCACATTCGACACTTCCGCTAAGGACGCCGGGATGAGTGTCCGCGCGTGGGAAGTCTCCTATTTCGACAATACGAAGTCGACCGACGGCACACCCATCAAGACGGGCTTTGCGCGACAGCCTGGTCTCGACATCGGCGAAGCGGCGCCCTTCGAGGGAATGAATGCAGCCAACTTCGCCGTCCGCTGGCATACGCGCCTCGCGGCGCCCGAGTCGGGCGACTACACGTTCTCCGTCGACATGGACCATCGTGGCGGAACGACGATTGTCCTCGACGGCGAAGTGCTTGGAAAGGCGAGCGAGTGCGACACCGTGACGGCGCAGAAGCGCCTCGAGGCGGGCAAAGTCTACGATTTCTCTGTTACGTACGAGGGCGATACCGGCGTGCACCGCATGAAGTTCGGCTGGCGCCTCCCAAGCGAATCCGGAAGTCTTGAGGATGTGCGCGAGGCGGCGAAGACAGCCGATGCCGTTCTCGTCTTCACCGGCACCGAAGTCGGCCACGGCCAGGCGCTTGAATGCGAGGGCGGCGACAGGCCTAACCTCAAGCTGCCCGAGGGACATGACGCGGCGATTGCTACGCTCCTCTCGTGGAACATTCCCAACCTCGTCGTCATCACGCACTCCGGCGCTCCGCTCGAGTTGCCGTGGGCTGACGCCGCCGCGACGATACTCCACCAGCCGTATCTCGGACAGGAGGCGGGCAGGGCGCTTGCTCGAGTCCTTTTCGGCGACGTGAACCCGTCGGGGCGTCTCCCCTGCACTTGGCCGCGCAAGCTTGCTGATACGCCTGTCGAACAGCGCGGCACATACACCGCGGCGCGCTCCGTGTACAACGAGGGCGTGTTCGTCGGCTACCGCTGGTACGACGCGAAGGGCATAAAGCCCCTCTTTCCGTTCGGCTACGGCCTCTCGTATACGACGTTCGCGTATGACAAGGCCGAGGTCTCGGTGTTGGAGTGCGCGGACGGCCCCTCGGTGAAGGTGCACGTCGGAATCGCCAACACCGGCAAGAGGGCCGGCAAGGAGACGGTGCAGCTCTATGTCGCTCCAGTGAACCCGAAGATCGTGCGCCCCGTCAAGGAGCTCAAGGATTTTGCCAAGGTCGCTCTCGCTCCCGGCGAGGCGGCGACGATCGAGTTTGAGCTCGGTCCCCGCGACTTCGCCTATTGGGATGTCGTGACGCACTCGTGGCGCGTCGACGCTGGCGAATACGAAATCATCGTCGGCAATCTGGTCTCCAGGATCCTCGTCAAGAACTCGGTTTACGTTCTAGACTGTTAGCGGGCGGCGTCTTTTTGGTATAATAACCCTTGTCAATCGAAAGAGGACGAGGGCATGAAGAAACTCTGGCATTGTCTTGGCGCGTTCGCCATGTGCGTGGCGTTGCTGTCGGTGGACGGCTGCGGGCCGTTCTGGGTGAATCCCTATATCACGGTTGAGCAGAGCAATCTCAACTGGATGGAGATTCATTACTACAACACGAACCGCAAGCCGATTCGTCGCGTGTCGCTGTCGCTTGCGGGTTCGGGGCATGTCGAGATCAAGAAGGGGACGAGCCCGCAGATATCCGACGACTTCGCGAAGAAGTATAAGGACGACGAGTGGGCCGACATCCATACGCAGCGCATGGACATCGATCCCAATCACATCAACGACATCTTCCAGGATCTTGTTAACCGCGGCGTCCTCGACCGCGAGAAGTGGGGTAAGTCCGAGAAGAACAAGAAGGAATACAAGCGCTTCATAGCGGTTAAGGCGAACATCAACAACGTCACCTATTCCGAGAGAGACAATATTTTTGAGGTAGATCCCGATCTCGCCGAGTATCTCCTCGACACAATCAGGCAATTCGAGAGGCCCACGCGCAAATGAACGTACACGACACTATACTTGAAATGGCGACGAAGGCCCGTGCGGCCGCCGCCGGACTTGCGAAGAAGACGACAGACGAAAAGAACGCCGCGCTTCTCGCCATAGCGGATTCCCTTGAGAAGAGCCGCGCGGCGATCGTCGCCGCGAATGAGATCGACTTGGCCCATGCGAAGAAGGCGGGCATCTCTCCCTCGATGCTCGACCGTCTTACTCTCACGCCCGCGCGGTTCGACGCGATGGTCGCTGGCGTTCGGCATGTGGCGACTCTGCCCGATCCCGTAGGGGAGACGATTTGGACTCGCGAGCGCCCGAGCGGGATAAAGATTCGCAAGGTGCGTGTGCCGTTCGGCGTGATCGCCGTCGTCTTCGAGTCGCGCCCGAACGTCTTCATCGACACGGCTGCGCTTTGCCTCAAGACCGGCAACGCCGTGATCTTGCGCGGCGGCAAGGAGGCGATAGAGTCGAACAAGGCGCTCGCCGCCGCCGTCCGCGAAGCTGGCGTAGGCGATGCCGTGCAGCTTGTTGAGACGCTTGACCACTCGGCGGTAACCGAGCTCGTCCGCGCCGTCGGGCTTATCGACGTCGCGATTCCGCGCGGCGGAGAACGGCTCATCCGCGCTATGTGCGAGGCAGCGCTTGTTCCCGTCCTCAAGCATTACAAGGGCGTATGCCACATCTATGTCGACGACAAGGCCGATCTTTCGATGGCGCTCTCGATCCTTGATAACGCGAAGACCCAGCGTCCTGGCGTCTGCAACGCCGCCGAGTGTCTTCTCGTCCACGAGAAGCTTGCGCCGCTCTTTATGCCGATGGTCGAGGCCTGGGCAAAGGACAAGGGTGTGACGCTCCACGAAAACGAGGCGGGGACGGAGTATCTTTCGCTCGACATCAATGTCGCGACGGTCGCCGACTACCGCGCGGCAATCGACTTCATAAACGAACACTCCTCGCACCACTCCGACTGCATTGTGACGAATGACGAGGCGCGTGCGGCCGAGTTCCTGCGCGACGTCGATTCTGCCGCGGTCTACCACAACGTCTCGACGCGTTTCACAGACGGCGGCGAGTTTGGAATGGGCGCGGAGATCGGTATCTCTACCGACAAACTCCATGCTCGCGGTCCGATGGGCCTCGAGGAGCTCACGACCTACAAGTACACGGTGACTGGTGATGGAGTGATTAGGAGTTAGGAGTCAGGAGTTAGGAGTCAGGGGTCAGTAGTTAGGGGTCAGGAGTCAGGGGTTAGGGGTCAGGAGTCAGGGGTTAGGGGTCAGTAGTCAGGAGTCAGTGTGAAGATTGGTGACATACCAGAAGTCGACCTTGCGCTGAAGAAGGAGTTCAAGGCGCATTCTGCGCCTATCATTGAGTTGATCGAGGCGCAGACGCATGACCCTTTTTGCGTCCTCGTCGGGACGATTCTTTCTGCTCGCACGAAGGATGCCTGCACAGCGGGTGCGGTGCGGCGGCTCTTTGCAAAGGCGAAGGGCGCTTGCTTTGCTCCTGAAGATCTTGAGCGGCTTACGGCAAAGGAAATAGAAAAGCTGATCTTCCCCGTCGGCTTCTACCACGACAAGGCAAGGCACTTGAAGGCGCTTCCGAAAGTTCTCAAGGAGAAATTCGGCGGCGTCCTGCCCAACACTGTCGAGGAGCTGTGCGAGCTTCCTGGCGTTGGGCGCAAGACGGCCAACCTGACGGTGGCTGTCGGCTTTGACCTTCCCGCAATTTGCGTCGACGTCCATGTGCATCGCATCTGCAACCGACTTGGGCTAATCAAGACGAAGACGCCGTTCGATACAGAAATGGCTCTCAGGAAAATCCTTCCCGTAAAGTATTGGAAGACATGGAACAGCCATCTCGTATCATTCGGCCAGACGCGCTGTGCGCCGGTGCGCCCGAAGTGCGACGGCTGCCCGATATTTTCCTTCTGCACCGTGCCGAGCAAGTGCGAGCCGAAGGGCACGGAAGTCACGGTTGACGGTCGGCTTCCGAAGTCGATAGGACTCACGAAGGCGCAAATCAAGCGTGCGGCTGAATTTTTCTCGGTGCAGTCTTCTGCTCGTGTCGACATTCCGTTTCGCTCCGTCGCAGTAGTTCTCCAGGATGATGCGTCGTCCGCCGAAGTGCATCTCGCCGTCAACGGCGCTGAAGGGCCGACGGACGCAATCACGCAGGGATACGATCCAATGCCAGGTGAGGAGAAGGGCGTCTATGGCGAAGTCTATGTAAACTGCGACCGTGCACTTAAGGCGGCGCCGAAGCGTTCCGGCTGGTCGCCCGCGAAGGAACTTCTTCTCTATGTCGCCCACGGGATAGACCATCTCTCTGGCGCTGACGATTTCTCGCCGAAGGACTATCAGGCGATGCGCCGCCGCGAACTTTCGTGGATATCTGCGTTAACGCTTGATACCTCGCGCAGAGGCGCGTACCCGCAAGGGGCGGTTACGACTACTGACTCCTCTGTACTGACCCCTGACCCCTCATCACTGACCCCTGACCCCTCTGTACTAACTCCTTAAATATGGATACGAAATCGGGTATGGAGGCAGTGCGCGAAGTCGCGCAAATCGTGAAAGCGGCAGGTGGCCGTGCGCTTCTCGTCGGCGGCTGCGTTCGCGACACCATTCTCGGCGGTGACCCAAAGGACTTTGATGTTGAGTGCTTTGGAATCGCACCTGCCGATCTTAAGGCCGCTCTCGCAAAGAAATTCGACCTCGATCTCGTCGGTGCAAGCTTCGGCGTCATAAAGCTCGCGCATCTCGACGTTGACGTCGCAATCCCTCGCCGCGAGACTAAGCTCGGCCTCGGGCATCGCGCGTTCGAGATGGAATACGACCCGACGCTGACGGTTCGCGACGCCTCTGCTCGGCGCGACTTCACCGTCAACGCCATTTACAGCGATCCGCTCACGGGCGAAATCGTCGATCCGTGGAATGGCCGCGCCGATCTTGAGCGCAGGACGTTGCGTCATGTCTCCGACCATTTTCGCGAAGACCCTCTGCGCGTCCTTCGCGGCATGCAGTTCATCGCCCGCTTCGACCTCGACCCCGCTCCCGAGACTATTGAGGTGTGCAGGGCGATGACTCCCGAGGGGCTTGCGAGCGAACGACTTTTAGGCGAGTGGTCGAAGCTTATCCTGAAGGGCATCAAGATTTCTAAAGGTCTTGAATTCCTTCGCGCCGTCGGCTGGACGAAGTACTACCCGGAGCTCGAGCGCCTCATCGGCTGCAAGCAGGATCCAAAGTGGCATCCCGAGGGCGATGTGTGGAACCACACGCTCTGCTGCCTCGACGCCTTTGCCGCGTCTCGTATTGGCGACGATGCAGAGGATTTGCTTGTGGGGCTCGCCGTTCTATGCCATGATTTTGGCAAGCCCGACTGCACATTCTACGATCCAGTCAAGAAGCGCATCCGCTCGCTCGGGCACGACGAACGCGGTGTTGAACCGACGCTGTCGTTCCTTAAGCGCCTTACGAACGAGGAGCGGCTTCTCAAGGAGATTCCTCCGCTTGTGCGGCTTCACATGCGGCCTTTCGCGATGTGGAAGGACAAGTCGTCGGATGGCGCGATAAGGCGCCTTGCTGCAAAAGTCGTTCGCATCGATCGGCTTCTGCGCGTCGCAGCGGCTGACGATGCGGGTCGGCCGCCTTTCCCGTCGGAGCCAGAGCCGCTCAAGTGGCTTGCAGCGCAGACGAAACGCCTTGCCGTTGAGGATTCTGCGCCGAAGCCGATAGTGAGGGGGCGTGACTTGATTGCCGTGGGCATAAAGCCAGGACCCGCGATGGGCAAGATTCTCGCCGCGCTATACGACGCGCAGCTCGATGGCGCCTTTTCTGACCTCGACTCAGGATTGAAATACGCCAATCTCCAACTGACTCCTGGCCCCTAACCCCTGACCCCTGAAAACCATGCAGCGTCCAAAACCTTACATTTTATGGGATTGGAACGGAACGCTCCTCGATGATACCGAGGCGGCGCTTGCGACGCTCAACGAGATGATTACGGTGCGCGGCGGGCAGCCGATAGGGATGGAGTTCTATCGCGACCATTTTGCGTTTCCAGTGAGGCCTTTCTACGACAAGATAGGAATTGTCGCCCATAATGAGGACGAGTGGAACGGAATTGCGCACGAATACCACGAAGTGTATGGACGTCAGCCGAAGAAACTCAACCCCCTCGCAGTCACAGCGCTTGAGATGGCGAAGGAGGCGGGGTGCCGCCAGTCAATAGTCTCTGCCCTCAGGCAGGATCTTCTCGAGGCGGACATGGCTCGAAACGGCGTCACAAAATACTTTGAGCGCATCTGCGGCTCAGACAACCTTGACGGCGCTTCGAAGCTCGAGCGCGCTCGCGTTCTACTTCGGACGCTAAGCGAGACTGTGCCAAGTGACACCCACTTCGTCCTAATCGGCGATGCGTTGCACGACAAGGAAGTGGCCGACGCTCTCGGCATAGACTGCATCCTCTGCGCCCAGGGGAGCCATGCCGCCTGGCGGCTTCGCGCCGTCGCGCCTACCGGCGATACGCTCGTCGACGCACTTAAACTCGCTTTGAACGCGCCTGCGAGTCCGCGCTTCGCCAGCGAGCGCGGCGTTTTGGTATAATATCAAAACTTATGGAACTCAGCGATATAGTGAAGGCGGCCTTTGAGAAGGCGTATCCCGGCGAGGACTTCGGCGGCGTCAGGGTGCTGCCCGCGACCGATCCGAAGTTTGGCGACTACCAGTGCAACGACGCGCTCAAGTTCGCGAAGAAGGCGCACACCAACCCGCGCGAGGTTGGCGCGAAAGTGGCCGAAGCGCTCAAGGGCAACGACGTGTTCGAGAAGGTCGAGATCGCAGGCCCCGGGTTCCTCAACCTTACGGTTTCCGGCGGCTGGCTCAACTCTCAGCTATCGGCTCTCGACTCCAAGCCGTCTTGCGGTATCCCGCAGAAGGGCGCGGGCAAGAAGATTGTCATCGACTACTCCTCGCCTAACGCGGCGAAACAGATGCACATCGGCCACATTCGCTCGACCGTCATCGGCTGTGCGATAGACAGGATCTTCCGCTCGCTCGGCTACGACGTGATAGCCGACAACCACCTCGGCGACTGGGGCACGCAGTTCGGCATCCTCATCAAGGGCTACCGCGAACTCCTCACCGACGAAGAGCGCGAGAACCTCACTGTCGCCAACCTCGAGAAGTGCTATGTCCTCTCCGCCGCGAAGGCAAAGGAGGAGGACGGTGCCTGGAAGGACGCCTGCCGCGCCGAGCTCGTGAAGCTCCAGCAGGGCGACAAGGACAACCTCGCACTTTGGAAGCGTTTTATCGACATCTCCATCGGAGAGTTTGACCGCATGTACGCGAAGCTCGGCGTGAAGTTCGACACGTATCGCGGCGAGTCGTACTACAACGACACAATGCCCGGCGTCGTCGCAAAGCTCCAGGAGATGGGGCTCGCCGTCGAGTCGGAAGGCGCTCTCGTCGTCAACCTCGAAGCCGAGAAGCTTGGCGTCGCGATCGTCCGCAAGTCTGACGGTGGCTACAACTATACGACGAGCGACCTCGCCTGCGTCAAGACGCGCGTCGAGGAATACGACCCCGAGCGCATCATCTACGTGACCGACGCCCGCCAGCAGCTCCACTTCAAGCAGTGGTTTTCGATTGCTGCGAAGATGGGCTACACGACGAAGCTCGTCCATGTTCCCTTTGGGCTCATGTCCTATCAGGGCAAGGCCATTTCCACGCGCGAGGGCAACCTCATCAAGCTCGACGAACTGCTCGCAGAGGCGAAGCGCCGCGCCTATGACATCGTGAAGGAGCGCGGCGGCGATGAGACGCTTGCCGAGCAGATCGGCTATGGCGCGGTCAAGTATTCCGACCTTTCACATGACCCGATCACCGACATCGACTTCAGCTGGGACAAGGCGCTGGCGCTCGAGGGCAATTCTGGCCCTTATCTCCAGTATGCCTACGCCCGCGTCTGCTCGCTTCTTGAAAAGGCGGGTGGTGGAACGGACGGGACCTCGGGCGGTCCCGCACCCTTGCCCATGGAGGGTAACTTCCTAGTCGCGACTCCCGCGGAGAAGCGGCTTGCGCTTCAGCTCCTCGAGTTTCCTGGCGCAGTCGTCCGCGCGGCGGAGGCCTACAAGCCGAGCGTACTCGCAGACTATCTCTTCCAGACGGCGCAACTCTACTCGAGTTTTTACCAGAGTTCCCCGATACTCAAGAGCGAGCCGTCCGTCCGCGCGGCGCGTCTTAAGCTCTGCTCGCTGTTCGGAAAGGTGCTCTCGACTGGGCTTGGGCTCCTGGGCATTGACACGCCACGTCACATTTGATACCATATCCACCCACTTGCAGGAGAGATGGCAGAGCCTGGTTGAATGCACATGACTCGAAATCATGCATACCCGCAAGGGTATCGGGGGTTCGAATCCCTCTCTCTCCGCCAACCACATTCCCCCAACCAACAATAAGGCAACACCCTCGTCATGGAACTTAAAGGAAGCAAGACGGAAAAGAACCTGATGACGGCCTTTGCGGGCGAGTCTCAGGCGCGCAACAAGTACGACTACTTCGCCTCCCGCGCGAAGAAGGACGGCTACGAGCAGATTGCGGCTATCTTCCAGGAGACCGCGCTCAACGAGAAGGAGCACGCCAAGATGTGGTTCAAGGAGCTCGGCGGCATCGGCGACACGCCCGCCAATCTCCTTGCTGCCGCCGCCGGCGAGCACGAGGAATGGACCGACATGTACAAGCGCTTCTCCGAGGAGGCGAAGGCCGAGGGCTTTGACCGCCTCGCCGATCTCTTTGCCAAGGTCGCGGAAATCGAGAAGCACCACGAAGAGCGCTACCGCAAGCTCGCCAAGAACATCGAGACTGGCGAAGTCTGGGTTCGCATCGGGCCAAACCGCTGGCAGTGCCGCAACTGCGGCGCGATCGTCGAGGGCGAGAAGGCCCCGGAGATTTGCCCCGTCTGCGCTCATCCGAAGGCCTACTTCCAGATCGAGCCGCAGAACTACTGAGCCGCTATGCCGTCCGGCAAGGACGAGATTCGGCGCGAGATGCGCGCTCGGCGAAAGGCATTGTCCGCTGCTGAGCGCGCCGAGGCGTCTGCCATCATTTGCGCGAAGCTCGCGCAGAGCGTGGAACTTGGTGAAGTAACAGACCCGCTCGATTACGGATTTCCCGTCGCCGTCTATCTCGCCTCTCCAGACGAAATCGACCTTCGCGCCTACATTGAGCAGTTGCTAAGGTATGGCTGCAAGGTCGTTGCCCCTCGCTGGAACGGCGAGACCTACGAACTTGCCTTCTTGAAAGGGCTCGATGCGCGGCACTTGCGCCGCGGTCCAATGGGGATTATGGAGCCCGTCGACGCTGAGATCGTGCCGGAGAAGGAAGTATACGGCTGGATTGTGCCAGGGCTTGCCTTTACGCGAGATGGGCGACGGCTTGGCTATGGCGGCGGTTGGTACGACCGACTTCTTGCCGATGCGCCTAAGGACGCCGTGAAGCTCGGCGTCGCCCATTCGTTCCAGGTCGTCGACGATCTCCCAGCCGAGCCGCACGACATCCAGCTCACCGCCGTTGTTGACGATTCACTTGTTGACAATGCGCTTGAATTCCACCGGACGGAAGACGGGTTCTCTGCTCGTGTCTCCGTACCTGATTTGTCATTTCGCCGCAAGTGTTTCGCCGCGCTGCTTTCGGCGGCAGTGCTTTTGCCTGTCGCTTTCTGCCTTTGCTTTGGATGGCTTCAGCCGTTGTTGGCGGAATATTCTGGCATATTTTTGCTTGTTGCTCTTGTTATAGCCGAATTTGCTTTCCTTGCCTTTATCGCGATGATTCTCGACGGACCTGTCGAGGCGGAAATTACGGCTAAGGGCAGAGAAGTCGTCTGCAAAAGACGGCTCCTTGGCATTTTGCCGCTTCCGACGCGACGCATTGTGCGGACTCCTTGGACATGGTTTGAAGGTGGGTTTTGCGATTTCGTGAAAAATAGTTTGCGCGCGAAGAATATCAAAGTCTGTCCATTTGGCGAGTTCCATGATTCGTCGCGGTCGTTCGTCAAGACTTATGAGTCTACAGCGCTTGTCCTCGCAATCGCAATGAACCGCGCAAATCGCTGGGATGCCGCCGAGTATGCGGCTGCGCGCGAGGCCCAGTTGCGCCGATTGCCTATTGGGATGAAAATCGCGCCGACGGCGGATGGAACGGGCATGGCGGTGACAGTGCGTCCGTTCTCGCTAGACGGCGCGCCGACGGGAGCGCTTATTGCAGTGATAGTGTCGATGCTCGTGACTATAATCTTGCTGCTGATACCGGTTGTCGGTCCTCCTTTGACTCTTGTCGCACTGTCGGCGGTGTGGCTATACTGGCTGTTCCTGGTGTTTCGCGGGCTTTTTGGCTTCGCACGGCTCTCGATATGGAAGGATCGAGCCGAATATGTCGGCGGGCTTTGGCCGTTCATCAACAAGAGGGTTATTCCTATTGCCGAATTTAAAGTCGAGAAACTGCCGATCGGCTGGCTCCCCCCGAAGCACATTTTCCACCTGGAACTCTTCGCCGAATCGCTCAAGGCATAGGGTAGGCGATTGACTTTTCGGTTTTTAGATGATACAATATCGCTCATCTCGATGAGTAAATTTACTCAATGTGGTTAGTGAACTCAGAAAGGAGAGGCAAAATGTATAAACTTAATGTTGTTGATGTAATTTTGCGACGATTTCGTGAACCACGAAAGAGAATTCAAGTCGTTGCGGGCCCGCGTCAGGTAGGAAAGACGACTTCTGTTGAGCAGGCGCTTGCTGAATATAGCGGAGGATATACATATAAGTTGGCCGAGGGGTTGGGACTTTCGCCCTTGGATTGGTTGATTTCTGAATGGAATGCAGCAAGGGCGAAGGCGAAGGTGGAAGGCGAGTATTTGCTGGTGATCGATGAAATCCACAAGATCAAGGGATGGTCGGCGGTGGTCAAGCGGCTTTGGGATGAGGACAGTTTCAACCATGTCGAACTGAAGGTTTGCATTCTCGGTAGTTCGCGTCTGTTGCTTCAGAAAGGACTGGACGAGAGTTTGGCCGGTCGATTCGAGATGATAGATGTCTGGCATTGGTCGTTTGCAGACATGCATGCCGCGTTCGGCTACTCTCTTGAGGAGTATATTTTGTTTGGCGGATATCCCGGCGCGGCGGATTTGCGCGGTGACGAAGTTCGCTGGAAACAGTATGTTCGCGATGCTATTATCGAGCCGAGCATAACGCTTGACATCTTGCAGCTGGAGACTGTCGCAAAGCCAGAGCTTCTGCGCCAGACATTCGTCCTTGGATGCAATTATTCTGGCAAGATACTTTCCTATCAGAAGATGGTTGGGCAGCTTCAAGATGCTGGGAATACGACGACAATTGCGCACTACCTCCGGCTATTGGGTGAGGCGGGTCTGGTTGCAGGACTTGAGAAACTGTATGACGAGCCCGTGCGCTCGCGGTCGTCTAGTCCAAAGCTCGCTGTCTGCAACAACGCCTTGCGCACTGCGATGCAGACGGGCGTACCAAGCGAACTTCGGGCGGATCCCATGCGCTGGGGGCATGCCGTCGAATCTGCCATAGGCGCACAGCTTATGGCGTCTGTCCGTCGCAGAGGCATCGATCTTTTGTATTGGAACGTCGGATGCAAGGAAGTAGACTATGTGCTTCGCAAGGACGATGAAATCGCCGCGCTGGAAGTGAAGAGCGTGGATGCCGACAGTGTTTCCGGTATGCGTGAATTCCGACGTAAGTATCCAAGTGCAAAAACTTATCTGATAGGTGGTCAGGGGATGTCCATAGAATCTGCATTCGCCATGTCTGCCGCAGATTTGCTATTAAACTGACGCCTTTTTTTGCTTTGGAGGGATGGTTTTAGAAGCTGTTGGGGAAAGTTTCCGAGAACCTTGATTTTAAGGCTTTGAGGAGATCTGATTTTTTTGTCAGATTTTCTAGTTGGCGGCGAGTAGGGGTGTATGAAACTCAAAAAACTCGTCGTAATCGGGGCGTTTGTAGCCCTCGCAGTCGCGCTTTGCGCCACTGCATCGTCATTGTTCTGGGTCTGCCGCAAGGTTCGCGCCTTTGAAGCCGAGCATGGAGGCAGCGTCTACGCCAACTTGAGCAAGGCGCAGATGGACGAAATCATAAAGGCCAAGATAAAGGAAGCTGCGACTAACGCGGCTCCTGCCTCTGCCTCGGCCACTGCGCAGCAGAGCCCCGAGCCCGCCGCCGATAAGCCGAAGGGCCCGCCTCCTCCTCCAAAGCCGATGGTGAGATTCGCCGCCCCGGGCCGCTATCTCCCGCCTGGCGGCGCGAGGGCAATTGGCGTAGAGTCCGTCAACGTGACGAACATCCATGCCCAGATATGCCGCGTGGTGCCGGAAAACGTCGTCCAGCTTCTCGCCCGCGAAGAGCGCGAGTACAGCCGCTATCGGTGGGACGGCTCCGCGGACGACGAGGAGACCGAGGAGCTTTCTGGCGAAATCGAGGAACGTGACTTCGCATGCGTGAATAGGCCTAACGAAAAGGAGACTGTTGCCGTGCCCGTGAAGATGAACGACGGCGGCAGTGCCAACGGAATCTTCCTCGTCGCCATCAGAAACGCCGACCGCCCGCGCGAAGATGACTGGTGGGTTGACGAATCAAAGCAAAACCCCAACCGCTATCGGCTCGTCTGCCTTTCCGACCTCGGGCTTTCCGTTCGCTTGAACGGAACCGACTCGCCTGGCGTATGGGTGACTTCGCTTATGAAGGGTACGCCTCTTGACGGCGCCAAGGTGACGGTATATTCCAAGGCGAACATCAAGGTGATGGAAGGCGAGACCGACGAGAACGGCTGGAGTCGCCTCGTGCGCGTTGCGAAGGGCGAGCCGTTTGCCGTAGTTGCCGCAAGCGCTGATGGTACCGACAGCACCTTCCTCGCTCTTCGCGACTCGATGGAGATCGACGAGACATATCCAGACGGATGCCGCCCAGAATACCTCGCGCACGACGGTGTTGAGGCATTCCTCTGGACCGACCGCGGCATCTACCGCCACGACGAGAAGATAATGGTTCACGCGCTTTTGAGGAACGGCCGCCGCCAGGCGCCCAGCCCAATGCCGGTTGAGCTGCGTCTCGTGAGCCCGAAAGGCGACATATACTCCCGTCTCACGGCGACGAGCGACGCCGAGGGCTCGCTTTTGTGCGATACATTTACCGTCCCCGCAGACCAGCCGAGCGGTGCGTGGAAGTTCCAGGCGAAGATTCCCGGCAAGGACGGCCGCATACTCGGGACGGCGGGGATAAAGGTCGAGGAGTTCGCGCCGCCGCAGATACGCGTCAAGGTCGAGGCGGACGCCTCGGCGCATCCGTCGAATTTCGCGTTTTTCGTCTCCGCGGAATACCTTTTCGGCGGTCCTGCCCACGCGCTCGCCTGCGAGGGCGCAGTCGTGTTCGAGGACGTCGCCTTCGCGCCGCCGCAGTGGAAGGGGTGGTCGTTCGGGAACTCCGACCTCGGCCTCAAGCCGAATTTCCGGACACTTTTGAAGACTTCGCTCGACCGCGAAGGCAAGTGCGTCATGTCCGCGCCGCTTTGGGCCGATTCGGGGCTGCCGAAGGCCGCAGTGCGCGCGACAGCGCAGGGAACGGTGTTCGAGGACGGCGGCCGCCCTGCGACGGCTCGCGCTTCCGCAGTTCTCCACTACTACCCATACTACATCGGCTCAACGCTTGAGTCGTGGATGCGGCTCGACAATGGGCTCGCGCCGAAGATCCGCTTTGCCTGCGTGAAGCCTGACGGCTCGCGCCACGGGGAAGCCCGTACTCTCTCCGCGACATTGGAGCGCATCGATTCCGTATACTCCTATCGCCGCCAGTCGAACGGATGGGAGACGTGGGATTGCGAGCGCATTCGCAAGGTTGTCGCGTCGTCCGTAAAGATCGTCGTTCCTGCAGGCGAGGACGCGACATTCGAGATTCCTGCTGGTGTCTGCGGTGACTACGCACTGACAGTGACGGATTCCGAGACGGGCGTTTCGTTTGCAAAGACCTTCTACTTGAGCGACTGGGGCGACTCGGCGGTTCGTGCGCCGCTCTCCGACCCGACGGCGGTCACGCTCACTACCGACAAGCAGTTCTATCGCGTAGGCGAAACGCCGCGCCTGATGGTTCGCGCACCGTTCGCTGGCTATGCGCTCGTGTCGGTGCTGCGCGACAAGGACGCGTACACTGACATCGTCGCACTCACAAACGCGACGAGCGAAATCATGCTCAGGTCGGTCACGCTCGATAACGCGCCGAACCTCGATGTTTATGTGTCTGTCGTGCAGAGCGTCGAGGCAAATGCAAAGCACCTGGCCGCGCGCGCCCACGGTCAGGCGACGATATCGGTGCGCCCGGTCGAGGATGAGATCGCCGTCAAGGTTGAGAAGTGCGATGTTGTCGTCGGCAGCGAGAAGGGCTCGTCCGCGACCGTCACCTTCGAGGCGCGCGGCGCATCTGCCGCGCTCGTCACGATCGTGGACGAGGGGATCAACATCCTTACGGACGAGCAGGTGCCTGATCCTGTGGGGCATTTTGCCGCGCCGCGCTACGCGAGCCATCCACTCTACGACATCTACCACCGCATGCTTCCTGTGCTTGGCGAGGACCTTCTTCGCGCGAGTGGCGTCAAGACAGGCGGTGGCGCGGGAGCGGAGATGCTTGGGCGCGTAAGCCCCGTGCCGACGCGTAGGTTCAAGCCGCTTTCGCGTTGGAGCGGCCGCGTGGAAGTCGGTGAAGACGGGAAGGGCGTGTGCGAGTTTCCGCTTGGCGAGTTCGTCGGCGAGATTCGCGCGACAGTCGTAGCGTGGAGCGCGTCTGCGTCTGGCTCTGACGCAATTCAGGCGAAGGTCACGCCGAAGATTGTCATGATGCCGGATGCGCCGCGCTTCATCGCGCCGGGAGATGTCTTTGAGGCGACGCTGCCGATTTACAGGAGAGATGGGGATAGCCGTGTAGAACATGTAGAACGTGTAGATGGGGTGATCGAGTATTCAATCAGCGTTGGACGGAATGTCGTCGTTGCCGAGGGTAAGGTTATGCTTGAGAAGGATGGCCACACAAACATCGTCGTGAGGTTGACTGCTCCGGAAGAGCCGGGTGAGATGGGCGTCGCATATTCCGTGAAGGGCTTGGGTGAGGCGCATCATGAGAGAATAATCCTGCCCGTTCGCCCCGCCGTTGCCTGGGTGGAGACTGCTGGTGTGAAGAGGAGTCAGGGGTCAGGGGTCAGGAGTCAGGAGTCAGGGGTCAGGAGTCGTAACCGCCCCTTGAGGGTGGGCGCGACCCTTGGGGAAGCGACCGAGCCGAGCGGAGCGAGTGCCGAGGAGTCAGTGGGGGTGAGTCCATTTGAGAAATATAGCGAAAAGGTCTATGACACTCCTCTCGGTGGGTACGAGGCGGCGCTGCGCTGGCTCGCGGAATATCCGCATGGTTGCCTTGAGCAGACTTCCTCGCGCATGTTCCCGCTTATCGGCGCAGGCGGAATACTCACCTCCGTCTCGCCT
>Ga0265299_10001358_pt1 | contig 28063 bp, 7 predicted proteins | sample AusTroGonzalo_MG_4_FD_193485 | JGI IMG/M metagenome (GOLD analysis project Ga0265299, IMG submission 193485) | Bovine rumen microbial communities from tropical cattle in Woodstock, Queensland, Australia - Gonzalo_02 | ecosystem: Host-associated > Mammals > Digestive system > Stomach > Rumen ... | reverse complement strand
CGTCGCTCTCGTGCGAACGGGCGAGGTAGCACCCGGGGCGCTTCGTCTGGTTGAGCTTGATGAACTGGCCCTTCTTGACCATCATCTCGCAGATTGCGGTATGCTCCGCCTTTGTGCCTTTCACGACCACGATCTTGTCGGGCGTGCAGACCTTGTTCCACTTGTCAACCCACGCGAACACCTTGTCGTTCGCGAACTTCGGCGTCTTGACCATCTTTGTTTACTCCTTAAGAAATGCCCTTTGAGGGCGTTTTGAAGATATTAGTGGATATTATACCCTATTCTGGGCCGGAAATCAACCAAGAGCACAAATCAGGCGATTGGCCACTGTATTGGCTACCGCACAAAGAGCATTAGGCCGATAGACTCAATGTAGGCCACTATCTCGCCGTCTTCCACCTTGACGTCGATGACCCATTCAGGTCTACCTGGTCCATCGTAAAGCGAGACATTTACGCCCGCGAACTTCTGGCCGGCGGTAAGGACGTTCCTTCCTCCGTTGTACCTGGCCCGAGCGTCGTTCTCCGCCGAGATCTTGACGACGACGTTCGTCGTCTCACCCTCGTCGAACATCACGTCCTTGCCAGTCAAGTCAAGGACCGGCGCCTCGGAGCTCGTGTAGTTGAAGCCAAGGCAGGCGTTGTCCCTGAGAACAAGGTCGCAGCCAAGCGCAAGCGTCCCAGATTCGGCAACCGCCAGCGTCGCACCGGCATTGACGGTGATGTTGCTTGTCGTGAGCGACGCGCCGGGCTTGAAAGCCAGCGTAGCCGTGTCCGCTACAGTCACCGGCGGCTGGGCGTCACCGTAGCATTCGCTGTTCACTCGAAGCGTACCGGTGCCGGAGACCGCAATTACCGGCGAGCTGTAGTCCCATGTATTCGCATCAATCGTAATCGTTCGACCGACGCCGCTCTCGTCATCCGTGCAGAATGTAATGTCACGACTGAACACAAGAGCGCGGCCATTATCGCTACGCGCGGCAATGGTGAAGTCTGAATACCACGGACGAATCGTCTCGGCGTTATTGCCGCTACCTCGTCCGATGCAGTAGATGGCGTTGTCGGTCGCGAAATTCAACCCGCCTTCGCCAATATATACTGTGTGCGTTGCCGCCGCGTATCCATCAGCAAAATAGAACCAACCGCTGGTCATTCCATTCGTGATGGAATTGATCTTGAAGGTGCCAGGCGTTGAAGTGCCCTGCCCGTAGGACAAATACCTGTCACTCGTACCTGTGAGCGCCAAATTGGTGATAACCATCTCGCCGAAGACTCGGTAGGAAAGACGTCCCCCGTCGAGTACCATGTCGCCGACAAACGCCTTTGCATTGCTTCCGACATAAAGTTCCGTCAATCTCCCGGCGTATTGCACATAGAGCATAGAGTCATCTGCAACAGCCGGTCGGCAGTTGGAGTGCTGTGTAACAGACCATCGTGCGTTTGCCGCGCTGTCAAGGTAATAGCTGCCGAACATGCAACGCGACCAATAAACCGTAGCGCCCGTCCCTATCGACTTGCCCGCCGCCGGGTAGGCGCCACCCGCAAAGACGATGTGTGACCTGGAAATATGATCGTAGTAATCCGCATTCTGCGTTACTTGAATGTTGCCCGCGAAGTAAACAGGCACATTGATCGTATGGGATACGGCCGAAAGGTTCGTGATCGACGTCACGCCTGAAATGGAGCCGTCGCCGGAAATCGTCGCAGCCACCGAGTTCGCCGCGAACGTGATGGAGCTGGGCGAGAAGTCGCCGTCGCAGACGAGCGTTACATCGCTCGACACGCCAATCACCGCATTCTGCTCGGACGAAGGAACGGAGCCGCCAAGCCAGTTCTCCCCGTTGCCCAAACTCTCGCCGTCGCCCGCACCTGTCCAGAATATGTCGTTCTCGCCCTTGACGACAAGATAGAGCGTATTGTCCGAGACTTCCCATGTTCCCGCCGGCGGGACGAGCTTGTCTTGGACATCAACGATTGCGATGCCTTCTTTTTCGAAGATTGCATACCGCCCCATGGCGGGCGTGCCGCCATTAATCTTTAGCATAGCAGAGCCGGACGCTGGAAGCTCAAGCGCCGTAACTGCCATAGAAGTCACGCCAAGCGTAGGGGTATCTATGTTCAAGGTTGCACCGTCTTCGAGCGTCAGACTCGCGAACGACACTTTGTCGGTTCCCTTGGCGGTAAGCCTCGTCCCGCTCTTCGCCGTCACAGGACGGCTCATCGAAAGCCCCGCCTCGACAAAGGTCTCGCCTTCTTCGCAAACAAACGCCCCAGTCGAGGTCTGCGAACGAAAGAGGGTGATTTTGCCGGACCCCTTCTTCGTCACTGCGCCAGTGCCTCCGAAGTCGGCGCGTATATTGCCAGTGTAGCCCTGACTATCGAGAACGAGACCGCCGGGGCCGATCACGATAACAGGCGCATCGTTCGTTGCCAATATCCAGCCGCTGCCCGCGCCTGTGCCACTGTTGTTGTCCGTCAATACGAGGGTCGAGTTGCTAAAGCGCGCGCCGTTCGCCGGGCGATCCATGTATACGCAAAACTCCTTGGCCGTGACTATGCAACTCTCGAAGTCCGCCGTGGCGTGTCCGGCCGTATTGGACTGGCGTTCGTTGTGTCCAAGGTATATGCCGCCTTTGCCGACATCAAGAACCGAGTTGGTCATCACAAGCTCGAAAATGGGCTCCCTTGGGTTTTTCCTCAAGTTGTCGTCATTATAGCCAAACAAAAGACTGTTGTTGTTCTTCACCCTGAAAGTCGAGTCGTTGAACGTTAAAAGAAGCCCCGGCGTGTCGTTTTCCGTAGTGTTGTCACGGCATGAGAGCATATAGGTTTTGTTTGCGAACTCGAGAAGGCCGCCATCCGACACGTTGAAGACAAGCGTTCCGCGTCTTGAATCCTGCATGATCCAGTTGCGAGCCTGGCCGGTCTGCGTAGAGGCAAGCGTGCCGCCGACGATGTTGACATAGTTCGTAGCATCGGCATCGGATGCGCCACACATGTTCCACACCAGTCTGTCAGAAGCCGTCATCACGGCGCCCTTTGCAATCGTAAGCGACTTTGGCATTGTAGCCACCTTCCAACCGGGATTCTGCGTCGTCGAGAACGTGCCGTTCGTGAGAGTGACGTCCATGCCGGCGGCAAGATAATCAGTCCATTTTCCAGAAAGCGTCTGACCGTCATAGCCGAAGACGACGGGCTTCGCGGCATAAACGCCAAGCGCGAGCTTACTGCTGTCAACCGTCGCGCCGTCCATCACGAGCATACCCCCGCCCAAGATTGTCCGCTCCGTGCGGTTCGCGCCAAGCACGAGCGAGCCATCGCCCACCTTTGCGAGCGTGCCCGTCGTGGGCGCGTTGATTGCCGCGGAAACGCCGTTTGAGACCGCCACTGTCTCTACTGTCAGGCTCGCCGTGCCGCCGACCGTCGCGTTCTCTCGGAACACAATCTCGGGCGCCGCAACAGCAGCATTGACAACCACTGAAGCGCCTGGCGTGTTGAAGATCGCCGTGCTATCGTCCTCCCATGCCGTCGGGCCATTGCCGTCGTCCCACTTTCCGGAATCCGTCCAATTGTCGTTCGCGTTGCCGATCCATACTAACGGATTGATCGCATTCGATTTCACGATGACCGACTTGCCATCTGCCGAAATCCCCAGACAGAGATCGGCTATGTCGGCAGCATCGCCAACCACGATGTCGTTCGCCCCAAGCCAGGCGGGGCTGATCGCCCCGGCGCCAGTAAATGTGAGGACAACCGTACCGACAGGAACGCCGCCAGCCGGAACTGCCACGGAAAGACCATTCGTCAAGATGTTCGCCACATTGTCCGCGCTGGCGATGGAAAGAATCGTCGAATTCGTAACCATCGTGCCGCCCGTCCAACCCACTGCGCCGGAAATCGTCACGGTGCCGCCACCCGCAAAGGTCATTGCGCCCGATGCATCGTTCGCATCGTTTATGGCGACTGGAATGGATATTCCGAACCCGCCAGTATGGATAGTGCCTCCATTCGCGCCGACGTAGACATTGATGCCGGTGCCGGACCCATGGTATAGCAATCCGTTCGACTGCACGGCATTGGCCTGCAACGTGCCGCCATTGAAGTTGATCGTAAGCGAACCACCAGACTGGTCGTCCCGACAGTACTTCGTCTTAAATGTCCCTCCGTTCAAGTTTATCGTTCCAGTTCCAACGCCGCCCTTCGTTCCGCTGGAGCTATTGACCTCCACCATGCCGCCATTAACCGTCAATGTCCCCGCGCTGCCAGCAACACTGTCGCCGAAAATACAGTCACCGCCAAAACTCACCGTGCCGCCATTAACCATCAACGCTCCTCTGGCGTCAGCACTGCCCCTGCCGATATAAGTTTTGCCGCTGACAACGTTTAGAGATCCAGACTTAATGGTCAGCGATCCTTCGGCAGGGTTCCCCACATACAGGTTGCTCTGAGCCTCAATCGAACCTCCGTCCTGGACCATCGTGGCGCCTCCAACGTTTCCGACATGCATATTGCCCTTAATTGTCCAGGCACCATCTTTCTTGTAAACCGTCACGCTCTTGCCACTTTGATGACCGAAATAACAGGCATTGTTTACTGTCAGCGCCGTGTTCGTCGCCGAGAACGACCCATTCCTAAAGCGTATCTGATACCCGCTCATTGTCACGCCATCGCAAGCAACGATATGGGCGATAGTGCTGCTGCTGCCTATAAACCAAGTCCCGCCCGCGTAAGTTCCTTTTTCAAGCCGTAACCATGCATCACCCACATCATTTGCAATGAAAAAACCAGTAGAGTCATTTGCGACACCAGCAGTTACGCCATGGTCATCCGTATCGGCTTTAAACACCACAGGGGCGCTTTCCGTGCCAAGATTACGCACGTGCACCTTCCATGATGTGCCGTACGTGCCATCTATCTCCACAATAGGGTTATCCGCAAAACTTTGCGGCATCTTCGTCGAAGGCCAGAAGTTCTGGTTACTATCCGATGGAACCTTTGTTTGCTGGGTTCCCCCATTTTCAGTTCTCCAGTTCTTAGGTGTACCCCAATTGTTGTTCTCCTCTCCGGTGAACTCATAATTGGCGCCCCTCGCCGTCTGCGTCGCGGCGAGCGCGCATAACATAATGCAGAATACGATTTGTCTCATAGATCTTTTCCCAGATTGAAGTTAGGCACAAGAGCTTATCTGATGACCAGGATTAAGCCCGGATCCCCATGCTTCTCGTAGATCAAGTATGTGCGACCATTGGTAGATGTATCATTTGTGCGCCCGAATTTCGTCGTGCCGAGAGGGGCCTTGTATTCTTCGTTCACTGTGTAGCGGACGGACTCGGGAATCCAATTCACCTCTCCAGACGGGAACGGGTTCTCGTCCGTGTACCACGTTGTAACAGACAGGGCGTTCCAGGCAGGGAACATCTTGTTGTCGACACAAAAAGCCAGTTGCGCATTGTCCGCGCCGCGTGAAAAGTTGCGGTACTCGCCGACATTCGAGTTGATGTAGGCCGAATATTCCGTCCCTGTCTTATCGCCGGAATTGTCAACTATTTCTGGCGGCGGGCCGGCAAAGTGGAAAACACACTTATCGTGAATTACGGTGAACGCACACGAGCCGACCAGATTCAGAGTCTTCGGGAAGCGAACCGTGAGGAGCTGGTTGCACCATGCGAACGCGCAACCGCCGATCGACTTGAGCGGCGCCGGCGACAGGTCGGCAGAGACGAGCCCCTCGCAGGTCTCGAATGCAACGTTTCCGATATTCGTCACCGTGTTCGGGAGAACGAACGACGTGAGGCTCCCAGTTCTCTTGAGCGCTAAGTTCGCGATGCGGACGAGCCGCACGGGCGTCCCGTCTCCCGTCGTATCGTCCAGCACTTGCGTTAGGTCAAGTTCGCCCGAGCCCGCCACGACGGCGCCGGCACCGGTGCCTCCGCAGCCGAGCCAGAAGCCGTCGGCGGCGTCGGCCTTGTAGACCCGCAACGTCCAGTTCTTGTCGGTGATCGTCCCCGTGAAGGGCTTCCCGTTGTTGGTTCCGGCCTCCTCGGTGTAGGTCCACTTGTAGCGTTCGGCGACGAAGGAGACCGACTTCACGTCCTCGTCCGTTCCGGCGTCGGCCGTGAACGTGCATTCGTATTCGGTTCCGAGCACGAGCCCCGTGATCGTGAACTCCAGTGTTCCCACCTCCGTGACGGGCCGCGTCTCGACCGTCTCGCCGTTCAGATCGAACCGGACGGTCCCAGATTGGGAGAGAAGCGACGTGACGGGAACGGAAATCGTCGCCGCGAGGCCATCTTTGGTCTGTTCGTAGGTTGGATTTCCGATAACAATGTCCGGCGTGAGAGTCGCGACGGAACCGCTAGCTGAGTCCGTCCCATTCGCGGCGGTGACGGAGATGGACCATGCGTAGACGGTGGAGTCCGGCAGGTCTGAGAACGCAAACGTCTGGTCGCCGTTCGCCGTGACGGTCCGCTGCAATATCTGGTCACCGAACGTGAACACGAGCTCGGCAGACCCGGACGACCCTGGATGGACCGGGATTGTGATGGTGATGTCGTTGCGATGGGCCTCGACAGCCGCGTCGCCGAGGAACGGCCGCGCGACCTGCGCGCCGGACCACGTCCCTTCCTGGATGAGGTAGGAGCGGCCGTTCGCGCTCGTGTCAGACGTGCGAGAGAACCAGGTGTTGCCGAAGGGGGCCGTGTATCCCGTGATGTTGCGCGCCGACTGCGGCGGCCAGTTGGCCTCGCCTGACGGGAACGGGTTCTCGGAGTCGTAGTAATTCGCCTTCGCGATGCGCGTCCAGTTCGGATACTTTTGGGCATTCACGCAAAAGGCCCACTGCTTGCCGGTCCCGCCCTGATAGATGTTCTGGTATTCGCTGTGGTTGACGTAGGCGCTGTAGCTCGATCCTGCGTTCGGGTCGGTCGGCGGGGCGAGCTTCGGGACGTCGCCGGCAAAGTGGAGCGTCACCTTGTCCGGCATCGTGCGGAAGGCGCACTTGCCGATGTATTCAAGCGTTTCGGGAAGCCAGACCTCCGCAAGACTCTGGTTCCAGGCGAACGCGAAGCCTTGAATAGTGCGAATCTGTGTGTTGCTGAGGTTGGCGGACGTTAGCTTGCAGTTCTCAAAGGCGACGTTGCCGATATTAGTGACCGTGGACGGCAGGACGAGCGACGTAACACTTGTCCCGACGTTCTTGAAGAAATATGGTGCAACGTTAACTGCGCGGACAGGCGTCCCGGCGGCGGTTGTGTCCGCGAGCAGCGTCGAGAGGTCGAGCGCACCGGACCCATCCACGCGGGCACCGGTTCCGGCGCCGCCGCAACCGAGCCAGAAGTCGTCGGACGAGGCGTCTGGCTGGTAGACGCGAATCTGCCAGTTGCCGTCGGAGATAATGCCGGAATACGGGCAGTTGTTCTGCTTGCCGGCACCAGGAGTATAAGTCCATGACGCCAATGCAGAGGACGTTAATGCCAACGCCGCAAACGCGGCGAATGTGTACTTGTATTTCATCATAGCGTTACTTCCAAATCCTTATGTGTAGACTAAGTTATCGCACCACCACGGTAAGACCGGGCTGAAGCTCCTCTACGACCCAGTGCCAGTAGCTACCGGTTGCCGTTGACCACTTGCCGATGGGACTGGTCCCCTCCAGCCCCTTCGAGGTCTTGACGGCCTCCAGTCCAGGATAGTCGGAAAGCGCCTTGTCGGCGTCGGTGAGCGCGGCCACGCGAGAGTCCGCCGCCCACTCGGCCGCATGCTTCTTGCCCGCAACGAGATAGCCGCGCGCCTTGAAGTTTAGCGCATCGGAGTCAACCGTCGTCGGTGGCGGGCCGTAGAACCACACTACGCGCGGCCTGGAGTTGTAGGCAAGGCACCCACCTCCGAGCGTCGTCAGCGACTCGGGCAATTTCACGGTCCCGATTTTCTCTCCGTCAACCAACGCCTGGTATCCGAGCGAAACGAGCGGAGACTTGGAAAAGTCGAAGTCGGCCTCGAGCTTCCTATGTCCACGCAGTCCATAATTGCCAAACGTGGCCAGTTTAGGCATAGTTGTCGGATAAAAGGAGACGAGGGCTCCGCCATTGTTGAAGGCGTCAGCACCGATGGACGCCAGATCGGCCGAGAACGAGGCCGACGCGAGCGCCGTGCAGCGATTGAACATGCCCTGTGGAATCGTGCAAAGAGAGGGCGCGGAAAAGCCCGTCATCCCCTTGCAATCCTCGAACTGGTAAGTGCCTGATATCGTCGTGAGGCCAGGGAACGTCAGCGTGCCCGTGATCTTTGTGCACCCTGTGAAGGCATGGTCGCCCATTGTCGTCACAGTCGCGGGGAACGTGAAGTTATCTAGCTCCAGGGACGAGCAACCATTGAAACCATAATATCCAATGGTCTCGAGCCCTGCGGGGATTGTCACGGTCTTGAGGGCGCTGCAGCTGCGGAACATCTCCGAGCCGACGGTCTTGAAGCCACTCCCAAACACCACGTTGGTAAGATTGGCACACTGCTTAAATGTGTTTCCGGCGGTGGATTCGAGCGAATCGGGGAAAATGACGGAGTATATGTTGTTGTTCTTCTCCAGAGCGCCATTGTTCGAGCGCGTCAGGACTACGCCGCAATCCGCCGCGAGCGAACGCAGATCGAGGTCGCCGGAGCCGGCAATATAGGGGGAGCCGTTCACGCCGATCTGCTTGCCGAGACTCCAGTCATTGTCTGAATACCTGTAGACGCCAATCTCCCAGTTGCCATCGGTGATTTTGTGAGTGCAGTTGTTCTGGGGATAGGATTCGACCGTCCACGCCGCCTGCGCTGTCTGCGCCACTGTGAATGCGAAAAATGCGGCGAGAAAATAATTATTGGCACTTATCATCATATTCTCCGTATATGTTCCTTTCTGATTGCCACCAGATGAGACTTTAATCAAAGTTGAATGATATTTTACCATAAATTCCTAATTAACGGAACGGAGCGTCTATCTAAGAAGAACGGTCGTTCCCGCTGAAACTTCGCGCCATTGCACAATGTAGTAAGGGCGGTTGGCGCTGCCCTCAGTCGAAAGCCCCAAAACGTCGGAGTCCCTAACCTTCGCCGGCACGAGGTTATACTTGGCTCCTTGCGCTTTAACCATCACATCCTCAAGTTTCGTCGGATAGTCGGCCCGCTCGCGGTCCGTGTCCGTGATTTCGGTCCATGTCCCGTGGTTCGAAAGAGCGGTTCTCCATGCGGCGGCGTACTGCTCCGGGACGAAGACGACTTGCCGCGGCGACGCGGGACCATACCAAAGGTAGTCCGGATCGCCCGACTGCCAATACATGTAAGAAGGTGGCGGCCCATAAAACCAGATGCGACGCGGGACGGAGAGCTTGTAGGATTCGCAACGAAGCGCCTGCTTGTTGAATGAAGTCAGCGTCGCCGGCAAGCGGAATTCCGAGACCCGCTCGGCGCCATAAAATATCTGCTGCGGCAGCGAGGTGAACGTTGCCTCGGAGAAATCTACAACATTCGTCCACGAGGAGCAGCTCTGGAACTGCTGGCTTCCGCTGAACGAAACGACACCCGAGAAAGGATTGTCGCGTGACAGAACGACGATGTTGGTGAGTGCGTAGCAGTTCTGGAACGTGAGCGTGTAAATATGCTTGAGGTCCTTGACAGTCACGGTTTCCAGCCCGTTGCAACCCTGGAAGCAGGCGTCGCCACCGAAGTCGGTGGCGCCAGGGGCGATTACATGCTTCAGGGCTGTACTGTTGGGCGCCTGGAAGCAATTCAACGGAATGGCGGTGACGGTTTCCGGCAGATAGGCGACACCGTTCGTCTCCGCCATGCCGTGCGGGGTAATGGTCGAGAGCTTCTTGCAACTCGAGAAACTCTGCTTGCCGGAAATCCATGTCTGCGAGGAGATGACGACCGACTCGAGATCGGCCATGCTGGAGAAGGACTGCTGATTAATGCCGACGCATTCCTCGGGCAGGATGACACGCGTAATGCCAGACTTACTTGCAAAACCGGACACTGCAACTCGCGTCGGATGCGAATACCCCGCAACGGCGTCAACATCCTCGGTGAATGTCGACATGTCGCAGATGGTCGAGACCGATGAATCGTGGGACTCGTACTTGAGCTGCTTATTGCTCGTATTCCACGAAATGACGAAGTTACCATCTGTGAACTTCGGCGCGGACGTCGTGGAATCGGCTGTTGGGACCCACGCAGCAACGCCTATGACCGGCAACACAAGCACCGAGAGTGCGATACATGTGTACTTATGTTTCATCATAGCGTTACTCCCGAATCATTGCATAAACTCTTGTGGCGTTGTTAGCACAACCCACTTAAACGCCACGATTATACACTTTTATGCGATTTAGAGTCAATAGCAGTCCACGGCACGACGAACCAATGTGACAACCTGCCACTCAGAAATGAGCAATTTAACGTTATCTGACATGTAGCGAGAAGCCCCTGTTGCCGAGATCGCAATCGCCTGAAAGCGAGTTGACCGTAGCAGTCGCGTAGAAGGACTGGAGCCGCCTTGCCGAAGTCTCGAGAGGAACCGCCCATTCGCCGTCCTCTGTCGTTAGAGGAAGCCCGTCTGCGTACCAGGTCGCGGTAGGAGTTCTTGCCGCAAAGTCTACAACTGTCAGAACTTGTACACTGCTGCCACATGTCGGATCGGCTCCAACCAGCCGCACCCACTTGGAGCCATTCCATCCATACCAAGACGGAACCGCGCCAATAGCCTTTATACCTATGCCTGTGACTTGCCCAGATGCGTCGGGAAGAGCCGCTGGTGCGACCTCGGGCACGGCAAAGGCAGCAAGGACACGCACTTGCTGGGCTTCCTCAGATGCAAATTGCGGCGCAAAACCGCCCTCAGTCCACTCTACGTCGGAATCAGAAAACCAGGTTGTATGGCGCTTTGCATAGGAACGTCCACGCAGAACAGCACGATCGACGGCTTCTCCGACCACGACTTCCTGCGTCACGACGATTTCCCAATTGTAGCCACGGCCGACATCAAGATTGGAATACAACGCCGAAACTGTCACACCGTCGATCGAGGCCTCGCCACCAAAAGGCGTATCGACGCTGCCAAGCGGCTTAAAGCGTGCGGCCGTCGCATCTGGGGACGGATCGGGGGCAGAGGCAGTCTTGCCGGCGAGCCTCGCCGTCACGGTGAACGCCGTCGGGTCCGCTCCCGGCACGGCGTCAACAAACGCAAGCGTCATCGGCTTGGCGACAAATGTCGAAAAACGCGCAGTGTATGTCGTATTGCTCTGCACGGCCTCTTTCTCTGGCGTCCATTCAATGAATCGGTAGTAGAACTTAGATGTCGAGGACTTTGAGCCACTGGGGAAGGAAATGTCGTTCGTCGGCGTACCGTAGTCATACTTGGCGGTTGTCACGCCGTCGCCGTTCACGAAGGTAAGACGGTATTTGTTCACCGTGTAGGTCGCGGTGTAGGTTATTGCCTCGGCGGGCATCGTCGAGACCTCCGGCGACCACCCGGCGAAGGTATGCCCTTCGCGCTCTGGATCGGCAGGCGCAACGACATCCGCGCCTACGGCGTAGTCAGTAGGCCCGCTGAGCGTTGTGCCATCCCAATCGACGAATGTTGCCGCATACGTCTTAGGCGTGGCGGTGTATGTCGCGGTATAGGTCGCATCTCCCGTCACGTCTGCAATCTCGGGCACCCAGGCAGAGAAAGCATAGGTGTTACCGGCGTCGGCATCGCGCGTCGGACTTGCGGGAAGCACGATAGACGCGGCAGGCGTTTCGTAGTCATAGTCGGCAGACGCAATCTCAAAGCCGTCCCAGTTTACGAACGAAATCGTATACTTGCGCACGGAAGGCGTATAGACGGCGATGAAATCGGTGTCAGCCGATACGGTTAGGTCGGCAAGGACTGTCGAGCCATCAGCAGACCAGCCCGCGAATGCGTAAGTCGTGGAAACGGTCGACTCCTTGGACGGCACGAGCGGCGCTTCGGCAACCGTTCCGCTCTCTGGCCAAGTCGTGGCGAGAATCGTCGTGCCATTATCGTCGAGCCAGCGGACTGTAACGGTAGTGGAGGCGTCCTTCTCCTCGAAAACAGCTATATAGGTTGCCGGACCTGTGACGTCAGGAATCGGATCCAGAACCGTCGAGCCGTCCGCGGACCACCCCTGGAACGTGTAGGTGTGCTCCGTTGTCGCTGCGCGTTCTACCGCGGCATGCACCGGAGTGTCGCCATAGGCGACAATCGTAGCGTCAGACTGCGTATCCATGCCGTCGAACCACTGCCACGTGATCGTATGCGAGCGAGTCGACGGCGTGTAGACGGCGCGGAAGGACATAGGCGCTTCTACCGGAAAGTCGGCGAGATCCACAATGGTCGTGCCGTTCGTCGACCATCCCGCAAATTCATAGTCGAACTGCGCCGTAGAAGCTTTCGTTGGCGCGGCGTTCGTCCACGCGGGCACCGTGCCGAGTAGCGTCTTCACCGTATCGAGCACGGTCGTGCCGTCCTCGTCGTAGAACGTGACGTCCACATAGAACGGCTCTTGCACAAGCCAGTTGTTCTGGCCGCTGGAGGCGTAGTTGAGGTAGCCGAGCGTCGCGACGCCGGGATAGTCGCTCTCGGACTCCATCGCCGCGGTCTTGGCGGTGAACGTTCCCACCGAGTTGTTCGTCCAGGCCGGATAGGTTTCGGCATCGACGAAAATCTTGTAGCGGTTGCCCGTGCCGTTTTTGCCCGCGTACATCTGGTCATTCTTGCTGTCCTTCAGGGGGATGTCGCCCGCGAAGTGGATTTCCGCGCCGGGCTTGAGCCCGTAGAACTCCTTTTCGTAGAGCTTCGGAAACGACGTAGGCAGCTTCACGCACGGAACATTCTTGCAGCCGGAGAAGAGAAAAGAACCGCTCGCATCAGAGAGCGTGGCACCGGAGAAGTCAAACGCGTTCGTGAGCGACGAATCACTGACGAACGTACCGGCGTAAAGCTTTGTCGCCTTCGGCATCGTGGATGGGTAGAAATCCACGAGCGCCGGGCACTCGTTGATGGCGCTGTCGGATGAGCTGCCGTTATTGTTTTTGAGTTCGGCCAGGTCAGGGGAGAACCGAACCGTCTTGAGGGCCGTGCACGCGCGGAACGCGCGGTTGTCGATCGACACGACGCCTGGGACGACGACATGCTCGAGCGATCGATTCTGCCAGCAGAAGCCCCAGCCGAGTGTTGTCACGCCGGCGGGCAGGTCCATCAAGCCAACGACCGGCTCGTTCCCGCTCTGGTAGACCGACTCGAGACTGTAGCAGTAGCAGAATGCGCAATTGCCGAGTGAACCGGAGAGATTCGGCGACACCTCGACAACCGTCAGGAGGGGGCAACTGCTGAACGCGTCGGTGGCCGTCATCGCCGCAAGCGATGGGAAATGCGCCTCGACGAGCTGTGTGCAGTTATTGAACGGACGTTCGCCGGTGATGCCCGTGATTCCTGGCGCGTCGATGCGTTCGATCTTCGTCCGGTAAAACGTGTAGCCGCCCATGTTGCCCGTGACCGTCGCCGGGAGCTGGACATGGCCCACGACTCTCGTCGCCTCGTTTGTGTAGAGCGTCCGGAAGGATGTGCATTCGCGGAAGCAGTCGGACCCGAGCGTATGGAGCGCAGGCGAGACGTAAATCTCCTCAAGCGCCGTGCATCCGTAGAAAGTCCCCTGGCTAAGCTTGACGCAGCTGGGCACCTCCAGCCGGCGCAGCAAGATGCAGCCGTTGAAGGTGTAGTTGTTGGAAAACTGCTGGAGCGCGGGCAACACCACCTCCGCGAGCGCCTTGCAATTCTGGAACGCCCGCTCGCCGCTGATCGTCGTGACGCCCGGCGCCACGACGCGCTCGATCGACGTGTCGTCGTAGAAGCAGTTTGCCGGAATCGCCGTCACGGTCGCGGGAAGCACCACGCTGCCAACGACACGGTCCTCGTCATTCGCGTAGACTGTCGTGAGCGACGGGCAGGCGCGGAACGGACTGCCAGAGAGGGTCGTCGTGCCGGACGCGAGCTTGACCTCCTGTAGCGCGGAGCATCCGAAGAACGTGTTCGAGAGCGTCTTGACTTTCTCGTTCATCACGACGCGCGTGAGCGCCGTGCAGTTCTGGAACACTGCGTCGCCCATCGTAGTGATGGAATCCGGCATCACGAACTCGCCCTCGAGACCGGTGTTCTTGAGACATTGGTTGGAGAACGTCGTGACCGTCGACGGCAACCGAACCTCCTTGAGGCCCGTGAGGTTCATGAAGCCCTCGTTGTAGAGGCCGATGACTGTGACGGGGTAGCGTTGTACGGCATTCCACACGATGCCGGCGTCAGCCATGTCATCGTTGAACGTCGTGAGGTCCAGGATCTCGCCGCCCGTTCCGGAATTGTTCCGACAGCTGTAGGCGCCGTAGGAGCCCCGTTGGAACTTGAGGTCCCACGTGCCGTCGGTTGCATAAAAATTGTCGGTTGTCGTGCCGTCGGCATTGAGCCCCGACGTGACAGTCCATGTAGCGAAAGCCGGCGTGGCGATTGCGAGAAGGAGAAGAGGAAGGATTCGTTTCATGTCGTGACCTCCTTTACTTCATCAGCAACGCGGCGGTTTTGCCAGGGAACCAGAAGCGGACCTTGTCCGCATTGGAGGAACGACCACTAATGTACCATGAGCCGTCGGTCTGCGTGCCGGTGGTCACGTCATAGACGGGGAATGTGAGCAAATTTCCGGATGTCTCTTCCTCGAACGCAGTCTTGTAGGTGGCCCAGCGCGCAGGAACGCCATCCTCCTGCGTTTCGTCATAGGGGATATAGTGGACTCGGGAGGTCTTGCTATAGGCCATGAAGTTGTTGGACGACTTGCTGAAATAGTCGCCCGTCGAAGGAGGCGTCCCGTGCCAGACGACCTTCGAGAGGTTGCTGTTGTTGATCACCTGGCCGGGGAACGCGATGCTCTCCGCCTCGCTCATTTCAAAACAGAACGCAGACGGGACAGAATGGAACGAACCGGCGCGATAGGTCGTGACACCCTTGCCGTGAAAGCCCTTGAGCGCGCTATCGCCGGAGAAGGTGTACTGCGGCACCTCGGTCAAGTTGTCCGGCCAGACAATGTCCCCTTCTAGCCTTGAACAGCCCTCGAACGCGCGCCCGCCATCGCTTTCCTTGCCGATGTACTGCGGCGTCCACGTAGCGGGATCGGGGAACGTCACGGTCCGCAGGTAGTAGCAGTTTCGGAATGCCCTTTGGCCGACGTATTCTAGCGAACTCGTCAGTACTACCTTGCCGATGAACTGGTTTTCTTGGAAGGAATAGCTGTTGATGGCGGTGAGCGTATATGAAATTCCATCCGCGTCGCGGATCGGAAGCGTGAGGTCAACCTCGGCCTCGCCGTAGCGGCAGCCGTCAAACGGGATATGCCCAGAACTATCGCTGTATTTTACGAGGTCGGTCCCGCCAGTTGTTTTGCGACGGATGTCGTATATCTTCACCGGCTTATAGTCGACGCCTGCGACATCGTTCGTAAGTTCAAGCCAGCAGCCGAGGCCGTTGCCATCCTTGTCGCTGCGTTGACCAGCATTGCCCTTGAGGACGCCTGACAGCAGCCAATAAAAGTCGGCCTGTGCCGGTAGCGCAAATGCTACAGCGGCGAATGCAAGTACAAATGATAGTTTCATGATGTTATTGTAGCAAAACCCGAAACAAACCACAAGGTCAATGAAAATGTCGTTCGAACCCAACAGTGTCATCTATCGGAGGAACAACCTGAAGGCACCGGTGCCAGGAACCTTGGCCCTGATACCAGTCGGGAGGTCATCGACGTTCTCTGGCTCGTCAAGAACCGATGGCCAACCGTAAGAGTAGAAGAGCGTGGCAGACTTGGGCGGTTCGACGAGTGTGACGTGGTTCGTGTCGATGCCACCCTTCCACGCGACGAGCGTAACCGTGCGGATGCGGCCCGTCCAGAAAATCGGGCTATTCGGGTCGATGGCAAGGACGTAGCCGCCCGCACCGTCGCCCAGCATTCCGGCGAACATCCCCTCCTCGGCCTCCGAGTAGATCACAGGGTTCTTCCAGCCGTCCTCCGGGACGGTGAAGAGGAACGACGTGTCCGCGTTCTGGAGATACGCGGCCTCGTTCCTGGAGTTCCGGAACGACGCGGCGAGCTCGATCCGCGGCGCGGCACCGGAGATCGCGAACCACTGGTTGGTCGTGTTCGCGGAGCCGTAGTCCGTGTAGACGTAGTGCCCCCGCACAGTGCCATTGTCGAGCCGGAGGCCACCGCTCGCCGAAGCGTTCGCGAGGCCGTTGCTAACCGAGAACCGCAGCGTCGCGCCGTCCAGGACGGCGATGTTCATGTCGCGTCCAGACAGCGCAAGCCATCCCTTGAAGTAGGCGTCCGCGCCATCTGAGAACGTGACGGTCGTGTTTCGTCCCTTTCCGAAGTCCGAAGCTTGTCCGATCTCGAAGCCGTTATCCTCCGTGATGGAGAGGGCTGCGAACGTCAGATTGCAGTTCTTCATACCGCCGCCCATCATGTTGCCGGTAAGACCGGAGACATCCGCACCGTTTCCGACGAACGTCACATCCGTGCCATTGTTGTCTCCGAGGCTCCAGCCGGAGAACCGGTATTTGCCGGGCACGTGGACCGTGTTGGTCGTCGCGTTCGGGAACATGACCGAGGCACTTCCGTTGTCTGGGTAGCCGGTACAGTAGTAGGAGACATTCGGAATCCAGTTTGCCGGCTCGTTCCACGCGCCTTCCGTCACCTCCTTCTTCCACGTGTAGGTCACGTTGTCGGCGGTGGTGAAGGTGTTGTTGGCGCTGATTGAGCTCCAGCTCTCCCACGTCGTGCCGCCTGGGGCGACATTAACGGTGTGGAAAGCGTAGTACACCTTCCGCGGCAGACCGGTGACCGTCACGGGGATCGAGAACGCCCCCGCGCGGTCGAGGACCACTGTATCCAGGACCTCGAGCGCCTGGGGCGAGTCGCCAATGAGGATCTCAAGCGTCGTGACGCCCGCGCCAAGCGTCTCCAGAGTGCCGTTCAACGTCGCGAAGCGGTGCGAGACGCCGGTGACGGAGACGCCGCGCGCGAGGACGGAGCCTGCGCGCGTCGTGAACGACGCGACGGGCGTTTCGTCGAAGCCGCCGTCAGTCGTCTCGGCGACAATGCGATACCAGTAGGTCCCGCCGGGCTCGACGGCGACCGGGACGGAGAAGGCCCCGATGCCCGGATTCGCGACGACGATATTGGTCGCGTTCATGAAGTCGGGATCGTCCGCGAGGAGGATGCTCACGGAGAGCGTGCCCGTGCCGGCGGAGACGACGCGGATCGGCAAGACCGCGGTATCGCCGTCCGCGTCCACGCCGCCGTCCACGACGCGTACGATGCCGGCATCGGCCGGGATCGTGTCGGACCACGCGACGATTGCGCCGTTTTCGTCCGCCTCGTAGAAGCGGATGTAGGCTGCGCCCGCGGCGGGCGTGAACGTGCCGGCAGAGACGGTGGTCTCGTCCGCAGCGAGCGCGCCGAAGACTGCGTCGTTTCCGTCCGCCGCCCAGGCGGCCGCGTCGGTGCCGTGGTAGCCTGCGCCGCTCACGGCGTGGATCGTGCCGACCGCGTTCGTGAGAGGGCGCGTGACCGTCGCGGTCAGCGTCCCGGCGCTCCACGAGGCGACGTCAACCGTCAGGATGCGGTGCGCGCCGGAGGGCACGCCCAGAAGCTCCATCTCGCGGATCGGGTGGGTGTCCTGTGTGCCTCCTGCACCCTGCGTAAAGCGGAAGGCGGTCGCGCCGACGGCGAGGAACGGAGCCCCGTCCGCGGGCGTGAGGAAGGCGCGGTTGTAGTCGCCGACTGAGAACTCCAGAGGCGAACCGGCGATGCGGTGCCACTCTCCCGCCTCGTCACGCCACTCGAGCGACGCGACCGAAATCGTCTTGCGGTCGTTGCCGGTCCAATACTGGTAAAGGCGGAACTCGAAGAGTGAGAAGACACCGCCCAGCTCGAACGTGAGGACGGTCCCGCAGCCCGGGCCGTACCAGCGGCCGGACGAGTTCGCGATATAGCCGTCCGTGAGCTCGGAGAGTGTGCCGGCGGGTGCGATGTCGCCCTCGACGACCGTTGGAATGAGCCCGCGCAACAGGTTGTTCGTCGGCACAACGGATGAGTTGCTCCACGTGTCGCAGAACCAGCTATTGATCTCCGATGCGGCGCCACCTCCAATTTCGTCGGGCGCGGTCGTGAAGGAGAAGAGATCCGAAGCGCCGGTGTCGCCGCCCTCGTTCGACGCGACGAACTGCGCCCAGTAGAGGCGTCCGGGCATAAGCCCGTCGAGCACGGCGGTCGTCTCGCCCTCGGGGATGTCCCCGGCGACGAGGCGCGCGGTCGCGGCGGCGACATCGTTGGACTGCGCCGCATAGCGGACATAGAGGTCCGCGCGCTCGTTCTCAGCGCCAGACCCTGCGTCCACGAGGCTCGCGACGAGCGTCACGGAGCCGGGAGTCGCGTCGCGGACAGCCACGAAGTTGACGATCGGCGGAATCGCAGCAAGGATCTCGACGTCGGGCAGGTAGACCGTTTCGGACCAGCGCACGCCGCCATTGCCGTCGTCGGAGCGGAAGCGCAGGTAGTTCATTCCATCGAGCGCCGTCGCGCCTATCGAGAAGTTCTGCGAGAGCGCGCCTGCCTCGGCCGTCGCGCTCGTGGCGGCGGTCCAAAGCGAAGCGTCCGTCCCGCCGTGCGTCGCGGCGACAAAGGCCGTGACGGTCGCATCCGCCGGCAGCTCGTGCGAGAAGGCGACGAGCGCCTTGACGCCGGCGTCCGTTCTCGAGAGCGACGATATCGAGAGGTCGGCGGGCTGGTTCGCGACGGGGATTCCGTCGGCCTCAACCTCGCGGAAGTTGTGCCAGTCGGTGGAGCAGTAGCCGTCGGTCGTGAAACGGAGGCCATATGCGGGCTCGCTCCAGAGCGCCGCCGCGCCATCGGCTGGGAGGAGATAGCCGTAATTGCTGCCCCACGTGGCGTTGTAGTGGCCGGCGGCGGGCGAAATCACGGTCCACGTCCCGTCTTTCCCGAGCGCCTCGACGGAGGCGATGTTCACGGCGGAACGCCAGTCGTTGTTCTTGTAGAAGACGCGGAACGCGGTGAGATACACCGGGGCGTCCCAGGTCCACGTGAACTGGCGGTCGGCATAGAGGTAGTAGGAGTCCTCCGCGCCGTTCACGGTGCGGGCGAGATTGGCCTCGGTCGCCGTCGCGCCCGTGGAGGCGATGGTCGCCGCGGGCTGCTTGCCGCGTAGGAGATTGTCCTGGAAGGCCGCGACCGTGCCGGACCACTGCCCGAAAACCCACGCGGACGAGGCGGAGACCGTCGTCGCGGCGGTATCGGCGGTCGTGAACGCAACCGGGATTTCCAGTATGCCGTCCGCTAGGCCGTTGTCGAGCACAAGGATGCCCGCGTAGTCCGCGGACGGCGCGAGACCGGTCGCGACGAGCGTCGTCGCGCCGATGACCGAGGCACTCCCTACCGAGAAATCGTTCGTTGTCGCGGAGCCGTCTCGAGCGACGCGGAGCGTGGCCGTGACGTCGCTCGCGCCCTGGCCGAGCGAGTAGATTTCGAGCGTGGCAGACCAGTTGGCTTCACCGACCGTCTCTTCCTTGATGGAGACCTGCGGGGCAGGATCAGCCGCCGTCGCCGTCCGCATGCGGACGATCACCGTGCCGCTGCCGCCCGCGCCGCCGTAGTAACCCGCAGAATCGTTTCCGTCGCCGGAGGCGCATCCGCCACCACCACCGCCGCCGAAGCCGGGAGTGGCGTTCTGCGCGCTGACAGATGCGGCCTTCCGGCCATCGAGGGAGGCTTCGGCACCATGCCCTGCCGTTTCGGCGCCAGGCGCGCCGCCGCCCTTGTAGGCAGAGTAGCTGCCGCTGGAGCCGCCGCCGCCGCCCGCGCCGTAGACGGTGGGGTATCCGGAGATGGCATTCGTGACGCCGGCGCCGCCAGCGCCGCCTAACGTGGACGCGCCGTTCGAACCGGCACCGCCGGCACCGCCGCCGCCGCCGCCCGCGAGATTCGAGGCGCCCATACCGCCGGCAAAGCCCGCCGAACCGGCGCCGCCGGCCTTGTTGTTCGAGCCGCCGCCGCCGCTCGCACCGTCGTTGCCGACCGAGTTGTAGCCGCCCCCGCCGCCGCCGATGGCGAGGATGTCGCCGAAGGCCGAGGTTCCGCCGTCCGCACCGACGCCGCGGGCGGTCAGCTTCGCGCCGCCCTTGCCGACTTGGATCGCGTACGTGCCGGGGACGAGGACGACGTTCGTCGAGAGCACCTGGCCGCCGCCCCCGCCGCCGCCGCCATAGGTCGAATCATTTTTGCCAGCGCCACCGGATCCGCCGCCGCCCACGACGAGCAGCTCGGCGAGACCGGCGCGCGTCACGGTGAAGAAACTGGCGTGCGGCGTCGTGTCCGTGAAGGTCCAGACGGTGTAGGGGCCGTCCTGGACGACCGAATCAGCCGTGGCGGATTCGCCCTCACCCCAGTCGTCGATCGTGCGGAACACGAAGTCCGCCGTCACGGCGGGGTTCGAGCCGTCGTCAAGAGTGACGCGCAGCGTGTAGTCCGTGGCGGGATCGAGGCCCGCAACGGAGACGAGGTTTGTGGCGTAGGTGGAAGTCGCGACGAAGGATGGCGTCGCAGTCCCGACGGCGACACCTTTGCCGTCGAGGACCTCGACGGAGACCGCCGTCTCGCCGCTGCCTGGGATCACAACGAACGAGAGCTCCGCGCCCGTCTGCGCAAGCGAGCGGACGCGGAAGTCGGACGCCTGTGGTGCCGCGGTGTCGGCCTGGCCGACGAGATGCGCCCAGACGGTAATCTGCCCGGTCACCGGGTCGGTCGTCTGGAAGAACGAGTCCGTGGCAGGGTGCGGCAGATACGCCGGGTCGAGCGTCACTACGTTTGCGTCGACGCCGCCCGGCCAGCGCACAAGCGGGACGTCGAGCGATTCGCCGGCGACGACCGCAGGGGAATTCGACGGAACGCGGAGGATGATCTTGTAGTTCGACGTGCTGCTTTGGCCGAACTTATAGGGGTTCGACGGATTCGAGCGTATCGGCGCCTCGAGCCAGCCGCCCTCGGGCACCTCGAAGTCGACGTATTGCGGATTGACGCCGCTGTCGTACGACTGGGCGACGAACCTCTTGCCAACCTGAAGGATCGGATTGGCTCCGCGGATGATCAGCGTCGCCTTGTCGGCGAGGCCGCGGCCGCGCAGACACACGGAACTGTTGTCGCCGTTGTAGTAGGTCTGTAGGAGTTTCGCGTCGTCGATAATCATCTGCGAGGCCTCGCCGTTCACGAAGATCTGTCCGAGGACGGTCACCTCCGCACCGCTCGTGACGCAGAAGAGCGTCCGGGACTTTCCGTTCGCGGTCCAGGCGGAGTTGTTGCTGCCGTTGCCGATCCGGGCACGGACGCCATCCGCGAACGTGATCGACGTGTCCGAGTCGTTCGGATAACAGGCCCAGCTGTTGAAGAAGTCCACGAAGAGGCCCTCGCCCTCGAAGCGCAGCGCCGTGTTCTTCTTCATGTCGAAGCCGTAGTTGCGCGACGAGGAGACGAACGACTCGTTCTGCAAGCGCAGCGTCGCGTCGGTTGCACCCTCTGCCGGGCGGATCGTGACGTTAGCACCAGCCGTGAACGTGAGTGACGAGAAGCGGTTGGTGAGCGCGGTGTCAGGGACCGACACGACGGACGTTCCGGCGGGGAAGACCGCGTAGGAGCCACGGCGCGGGTAGCCCGCGATATCGTCCCAGTCGCTTTCCGGCGACCACATGCCTGAATCGGTCCAGAGGCCTTCGCCGCCGGCCCAGGTATACTTTGTGGCGTCGACGACCGTGACGTAGCGCGCCCAGTTCTGGTTGTCGCGCAGGTCCGCGGTCGGACCCCAGCTCGCGGTCTCGGTCGCGTTGGAGACGTCCCAGTTCCACGTGACGTCCAGGTCCCAGTCGAGAAGGACCGGGAGAGTGTAGGCGCCAGCCGCAGACAGGACGAGCGACTCACCGTCATGCGGCACGGTCGTCTTCTGTCCAGCGAACGAGCTCGGCGCGCCGTACCAGACCTGGTTGCGCAAGAGGCGGACGGTCGTCTCGCCCGCGCCGTATTCGGAAAGCGTGCCGCCGAAGACGATGGTGCGCTGTTGGTTCACGAACGGGTTGGCGTTTTCCCAAAGCGCACTGGTGCTTCCGTCCGTGAAGTCGTAAATGCGCGAGGCGCCGGGCGTCACAAACGACAGGACGTCCGAACGGGCCGTGGCGCCGTGTTCGTCCGTGACGACGACCTGGAAGCAGTGCAGCGCGCCGGGGGCGAGATCCGCGATGGTGCCAAACGAGAAGGCGCCCGCTTCGTCGAGGTTCGTCGTCGCGATGGCGGCGAGCGACGAGGAGTCAGCGCCGAGGAGTAGCGTCGCCGTGTAGGGCGCGGTGCCGCCGAAGACGGTAGCGCAGAACGTCGCGCGGTCGCCGAGGGCGTAGTCCGACACGAGCACGTCGAAGACAGACGGCAGCGCCGTCGCGGTGTAGGTGACCGGCTCGGTCCACGCGAGGAGGCCGTCCGTCTCGAGAACAAGGCGGGCGACCTTCGCGGCGCTCCCCCACCCCGCCACCTGGGCGGCGAGGTTCTCGGCCTCGTTCGAGGCCGCGACCTCGCCGAGATTCACGACATGAGACCATCCGTTCGTAACCGCGGTTCCAGCGTCTTCATCTCCGTAGACGAGCCAGGCATGGGCAGGATTCTCGCCCGAGCCGACAACGGCGCCGAGCGACAGCGTGCCGCCGCTCGCGGCGGCGCTCGTGAGGCTCAGCGTCCGCATCTCAGGTCGGGACGGCCGGAGCAGCGAACCGTCGCCCGGGTCGAGCAAGCGGGTCCACCCGCTTTCCGGCATCGGCGAGATGGAGCCGTTCTCGTTGAACGCAACGCCGAACGAAGTCCACGAGGAGGTGCCGTTTCCGTCCGGTCCAAACGTGCTCGTATGGTGGCCGACGCGCACGTCGATCTCGTGCCAGCCAGACTCCTCGGTTTGAATCGAGCCGAAGGCGTCAGTCTTCTGGGACTTGCAGACGGCGATCAGCGTCCGCCCGTCGACCGCGACGAATACGCTGTCCGCATAGCGCGAGCCAAATACGACGGTCTTGCCGCCTTCAAGGTAGATCCAGCCGTGGTAGGCGTAGAACACAGGCGTGGAGCCCCATACATAGGTGCGCCCCGTAGCGGGGTCCTCGAAGAGAAGGTCGCGCGTATCGGCCGCAAGCGCGCCGGAAACGATGTTGGAGGACTGCGCCTCGGCCCAGAATGTGGCGTTCGTGAAAACGTCGCTAAAGGTGGCGGCCGTGGCGAGGCACGAGGCCTGCCAGAGACCGAATGAGCCGTCGCCAGCTGGAAGCGCACCAGCAGCCGGAAGCGTCACGCTCTGCACCGCGCCGGTAAAGGCGCCGCCCGCGTTCGACGCGACGGGCGCGAAGAACCACGTGCGCCCCGGCTCGAGACCAGAGACCGTGGCGGAGTGGAGCCCGCGCTCCGCGCCCGTAGCGATCGGCGCCGAGAGGTCGAGCGTATCCGCGGCCATGCCGTAGGCGAGCGAAAGGTCCGCAGTCGGCTCGGAGCCGGTATTGCGGAGCGCGAGAACTGCGTTCACCGTGGTGGCTTCCAACGCGAGCGTCTCGATCACGGCGTCGGGCAGGTCGGCGGAGTCGTCCGCCGCGAGGCGCAGGATAAACGCGCCGCAGCCGCCCGCCGCGCCACGCCGCGCCGCGTCAGAGCACTTGTCGTACTGGAAGCCACCGCCGCCACCAGAGCCGGTGCCGTCGAGACCGGCCGTGGGCGCCGTGATGTTCTGGCAGACTTCGTCTGTGTAGCCGCCGCCGTCACCGCCGACGCCGCTGCCGCCGAGGCCCTTGTAGCCGCCGTTGTTGTCATACCAGACAGAGCCGCCGCCGCCGGCCGCGTAGTAGAGCGTTTCGCCAGTGATGTCGCTCGCGACGCCGGGACCGCCCGTTCCGCCCTGGCGGCGCTCCGGGCCGGACGCGACGTTCGACCAGTAGCCGTCCGAGCCGGCGCCGCCCGCGCCGCCGCCACCGGCCGCGGCACTGTCGAACTTGTCGGCCGCTTGGCCAGAACCCTTGCCGCCCGGGTTGCCGAGCTCGGGGGAGACGGCCGTCGAATCGCCGCCGACGGGCGCACACGGGCCACCGCCGCCACCGCTGCCGCCCGCGCGGCCGCGGGAGTTCACGGTGCCAGCATCCTTGTTACCGTAGCCGCCGCCACCACCGCCATGCGCCGTGTAGAGCACAGTGTCGCCAAACGAGAGAACGGTGTCCTCGCCGTCTCCGCCCTGTCCTGTCTGCGCCGTGTTAACCGCGCCGCCCGCGCCGACGACGACCGTGTAGGTGCCGGGCTCGAGCGTAACGGCTGGCAGCTCGATGAAGCCGCCCGCGCCACCGCCGCCGCCGCGGCTTGTGCCACCCGCGCCGCCGCCGCCGACCATGAGGAGGCGGGCGCGGCCACGCGTCGAGACCGTGAAGGTGTAGGTGTTCGTCGTCGCAAAGGTGTAGACAGAATCCGTCCCGACCGTCGTCTTCACGGCGCCCGCGGGATCGCTGGCGAGGCGTGCCGGCGCGGACGCGAAGGTCGAGAACGAGCCCGTCGCTGCGCCAAGGATTTCGCCCGCGGCCTGGCCGCTGCGGACGCGGATCGCGTAGTCGAAGTCCGTGCCGGCCGCGAGGCCGGTGAGAGTGAGCGTGAAGCGCTCGCCGGCGCCGAGGCCGGTCCCGAGCGTCTCGTAGGAGCCGAGCGAGCCGCCCGTCGGGCCGACCGCCATCTCAAGCGTCGCTCCGGAGGCATCCGCGCCCGCGAGCTGTACCGAGCCGACGACTATCACGCCGCCGACCGACCCGACAACGGAGTCGACCGTAGCGCGGGCTGTCGTATCCGGCGTCACATGCCAGCGGACGATGAGCGTACCCGAGCCGCCGGGCGCGCCCCAACGCGGCTTGCCGGCCGCGCTGTCGCCTTCCTTCCGTCCGCCGCCGCCGCCACCGCCGAGGCCGTCAGTGCCGCGCTCGTAGTCATCAATCACGTTGTCGGCCGTGCGGCAGCCCATACCGCCGCCACCGCGCCCGCCGAGGCCGGCCGTGAAAACAAGGCCTCCAACGGCATCATAGTTCTGTCCCGCGCCGCCGCCGCCGGCGTACCAGACCTCCTCGCCCGTGATCAAACAGGGCAGGCCGTCGCCGCCCTTGCCGCCGACGCCGGCCGCATAGTCGGCGTGCGTGCCCGGCGCGCCCGCGCCGCCGCCGCCACACGCGAGGTTCCATGTGTTGTGAGCGGTGTCGTTCGCGCCGCCAGCGTTGCCGCGCTCGTCGCCGGCCGCCGTCGAAGCGCCCGCTGTGCCCGCCGCAATCCCCGCGCCGCCGCCGCTCGCGCCGGCGAGGCCGTTGCGGTAGGAACTGTTCCAGCCGTCGCCGCCACCGCCACCACCATGGGCGGTGTAGAGGGCATTTCCGCCGAACGAAAACGTCGTATCCCCGCCGCTCACGCCTTGGCGCTGGTCGGCCGTTGCGCCTGAGCCGCCCGCACCGACCGCGACCGTGTAGGTTCCGGCGTCGAGCACGGCGGTTTCCACGTGGAGAAAGCCGCCCGCGCCGCCGCCGCCACCAACGTAAGAGCCGCCGCCACCGCCGCCGCCCACAAGAAGCAGTTCAACCGCCGCGCGCTCGGCGAGCGTGAATGTCATCATGCCGGACGATTGGTTGAACACCGCCACACGGTCGCGTCCGACGGCGAACTCGCGCGCCGCGCCGACCGCCGTAACGGAGGCCGCGTCCGTGTAGGGCAGGCACTCGAAGTCTTCGGATTGGCAGGTTTCGCCAAGGTTGTTCTCCGCGAAGAGCCGGATGTAGTACGTCGTCCCGGCCGTCAACCCCGTGATCGAGAAGGAGACTCTTTCGCTGGCCATAACGCCCGTCGACACGACGACCGGCGTCGCCGAATCAAGCGCGGCGGCGCTTTCCGCGACCGCATAGGAGATGGCGACCGACGAAGCGTCCTCTCCGACGGAGACGACTCGCGCACGAACGGTGGCCGATTCCGGGCCGTCCGTCACGTCGAGGACGCTAAGCATCGGTTCGGGGCCGGACAGAATCGGATCGAGCCGGACGATGAGGACGCCGCTGCCGCCGGGACGCCCCACATGATCGGTGTTGTTGCCGCCGCCGCCACCACCACCGAGGCCGTCCACGCCGCATTCCAGTTCGTAAAGCGTCTTCCCAGTGGCCGAATCGGTCCTTGACTGCCGACCTGAAACGGCGACATTGGCCGCGCCGTTTCCGCCGCCGCCGGTTCCGCCGAGCCCGTAGTTGTATGTGGCGCTTCCTGAATAGTCGCCAGCGCCGCCTCCACCGGCGTAGTAGACCTCCTCGCCGGTGATGTCGCATGCCCGGCCTGCGCCGCCGTCGGGATGGTGCGCGTTGCCCTTGCCGTTGTTGGCGCCGACCGCGGCGGCACCCGCGCCACCGCCGCCCTGCGGACCATTCGAGGTTCCCGTGCCGCCGGCATTCCCCTGTCCGGACGTCCCGGCGCCACCCGCGCCACCATTCGTTCCGCCGCCGCCGGAACCGCCGGTCGCACCCGCCTTGTTGGTGTCCCAGGCACCGCCGCCGCCGCCACCATACGCGCGGGTCTCGGCGCCGTTCGGTGCTACGAGAACCGTATCGCCGCCGTTGCCGCCACGGCTTTTCGTGGACGCGCCGCCCGCGCCGCCCGCGCCGACCGTCACCGCGTAGGTGCCGGCCGAGAACACGACGTTGGACGCCTCGAGCATGCCGCCCGCACCGCCGCCGCCGGAGCAGTCGTAGCCGCCGCCGCCGCCGCCGCCCACGAGCAGGATGCGGCCCGTGGCGCCGGCCGGGACGGTGAACGTGCCGTCCGCGAGGAACTTCACGACCGTGGACTGGTCGGGCAGCACCGTCGTCGTCACGCTCGAGCCCGTCATTTCGACGGCCGCTGGTGCAACTCCCGCCATTGCATGGCGCACAGACGCCGCACCAAGCGTAGCGAGTGCAAGCAGTGTTGATCGAACAATGTATTTCATCATGCTCTTCCTCTTCTCCATTATTTCAATCATCTACGATTGTAGGAATGATACCATATCGTACGATTGTTCAATGCATGGCCTCTCGTGGTGTTGTGATGCACAACCCCTTTAGGTGCTTGAATTATACACCTTTATGCGATTTAAAGTCAATCGCAGTCTACAGCAAAGCGGAGCTTGTTAAGCGCTAGTCAGGTTGCCGACCACGACGGGACGAACCCAACAGCGTCATCTATCGGACGAGAAATATGAAACCACCGGCACCAGAGACCTCGGCCCTGACACCAGTCGGGAGGTCACCGACGTTCTCTGGATCGTCAAGAACCGACGGCCAACCGTAGGTATAGGAAAGTGTGTACTTGTCACCTTGTACGAGTTCGACGCTTGACGTGTCAATGCCACTCTTCCATAGGACGAAATGCTGCTTGGCACCCTTCACCGAACCTCGCATGGATTTGACGTCCACCGAGAGTCGGATCTTGCCGACGCTGCCCGCGACGAGCATCTCACCGAAAGCTCGGTCGGAGTCCTTCGTCGAATACAGGGCAACGGGGAGCGTCGTCGTTTCGCCGCTGGACGTGACGGAAAGGACATTCGTGTAGCCGCCGCCGACGGGCTCGAAGACGACGTTGAAGTCGCCGAGGAGCGGCAAGTCCGTCTTGAACCAATCCGACTTGTGGTTGGACTGTCCGACGAGGTCACCGAAGACGCCATTCTTCACTTCAAGCAGCCCGTTCGCGCCGCGGATGCGCAGGCTCTGCGGACAGACGCCGGCTGCGGGCGTGGCGACGGCGACCGAGCCGAGGCGGCAGACGCCGTCGTCGATGCGCAGCCCTTCGCCGTAGGATTGCAGAAGCAGAAGGAACGTGCAGTCCTGCACGGCGCCGCTCTCGACGACGAAGCACGTGTTTGTGCCGAGGATCGCCTCC
>Ga0265299_10001357_pt1 | contig 28066 bp, 25 predicted proteins | sample AusTroGonzalo_MG_4_FD_193485 | JGI IMG/M metagenome (GOLD analysis project Ga0265299, IMG submission 193485) | Bovine rumen microbial communities from tropical cattle in Woodstock, Queensland, Australia - Gonzalo_02 | ecosystem: Host-associated > Mammals > Digestive system > Stomach > Rumen ... | reverse complement strand
GGGGTCATACCCGTTCCCATCCCGAACACGGAAGTCAAGCCCCACATCGCCGATGGTACCTGGTCCTCGGATCCGGGAGAGTAGGTCGCCGCTGGATTCTCGAGGCCCCCTGCCAAGACGGCAGGGGGCCTCTTCGTTTTTACGCGCAGCCGCTCGCGCCAATGTCCTGCCGGGACTCCGTCGAGGCGCTCGCTCTTATACCATTCTCAAATATTCCATTTTACCACATTGATAAAAAATCCAAAGAAATCTATGTAATTAGCTTGTTTCTACTGTTACAGGTTTGTAGTTTAGAATTGTAGGCGGGCGATGTTGCTTGCTTCGGGGTAGTGAGGATACAATCATGGAAAACCAAGAAAACGAAATCAAGAAGTTGGGGCCAATTGTTGAGACCGTTTGGGGCGTTCTCCTTTTGCTGTCCAGTGTTACACTATTTTTTATAGGTTGCTGAACGATGTCCTTTAACAGATTGTCATAAAAAAGAACCCGTTTTTGTTGGAAACAGGTTCTTTTTTTTTGCGTTAAGTGATTGAAACGCTAAATAATTCTTCGCTTTAAATGTTTGCGGTTAACGATTCCATCTATTTTGGGCTCGAAAAAATTGCGACATGGACAATTTATCCAGAAATTTCTTTTTTTTGTAGTGTGTACTTTTTCTTCATGGTTCTATATTAAGGGATGTAGGTGAGCAAATTTACGTAACCACTGTATTAAGAGAAAATTTTTATGGAAATCAAAGAGGAAGAAATCAAGAAATTGAGCCCCATTGTCGAGACAGTATGGGGCATTCTCCTGCTCGTATCGAGTTTTGCACTGATTTTTATTGGTGGCTAGACGATTTTTTGAATGGTTGTAAAAAAAACACCGCTTTGTGCGGTGTTTTTTATTTTTCTGGAATTAATGTCTTCCGAAGCGGCGTGTTTTGCGGAATGGCTTATCGCCAAAGCTGCGTTCGTCGTGATCCTTGCGGAACGGCTTGTCGTCGAACTTGCCTGGCTTGCGGTCAGCGAATTCGCGTTCACGGCGAGCCTTGCGATTTTCGAAAGGCTTGTCGCCAAAACTGCGATCACCACGTTCTCCACGGTCTTTGCGGAATCCACCACGGCGTTCTTCATCGCGGAAACTTCCTTTGTTACGGTCTCTGTGGAAGCTGCGGCGTTCTTCGCGGCTGGCGTGCGGTTTTGTTCCCGGTGCCGGACCCTCTGGCGGTTCGTCGGTCATTACGCGGAAGCGAGCGTCATTGCCGCGGATGGTCATTTCGGACAAAATGTCAAGCACGTCTTGCGGAAGTGTTTCAGGGAGTTCAACGGTGCTGAATTTGTCGAACAGCTTGATGCGTCCGATATTGCTGCTGTTGATGTTGGCTTCGCCGGCAATGGCACCCACGATGTCTCGCGGGCTCACGTGGTCTATGCGGCCCACGCCAAGGTAATAGCGCAAGTAACCTTCTTCGACTCCGTTCATGCCTTCTTTGCGTTCTTTCCTTAAGCGTTTTTGTTCTTCGCTGTTGAGACCGAAATCATCGCTGTTGCCAAGGAAATCGCGACCGCTACGTGCTTTTTCGCGGCGTTCCTTCGGGGCTTCGAGCGGCGGCAAGTTCGGGAAGAGCGGCTGCTTTTTCTGGTACATCTTGATGACTGCAGCGGCGATATCTTCGGCCGTCATTTCCTTGACGGTTCCGTCTTCGAGCGCTACGCCATTTTCCATGTTGCAGCCTTCGGCAACGAGAGCGCGGACGAGTTCCTTGAACTGGTCGAGTTCGCCATAGCTTACAACGCTCTTGACCTTAGCCTTGAAAGCATCGACTCGCTTCCTGCTAATTTGTTCGGAAGTCGGCATTTCCATGGCCTCGATCGGCTGGCGTGTTGCCTTCTCGATAATCTTGAGCATGCGGCGTTCACGCGGAGTCACGAAGAGAATGGCGTTTCCGCTGCGGCCTGCGCGGCCTGTACGGCCAATGCGGTGCACGTAGGATTCCGTGTCGTAAGGAATGTCGTAGTTCACCACGAGCGAAATGCGATCGACGTCAATACCGCGGGCAGCAACATCTGTTGCCACAACGATGTCGAGCTTGCCCATCTTCAAACGGTTAATGGTGCGTTCGCGCATGGACTGGGCGAGGTCCCCGTTGAGCGGAGCCACGTTGAATCCACGGCTTTCGAGTTTTTCGGCCACTTCGGTGGTGTTCTGCTTGGTACGCACGAAAATCAAAACGCCGTCAAATTCTTCGCCTTCCAAAACGCGGGCGAGCGCTTCGATCTTGTGTTCGTTCTTCACGGCCAAGAAACGCTGGCAGATATTTTCGACGGTTGTCGTTTTTCCTTCGATGCGAGCTTCTTCGTATTCGCCCAGGTGCTGATCGATAATCTTCTTGACGCTATCGGGCATGGTGGCGCTAAAGAGAGCGCGCTGTGCATCGGCCGGGATTTCCTTCAGAATCGTCTCTACGTCTTCCATGAAGCCCATGTCGAGCATTTCGTCGGCTTCGTCGAGCACGATGGCTTTGACTGCTCCGAGCGAGATTGAACCGCGCTTGATATGGTCGATGAGACGGCCCGGCGTTGCAACAACGATGTTTGCCTTGCGCTTGAGGGCGCGCAGCTGGATAGAAATATCCTGACCACCATAGACCGGAACAACGTTCACGTTCGACATCTTGGCGGCGTACTGCTGGATGGCATCCGAAACTTGAATCGCGAGTTCACGCGTCGGCGTAAGCACGAGCATGGACGTTTCGCGGCTATTGAAATTGATGCGGGAAAGGAGCGGGAGCGAGAATGCTGCTGTCTTGCCTGTACCCGTCTGTGCGGTACCAAGGAGGTTTACGCCCTGCAAGAGAACCGGAATGGCCTTCGCCTGGATGGGCGATGGCGTTTCGTAACCGGCGAGCTTGACCGCTTCGAGAACTTCCGGAGAAAGACCGAGATCATCGAACGTTACCAAGGATTCGTCGCCGACTTCTTCGTCGCTATCCTCGATGCTTGCGGAGTCTGTGGATGTGCTTGTTTCTTCAGTTGTAGCGTTGTCTGCGGCCGGCGTTTCCGTTTCGGTTGTGTCGGCTTCATTTGCCTCGGCCTCTTCATCAACGAATTCGACCTTTTCGCCTTTGCTGATTTTCGATTCTGCGCCTGATTCTAGAACTTCACCGTTTTCGTCAACGACAACACCATTTGGATTTGCGGCAAAGAATGCAGCCTCATCAGCTTGATCTTCGTCTGCTCCGCCTGCGATGGCGTTCAAGAACGCATCCGCTTCAATTTGCATTTTGGAATTGTTGTCTGGATACAGATCTTCCGTATTGCTAGAAATAATTTCTGCCATAAGTCACCTTCGGGATCCGTAAACTTCATCTGCAGCGTTTGCCGCGTCATCACATTGCTCGAACCGAGCATTCAATAAGCCCCGAAGTGCACTCGCACTTATAAACCTGAAGTCTGTTGGGTCCCCTAAATTTTGCGCCAAAAATAGAAAATAAAGGCTTGAAATCAAAGGTTTCTACAAGCGCTAATGACGAAGTAATAAAAAAAGAATTGTTCGGATGAAAATCTTTTTGTGCTAAAGATATTGTAATGGATTTTGAGGTGGTTTATGATGTTTTTCTAAAGGAGCATAGACAGATTAAATGAATTATACTATATTATGCAAACCTCGGAGAGATGCCAGAGTGGTCGAATGGGCCGGTCTCGAAATCCGGAGTCTGTCACAGGACCGAGGGTTCGAATCCCTCTCTCTCCTTGAAACAAAAAGCGAAGCCGAAAGGCTTCGCTTTTTGTTTCACTAGAAAACGGGTGATGAGAACCCTCGCAGAGGGTTCGATTGACCGCGCGAGAGCGAAGCGAACACAGCGCGGTCAAGGATTACGGCCTCCGGCCGTAACCCGAAGGGCGGTGAGGGAAACGAAGTGACCGAACCGTCCCATCCTTCTCTCTCCGTGAGGGAGGGGTTGGGAGGAAACGGAGTTGACCATCTTGTCCCATCCCTCTCTCGTATTGAGGTAATGGAAATGCGATTCCCACGAGAGAGGGGGAAAAGTCGGTGAGGGAAACGAAGTGACCGAACCGTCCAACTCATCCATTGTAAACAAAAATTAAATATGTATTTCCTCTAAAAACTTGTCTGAAATGCGCTAAATGAGTAATTTAGGACAGAAATAAGGAGAAAAAGACCTAAAAATTAATAAAATTTTAATTTTTGTAATAAAATTGTATTCTTTTTGAAAAATTTTAGTTATATTATCCCTGTGAACGTATCAGAGGGGAGCTTTGATTGTTTGCGTTAATAGCGAACTGCGAATAGCTGCTAACAGGTATGAACAGTGATAATCGGAAACCGTAAAATGGTTTTTGGTGTATTTGGATTTATTCAGAAGACTCTCATTCCAACTCGTTAAATACTGCCGCCCTCACTCGAGGGCGGCTTCCCGTTTTATACGGATGAAAGCCCAACCTTGCGGTTGAGCTTTTTTCTCCCCGCCTTTAACGCGGTTTACTTGGGGATATAAAAAAGGACCCAACTTTCGTTGAGTCCTTTTTATACCCCCAAGCGGTTTTGAACCGCTGTTGCGGGAATGAAAATCCCGAGTCCTAGGCCACTAGACGATAGGGGCGTTTTGTGAGGACAAATATAGGATTTTATAGAATAATGTCAAGGGTAAATAAATAAAAAATTTTTGAAGTTAAGGGAGAACTTTTACTTAGGCTTTGTTTCCTCGTATCTTTTCCAAAAGTCGGAATCATTTTCTTGTTCTTGCTTTGATGAACCTTTCTTAAGTTCTTCTATTTCTTTTTCTAGTTTTTTGAAACGTCGGCCAAGGATATTCTTCGCAGTAGCGTGCAAAACGAGTGTTGCGAACGACTGGTTGACGCTTACAGCGTCAGTTCTTCGGCTCACAAATAGAAAACATAATGTTTTCTGCTTGCTTCGCCTTGTAGACTATTGCAGGCGTTCATAACCGAGTGAAGCCGCTGACGCCGTAGGCGTCCACTCTGAGCTGGGGCCCCTCCCGCATGCGTGCGGTATAATACAAAAAAGGACCCAACTTTCGTTGAGTCCTTTTTCTCCCCGCCTTTAACGCGGTTTACTTGGAGATACAAAAAAGGACCAACCTTGCGGTTAGTCCTTTTTATACCCCCAAGCGGTTTTGAACCGCTGTTGCGGGAATGAAAATCCCGAGTCCTAGGCCACTAGACGATAGGGGCGTTTTGTGTGCGCCAAATATAGATGTTTCTAGAATATTGTCAAGGGTTTTTATTTAAATTTTTTATTTTTCCTCTCGTGATTCTGAAAAATAAGCTGAAAAAGATACTTTGGCGGGGCGTTTTTCGCTTTATGCCGGTGGCGTTGCTCGCCAGTGCGGCCGATGCGGCTCTGCTTTGGGGCATTCGCTCGTTCATGGGGATTCTCCAAGGCGAAGCAATCTTGCCGCTTTCTCAGTGGTTGTTTTTGATGATCGCGTTGACGGTTCTCCGTTTTGTCTTTTTCTTTTGGAAATTGAATCTTTCCGAAAAATGGCTTTACGGCGCAGGCTCTTTTGTGACGGCATGGTTCTTGCGAACGCTGCGGTCGCTTTCTCCGCGAGTGTTCCATACGCTCGAAGGCGAGGCGAATGTCGAGGCCGCTTACGAATCGACGCAAGTGCTGCAGGCGAATGGCGGAGTCTTTTTCCAGGCGGTTCAGGCGGTGCTCCAGCTTTTGGTGTTCTTGCCGGTGCTGTTCTATATTTCGTGGCCGTTGACGCTGTTCCTCTTTGTGGTTGTTGTTCCGCTGGTCAGCTGGATGCAGCGTAGCCTTCATAAGATGGGCCCTGCCGAAGAACACATCCTGACGGAAAGATCTGATTTTCGCGGGGTGCTTTACCATGCGCGAACGCTGTTCCGCCGTTGGAGTTCCCGCTTTGAACGCAAAGCCGTATCGGATGAATTGATTGGTGGCGTGCGGAAACTCAGGGACGATGGGCTTGCCGTGTCGCTTCGCAAGGGCGTACTTTCGCTCGTGACAGAATCGGTTTCTGTGTTGGCGATGGTCTTTGTACTTGCGTTCTGTGCGCTCTTGATTTCGAAAGGTTGGATGGACGGCACAGGGCTTGTGTTGTATTGTTCTGCGGTACTCCTTTGTTATAAACCCGTCAAGGAATGTGCTCGCGTGATGCCGCAGGCGCGTTCGGCAATGAGTGCGCTTCGCGTTCTTGAAAAATTCGAAGCTTTGCCTTCTAAAAAATCAAACGCATCTTCCGTTCATGTACACGATGATTCTGCTTCCCAAGATTTTAAAATTGAACACGCTGAGTTTGCGTATGAAGGTGCTTTCGAAACGTTGTTCAATAATTTCTCACTTTGTTGGAACGCAAAGAAGCCGGTGCTCGTGCGTGGCCGTAACGGTGTCGGTAAATCGACGCTTCTCCGCTTGATTGCCGGGCTCGAAGAATGGAACCGTGGCGAAATTTCTTGTGGTTCCCGCCTGAAAAATAACGTGTTTTTTGTGGCTCAAGATTTAGAATTGCCACCGCTTCGCTTGTTGAAAATGCTTCTCGCAAAATCGACTTCGCCTGCTGTCGCTGAATTTGTCCGCATGTCCCGCGTGGAACAGATTATGGCTAAGGACGGGATGTCCGGTGGGGAACGTGCCCGTGTGGCGTTGGCCTGGGCGCTTGCGTCGGACTCTCCGATGGTGCTTTTAGATGAACCGTTTGCTTCTGTGGCGCTCGTCGACCGCGAACCGCTTTTGACATCGTTCCTCGATACGGCAGAAAGCCTCCATAAATGGGTCGTGCTTGTCAGTCATGATGTTCTCTCTCAAGAATTGCAACAACGTTTTAACGTCGTGGAGATGGAACATGACTGAAAAAAGTCGAGATAAGGGTGTTGTTGTGAATTCGAAATTCTCGGCGGTTCTGTACCGTTTCCGCGGATACATCTTGGGGCTGTTGGCGGTTGCCCTTGTTGCTGCTCCTCCGAGTCTGTTGCCGAAACGTTTTGAACTCGATGAATGTGTTGCGGGCTTCTTGATTGCGATTCCACTTTTTTTGGCAAGTGCCGTTTTGCGTGTGCGGGCGCGTCAGTTTATCGGCGAACACACTCGCGGAAAAGTTCACGATGCAGACAAACTTGTGACTGTTGGCGTCTATTCCCGCATTCGACACCCGCTTTATGTTTCCAATACGGGTTTCGCCGTCGGTTTTACTTTTTTGCACTTGGGAGTTTCTCTTTGGGTCGTTCCCTTTACGCTTGCCGTTGTGCTTTTCGAAGTCGTACTTGCGCGAATCGAAGACCGCTTTTTAGAAAATAAGTTCGGCGAAACTTGGCGCAAATGGGCGAGTGCAACGCCTGCTTTTTTCCCGCATTTTATAAAATTGCCCTCGTATCGCCCGCAAAGATCCTTTTGGCAGGCCTTTTTTGCAGATCGCTCCACATGGCTGTGGCTCTTGTTTTGTAATTTAGTACTGATTTTGAGGAAAGTGGTTTTCTATGTTTAAGGTCTTGGACATTGCGAGAAAGGCTCTTGGTTCTGTTGCCAATGTAGCTGTCAAGGTGCCTGTTCTAGAAAACAAGTATCACGTGAAAGATCGTTTGCGCGGTCCGTGGCCCAAGGGACCTTTCCTCTGGATGCATGGCGCAAGCCTTGGCGAATGCAAGATGCTCCTCAACCTGGCACAGTTCATCAAGGAAGATTTGCCGGATTGTCCGCGCCTCCTCATTACAACGCAGAAAGTCGAAGTCCTGTCGTACATTCGCGAAGTCGCGGCTGACATGGCTTCTTGTATCGCCCCTGCGGATACGCCTGCTTCCATGAAGTCTTTTATTTCGTCTGTACAGCCGTTAGGTTTGATCCTTGCCGAAAACGAACTTTGGCCGGGCTATCTTTCGTCGATGCAGCGCATTTCCACGAAACCGTCCGTTGCAGTTGTTTCAGGGCGATTCCATCGGGCTCTTCCCGGGATTGACTTTTCGGTGGTGGGTTATGCCAGTATGCAGACGGGCTCGGACTTGTCGCGCTTTTTAGGCGTTGCGGCCCGTGCGAATATTTCTCGTATGATGATTGGCGGCGACTGGAAACTTTTGCCGTGGGTGCGTTCCGGTGCTGTTGTGGAAGCTCCTGAAAATCCGACGGTCGATACGTCGTTTCTCTCGATGCATATCCAGGAATGGTCGAGCCTTTGCCAGATGGTCGTATCATCGATCAAGCGTCAAGAGGCTGTGGTTCTGATGCCACGCCGTTTGTCCGAAGTGGAGGAATTCCGCAAGCTGTTGCGAGATCAAGAACTTGTCGTTGTGGATTGGCCGCAGGTTCAAGAAAGGGCTGTCTCGATTGTAACCCAGTTCGGCAAGACAAAAGACGTGCTTGCGGTTTCTAAGTCCGCCGTTGTCGGGGGCTCGTTCTCTCGCACTCTTGGCGTCCATAACTTCTGGGAACCGCTCCAGCAAGGCGTGGCGACTTGTGTCGGTCCGTATGCGAACGGGCAAAAAGAAACGGTGGCAACGCTTGTTCGTGAAGGCGTCGTGACGCAGCTCCAGTCGGCGTCGGAATACTCTCGACGTAACAAGCCTGATATCCGCTTGGTGCAGACTTTCTTGGCTCATGAAAGTGCAAAGATTAATGATTCGTATCTGCAATTAATTGAATTTTTAAAAAACTTGCTCAAATAAATTAGGTGAAATATGAAAAAACTCGTTTTGGCTACGCCCCGTGGATTCTGTGCCGGAGTAGACCGCGCCATTCATGTGGTCGAAAAGGCGATTGAAAAATATGGGACTCCGATTTATGTCCGCCATGAAATAGTTCATAACAAGTATGTTGTGGATACCCTTAAGGATATGGGTGTTGTCTTTGTCGACGAACTGGACCAGGTTCCGGAAGGATCCGTGGTGATTTTCTCGGCGCACGGTGTAGCAGAACGCATTTATGATGAAGCGAAGGCCCGCAATCTTCAGGTGCTCGATGCAAGTTGCCCGCTGGTGCTCAAGGTGCATTACAGCGCAAAGCGCCATTACAACGCTGGCCGCCACATCATCTTGATTGGTCATGCAGGTCATGCTGAAGTGGAAGGTACGCTAGGGCAGCTCCCTGAAGGCGCTATCACGCTTATCCGTAACGAAGAAGACGTTGAAAAAGTTCAGGTGCCCGAAGGCAAGGAACTCGCTTACATCACGCAGACGACGCTCTCCGTGGCCGAAACCCGCAAGATTATCGATGCCCTCAAGCGCCGCTTCCCGAACATCATCGGGCCGGATGCAGGTGACCTCTGCTATGCGACGGGTAACCGCCAGGCTGCCGTTCTGGAACTCTGCTCCAAGGTCGATATGCTTTTGGTCGTCGGGGCCAAGAATTCTTCGAATTCCTCCCGCTTGATGGAGCTTGGACTTGAACAAGGGCTCCCGAGCCACCTGATCGACGACGTGAATGACCTCGACATGTCTTGGTTCGATGGCGTCGAAACGGTCGGGCTTTCGAGCGGGGCGAGCGCACCGGAAGTGCTGGTTCAGGGCGTTGTCGACTTCTTGAAAGAAAAAATCGAGGGTCTTCAGGTTGAAAATCTTGTAAAATTAGTGGAAAATACTAAGTTTAGCTTGCCAAAGGCACTGCAAGATTAAAGTTTAGCCTTGACAGTTTTGAAATTTTTAGCTAAAATTGCTGCCTGTAAAAACAACGGAGTTTAATATGAGCCGCATTTGTGAAGTCACCGGCAAAGCCGGTCTCGTGGGCAACATGGTTTCCCACTCTAATCGTAAGAAGTTGATGAAGCAGCTTCCGAACCTCCAGAAGAAGCGCTTCTACATTCCTGAAGAAGATCGCTGGGTGACCCTCCGCGTTAGCGCCGCTGGTCTCCGCACCATCAGCAAGCTTGGCATCCAGGCTGTTGCTCAGGAACTCGGAATCTAATTTTCTTAGATTAAAAGTTTAGCAAAACCGCTATGTTCTGCATAGCGGTCTTTTGTGTTTTTATCGACTTCGGCGGTCTCCCCAGCCTTACTATGTCATCCCGGATTTATGCCGGGATCACCTTTCGCGCGTTCCAGTCTGTCACCCCGGCCTCCGTGCCGGGATCACCTTTCGCAAAACAAAAAAAGACCCTCGATTCCTCGAGGGTGACGATTATGCTTAGTCATCCCGGACTCCATGTCACCCCGGACTTGTTGCGCAAGCGCAACACCCTTCGGCTCAACCATGCCAAAATGCAAGCATTTTGTCGCGGCGCTCGCCTCGTATGTTTTTCCGGGGCAGGGTCACCTTTTTCATTATTATTTGCGGATAAACTGCGGGATGCCCTTGTACTTGGCCATGGCCTGCATGATGCTGCCCATTTCCCATTCCTTTTCCTTGAGGCGGCGGCGCAAAAGTGCCACGAACACTTCCATAAGCATTTCGCAGTCGTACACGGAACGGTGCATCTTTTCTTCGTCGATGGTCATCGAGATTTCACCGCGCTTCATGAACATGTTGGCCATAAAGCCGAGCTTGTGGTTTGCGAGTTCCGGCATGATGGTCTTCGAAATGGCAAGGCTATCGACAACGGGGTTGCCCGGCGTGAACTGCGGGTTCTGTTCGTAAGCCGTGCGCAAAAAGCTGGCGTCGAAGTTGGCGTTGTGAGCAAGCAAGATGGATCCCGGACCGCAGAATGCGGTGAACTGCTTGAGGGCTTCGCCGACGGGCGGGGCGTTCTCGACCATCTTGTCGGTAATATGGTTCACGTTCGTGGCTTCGGCGGGAATGAGCATATTGGGCTTTACCAGCGTGTCAAATTCCGAGATGAGCTTTGGGACCACGCGTCCGTTTTTCACTTCGACAGTGAACTTTACGGCGCCAATTTCAATGATTTCGTCCTTGCGGTTGACAAGGCCAGTCGTTTCTAAGTCGAATGCGACAAATTTAGGAGGTAATGCGATCACGGCTGTGTTTCCTTACTTTGATTTATTTTCGGGCAAAAGATACTTAATTTCAATGTCAACTGATGACAACGGGAGCGGAATTATGAAATTATCCCACCCGTTGAGGCGGAAATGCTTGCCGTACTTGATGCAGAAGAGCCAAAGCGGTCGTCCGCTGGCCTTCGAAAGCCAAAGGGAACCGGGTTTGACTTGCAGGGCGGGGCCGTGCGGGCCGTCGAGCGCCATGCCGACAAAGCGGCCGTCCTTGAGCGACTGGAGCAGGTGCCTGACGTTGGTGGCTCCATGCGTGTCCGATCCGCGGGTGACTTCGTAGTGGAGTCTTGAGGCGGCTTGCGCGAAAAATTCCCCGTCGCTAGATTCCGAAACGAGAATGTGGACGTTCTTGTCCTTGAACGCAGCGCAGCTTGCCAGCAGATCCTTATGCCAGAGTCCGAGGATGCCCGGTCGAAAGTCCTCGGGGACCGTCAGGCGGATGCGGAGGCTTCTCATCCAGAGGGCGCCGAGCCATCCGAGTAATTTTGTCTTTAATGGGGGCTTTTTCACGCGTAAAAAATAGGTAATGGCGGTACAAAGAACAATAAAGTGCAATTTTTTTTGACTTTTTTTGCTCCTTACCCTTGTATTCGTTTGAATAAATACTTATATTACACCCGCAATTATGGCGACGTACCCAAGTTGGTAAGGGGCGAGTCTGCAAAACTCTTATTCGGCGGTTCGAGTCCGCCCGTTGCCTCTGAAAAGACCTTCTGTGAAAGCAGAAGGTCTTTTTTTGTCTGTAAAAACAAGTTAATTTCAGGCGCTTGAGCCGGCTATGGAAGTTTGACGTTTGTGAAGCCGGCAAAAAAGCCGCACAAAGGCGGCTTGTTCTATCGGCGAGTTTTTTAGCCTGAGCGGCGTTCTGTAGATTATTCCGCCGGTGGCAGTGGGTTCTTGCGTGGACGGCCACGGGGACGCTTGACGGGCATTTCTGCGGCGGCTTCGGGGTGGAGGGCCTTGTTCTTTGCCATGAGCGCTTCGCGGATTTTCTTGGCGCGTTCTTCGATGCGCTGGCGGGCGAGGTCTGCCGCCGACACGATTACGGTCTTTGGCTTGTCTCCCGGTTTTGCACCGAACGAGCCCTTGAGGACGCGGCCAGAAGGCGGCTTGGGCGGTTCGGAAATGACGCTGTTCAAGACGCGCTTCGGAGCTTCGGGCTTCGCGGCCGTGTTGACAATCTTCTTGACTTCGGCATCTTCGGCCTTTGATGGACTGGGCTGCGAGGAAGCGATTTTCTTCAAGATGTCCTTGATGTCGTCGTCTTGCTGCTTTTTGCTATCGACCTTGTTGTATTTTGCGACCAGCGAATCGAACTTGGCGTTTTCGCTCTGTTCCTTCATGGCGATTCGTTCGCGCTTGGACGGGCGCTTGGCGCCGTTGTGCCTTTTGCCTACAAACTTTTTCGCCTTACTTTCTGAGTTCCTGATGATTTCTTCATCGGAAAGACCGCGCAATTCGAGCGGTACTTCAGTGATCTGAAGATTCTCTTTTTTCGTGGAATCCGTCATGATTTATGGGTCTTTAAGCGTTTTTTTGCTTTGTCAAGGTTTTTTTTGCACTTTTTTTGCAAAAAATTTTTGTGAAAATTAAAAAAAATTGAAAAAAGTGTTTGTCAAGGTCTAGAAAATAAATTCTTTATGGACTATTTTTGGTGTACATGCTTCGGTTTACACAAGAAATATCACTCGCTTTGCGCTCTATCGCTAATGAAGAAGAGTCGCATGAAATGTCTAAGAAGGCTAGGGAGCAATTTGAATTCCTCGGGATCAGATTGGTTCCCCGTCGTGAAGTCACCTATCCAATCTTCGACAAGTACCCGCCAAAGGACGGGGACGAGCTCGTTTCGAGGGTTGAGGACATGTGGGCTCAGCCGTACAGGGAATTCCAGTATGCGGCTTGTGACTACTTGTTCCGTCACCGTGTACTTCTCGGTGGTCAGCATCTCAGTTTTTTGAAGAAACTTATTAAGACGAGGGCTTGGCGCGATACGGTCGATACACTCGCTTCTTGCGTCTTGGGCGACCTTGCTTTGCGTCTTCCGGCTTTGCGTACTAAGATTGCGTCATGGATCCGTGACCCGAACATTTGGGTGCGCCGCAGCGCAATTATTTTCCAGGTTCAGTACAAGGACCGCACAGACTGGCCGCTTTTGCGTCAGTTCTGCTTGACCTGCGCCAAGGATGACGACTATTACATCCGCAACGGTATCGGTCGTGCACTGTCTGAATACGCAAGAATTAACCCGACGGAAGTTCGTCGCTTTGTGCAGGACAATGCCTTTGCCGAACAGACCGCCCAGGAAATTCTCCGCCTCATCTAAAAACAAGGCTTGCGCTTTTAAAGACCCTCGTTCGGGGGTCTTTTTTTGTTGCCTGCCTCTTCGTCATTCCGAGCTGCGTTAGCGCAGGAATCCAGTTATTTTTTAGGGGGATTCTTAGCTTTTTCCTTTAGCGGAAAGTTGAATTTGCCCTGGAGAACGCAACCCTTTGCGCCTGGGTCGCATTCCTGTTTGCGTTTTTCGCAAAAAGTTTCGTTAAGATATTTACACTCCCAGCTCATAAGGACTCCTTCTTAAAGTGGGTGGAACCCCGTTGGCGGGGCATCTCCTTTAATTTAAACAAAAAGTGGGGCTTTAATCCCAAATTTTTTTTTGCCTTAAAAAGACTATTATCATCGCTGATGACAATTTATTAATCAAAATTTAGACTTCTGCGGTAGGGGGTGAATCCGGCGTTTTTGATGAACGCTTCGGCCTGTTCGATGGTGGTGAGGCCGTGATTCTGGAGCACGTTCTCTTCGATGACGATGCTGTTGATGTCGTCCGCGCCGGCGTGCAACCCGAGTTCCCCGAGCGAAAGCCCCATGCCGAGGAGCGAAACTTCGATGTGCGGGATGTTGTCGAGGTACAGGCGGCTAAGCGCGAGCAGCTTGAGGTATTCGTCGCCGCGAACGTGACGGATCGGGAACTTGTCGGTCTGCGGCTGGAATGTCCAGACGACAAAACTCTTGAAACCGCCTGCGATGTCCTGCGTGTTGCGGACGTATTCCAGATGTTCGATGACTTCTTCGTCGGTTTCGGCACTGCCGATGACGATGTTTGCGCTGCCGGGGAGGCCTTTTTGGTGGCAAGCGGCAAGCGTATCGCACCACTGCTTGGCCGGGAGCTTTTTCGGACTCAAGATTTGACGCATGCGGTCGGAGAGGATTTCGGCGCCTGCGCCTGGGACGGAACTGAGGCCCGCTTCCTTGAATATGTCGAGCAGTTGTTCGAGTTTTAAGTTGTTGAATTCGGCAATGCGGACAAGTTCAACTGGTGAAAATCCACGGACCTTGACGCCCAACTCCTGCGTGAGCATATTCAGCACGTCGGTGTAATAGCTAAGAGGAATCTCCTTGTTGACGCCACCCTGCAAAAAGATCTGGTCGGCGCCTTTGGCTTTTGCTTCAAGCGTCTTTTGGCGGATTTCGTCCAAACTCAAGACATAGGCTTCGGGGCTGTGGGCACTGCGGCAAAAACTGCAAAAACTGCAAGTCACTTCGCAAACGTTCGTGTAGTTCACGATGCGGAATGCGGTATAGCCCACGCGGTTCCCGGGGAGTTTTGCCTTGCGCACGGTGTCGGCCGCTTCGACGACTTCTGTCCAAGGGACGTTCTTCAAGATCTCAAGCCCTTCTGCAGGCGTGAGACGTTCTTGAGCAATAGCTTTGATTAACAAGGAATTCATTGGTTCAATAATAGTAATTCCTCTCATTGACTAATTATCCATGAAACCACTTTTTCGCCTTGTGATTTGGCTCACGGGCGAGGATATATTACAAATGGGTTTAGTTAGGTAGAACACTGGTGTGTTCATGCTTGGTTTTGTGAAACCACGCAGTAGCGTGGCGTATCTCCTTGCGTGTATCAAATCAGTATGGAGGACTTATCCGTTAAGGATAAAGAGTTAGGAAGATACAACAGGAGAACAAGTATGAAACATCTTGGAATGAAGTGTGCTGCATTGGCGCTTGCCGTAGCGGCATCTGCTGAAGCATTTACCCTTACAGGTAAAGTCAATGACGAAGACGGCAAGGCTGTCGAAAAAGCCTCTGTCGAGCTCTTGAAGGAAGGTCTCAAGGCAACGACCGACTCCAAAGGCGAATTCAAAATTTACAAAGAAGAAATTTCTGATGCAATCCATGCCGTTAGACCGTCTATCGGTTATGTGAGCGTGGTAAATGGCGTTCTGTCTTATTCGCAGAGCACGAATGAACCGGTGCGCGTGCAGATTTTTGACGCCGTGGGTTCTCGCGTTCTGAATGAAACGCTCCAGGGCAAGGGTACACTGGACTTGCAGTCTGTCGTGCGTTCGCAGGGCTCGTATTTTGCACGTGTCAGCGTGGGGAGCGCCCAAAGCACTTTCCGCTTTACCTCTAACGGAAATTACCAGGCTTCGTTCGGCGAAGCTGTTGCCCGCGGGCTTGCCAAGGAAGGCGATGGCGATAGCCTCCGCGTGATTGCAACGGATTTCGATACGTTGACGGTTGCGCTCAGCAACTTGGATACAAACGTCACGCTCAAGCTTAAAAAGACCATCAAGGAACCGGAATACGCTTACGGTTGGGGTCTCAAGAACGCTCCGGTGCCGACGCGTGGTTGCGGTAAGGATGCCAAGCTCGATTACAAGTACCGTGGCGACAAACCGTATATTGAATTCAAGTGGAGCAAGGGAACTCGTACCGTGCGTATTGACGTCCCGAAGAGCTACGACAAGAATAAACCGTACAAACTCATTTTCGGTATGCAGTGCATGGGCGGCTGGGCCGGTGGTGTGCAGGACGAAGGCTACTACGGTTTGAAACCGCTTGACAAGGACGAAACCGCAATTTTCGTTGCACCGGAAGGTAACGGCAATCAGGCCCCGTGGGGACAGGATGACTACACCCTCTTTGACGAGCTCCTCTCCATGCTCGAAAGCAACTTCTGCATCGACTCTTCTCGCGTGTTCTCGACAGGCTTTAGCTACGGCTCCATGTTCTCTAATGGTCTTTCTTGGAACCATCAGGATGTGCTCCGTGCCGTCGCCGTTTACGAAACTGCCGAACGCAACATTTGGCTCCCGCAGCGCAAGCAGATGGGTATCGGCTGGATGGGCGTGCTCGGCTTGCAAGACAACCTCTGCACTCCGGTCATGGGCCGCGCTGCTCGCGATATCATCTTGGAACTCAATTCCGAAGGTGGCAAGGCCAAGAACGAAAGGGCTCAGGAATATGGCGGCAACGGTCCGCACGTCTGCTACGACTACACGACTGTCGAAGAACGTTTCCCGGTTCGCTGGTGTACGCAGAACGGCGGCCACATTTGGGACCACAAGGATCCGGGCCAGAACCAGTCTTGGGTGCCGAAGACCACATGGGATTTCTTCAGTAAGTTCTAAGGTTTAATAATTATCCTCACATCAGCTCCCGGTTTCGGCCGGGAGTTTTTTGCATGGAAGGCGTATTTCTCTGAAAATTGTATTGATCCGAAGAATCGTGATTTTGAAAAATAGACTTCCTCCGCTTTTTTGACGTAAAAAATCGGAAAAATTGAGAAAAAAGTTTTTTTGGCGGTGCTTATGATGGTATTTTAAGGACAATTGCATTTGAGCGAATCAAAATGAAAAAGTTCCTGAAAATTTTGCTGATTATTGCGGCTCCGCTTTTACTTGTTGCAGGATTCTGCGGCTATCACTTTTATCGCATAATATCCCTGGATTCGGGGGTTTACCTGTCGGGCGATGGCTCAGGAGCGCCGGAAAGCGCATTGAATATGTTGCTCTTTTCGAAGGATTTGCCGAAGGGGATTGTTTGCAGTGCATTGCCGAGCCAATTGGGGGCTGATAATCTTGATCCGAAAGAGTATTTGGAAATTGGCTCTGCGGCAGAATTTTTTTTCAGAAAGTATGATAGATCAGGAAAACGCATTGGATATGAATTGTCGCAACGATACGAAAAGGATTCCCTGGATAGGGAACTTCGTTCAAAGTGGGGCGAGGGAACTGTAATTACCAGGTATTCAAAAGAAGATAGTTGTTTCCGAATTTCAAAAGAGATAAACGCGGAATCTGCGGATTCTGTTGTTTCTTTTAAGACGAGTATTTCTGGGGATTCTAGTTTGTATGTCGGTAAACGCAAGAAAGGGATAGTGACGGAATGCATTGCTTGCAAGTGGCGTGACGGACGTTGCGACGAGGTGATTAGCGAAAGAAAAATGGAGCTGGATTCCGTTTCTGGAAAATTGCTCAGTTTTGCATCTAGGACGCGAGAAACTTATGTCGAAGGTTCCTTGTATGTAGGCAATGAATTCTATGCGGATAAAATGTTGTTTGATCGCTTGCAGCGCCTCGTTGAGTATGAATATAATGATCAAGTTTTTCGTTACGTGTATTCATCGAATGATACGGCGAACTACAATGTGAACGTCTTGGGCAAATCAGGGCAGAAGGTCGGTTTTTACAAGAGAAAGCTTAAGGATAATCGTGAAATTATCAAATACGGAACCGATCGTTACGAAACGGAAATAACCCGTTATTACGAGAATGGAAAATTAGTGAAGGAAACTTCGGAAACGATTAACTTTTACGAGTCGGTCTCTTCTCGGACAAAGCTATTTAATTCCGCTGGTGACGAGGTGCTGGATTCTGCTTTCTACGAAGATACTTTTTTCCCTGGAACGCGGTTTGATCCCCATTCATTTATCGTAAAACACGAATATGATGAAAATGGAAAACTCAAGACTTATGAACAATTTCAGGAGTCTTTTGTGAAAATGTTCCCGTTCATTTTTGTTCCTGTAAAGAAGGAATCGAGAAAAGAGGTCGAGAGGCTTGAACTTGATTACGATGAGGCAGGGTGCTTAAAATCGATAACGGATGAAAGCGAAGATGAAAATATGGCGTTACTGTATGGCTTTCCGTTGAATATGCGGCGGATTGTCTATTCGAAAGGGAAACTCGAAAACGTCGAGGAATGTAAAGAACCTTATGACCCCTATAAGCATTTAAAATCGCGAAGGCCAAAGAAACAAGAAAAACAGGAAACTCCAAAGGATTCGCTGGAATAAAAAATGTCAATTTCTTGAGGGGTGCCATTTGGCGCCCCTTTTTCTATCTTTGGGCGCATGGAATTCAAACGTTTTGAAGCTTTAATTGAGATGTTCCCGCAAGTGCAGATTTTCAGCACCGAAGGCGAAGATCTTGACCGAGTCATTACTCATTTCTTGAACCAGCGTGAAAAGGTCTCCACGATGTCGGAGGCTTTGCAGCGTAAAATCCAGCATGCTCTTGCGCCGTTCTTCCAGCAGCGTTTTATCAGCTTGCACGATGCCGAAGCTCCGCTGGTGCGGAACTTGCTTTTGGACAAGAAGTTCTTTTTGCAAACCGACCGCTATATCGATGATATGGCTTGGCCGTTGACCGACCCGGAAAAGCTTGGCGAGGCTTTAAACATTGCAGACCTTGCTGAAGGAATTCTCGATCGCAAATTGTTGAGCCTTTCGAATGGCGAACTTCGCCGTGTGTTGCTCGCTCGCATGTGGATGGAAACGCCGGAATGGGTTTATTTCAATGACTTGTTTGGCGGGCTCGATCCGGAATACCGTGCGCATTTGGCGGGTTCTGTGGCAGACCTTGCAAAACGCCCGAACTTGAAGGTCGTTGTGCGCCTCGCTCGCGAAGATGAACTGCTCCCTGAAATTCCTGCATTCGTTTATGCGGACAAGACGTTTACGCAATATGCAGGTGAACTCCCGAAAGCTGCAACCGCCCCGAAGTTCAAGAAAGCGGAACTCAAGGGATACGAAATTGTGGATTTGAGAAAACAGACGAGAGACGAGAGACGAGAGACGAGAGATTCTGTCACCCTGAGCGGAGCGAAGGATACAGTGAATGTTGATAAACCTCTTTCATCCCTCAAAGGGAGCGAAGCGACCGACCTCACTGCTCATAGCTCATCTGCCGAAATCCTCTTCGACCTTAAACACGTGAACGTTCGCTTTGGCGATACCGATGTTCTGAAGGACCTCAACTGGACTGTTCGCAAGGGTGAACATTGGGCCGTGATGGGCGAGAATGGCGCCGGCAAGAGTACGCTTTTGGGCTTGCTTACGGCTGACCATCCGCAGATTTACAACAACGACATTACGCTCCTCGGTGAACGCCCGGGGCATGGCCTTAACATCTGGGATCACAAGGCAAAGCTTGGATTCTTCTCGCCGGAACTGGCACTCCAGTACCGCGAAGACTTGAGCCTCTTGGATGTGCTTTGCACAGGCTTCACGCCGAATCTCTGCCGCGCCGAAAACATCACGTGGGAAGAAAAGGCGAAGGCCCGCGAATGGCTTGCTTACCTGGGCTTTGAAGACACCTCGATTTCCATCCGCAAGATTTCGCCGATTGACAAGCGCTTGGTGCTGATGGCTCGTGCCGCCATCCGTCCGCCGAAAGTTCTTTTGCTCGATGAACCGACGCAGGGCCTCAAGGGCGAGTATCGCGATAAGCTGTTCCACCTGTTGCAATTGCTTTCGACAGAAACAACTCTCATCTTGGTCAGCCATTACGAAGAAGAATGGCCGCCTTGCATGACGCACCTCCTTCGAATGCCGAAGTTCTCGCTATGAGTTTCTTGCTTGTCGCTCTTGGCGGTGCTCTCGGAAGCGTGCTGCGTTACCTCCTCTCCTTGGTGATTCCTAAGGCGGCTGGATTCCCATGGCCCACGTTTGTAGCAAACGTCCTCGGTTGCCTTTGCATCGGGATTTTCTCGGGGCTCTTCCTCAAGTGCGGTAGCCTGTCGCCGAACCTCAAGCTGTTCTTGGTGACGGGCTTTTGCGGTGGCTTTACCACGTTCAGCACATTTGCGAACGAGAACCTTGCATTATTGCAAAGCGGAAAAATCGGAATGTTCGCCATTTATGCACTTGCGAGTTTTGCCATAGGTATTGCCGCCTGCTTGGCCGGACTTTACCTTATGGGATTTAACCGCTAAAGAATTGTTATAATTGATTTAAATAACTACTAACTGCGGCGAAGCCGCGCTGAATCATGCAACTGAACGAACAAAACATTTTAAGTGCCTTGCGTGCGGTCCAGGATCCGGACTTGCACAAGAATATCGTTGAGCTAAACTTTGTTCAAAATCTAAAGATCGAAGGCACGAAGGTTTCTTTCGATTTACGCCTCACGACTCCGGCTTGCCCGATTCGTGACCGCTTCAAGGACCAGTGCATCGCCATCGTCAAGAGCCTCGGTGCGACTGAAGTCGAAGTGACGCTCACCTCTTCGCAGGGCCGCGTGGGCAACGACAATTATGCCGCCAAGGCTCCGCAGAATTCACACATCGGTGAAGTGGCGCATGTGGTTGCAGTGGCTAGTGGCAAGGGTGGCGTCGGTAAATCGACCGTGACGGCGAACCTCGCTATGGCGCTCAGCCTCTCCGGTGCCCGCGTGGGTATTCTCGATGCCGACATTTACGGCCCGAGTATGGGTCTTATGTTCGGAATCGACAAGGCGCCTGAAGTTTTCGAAGACAATACCATTGCCCCCGTCGAAGCGAAGGGTGGCATCAGCATCGTCTCCATGTGCATGTTTGCCGATAGCGACAAGGCGACCATCTGGCGCGGACCGATGGTTTCGCAGATGATCCAGCATTTCATCCATCACGTGCGTTGGGGAAAGCTCGACTATCTCCTCGTCGATTTTCCTCCTGGAACGGGCGACATCCAGCTCACGCTCACGCAGAACTGCCCGATGGCAGGTGCGGTCGTCGTGACGACCCCGCAAGAAGTCGCTCTCGCCGACTGCCGCAAGGGGCTCGCCATGTTCGATAACGTGGGCGTTCCAGTCATTGGCGTTGTCGAAAACATGAGCTACTTCATTTGTGACGAATGCGGCAAGCACCACAATATCTTCCCTGCCGGTGGCGGTCAGAAGATTGCTGATAAGTGGGGCGTACCCCTCATTGGAAAAATTCCACTGGAACCGGCCGTTGCCGGTTGCGGCGACGAAGGCACTCCCGCTGTGCTCCGCTACCCGAACTCCGAATCGGCAAAGGTCTTTATGGACTGCGCCGAGACGATGGTTCGCACGCTTGCGGTCTTTGAATCCGAGGGTGACGGTATCCTCAAGAACTTCAACTACAGCTTCGAACAACTGCCCGTGGAGGAAGTATGATCCAGCCCAAGAAGATTTTTAGGACAAAAGATGGAAAGCTTGGCTTTGAATGGAACGATGGAACTCGTACGGCATGTGACGTTCGCACGCTCCGTTTAGCTTGTCCGTGTGCCCTTTGCGTCGACGAACATACAGGCGAAAAACTCTTGGACGATTCTACCGTTCCCTTGGATGTAAAGCTGGAACAAATCCAGTCGATTGGTCGCTATGCGGTCGGTCTTTCGTTCAGCGATGGTCATCGTTCGGGAATTTACCCGTATGATAAACTCAAGGAATTGACGAAATCAACATAAAAAACCATATTTATAAAAGTCGAGGGCGGTTGCTCAAGACAAAAGGTGTTGTATTTCTATGAGTGATTTTAACGAAGCTCTTTATTTTCGTGACTTGAATAGGTATCCTACGCTGACTCCGCAGGAGGAATCGGCGTTGTTGAAAATTATCAAGAACGGTGAATCCGAAGAAATTCGAAAGTCTGCCTTGCAGCGCCTTATTCGCGGTAACCTCCGATTTGTGGTGAGTGTGGCCCGTAAGTACCAGGGTCGCGGCCTCTCCCTCTTGGACCTTATCAACGAAGGCAACCTCGGTCTTTTCAAGGCGGCAAAGCGCTTTGACATGGACAAGGACGTCAAGTTCATCAGTTACGCCGTGTGGTGGATCCGTCAGTCTATCCAGAAGGCTTTGTTCGAACAGGTGGGCGCCGTCCGTATTCCGCCTAACAAGCTTGCCTTGGTGAACCGCTTCAAGCGCGCCTTGATGCAGAATGGCGGTGACTACGACAAGACCATCTCGATGGAAGAATTTGCCCCGTACGAACGCGACATCGTCGAAGTCATGGAAAAGATCGTCGATATCTCGCTCGATGCCCCGATTGGCGATGACGCCGGTGTTTCCAGTGCCGATTCCGTCAGTACGCTTATGGACGTGCTCGGTAGCGAAGGCAATCAGGACGAGGACATGGAACGCGAAGAACGCCGTAAACTCATCCAGGAAACGCTGTCCTCCCTTCCGCAGCGCGAAGAAGAAATCCTCCGCATGTTCTACGGCCTCGATACGGTCGAAGATACGACCCTCAAGGACATTGGCGAAGACCTCAAGCTTAGCCGCGAACGCGTGCGTCAGATCAAGAACAAGACTTTGCGCCGTTTGCAGAAGAGCAAGGAACATAAAGAAAAACTGGCCGACTTCCTGGAAACTTAATTGGAACTCTAATGTCGAATTCCTCATCTGCGTCTCGTACTGCAGCGTACCTTTTTTTGGTTTTATTCTTTGGGGCGCTGCTTGCGTATGGCGGATTCAAACTCTACAATATTTATGGACCGTCCAAGACGGTTGTTGGCGAAGTCCCGTTTGGGCTTGAATCCGGCACGTCCGTTTTGAATGGCGATGCTCCGGATTTTAAGTCGGATGTTGAACGGCTTCCGGTGCAGGCTCAGGCCGAACTCCGCCGTGCGGGTGAACTTTCCCGGAGCGGAGCCGTAAAGGCCGCTTACGAAATTTACGATGCACTTGTTCTCCTTTACCCGAATGTCGATGCGGCAGCATGGGGTGAAGTCAATACGGTGTTTAGCATGGACTCTGTTTCGGAGACGATGCGTGACCGTGCAGAACTTTTGATTGGGCGCCTGATGGCGCGTTATCCGAATACGGGAATCAGTTTTTATCTGGACAGCCACAAGTCGCTCGGCCTCGGTAATTTTACGGTCGCGCTTGAACTGGCGAAGATGGCTTGCTCCCGTTCTCCGTCCATTTACGAACTCAGACTTTGGTACGCTGAACTTTTGCTCAAGAATTCGAACATGAGGGAAGCGGCTAGCGAATGCCATGCGGCCATCAGCCTTTCTTCGGGCGATTCGCAGCGTGCCTTTGAACTTTTGGCGAAAGTCTACCACGACGAAGGCTCGTTGGATAGTGCCTCGCAGGTCGTCGATTACGCGTTGACGCAGTTCCCGCTTTCTTCGGAATTGCTCTTGCTGCGCGGTTACCTCTCCGAATATTCCGGCAAGTTCGACGAAGCCGAAAAGACTTACCAGCGCATTCTCGCTTTCCGCCCGGATTTTGAAAAGGCACGCCGTGCCGTAGCGACGATTGGCGAAAAGGTGGCTCCGGGCAAGGATAGCTATGCGGGCTCTGCCAGGGACCGTGCCCAGGTGGCTTGCGACATTCTTATCCCGCTGGTTGAACGTTATCCTGAAAACTTGCCGCTCCGCGAAGCACTCGGGATCGCTTACCTCAAGAACCGCATGTTCGATCTTTCGCGCCGCGAGTTCAACTACATCCTCAAGTACGATCCGGAATACCCGAACATCAAGTCTCATCTGGCGGAACTGGAACAGGCTCGTCGGGCGGTCATAGAAGAATTTAATAACGGGCTCACGGCCAACTTGAACCGCGCTGTCGATAGCCTTCGCGGATCGATGCTCCCCGAAAAGAAACATGACTTCTCGACGAAACTCGGACATTACCTTGTTCGCTATGGTGCGTCGTCGCAGGAATTCTTTAAGAAATATTCTTTGGCGAATTTTAAACAAGTTAAAAGATTCGTCTGGCAGGAATCGTTCTATGAATCGCCTTACAGACATACCTACACGGTCGTCTTTGATTCGTTGAACCGCTTTAAGGAAGTCCACGTGTCGGTTTTCGATTCGTCTTCGACATCGAATCATCTTGGCGTCGCTCCAGAAATCTTTACGCGTTTTTTAAAGCAGAATTCGAGAATTTCCGGTATCGGCAACAACACGGGTGAAACGGATTGTGGCGATGGTGTTATCATGGATGCTGCCGTCTGGGAGACCCGCGATAACTTCGAAATCCTTGCCCGCATCGTCGGAAAACCCGCCGAAGTGCGCATGGTTCGCCTTGATCGCACCACTTTGCCTGCTTCTGGCATGAAACTTTGCGATTATCTGCCGCTTCTTATGGAATTCTAGCTCCATAAATATCTATTTTATTACTATATGTTCCGAATTCGTTTTATAGCCCTATTCTTGTTTGCTGCATTGTTGGACGGATGCACGTGCTGTGCGTATCTGAACCACATGTTCAATGCAGAACGGCTCTATGACGAAGCGACAGAACTTCGTACCGCCCGTCTGGATAGCGTTCCTGATGAAACTCAATCCTATCCGGGGAACGAGGAATCGCAGAAGTACGAAAAAATCATCGAAAAAGGCTCCCGAGTGCTGGAACGCTTCCCGAAAAACAAGACGCGTACCGCCGAGGCCGTATTCCTCATTGCCGAATCTTACAGGCACAAGAGCGATTGGCCGAGGGCTATCACCAAGTACGATGAATACGAACGTTACTTTGCCGATTTCGATTCGATGCGTGCTGTAGAATACCAGCGTGCCTATTGCCTTTACCGCAACCAGGAATACAACATCAGCCGTTTTGCGCTGGAACCCGTGGTCGCCAACAAGGAACATCCTTACTATTTCCAAGGTTTAAACCTCCTTTCGCTCTTGGACGAAAAGTCCGAGGCTCCAGAACAGGCGATTGCCTCGCTCGAAGCCGTTCTTGCCGATACGAGTGGAACGCCGTACATGAAGGGCAAGGCTCATTTCCGCTTGGCTGGCCTGTACTTCAAGATGGAAGATTGGGAAAAGGCTCACTTGCATTACAATGCCAAGGAAATCGAAAACCTGAACGATCGTGAACGCCAGACCGCCGGTGAACAGTCCGCCGAATGTCTCGCGAATCAGAAAAAGTATTTGCAGGCAGCAGACGAATTCAAGGAACTCTACAAGGTGGAGGCCTACGAGAAGAACCGTCCGTTCTACCTGGTGCGTATCGGCGAAATGACGCTTTTGGCTGGCCGCCATGCCGATGCTTTCGTTATTTTCAATAAGGTCAATTCCGAACATCCGAGAACGGAATATTCGTCCCGCAGTTACTTTAACATGGGCGATTACGAACAGACCAAGGTGTTGAATTATGAACTCGCCATGTCCTATTACGATAGCAGCTACATCGCAAGGGCCATCAGCGAATACGGCAAAAAGGCTCGTGAACGTCGCAACGCCTTGAGGCAGCTTGTCACTTACCGTGACCAGAACGACGAAGCACTTGCCCGTAAGGATTCTATCCCCGACATGAGTAAGTTCTTCAAGAACGAGTTCATGATTGCGGAACTCTTCTTGCTTAAGCTTTCCGAAGCGGATAGTGCCGTAGCAAGACTGACGAACGTGATTGAAAAGTCCGAAGATTCGGCGACGGTCATGCGTGCTTCTTATGCAAGGGCGTTTGTCTATGATGAATTCTTACACGACCCGGATACCGCCGAAGAATTGTATAAGGAAATCATCGAAAAGTACCCGAATACCGAATATGCAAAACAGGCTCAGGCGAACCTCGGCATGAACGTCACGATGAAAACGCGCGAAGATGAAGCCCGTGACCGTTACATGGTGGCTGAAAGTCTCTGGACCGTAGCTTCGGAGATGCCGGTCAGCAAGATGGACTTGGTCGATTCCGCCTATGCAACCGCATTTGTGGCGTTTGATAGCTTGTATCGAGCTTATCCGCAAACCCAGTCGGGAATTCAGGCTCTTTATATGAAGGCCGTTTACTTCCAGATGAACCCGGATCGCTTGGACAGTGCCATAAAGATTTACTATGTCCTTCGCGATAAGCATGGGGCTACCCCTTGGGGCAAACGTGCTGCATTCTTGCTCAATACACGCATCTCGATTACCGAAGACGATCTGGCGAAACTTCGCAAACGTACCGCAAAGAATATCGAAAATCTCGACAAGAAATCTGAAAGGTATTACGAAGAATTGAACGCAAAGCCCGAAGAAAAGAAGGCCGAAATCATCAGCAAGGAAGACGAAATTCTTGAGAATACGTACAATAGCATGTACGATTTCGAATAGGTTGTGTATGTTCTCGCGTCTTTCTGTAGTGGTTCTCCTGTGCGTCTTGTTCGCTGTTTCGGGATGCTCGGGGGCTCATCACCGCAAGGGCTATACCCGCGTTACAAGTTCATCTCGCGTTCAGAAAAAAGCGACCATCGGGTACACGTTCTCGGGCGACGCTAGTTATTACGGCAAAGGATTTGACGGGAAAAAGACGGCTAGTGGAGAAATTTTTGACCGCAATGCATTTACTTGTGCCCACAGGTCACTCCCTTTCGGGACAAAGCTGAAAGTTGTTCGTAAAAAGACGGGCGCCTCTGTTATCGTGCGCGTGAATGATCGTGGCCCGTATGCCAAAAGGCGCGTCTTGGATTTGAGCGAGGCGGCAGGGAAGGTTCTTGGCTTGGATAAGGCCGGCCACGCCCAAGTCACCGCCACCGTCATCGAATAACCCCCTTACATTGTCACCCCGCACTTGTTGCGGGGTCGCCTTACACATTCGTCATGCTGAGGGGCAAAGCCCCGAAGCATCCAGTCAATTTTTTTTCGCAAAAATACAAAATGTCACAATATGACATTTGTCGATTCTATATTAGTGCTCGTAAAAACACTAAATGTAAAAGGCACAAAAATGAATCGCAAAGTTGTTAAGGTAAATAAGCATGTAGTCGAAATTCCGGAACAGTCTCCGTGGGATTCCGGCTTTTCCATCTTCAAGCGCCGTATTGGTGAATTGATGCAGTTGAGCGGTAACGACGATTCCGTCATTGACGATGACGACTTGATTCCGTATTACCGGATGGGCGAAAGCGAAACATTTGTACTCTCCGCCCTCGGCTGCACCGGGTATTAATTGTAGCTGTCACCCCGGCCTGAGCTTGTCCTGAGCGAAGTCGAAGGATCCAGTTACAATATCCCTTACATTGTCACCCCGGATTTATTCCGGGGTCGCCTTACACGCTTTACTTCGCTTTATAGCTTACAAATCGTACGTTGTTGCAGAAGTCTTTATGAATACCCGTGAATTCCAACCACGGATACTTCTCGGCTTCGGCTTTGAGCATTTCGCCCTGTTCCGACCCGATTTCAAGCAAAATAGAGGCTCCCGACTTCAGTCTGCCTTCCGTCTGCTGCAAAAGCTTGCGGACAAGGTCTAGACCGTCTGCGCCGCCGAACAAGGCGAGCGCCGGATCGTACTTCGCGACTTCCGGCTGGAGGTTGTCTTTTTCTCCGTCCGGAATGTAGGGGAGGTTTGCCACGAGACAATCGATTTTTGCAGAGGCGTCGCCCGCGACTTTCGAAAGAACGTCCGCAGTCACGGCGTTCAGCAAGTCGCCCTGCGCAAACAGCAATGCTTCGCCTGTCGCATTCGCTTCTGCATTTGTACGTGCCAAAGCAAGAGCGTCTTCGGAAACGTCCGTCGCAAGCACCTTGGCGCCTGCAATTTCTTTAGCGCAAGCAATCGAGATGGCGCCCGTGCCTGTACCGATTTCGACGACGAACGGATTTTCGACGCCCTTGAGGCTGTCGGCCGCCATGTCCACGAGCGATTCCGTTTCCGGGCGCGGGATAAGCGCACGGCGGTCGCACTTGATGATGAACCCGCGGAAGCTCGTATCGCCGATGATGTGCTGCAGCGGCTCACGCGTTGCACGTCGTGCAACCATCGTGCGAAGCACGTCCAGCTCCGCTGGCGTGAGCGGCTTCTCGAAGTTCAGGTACAAGTCCATACGGTTCTTCATCTTGAGACCGTAGCTGATGATGTACTCGGCATCGAGACGTGCATCAGGAACGCCCTTCTTTTCAAAGAAGACCTTGGTGCGATTCAAAATTTCAAGCACTGTCATGGGGGCGTTCGCGGGCATCTAGATTCCTCTTAAGCGTTGAACTTTCCGAGCTTTTCCTGGGCGTTTGCCATCTGGAGACCGTTGATGATTTCATCAAGTTCGCCAGTCACGACCTTGTCCAGGTTGTAAACCGTGAGGCCAATGCGATGGTCCGTCACGCGGTTCTGCGGATAGTTGTAAGTGCGGATCTTGGCAGAACGGTCGCCAGTACCCACCAAAGCCTTACGGTTTGCCGCTTCTTCCTTTTCCTTTTTCGC
>Ga0265299_10001352_pt1 | contig 28113 bp, 25 predicted proteins | sample AusTroGonzalo_MG_4_FD_193485 | JGI IMG/M metagenome (GOLD analysis project Ga0265299, IMG submission 193485) | Bovine rumen microbial communities from tropical cattle in Woodstock, Queensland, Australia - Gonzalo_02 | ecosystem: Host-associated > Mammals > Digestive system > Stomach > Rumen ... | reverse complement strand
AACGCCTGCGCAGAGCTGGAAGCCACCGAGGAGGGTGTCATACGCAGCGAAAGCGTGCAGACGGAGATCCTGGGAGTCGCGGAGCGGATAGAACTGCGCCACGGCGCCGAGGTTCCACCAGTTGCCGACTTCGTCGTCCTGGGGAGCGATGATATAGTTGCCGCGCAGGGAGAAGTCCCAGCGCTCGGAGGGTGCATAGCCGACGAGACCGTGGAAGGAGCTGCCCTTCAGGAAATCGTCATAGTCCTCCGTGAAACCGGCGGTATTGCTCCAGTCCACGGAGACGGTCCAGTCGCCGAAGCTGAACTGGTTGCCCAGGCTGACCAGCCAGGCGTATTTGCCGGGCTCGGTGCCGATTGCGGATACGCTCCACAGCGGGGAATACCAGTCGTATTCGCCGCTCCACTGGGCGGAATAGGTCCAGAGACCGCTCCCGAAGGGACGCTCGCCGAACGGCGAGGTGGTCATCTGGAGACTGAAGGAAGACAACTCGGAAGGGGTCGTGTAGGTGACCTTGCCGCCCCACTGGTAGCAGGCGAGGCCGTTCCACAGCGGCGAAGCCAGCTGCGGGTGCACGAACCAGTCATAATCGTCATACTCATGTCCGCCAGTCGCGATGCAATTCTTGCCCAGGTTGAAAGTCCAGGAACCGAAGGTCAGGTCCACATAGGCGAGGTCGAACACGTTGTTGGAGTCGGAATACCCCAGGGCACGATACAGGTCGCCGCTCTCCGCGAAGAACGTCTTGAACGTCGAACCGGAGAGAAGATGGGCTGCTACAGTCCAGGAAAAATGCTCCGAAGCGGAGCCTTCGAATAAGGTGTAAAGGGAAGAATTGCCGAGGGTGAAATCCGGTTCATTTCCGAAAATCGGGTTCACATCCAGGCGCGGGATGATACTGACCTCGGCGTAGTTACCGAGATCGTCAGCCTCTTGCGAGTGCGCAAGCAAGCCGAGCAGCAGCGCTGCGATCGATAAAAGGTATTTCTTCATTTCTAACCATAAAAAAGGGGTTGGTGAAACTTCGGCGCAAAGGTATTAAAAAATTTTATAAATTTGTTTTTTGGCTGATAAATTCTCGCTCCGTATGTACAATTTTGACGAAATCATTCCGCGGCGGGGTACCCGCTGCATTAAATATGACACTTTGGCCGCCCATTTCGGCCGCGACGACCTGAACCCTTTGTGGGTGGCTGACATGGACTTCCGCACGCCGGAGTTCATCCTCGACGCGCTGCGCAAACGCCTGGACCACCCCATCCTGGGCTACCCTTCCACGGGCGACGATTATTTCGAGATCGTATCGGAATGGGTGGCGGACCTGCACGGCTGGAAGGTCCCCGCGTCGTGTTTCCGCTATGTGCCGGGCATCGTCAAGGGATTCGGTTTCGCGGAGCGCTGCTTCCTGCAGCCCGGCGACAAGGTCATCATCCAGAAGCCGGTCTACCATCCGTTCCGCATCGTCGCGGAGGAGAGCGGCTTCGAGGTGGTCAACAATCCCCTGCGCCCCGTCTATGACGCGGACGGCTTCCTGCAGACCTATGAAATGGACCTGGAGGACCTGGAGCGCAAGATCGACGGCCGGACGAAGATGCTCCTGCTGTGCAACCCGCACAACCCCGGCGGCGTCTGTTTCCCGGAGGAGACGCTGCGCCGCCTGGCGGACCTCTGCGTCCGCCACGGGATCATCGTCCTGTCGGACGAGATCCACGCCGAGATGGTGCTCGGCGGGCGGCGCCACATCCCCTTCGCTTCCGTCAGCGAGGCCGCGGCCCGCTGCAGCATCACCTTCATGGCCCCTTCCAAGACCTTTAATATCGCGGGCGTAGTGAGCTCCTATGCCATCGTGCAGGAGCCGTCCCTCGCCGCGAAGTTCTTCAAATACCTCGAATCCAACGAGACGGACTACCCGCCCATCTTCTCGGCCGAAGCCACGCGCGCGGCCTATACCGAGGCCGGCAAGGCCTGGCGCGCCGAGATGCTGGACTACGTGCAGGGCAACGTCGATTTCGTGGACGGCTGGCTGCGCGCCCACCTGCCGCAGATCCGCGCCGTGCGCCCGCAGGCGTCCTTCCTCGTCTGGCTGGACTGCCGCAAGCTGGGCCTCCCCCAGCCCGCGCTCGTGGACCTTTTCATCAACAAGGCCCGCCTCGCGCTCAACGACGGCACCGTCTTCGGCCCCGAAGGCGCCGGCTATATGCGCCTGAACATCGGCTGCCCCCGCGCGAACCTGCAGGCCGCGCTGGAGTCGCTCGCCGCGGCCGTCCGGGGCTGACGCGCGACGCTTCGGCGGCGCCATAAATCCAATAGGATTACCTGTTTGCCTGGATAAAGTTTGGAGATATTAAAATATTTTATTACATTTGCGAAGTTATGTTGCAAGTGTATTGCCAGCTTTCCAGACGAGACCGAAGATAGGAGGCGTAGAACCCTCCCACATCCTCGGAAATTCAGCGTCGTCCGGCCGGTCGGGCCGGGAATGACAAAACAACAAAAAACAATATGAATTTTCGCTCAATAATTGCAATTGACAATCTCGGTTTGTCTTGCCATTAGGGGCTTTATTGTATAGAAATGGACATTCATGTCATGGTGGCTGACGAAAGCCACACCCGCTTTGCTGAAGAGATCTGTCGCGAAATCTATGTCTCTTCCCTGGAACGCAAGACCGGCATCGCCAAACGTACGCCGGAGTACATCAACGAAAAGATCCGCGCCGGAAAGGCCGTGATCGCCTTGTCCGACGAGGGTGAATTCGCCGGATTCTCCTACATCGAATCCTGGGGCGGCAAGAGCTTTGTCGCCAACTCCGGTCTGATCGTCGCCCACAAGTTCCGCGGCATGGGCATCGCCAAGCGCATCAAGGAGCAGACCTTCATCCTGTCGCGTACGCTCTTCCCGGACGCCAAGATCTTCTCGATCACGACCGGCGCCGCCGTGATGAAGATGAACTACGAATTCGGTTTCCGCCCGGTCCCCTACACCGAACTCACGGACGACCCGGAGTTCTGGAAGGGCTGCGAGGGCTGCCGCCACTTCGACATCCTGCAGAGCCACGACTACAAGATGTGCATCTGCACCGGCCTGCTCTTCGACCCCAAGGAGCACCTGGAGATCCATCACCCGGGGGAATAGTTTAACGGAAAAGAAAAACTCGAACATATGGAGAAGAAAAAGAAAGTCGTCGTCGCGTTCAGCGGAGGTCTGGACACCTCCTACACCGTGATGTATCTCGCCAAGGAGAAAGGCTACGAAGTGCACGCCGCCTGCGCCAATACGGGCGGATTCAGCGCCGAGCAGCTCAAGACCAACGAAGAGAACGCCTACAAGCTGGGCGCCACCAGGTACGTGACCCTCGACGTCACGCAGGAGTACTACGCCAAGAGCCTTAAATATATGGTCTACGGCAACGTCCTCCGCAACGGCACCTACCCCATCTCCGTGTCCTCGGAGCGTATCTTCCAGGGCATGGCCATCGCCCGTTACGCCAACGAGATCGGCGCGGACGCCATCGCCCACGGTTCCACCGGCGCCGGCAACGACCAGGTCCGCTTCGACATGACCTTCCTGGTGATGTGCCCGAACATGGAGATCATCACCCTGACCCGCGACGGCAACCTCTCCCGCAAGGACGAAGTCGATTATCTCAACGCGCACGGCTTCAAGGCCGATTTCGCGAAACTCAAATATTCCTACAACGTCGGTATCTGGGGCACCTCCATCTGCGGCGGCGAGATCCTTGACTCCAAGCAGGGCCTCCCCGAGTCCGCCTACCTCAAGCAGGTCAGCAAGACCGGCTCCGAGATCCTGAGCCTCGGCTTCGAGAAAGGTGAGCTCAAGAGCGTCAACGGCGTGGAATACAGCGACAAGATCGCGGCCATCCAGGCCGTGGAGGCCGTCGGCGCGCCCTACGGCATCGGCCGCGACATGCACGTCGGCGACACGATCATCGGCATCAAGGGCCGCGTCGGCTTCGAAGCCGCCGCCCCGATGCTCATCATCGGCGCCCACAAGTTCCTGGAGAAATTCACCCTCTCCAAGTGGCAGCAGTACTGGAAGGACCAGGTGGCCAACTGGTACGGCATGTTCCTGCACGAGAGCCAGTACCTCGAGCCCGTGATGCGGGACATCGAGGCGATGCTCGAGAGCAGCCAGCGCAACGTCAACGGCACCGTGACCCTCGAGCTGCGCCCCTACGGCTTCTCCACCGTGGGCGTGGACTCCCCCGACGATCTCGTCAAGAGCAAGCTCGGCGAGTACGGCGAGACCCAGAAGGGCTGGACGGCCGAGGAAGCCAAGGGCTTCATCAAGGTGACCTCCACCCCGCTCCGCGTCTACTACGGCAACCACAAAGATGAATTCAAGGGCAATGATTAAGGTCGGCATCATCGGCGGCGCCGGCTACACGGCGGGCGAACTCCTCCGCATCCTGGTGAACCATCCGGAGGTGGAGATCGTCTTCGTGCACTCCACCAGCAACGCCGGCAACTACCTCTACGACGTCCACGGCGGCCTTTTTGGGGACACGCAGCTGCGTTTCAGCGACAGCTACGACCTCAATGCCGTCGACGTGCTCTTCCTCTGCTCGGCCCACGGCAAGAGCCGTGAATTCTGGGCGGAAAACACCCGTCCCGCCACCCTGAAGGTGGTGGACCTGGCGCAGGACTACCGCGACGAATCCGAAGGCTATGTCTATGGCCTGCCGGAGTGGCAGCGCGCCAAGATCCAGGGCGCCGACAAGATCGCCAACCCGGGCTGCTTCGCCACGGCGATCCAGCTGGCCCTCCTGCCGCTGGCCGCGGCCGGCCTGCTGAAGTCCGCGGTCCACGTGACGGCCATCACCGGCTCCACCGGCGCCGGCGTCAAGCCCGCCGCCACCACGCATTTCAGCTGGCGGACGGACAACCTCTCGACCTACAAGGTCTTCGAGCACCAGCACCTCAAGGAGATCCGCCGCGACCTGGGCCTCCTCCAGCCGGGCTTCGACGCCCCGATCCAGTTCGTCCCGATGCGGGGCGACTTCGCCCGCGGCATCTTCGCCTCCGTGACGGTGGACACGCCCCTGACGGGCGAAGAGGCGCTCGAACTCTATAAGAATTACTACGCCGACGCGGCCTTCACCTTCGTGTCCGACCGCCCGGTGGACCTCAAGCAGGTCGTCAACACCAACAAGGCCATCGTGGCCCCCGAGGTGCACGACGGCACGCTGGTCGTCTCGTCCGTGATCGACAACCTCCTCAAGGGCGCGTCCGGACAGGCGGTCCAGAACATGAACCTGATTTTCGGAATTCCGGAGACTACCGGCCTGAAGCTGAAGGCATCAGCATTCTAGCGAACGATGGAATTGTTTGACGTATACTCCCTCTTCAACGTGACGCCCGTCCGGGCGAAAGGTTGCAAGGTCTGGGACGACAAGGGCCAGGAATACCTGGACCTCTACGGCGGCCACGCCGTGATTTCCGTGGGCCACTGCCACCCGCACTACAACGAGGTGCTCACCGACCAGCTCGGCAAGATCGGCTTCTACTCCAACAGCGTGCGCAACCCGCTGCAGGAGGAACTGGCCCGCCGCATCGGCATCGCCAGCGGCTATGAGGATTATTCCCTCTTCCTGGACAACAGCGGCGCGGAGTCCAACGAGAACGCCGCCAAGCTGGCGTCCTTCCATACGGGACGCGACCGCATCGTCGCGTTCAAGCGCAGCTTCCACGGCCGCACCTCCGGCGCCGTGGCGATGACGGACAACCCCGCCATCGTCTCCCCCTTCAACGCGCACCACAAGGTGACTTTCTGCGAGCTCAACGACGCGGCGGCCGTCGAGGCCGAACTCGCCAAGGGCGACGTCGCGGGCGTCATCGTGGAGGGCATCCAGGGCTGCGGCGGCATCCACCTGCCGGAATACGCCTTCCTGCAGGCGCTCGAGCGCCTCTGCAAGCAGTACGGCAGCGTCCTGATCCTCGACGAGGTGCAGAGCGGCTACGGCCGCACGGGCAAATTCTTCGCCCACCAGTGGGCGGGCATCCGCCCGGGCATCATCACGATGGGCAAGGGCATCGCCAACGGCTTCCCCTGCGGCGGCATCCTCATCGCTCCTGAATTCCAGGCGCGCAAGGGTATGCTCGGCACCACCTTCGGCGGCAACTACCTCGCCTGCGCCGGCGCCATCGCCGTGCTCGACATCATCGAGCAGGAGGGCCTGGTGGCCAACGCGCTCGCCGTCGGCGACTACATCAAGGAAGCGCTCCCCAAGAGCCCCCGCATCAAGGAAGTGCGCGGCAAGGGCCTGATGCTCGGCATCGAGTTCAACGAGCCCGTCGCTCCCCTGCGCCAGGCGCTCCTCTACGACAAGCACATCTTCACCGGCGTCGCCGGCCAGAATATGATCCGGCTCCTCGCGCCGCTCTGCCTCACCAAGGCGGAGGCCGACCGGTTCCTCACCGCATTCAAAGAAGTACTCGGATGAAAACATTCTTTCACGTCAGCGACATCGGCGACCTCGGCGCAGCGCTCGAGGAAGCGAAGCAGGTAAAGGCCACGCCCTATGCCTGGAAGCACCTGGGCGAGAACAAGACCATCATGTTGGTCTTCTTCAACAGCAGCCTGCGCACGCGCCTGAGCAGCCAGAAGGCCGCGATCAACCTCGGGATGAGCCCCATCGTGCTCAACATCGGCCAGGACAGCTGGAAGCTGGAGACCGAGATGGGCGTGGTGATGGACGGCGACAAGTCCGAGCACCTGCGCGAGGCCATCCCCGTGATGACGAGCTACTGCGACCTGATCGGCATCCGCTCTTTCGCGGGCCTGCAGGACCGCGACTATGACTACAGCGAGACCGTCCTGAAGCAGTTCATCGAATTCGGCGGCAAGCCCGTGATCAGCCTGGAGTCCGCCACCGTGCACCCCTGCCAGGCCTTCGCGGACCTGATCACGATCGAGGAATACCGCAAGAAGAAGCGCCCCAAGGTGGTCCTGACCTGGGCCCCGCACCCGCGTGCCCTCCCCCAGGCCGTGCCGAACTCCTTCGCGGAATGGATGAACGCGGCCGACGTCGACTTCGTCATCACGCACCCGCACGGCTACGAGCTGGATCCCGCCTTCGCGGGCAACGCTCCCGTCGAGTACGACCAGATGAAGGCCCTGGAAGGCGCCGACTTCGTCTATGCCAAGAACTGGAGCTGCCCGGGCGTCACCGACCCCGCGCAGTACGGCCAGATCCTGAGCAAGGATATGGGCTGGACCGTGGACGCCAGGCATATGGCGGTCACCAACAACGCCTACTTTATGCATTGCCTCCCCGTGCGGCGCAATATGATCGTCTCCGACGAGGTGATCGACGCGCCGACGAGCCTGGTGATCCCGGAGGCGGCCAACCGCACGGTGTCCGCCCAGGTGGTGATGAAACGGATGCTCGAAAGCTTATGATCTCTTTATACAAGATAGGCGGCAACGTCGTGGACGATCCCGAGGCGCTGGAGCAGTTCTGCTCCGAGTTCGCCGCGCTTGACGGACCGAAGGTCCTGGTCCACGGCGGCGGCGTGCGCGCCTCCCAGATGCAGAAGGCGCTGGGCCAGGAGCCCGTCAAGATCGAGGGACGCCGCGTCACCGACGCGCAGACCCTCGAGGTCGTGACGATGGTCTATGCCGGCCTCTGCAACAAGGACATCGTGGCCCGCCTCCAGAAGCACGGCTGCAACGCCATCGGCCTGGCCGGTTGCGACGGCAGCGCGGTCACCGCGCGCAAGCGCGCGCCGCGGACCCTTTCCGACGGCGTGACCGTCGTGGACTTCGGTTTTGTGGGCGATGTCACGCCCGAAAGCGTCAACGTGCCTTTGATCAAGCAGTTGCTGGACGCCGGACTGACGCCGGTCTTCTGCGCGATCAACCACGACGGCGCCGGACAGCTGCTGAATACCAACGCCGACACGATGGCTTCTGCAATTTGTGTCGCTTTGGGTGCAAAACTATTTTATTGTTTCGAAAAAAATGGCGTACTTTGTGACCGGAATGACGACCAGAGCGTAATCCCCCTTCTCGATCCGGACGCCTACGCGCGTCTGAAAGCCGAAGGACGCGTCGTCGAGGGGATGATTCCCAAGCTCGACAATGCGTTCGGGGCCCTGCGGGACGGAGCGGCCGGAGTCGTCATCCGCAATGCAAAGCACCTGCTTGAGCCGGGTGGCACCGAATTGAAGATATGAGTTTGCACGAACAATCCATAGCACTTCTGCGGCAGATGGTCCGCATCCCTTCCCTTTCCGGGCAAGAAGCGGACGTCGCCGCCTGCATCGGCGCTTTCCTCGAATCAGCCGGCATTCCCTTCGAGCGGTTCAACGGCAATATCGTCGCCGTCAACCGCCGTTTCGATCCCGCCAAACCGACCCTCGCCCTGGATGCGCATCTCGACACGGTCCCCGTCAACAACGGATATACCCGTGACCCGTTTGATTCGGGCAATGATCCCGATATCATCTATGGCCTTGGTTCCAATGACGATGGCGGAAGTGTAGTGTCGATGATTGCTGCATTCCGCCATTTTTTTGAGCGTGAGATGCCCGTCAACCTGATGCTGCTGCTCGTCCGCCAGGAGGAGGTCAGCGGCCCGGACGGGACGCGCTGGCTCTTCGGCCCGGAGGGCATCTTCGCCACCGGCCGCTACCCGATGCCGAAATGGGTGCTCGTCGGCGAACCGACCTGCATGCGCGCCGCCACGAGCGAGCGCGGCCTGCTGGTGCTGGACGGCGAGGCGCAGGGCGTCAGCGGGCACGCCGCCCGCAACGAAGGCGTCAACGCGCTCTACATCGCGCTGGACGACATCAACGCGCTCCGCGCGCACACTTTCTCGAAACATTCCCCCCTGATGGGCGACGTCCACCTCAGCGTCACGCAGATCGAGGCCGGCAAGGCCCACAACGTCATTCCCGACCGCTGCCGCTTCGTCGTGGACATCCGTCCGACGGAACAATACGACAACCAGGAAATCGTGGACGAACTGCAGGCCCTGTGCCGCAGCAAGCTCACGGCCCGCAACCTCCTGAACCGCTCGTCGGCCACGCGCCCCGGCTCCCCGCTGCTGCGCACGGCCGAAGCCCTGGGCATCGGGACCTTCTCCTCGCCGACCACCTCCGACTGGATGCGCATCCCCGTGGATGCCGTCAAGATGGGGCCCGGCGACTCTTCCCGTTCGCACAAGGCGGACGAATACATCCTGACGCGCGAAATCGCGGAAGGCATTGACAAGTATATAGCTTTTATTGAGGAATTCTATGGCAACTCTTTGGAATAAAGGGACTTCCGCGACGGAAGCAGTCGACCGCTTCACGGTCGGCAACGACCGGGTGCTGGACCTCCGCCTGGCGCGCTACGACGTGCAGGGCTCCCGCGCGCACATCAAGATGCTGGAGAGCATCGGCCTGCTGACCGCGGACGAGCTGTCCGTGCTGGACGCCGCCCTGGCCCGCATCGCGGAGCGCATCGAGGCCGGCGACTTCACGCTCGAGCCGGACGTCGAGGACATCCACTCCCAGGTCGAACTCCTGCTCACCCGCGAACTGGGTGAGGTCGGCAAGAAGATCCACTCCGGCCGGTCGCGCAACGACCAGGTTCTCGTGGACCTCAAGCTCTTCCTGCGCGACGAGCTCCGCTCGGTGCGCAGCGAGGTGCTGACCCTGTTCAGCCGCCTCCAGGCCCTGAGCGAGCAGCACAAAGAGGTGCTCCTGCCCGGCTATACGCACGCGCAGGTGGCGATGCCTTCCTCCTTCGGCCTGTGGTTCGGCGCCTACGCCGAAGCCCTCGTGGACGATATGTACGTGCTGGGCGGCGCCTTCAAGGTCGTCGACCGCAACCCGCTCGGCTCCGCCGCGGGCTACGGCAACTCCTTCCCGCTGGACCGCCAGATGACGACGGACCTGCTGGGCTTCGCCTCCCCCGTCTACAACAGCGTCGCCGCGCAGATGCAGCGCGGCCGCTCCGAGCGCGCCGTGGCCTCCGCCCTCGGCGGCATCGCGCTGACGCTCAACAAATTCGCGGCTGATTGCTGCCAGTATATGTGCCCCAACTTCGGCTTCATCCACTTCCCGGACGAGCTGACCACGGGCTCCAGCATCATGCCCCACAAGAAGAATCCCGACGTGTGGGAGATCCTGCGCGGCAAGTGCAACCGCATCCTCGCCTGCGAGAATGAGATCGCGCTGATGTGCAGCAATATGCCCCACGGCTACCACCGCGACTACCAGCTCCTCAAGGACGTGCTCTTCCCCACCCTGGAGCTGATGCACGAGTGCCTGCAGATGACGGATTATATGCTCGCCCACATCGAGGTCAACGACCATATCCTCGAGAATCCCCTCTACGGCTACCTCTTCACGGTCGAGGAGGTCAACCGGCGCACGCTCGCCGGCACGCCGTTCCGCGAAGCCTACAAGCAGGTGGGCATCGAGGTCAACGAGGGCCGCTTCCGCTACGCCGGCGGCGATCCCGCCGCGCTCCGCGCCTCGGACCTCGGCCACACGCACCTGGGGAGCCTGGGCAATTTATGCAACGACAAGATCGCCGCGCTGATGGACGCGGCTTCCAATTGGTAATAGTTAGTATATGGCAAAACGCAAAAAAGCGACACTCGTCCTACAGAACGGACGCAGAATGGAGGGCTGGAGTTTCGGATACGACGGCCCGTGCGATGGAGAAGTGGTTTTCTCCACGGCGATGGTGGGTTATCCCGAGAGTCTCACGGACCCTTCCTACTCGGGCCAGATCCTCTGCGTCACCTATCCGCTCATCGGCAACTATGGCATTCCCCCGATGGAGGTGGATGCCGACGGCATCTGCAAAACCTTCGAATCGGAAAAGATCCACGTCCGCGGCCTGATCATCTCGGACTACAGCGAGAAATACAGCCACTGGGACGCCGTCAAGAGCCTGGACGAATGGCTCCAGGAGCAGAAGATCCCCGGCATCTGCGGCATCGACACCCGCGCGCTCACGCAGCTGCTGCGTGAAGAGGGCGCGATGCTCGGCCAGATCGTGCAGGAAGGCGCGGAGCCGGTCGCGACCATCCCCGACCCCAACCTGGACAACCAGGTCGCGATCGTCAGCTGCAAGGAAGTGATCCGCTACGGCAAGGGCGACAAGAAGGTCGTGCTGGTGGACTGCGGCGTCAAGCACCAGATCCTGCGCTGCCTGGTGCAGCGCGGCATCGAGCTGATCCGCGTCCCCTGGGACTACGACTTCAACCAGCTCGAATGGGACGGCCTCTTCATCTCCAACGGCCCGGGCAACCCGGCGCTCTGCGAGGTCACGGTCGAACACATCCGCCAGGCCCTGAAGGGCAATAAGCCCGTCTGCGGCATCTGTATGGGCAACCAGCTGCTCAGCATCGCCGCCGGCGCCTCCACCTACAAGCTCAAATACGGCCACCGCAGCCACAACCAGCCGGTGCGCCAGGCCGGCACGGACAAGTGCTTCATCACCTCGCAGAACCACGGTTTCGCGGTGGACGACACCCGCCTGCCCGAAGGCTGGGAGCCCTACTTCATCAATATGAACGACGGCACCAACGAAGGCATCCGCCACAAGTCCAAGCCGTTCTTCTCGGCGCAGTTCCATCCGGAAGCCTCCAGCGGCCCGGTGGACACGGAATTCTTCTTCGACGATTTCATTTCCCAATTGTAGCATATGATCGACTCCAACATAAAGAAAGTCCTGGTGCTCGGCTCGGGCGCCCTCAAGATCGGCGAGGCCGGTGAATTCGACTACAGCGGCTCCCAGGCCCTGAAGGCGCTTCGCGAAGAAGGCATCAGCACCGTCCTGATCAACCCCAACATCGCCACCGTGCAGACCTCCGAAGGCGTCGCCGACAAGATCTACTTCCTGCCCGTCACGCCCTTCTTCGTGGAGAAAGTCATCCAGAAGGAGAAACCGCAGGGCATCCTGCTCTCGTTCGGCGGCCAGACCGCGCTCAACTGCGGCGTGGAGCTCTACAAGGGCGGCATCCTCGAGAAATACGGCGTCCAGGTGCTCGGCACCCCGGTCCAGTCCATCATCGACACGGAAGACCGCGAACTCTTCGTGGAGCGGCTCGACGAGATCGGCGTCAAGACGATCAAGTCCCACGCCGCCTCCAACATCGAGGAGGCCCGCGCCGCCGCGCGCGAGGTCGGCTATCCGGTCATCCTCCGCGCCGCCTACGCCCTCGGCGGCCTCGGCTCCGGCTTCTGCGAGAACGAAGACGAGCTCGAGACCGTGGCCGGCAAGGCCTTCTCCTTCTCCCCGCAGGTCCTCGTCGAGAAGTCCCTGCGCGGCTGGAAAGAGATCGAATACGAGGTCGTGCGCGACCGCTACGACAACTGCATCACGGTCTGTAACATGGAGAACTTCGACCCGCTCGGCATCCACACCGGTGAGAGCATCGTGGTCGCTCCTTCCCAGACCCTGACCAACGACGAATACCACTATCTGCGCAAGATCGCCATCGACATCGTCCGCCACGTCGGCATCGTCGGCGAGTGCAACGTGCAGTACGCCTTCAGCCCGGACGGCGAGGACTACCGCGTGATCGAGGTCAACGCGCGTCTGAGCCGCTCCTCCGCCCTGGCCTCCAAGGCCACGGGCTATCCCCTCGCCTTCATCGCCGCCAAGCTCGGCCTGGGCTACGGTCTGTTCGAGCTGAAGAACTCCGTGACCAAGACCACGCCGGCCTTCTTCGAGCCGGCCCTGGACTACGTGGTCTGCAAGATCCCGCGCTGGGACCTCGCCAAGTTCAAGGGCGTGTCCCGCGAGATCGGCTCCAGTATGAAGAGCGTCGGTGAGGTGATGGCCATCGGCCGCACCTTCGAGGAGGCCATCCAGAAGGGCCTGCGTATGATCGGCCAGGGTGCCAACGGCTTCGTCTGCAACAAGCCTTTCAAGGAGGATGAGCTGGACGACGCGCTGCGCCATCCGACGGATTCCCGCATCTTCGCGATCGCCGCGGCCTTCCAGGCCGGCTACTCCGTCGACCGGATCCACGAACTGACCAAGATCGACCGCTGGTTCCTCGACAAGCTCGACAACATCGAGACGACCTACCGCGAGCTGGAGCAGTGCAAGAAACTGACCGACATCGACTTCGACCTGCTCAAGAAGGCCAAGTGCCAGGGCTTCTCGGACATCCAGATTTCCCGGGTCACCGGGGCGCCCGAGGCCAAGGTGCGCGAGCTGCGCGCCTTCCTGGGCCTGCGGCCCCACGTCAAGCAGATCGATACCCTGGCGGCGGAGTTCCCCTCCACCACCAACTACCTGTATATGACCTACAACGGCGAGACGGACGACGTCCCCTTCGAGGACGGTTCCAACACCGTCATCGTCCTGGGTTCCGGCGCCTACCGCATCGGCAGCTCCGTGGAGTTCGACTGGTGCGGCGTGAATGCCTTGAATACGCTCCGCAAGAGCGGCTACAAGGCCATCATGATCAACTACAACCCCGAGACCGTCTCGACCGACTACGACGTCTGCGACCGCCTCTATTTCGATGAGCTGAGCTTCGAGACCGTGATGGAGATCTGCGGTCTGGAGAAGCCCTACGGCGTCATCGTGAGCGTGGGCGGCCAGATCCCGAACAACCTGGCCGTGCCCCTGATGCGCGCCGGCGTCCACATCCTGGGCACCACGGCGCACGACATCGACCGTGCCGAGGACCGCAACAAGTTCTCCCAGATCGTCGACAAGCTCGGCATCGACCAGCCGCGCTGGAGCGAGCTGACGACGATGGAGGACGTGGACAAGTTCGTCGACGAAGTCGGCTTCCCCGTGCTCGTGCGTCCGTCCTACGTGCTCTCCGGCGCCGCGATGAACGTCTGCTACAGCAAGGAGGACCTCCGCATCTTCCTCGACATGGCCGTCGAGGTCTCCGAGGAGCATCCTGTCGTCATCAGCTCCTTTATGCAGCGCTGCAAGGAGCTCGAGTGCGACGCCGTGGCCGATGGCGGCAAGGTGATCGCCTACGCGATCTCCGAGCACATCGAGTTTGCGGGCGTGCACTCCGGCGACGCCACGATCCAGTTCCCGCCGCAGAAGATCTACGGCATCACGGCCGCCAAGATCCGCAAGACCGCGGCCGCCATCGCCGCCGAGCTGCATATCACCGGTCCGTTCAACATCCAGTTCCTCGCCACCGACAACTACATCAAGGTCATCGAGTGCAACCTCCGCGCTTCGCGAAGCTTCCCGTTCGTGTCCAAGGTCCTGAAGGTCAACTTCATCGACCTGGCCACGCGCTGTATGCTCGGCCAGCGTCCGGAGAAGATCGACATCGATCCCTTCGAGCTGGACTACGTCGGCATCAAGTGCTCCCAGTTCTCCTTCGCCCGTCTGGGCAAGGCGGACCCGGTGCTGGGCGTCGACATGGCGTCCACCGGCGAGGTGGGCTGCATCGGCGACAACCTCAATGAGGCGCTGCTCAAGTCGATGCTTTCCGTGGGCCACCGCATCCCGCAGAAGTCCATCCTGATCTCCTCGGGCAACCCGCTCCAGAAGGCCGACCTGCTGCGCGCCTGCCAGCTCCTGGCCGACAAGGATTATACGATCTACGCCACGGGCGGCACCTGCAAGTACCTCAATGAGAACGGTGTTCCCGCCAAGCTGGCCCTCTGGCCCAACGAAAAGGAGCAGGGCGCTCCCGCCGCCCTGGACCTGATCCGCAAGCACGAGGTCGAGCTGGTGATCAACATCCCGAAGAATTTCACGCACAGCGAGCTCAGCAACGGCTACCAGATGCGTCGTGCGGCCATCGACTTCAACGTGCCGCTGATCACCAACAGCCGTCTGGCGACCGCCTATATCCGCGCATTCTGCGCCGTTCCGCAGGATGCGATCAGCATCAAGAGCTGGGACGAGTATTAGCAGCGTGGGACGTTCGAGATTCTTCGTGCACCTCGTTGCCCTGGCCGTCGTGGCCATCTGGGGTGTCACGTTCATCAGTACGAAAGTTTTGATCCTGGCCGGCCTCAAGCCGGCCGAGATCTTCTTGATCCGTTTCGTGATGGCGTACGCGGGCATCTGGGCGCTGTCGCTCGGACAGCGCGACAGCCGCCGGCTGTGGAGCCGCAGCTGGCAGGACGAGGCCGTGTTCGTCCTGCTCGGCCTCGCCGGAGGCTCCATCTACTTCCTGGCGGAGAATACGGCCCTCGCCTACACGCAAACCAGCAACGTGGCCTTCCTCGTGTGCAGCACGCCGCTGCTGACGACGTTGCTCAGCCTGGCGTACCGCCGGCTGCGCCACGACCGTTTCGCCGCCGCGGCGCAGGACGTACGCGGCAGCCTGACGCTCGTGCTGGGCACGCTGCTCGCGCTCGGCGGCATGGCGCTGATGCTCTTCGACGGCGTGCGCCTGCACGTCTCGCTGCGCGGCGACCTGCTGGCCCTGGCCGCCGCCCTCTGCTGGGCGGTCTACAGCCTCTTCATGGGCTTTATGTCGAAGGAATACGGCACCGTCTTCGCGACGCGGAAAGTCTTCGCCTATGGCCTGCTGACCATCCTTCCGTTCCTGCCGGGCGGCGAAAACCGGGTCGATCCCGCGGTTTTCGCGCAGCCGCAGGTTTGGGGCAACCTCCTCTTCCTGGGACTGGTCGCTTCCCTCGCCTGCTTCGTGATCTGGAACCGGGTGATCGTCCGCCTGGGCAACGTCACGGCGACTAACTACGTGTATCTCATGCCGGTATTCTCCCTGGCCGGCGGGATGACCATCCTGGGCGAGCGCCTGACGACGGCCGGCGCCATCGGTTCCGCCGCCATCCTGCTCGGTGTGATTCTGGCCGGGAGGCGCATTTAATCGCATTTTTATGCGCCAAAATGCAAATTAAATTTGGTGGATTCGCAAACTGTTCCTATATTTGCAATCCCAAAACACAACTGGTGCTGTAGCTCAGATGGTAGAGCAAAGGACTGAAAATCCTTGTGTCGGCAGTTCGATTCTTCCCAGCACCACAAAAACCCGCTCAGACGAGCGGGTTTTTCTTTTTATTCTCACTTTTGTTCTCAGTTTTGGCAAGACCCACGTTTCTCTACTGAGGTCTACCGTGGGGTATTAATTTGTCGCTGTTCTAAGCCCAATTGTGGCACTGTTTGGGATTTTTGTCGTAATTCAAGCCGGCTTTTTAGTAAAACTGTAGAAATTCGGCTATCACGCTCTCAGATATCCGTGCCGCACTAGGTCTTCCCGGCTACGGACCTGGTTGGTGTAACCATCGGCAATGACAAAGAGGTTGTCGGCCACCCTGGAGATTGCGTCGTAATTATGGTCAGTAATGATGACGCCGTGATCCTTGGCGCGTTCGCGGATCATGGCCTTCACATCTTCAATGTTTACCGGATCAACCTGGGTGAACGGTTCATCAAGAATATAGAATGGAGCGTCGCTATGCAGAATCAGATACAGTTCAGCCAGGCGGGCTTCGCCGCCGGAGAGTTCATAGATAGGCGAATCGTAATGCCGAGAGAACTTGGGGAAGCGGTTGACAAAGGTCCAATAGTCCACACCATACAAGTCAAACGCCCGATGCAATTTCATACTTTCCGGGATCAGCCTGCCTTGCGGGAGATACTTGATGGATTGGCCGATCTTCTGCCGATTTACAGGTTTCTCATCCATACTCACCATTACGTGCTCCACCCGCAGGCCGCCCATCAGCGCCCGGAACATACAAGATTTGCCGGCGCCGTTCTTTCCCAGCAGGCCGGTGACCATCCCCGTCTCGGAGGTGATATACCCGCCGCTCAGGACCGTCTTCTCCCCGAAACGGACCACCACGCTGTCCACGATGAGCCGATGTTTATCCATGGAAGACAAGGATCGGCGTGAGCAGCAGGACGAGCATCAGGAAATCGGCCAGAATCACGCTGATTTGCAATTCCCTGCGCGAAAGCCCCAGGTTGATGTAGAAGAAAACGGCGTCCCGGTCCCGGAATCTGGCTGTCAGGTACATAATGACCGCCGTTACCAGCACCTTCACGATGAAGCAATCCACAAAGAACGCATAGGAGATCCCGTCCAGGAGGAATCCCATGCATAGCAGATTGAACACTGCACCGATGAGCAGCTGCGCTTTCCCGTAACGCCAGGTCAGTGATATGCGGTCGCGGAGGGTCATCCAGGAGAGGAATCAATCCTGTCGGATTTACTCGGCGGAATCCGGGGCGCGGAAGGGACGGTATTCCGTGATCTTGCCGTCCTTCAGCTTGACGTCCGTGGTGGCCTCGATGCCCATATCGGTGTAGGAAACCCGGTACCAGCCCTGGCCCAGGGACTCGATCCCGTCGAGGGAAGACACGTCGGAGGGGCCGTCCTGGTAGCCGGTGCGGAAGGCCCACCAGGAATAGGTATTCTCGTAATCGGCCTCCCAGAGGTCGGAAAGCACCTCCTGCGACAGGCTCTGCTGCAGGAGCTCGTCCGTCATGACGGTCTTGCCCAGGACGGCATCATAGAAATCGGTGATGACGCGGACGTCAGCGTCTTTTCCCGCGCAGGAAACGAGCAGGAAAAAAGCAATGGCATACAGAAACTTTTTCATGGTATTGGCGTTTATTCTGCAAATGTATGCTTTTTCCCGGATTCTTTGCATCGCTTCCCTGTTCAATCCCGCTTGCGGGTGAAATGCAGGACCACGTCCGTGCTGCTGGAGAGGATATTCTGGGTGCTTCGCCGCAGGCGCAGCGTCTTTTTGTTGCATTCCTCGATGGCGTAGATGGTCTGGCCGATTGCGGCCGAGTCTTCGACCGTCAGGGTCGCACCTTCCTGATTCAGGTAATAGGTCATATGGACATCGTCATCCCCGGCCCTTACGTCATAGGAGTGGATAATGAGTTCGTTGTCCGGCCCGAACGTCCACGTCGTCCCGCCGTCGGCCATGACGCCTTCCGGATAGACCCGGGTCCACGTTCCCGTCAGTTGGTCGAAATGGATTTTCTCACATCCGCACAGGCCCGCGACCAGCAGCGCCGCACAGCAGATTTTCAGCATCAGATTTTTCATAAAACAGTTGTTTTTATCCATATAACGCACGGAAGGGCGGAATACTGCGGGGGCTGATGTCTAAAACGTATAGCGGATGATTACGGGGCCCTCTCCCCCGTCTGCCGGTGCGTCCGGGAGGAATTCCGGCAGGCGCGCGGCGGGGCAGCAATAGTAGTTGCAGCCGGCGTAGATGACGCCGAGCGGGAAGGCCGGCTCTTTCTCCGTCTTCCGGAAGACCTTGCAGGCTCCGGTCTTGCGATCGCAGACGAGTACGCCGGACGCGTCCTCCCGTTCAAATGCGTAATAGAACTGTCCCCCGGATTTCTGGACGTTGGTGAAGTGGATGGCTTTCTTTCCGAAGTCCGGAACCAGGGCGAGATACGCGAAACCGCTCGGTGCGTCGAGCGCGAAGATCACGCCGGACTGTGACAGGAATTCGAAGGCGTCGTTCCCGTCGTGGAAAAAGCGCGTGTACTGCACGTCCGACGCCGGAACGATCGAATGCAGGCCTCCCGGGAACGGCTCGATATAAAAGCGTTTCCGGTTGACCAGATAGCCGCCGGAATAGGCGTTGCGGTCCTTGCTGCCGAGCACGAAGAACTCGTTCTCATTGAGCCGGGTCGCACATCGCAGCTCGACGTCGTTGTCCTGGATCGGATAGCGCGTCAGGGTGGAACCGTCCCCGATGGCATATTCGGTGATGGCGTGCTCCGTCAGGACGACCAGCGCCCGGTCCTGGTACGGAGAGAAATCGATGACCGGCTCCGCGCTCCGGATCGCGGTCACGAATTCGCCGGCGAAGTTGAAGACCAAGATCGCGTCTTTCTCCTGGTTCAGCAGGAAAAAGCGGTCAGCAGCCACCTCGAGCAGCGTCTCCCCCGGCCCGGCCCGGAATCCTTCCGGGACGCGGAGCGGGATCACGTCGGCCTTCGCGTACAGTTCCACGCTCTTGACCGGGCGCTTCAGCGCCTTGTCGATATGCACCTTCGTCGCGTCGGGATTCGCCGGTTCGCAGGAGACGGCCAGCAGGCCGGCGAACAGCAGGATCAAGATTCTTTTCATAGGAATTAAGTTTTAAAGTCTGGGTTTCTGGATGATGCGGATGACTAGCGAGATGAGGTAGATGATCATCCCGTAGATGACGGGGATCAGGATGACCTTGCCGGCGAAGAGCACGCCCGGCGAAATGAAGTCGAAGAGGCCGTCGAATTCCCTTCTGGACTCGGAAACCCGCTGCAGGGTATCGAACAGGTGATAGAGCGGGAACAGCGGCGTCATCAGGCCGTAGATGAAGCCGAACTTGCCGATCTCGTTGACCCAGCGCGGCGCCTTCCACGCGGCGAAGAACAGGGCGACCAGGACGACCGTGAGGACGGACATGTTCACAGGGCCACCGGAAATAAAGAGGTTGAACATAGCATAAATGGTTTTGGGGTTAATAGTTTGTAACAAAGTAACGATATCGTCCGTTCCCGTCCAAGCCGAAACCCCACGATAGGAAGTCAAATCCCCATTTTCGCCCCTGAATTGCGCCGGATGCGCGTTTTATTTGTTATTTTTGTGTAGATGATGAAACGACTGGCCGTCATATCCTACTGGATCGTCTCCATCCTGTTGGTGGCGATCGTCCTCTGCAGCCTGGGCTACAGGTTCGGGGAGGCGCTGTTGTTCGGGATGCTGTTCCTTCCCGGCGCGCTGGCCGCCCGCTTCTTCTTCCCGAAGGTGGATTTCCGGACCCGGTGGAAAGGCGTCCGGGACGCGGCCTTCGTCGTGCTGGGGATCCTGGTCGCGGAGATCTTCCTGTTCCTGGCGGCCCACTACTACGTCTCCATGCTCCGGTCGGGAAGAGCCCTTCCGTACCAGATGCTGCCGGATATCCCGCATATCCTGACGAACCCCGTCTTCGTGGCCATCATCCTGACCGCGCTCGCCGCCGGCAGCCATTTCTTCGAAGCCTGGCTGGACCGGTGGCGCCCCGACGTGCCCGGCCCCATCACGTTCACCTCCGACCGGAAGCCGGTCACCCTGCCCCGGGAGGAAATCCTGTATGTGGAATCCAACGACGACGCCACGACCGTGGTGGCGTCCGACGGAAGGCGCTTCAAGAACTATACGTCCATCTCCCGGTGGGAGGCCATCCTGGGCCCCGCTTTCGTCCGCATCCACCGCTCCTATCTTGTCAACCGGGCCGCGGTCACGCGGGTCGACGTCGACCTGCTGTACCTGGGCGACGACATCCAGCTGCCCGTCTCCCGGAAATACCGGGACGCCGTCGCGCGGGAGGCCTGACCGCGTCAGCCCTTGCGGTACTCCGACGGGGTGATGCCCGTATGTTTCTTGAAGAAATTGTTGAAGACGGACGGATTCGGGAAATTCAGCTGCCACACGATCTCCTTCACCGGTTTCTCGGTATATCGGAGCAGGTTCTTGGCTTCCAGGATCACGAACGAATCGATCCAGTCGGGGCCGCTCCGGCCGGAAGCCTGCTTGATGACCTTGGACAGGTATTTCGGTGTCAGGCACATCTGGTCGGCATAGAAGGCCATCCCCCGCTCGCTGCTGTGGTATCGGGACACGAGGGTGATGAACTGCTCGTACATCTGGTTGATGCGCGGAGATGAGGCGCCCCCGCGCCCGCGGGCCGTCGCGATGCTGCTGCGCCACAGGTTGACCGCCAGGTAGGTGATGGATGTCAGGAGCGAGCTGATGATCTCCCGCTTGTTTTCCAGCGGCGTGTGGATGATTTTCCGGGTCAGGGTGAAATAGTCGCTGGCAATGTCCAGCTGCTCGTCGTTCAGCGTCAGGCAGGGGCTCTCCAGGACGCGGACGGCGTCTTGGAACACGCGGTTGAAGTCGACGTGGATGCCGGACACGAAGTCTTTGGACAGCAGGGCGAAGACCAGTTCGCAGTCCGCGAGGCTCTCCTCGTTGTACGCCGACAGGCGGATGATGTTGCCCGGGACCGTGATCAGCAGGGAACGCTCGTGGATCTCGTAGGAATCCAGGTTGAAATCCAGCCGGAAGCTGCCCTCCCCCTTCTTCAGGAAGAAAATCATATAGCCGTCCAGGCGGACGGGATATTTGAGCATATCCAGGATGGCGCGGTTCCGCTCGACGCGCCGTCCGCTGACTTCGCCGAGGATGAAATCGTTGCCGATGGTGTGCTCCTCGATGTACGGGGCCAGCGCCAGGATCCGGGGGATGCTGATGGTTTGCAGCGTACTTTCCATATAGTGTTTCTTTTTTGACTTTTCGCCAAAGGTATGCTTTTTCCATGACAAATTGCAAATAATTTCCAAAATTCGACCAAATGACAATTTCTCGTCCGGAATGTAGCTATTTCAGACGAATTTGTGGCTGTATTTTTGTACTCGCTTTTCGAAACGAACACACAAGACAAATTGTCAAAAGGAACGATATGAAAAAAGTAATCCTCATCAGCTGCATCGTGATGGCCCCGCTCGTGGCCCTGGGGCAGGAGCCCCGGCAGCTTCAACTCGATGAATGCCGGCAGATGGCCGTGGCTGCCAGCCGGGAACTGGAACAGGCCCGCATCGACGTGCAGATGGCCGGATATGACCGGAAGATCGCCCTGGCCAATTATTTCCCGAACATCAGCGCCACGGGCGCGTATCTTTACAATAACCGCGACATCGCCCTGGTGAGCGACAGCCAGTCGGAGTTGCTGCGCAACGCCGGCACCCTCCTGCAGGGGCAGCTGAACGCCGGCGCGGCCAACGCGGCCGCCGCACTCTCCGGCCAGTTGAACGGGGCGATGACCCAGTTGATAACCGCCATCCGCACGAATCCGGCGCTGGCGGCGGAATATATGTCCAGCCCGATGTGGCAGACGGTCCTGCAGATGCTCCAGGGCGTGGATCCGCAGAGCCTTGCGGGGCTCATTCCCAACATCGCCGATCCGGTCAATGCCATCGGGGCCGACATCGACGCGGCCCTGCATCCGGACCTCCGGAACATCTGGGTGGGCGCCGTCACCGTGGAGCAGCCCCTGTTCGTGGGCGGAAAGATCATCTATTCCAACCAGATGGCCGGTCTGGCCGAACAGCTGGCGCAGGCCCGCTACGACGGCGCTTACGCGGACGTGATCGTGGATGTGGACCAGGCCTACTGGCAGATCGTGTCCATCGCAGCGAAGGACAAGCTGGCGCAGGCTTACGCCGACCTCCTGCACCGGATGGAGGCGGACGTGGACGCGTCCGTGGCCGCCGGCGTCCTGACGGAGGCCGACGCCCTTCAGGTGAAGGTCAAGGCGAACGAAGCGGAGATGATGCACACGAAGTCCTCCAACGGACTGATCCTCGCGAAGATGCTTCTCTGCAAGCGCATCGGCCTGCCGCTGAACACCCCCATCGTCCTGGCCGACGAGCAGCTGGACATTGTCCCGACGCCCGCCCTGCAGGCGGAAAAGCCGCTGGAAGACATCTTCGCCGACCGTCCCGAGACGCGGAGCCTGACCCTCGCCGGGGAAATCTATGACCGCAAGGCCCGGATCGCCCGGGCGGACCTGATGCCGCAGGTCGCCCTGGTGGGCGCGTACAGCATCTCGAACCCCAACGCCTTCAACGGCATCCGGAACACCTGGAACGGCGGTATGCTCAGCGCCGGCGTGATGGTCAAGGTGCCTCTATTCCACGGTCTGGAGACCGTGAACAAGTACCGGAAGGCCCGCGCCGAGCAGGAAGTGTATGCAAGCAAGCTGTCCGACGCCCGGGAGATGATCAGCCTGCAGGTCACGCAGCAGCGTCATCTGCTGGACGAGGCCGCCCAGAAATATGTCAAGGCCGGGTCCAGCCTGTCCAGCGCCGAGGAGAACCTCCGGAGCGCGACGCTGGGCCACGAGGCCGGCGTCATCCCCACCAACACCCTGCTGGCCGCGCAGACGGCCTGGCTGCAGGCCCACAGCGAATACCTGGATGCGGGCATCGAATGGCAGATGGCTGCCAGCCTGCTGGAAAAAGTAGAAGGAAACTATAAAAATCAAGAATAATATTATGGCAAAGAAGAATTACAACCTCCTGATCGGAGTGTGCGCGTTGATCGCGATCGTTTTGGCTGTCGGTATGGTGGGACTCCTCGTCTCGAAGCCCCGGGAAGCCCTCCTGCAGGGCGAAGCGGAGGCCACGGAATACCGGGTGTCCGGCAAGGTGCCGGGACGGATCGAGGCCTTCCGGGCCGAAGAGGGACAGCTTGTCCGCAAGGGCGACACCCTCGTCATCATCGATTCCCCGGAGATCCGGTCCAAGATCGCCGAGGCCAATGCGGCCCGGGCTGCCGCGCTGGCCCAGCGCAACAAGGCCTACAACGGTGCGCAGAAAGAGCAGATCGCCGGCGCCTACGAGCTCTGGCAGAAAGCCCTGGTCGGCGAGAACGTGCTCGCAAAATCCTACGAACGGATGAAAACCCTGCACGAACAGAAAGTGGTCTCCGACCAGAAATTCGATGAAGTGGAGGCCCAGTACCAGGCGGCCTGCGCCACGACGCGCGCAGCCAGGAGCCAGTATGACCTGGCCGTCGCCGGCGCCCGGCAGGAAGACAAGGATGCCGCCGTCGCGCTGGTCGAGCGGGCGAACGCCGCCGTGGAACTGGTGAATTCCTATCTGGAAGAGGTCACCCTGACCTCTCCCGCCGACGGCATCGTCACCGCCCGCTATCCCAAGCAGGGCGAACTGGTGGGACAGGGCGCGCCCATCATGACCGTCCAGGACCTGGACGATATGTGGTTCACGTTCAATATCCGGGAGGACCAGCTCCACGGCCTGCAGAACGGGGACAAGGTGCAGCTGCGCATCCCCGCCCTGGACGGCCGGGAAGTGTCGGCCACGGTCTACTATGTGGTCGTCCGGGAGTCCTACGCCACCTGGCGCGCCACGAAGGAGCAGGGCGAGTTCGACTGCCGCACTTTCGAGGTGCGGATGCGTCCTGACACGAAAGTCGAGGGCCTGCGTCCCGGTATGAGCGCCCTGATCATCACGCGATAGCCATGGACATCTTCAAGCAAATCGGAAGGGTCGCCCGCAGGGAAATCCGCCGATGGAGCGGCCGCCCGCTGTATCTGTGGGGCTCCGTCGGCACGGTTGCCCTGTCGGCCCTCTTCTTCCTTACCTTCTTCGGAAGCGGCGTGCCCGGGAAACTGCCCGTCGGCGTGGTGGACCTGGACGGCTCCTCCACTTCCCGGAACTTCGCGGCGCAGCTGGATGCGACGCAGCTGGGGCGGGTACTCGCCTTCCCCGACGTCTCGTCGGCGCGCAAGCAGCTCGAACGCGGCGACATCTGCGCCTATGTCGTGATCCCCGAACGTTTCGACGAGGAGGTCCAGGCCTTCCACTGCCCGACGATGCAGGTGTACGCCAATACGCTCTATCCGGTCATCGGCGGTGCGCTGGCCTACAAGGACGTGATGTTCCTGGTCAACCTCACCAACGGAGCCGTGCAGCGGCAGGTCCTGCGGGCCAAGGGACTGGACGAGCGGGAAATCATGGGCATCATCCAGCCGATCGTGCTGGATCCACACAACATCGGCAACGGCCCCACGTCCTATGCCTACTACCTGAACAATATGATCCTGGCGGGCATCCTGGCCATGGCCATCATGCTGGTGGTCTCCTATGCCCTGGGGTCGGAGCTGAAATACGGCACGTCGAAGCACCTGCTGGAATTCTCCGACGGGTCCGTCGTCACGGCCGTCCTGGGCAAGCTGCTCCCCTACACCCTGCTGTTCACCCTGCTCGGCGTGAGCCTGCAGCTGCTGATGTTCGGCGTGCTGGGCTATCCGCTCCGGGGATCCATCGGCTGGATGGTCGTGGCGATGCTCGCGATGGTGCTGGCGTATGAAGCGGTCGCCGTCTTCATCGTGAGCCTGGTCCCGACGCTCCGCCTCGGCGTGTGCATCAGCGCCCTGTACAGCGTGCTGGGCTTCTCCTTCGCGGGGTTCACGCTCCCCGTAGAGGCCCTGCCGGGCTGGCTGCAGGGATTCCCCTGCCTCTATCCGCTGCGTTTCTATTACCTGATTTTCGTGCGGGAAGCCCTGTACGGGACCGGCTTCGCCGGTTGGTGGCCCGCGCTGCTCGCGCTGCTGGCCTACCAGGTGCTGCCGTACCTCACCTGCCTGCGCCTGAAGAGCGCTTATCAATATCAGAATTACCCGCGTAACTAGCTATGGCTGCAAAGACTTATATCGGACAATGGTTCCGGGATATCTGGAACATCTTTACCAATGAACTGAACCTGGTGCTGCACGACAGCGGCGTCCTGCTCATCTTCCTGTTCGCCGGGCTCGTGTATCCCGTGCTGTACAACTGCATCTACGGACACGGGACGGTGGATGAGATGCCGGTCGCCGTCGTGGACCTGAGCCACGGCGAAGCCGGCCGGCGCTATATCAGCAAACTGGACGCCACCCGGGAGTGCAGCGTCGCCTATGACTGCGCCGGCTTGGCCGAGGCGCAGGCGCTGATGGCGCAGGGGAAGGTGCACGGCATCGTCTGCATCCCCGAAGATTTCGACGCGGCCCTGGCACGCGGGGACCAGGGAGTCATCTCCACCTATGCGGATATGTCCACTTTCCTGTATTACAAGAATTTGACGCTGGCCACCAACCTGGTGATGCTGGACGAGCTGCAAAGCGCGCCGGTGGACCGGTATGTCAGCTTCGACAATCATCTGCCCTATAACCAGAACATCTCTTTCACGCTGTTCTTCGTGTATATGGCGATGTTCATGATCCTGCAGCAGGTGATGTTCTACGGCTCGGCGACCCTCGCAGGCACCATCCGGGAGGAGAAGCGCGATTTCGTCTCCCTCACGGGGAATCTCAGCGGGCTGGGAATGGGGCGCGTGTCGCTGGGACGTGGCGCGGCCTACTTCATCATCTTCCTGCTCCTCGGACTCTATGGCGCGGTGCTGGTCCCCCATTGGTTCCAGCTGCCCATGCACGCTGGCTGGCAGGACATCCTGGTGTTGCTGCTGTTCTTCGTGGCGGACATCATCTTCTTCAGTTTCACGTTCTCGGCCTTCATAGACAGGCGCGAGACCGTGCTGGTGATGCTGCTCTTCGTGACGCCCATCGCGGTATTCCTCACGGGATTCACGTGGCCGCAGGCCAGTTTTCCGGCGGTCTGGCGCTGTCTCTCCTACGTGTTCCCGTCCACCTTCGGCTGCCGGGCCTATATGGTGCTCTCGCAGACGGGCACGCTTGCATCCATCGCGCCGGAGATCCGGGCGATGACGGCCCAGACGATGGTCTATTTCCTGCTGGCGACGGCCTGTAACCGGCTCGCTTCCCGGCAATCCCGGGAAGCCTGACCGTTCCCTTCGAGTTTCTGCCGCATGTGGTAGTAGGTCGGCCGGGAGCCGAATCCCGCCATGTCGATGGCCTCGCCCAGCGTGGCGTCGGGATGCTCCCGCTGATACTCCTCCACGTACGCGAGGCGCAGGCGGTTCACATAGGCGGAAAAGCCGCCCATCTGCTCTTTGATCTGCGTCGAGATATAGGTGCGGCCGTAGCCGCAGCGGTCGGCCACGTCCTGCAGGGTGAGGTGCGGCTCCAGGAAGGCCTGCTGCCTCTCCACCACTTCGCGGATGGCGGCCAGCATCTCGGCCTGCTTCTTCTTGGGAAGCGGCCGCCGGGCCGGCGCCGGCGCAGCGACGTCGGGGACGTTCCCCGCCGATGTCTCCTCCTCCACGGGACGGTTGCGGTTGGGATGCAGGGCCGTTAGCACGAAATGCACGGAAAGCGCCGCCATGACCAGCTGGACGAGCGCCAGCGCACCCGGGCTGTTCAGCAGGGCACCTGTCCAACACAGTGCCATATCCACGAGGGCGATCACCACCCAGCGTCCTGCCTGCGTCACCGGGAAATCGGCCGGGTTGGAGAAGTCGTCCGGGTCGAAACGCCCGGCCCACATCCGCACGACGGCGATCGCCGTCAGGCAGGTGCCCGTGGTCAGCGCGCCCATCGCGTACAGGACGATTCCGGGAAGCGCCGTCCCGCGAAGCTGCGTGCCGGGCAGGATGGCGCAGAGAAGGGCGCCCAGCAGGCACAGGGCGACGGGCAGTCCCGCCAGCAGGATGGGCCATTTCCACTTCTTCCACGCCATCACGCGGCCGAAATAGGAGGACAGCATCAGTGTGAAGCTGAACAAGGCCACGGGCAGGAAATACAGGCGTGCCAGGAACCAGGCGTCATAGTCTTCCGGAAAGAGGGCGTATGGGATCAGCGTGAGTGCCGAAAGGAACGACAGCGTGACGAACGGCCGCCCCGGATAATAATAACGGGGGTTGCGGTCGAAAGGCCGGCACATATGGAACCAGCGAACAGCTGCCACCACTAGGCTCGTCGTTATATAGGCGGCGGCAACGGTGCCGCACAGGTGGTTGAAGAATGTCTGCATACGAAATTGTGTAAACAAATTTATAAAAAAATACCGTTTTGAACGCAAATGAATGGTGCCTGTACGGGTTTTTACAAGATTCTCGCCGAGCATCCGTAACTTTCGGGATTGAAATTTTCAGACACCTGATGAAACAACTTACCCTGCTTTCGAACTTCGCCGCCATGATCGTTGCCGGCGTATTGGCCGCCGGCTGTGACAGCCGGTTGAAAGAACCCCTGCCGGACGGCGGGAATATCATCCAACAGAAAACAAGCATCAGTTTCGATGACGCCCCGCTGACCAAGGCGCTCACGGCAGCCGGCGTGAAGACTTTCGCCCCCGGCGACAAGATCGCCGTCGTCTATACCGACACCGATGGGCAGACGGCTGAGTACATCACCCAGCCGCTGACCGCGGAGGACATCCATAATGACGGCCGGACGGCGGACTTCAGCGTCACGCTGACCAATCCCCAGCCCAATGGGGACCTGACTTATGTCTATCCGTCACTGTACTATAGCGGCAAAAAGGTTGACTATGGCCTGCTGACCGGCCAGCTCGGCTCCGTGGACGAACTCGGGAATCGCCTGGATCTCGCCCTATATGAAGGAAAACTGACGGCCGAGGCCGAATTGCCCGCTTCCGCCACCCTGGTAAACCCGCTCGCCATCCTGGAACTTCACTTCCTGAACGCCGACGGGTCCTGTGAAATCACGAACGGCATCAAGCAGTTCAAGC